>Ga0214921_10007918_pt1 | contig 13981 bp, 19 predicted proteins | sample LL1505_MetaG_FD_177992 | JGI IMG/M metagenome (GOLD analysis project Ga0214921, IMG submission 177992) | Freshwater microbial communities from Lake Lanier, Atlanta, Georgia, United States - LL-1505 | ecosystem: Environmental > Aquatic > Freshwater > Lake | place: USA: Georgia | collected... | reverse complement strand
TTAAATAACGAAGACCAAAAAATAGAAAATGAATAACCAACAAAGAGCACAAATGTATGATGATTTACTGCGAGAAAATGATTTTCTTGCTAGAAAGATTTCAAAATTAAAATCAGAATACGCACCAAATATTCCAGCGCATGTTCAAGTAGAGATTAATGAATCAGAACGTAAGATAGCTAGTTTAGTTTTAAAGCTGGAAAGTTTATTTCGCTAAGGTCTAGTACTGGTTCGTCGTATTTTTTTAATCGGCCAACCAGTTTTTTCCTTGATTAAATCATACATTCTACTAACAGTCGCTTGACTTGCCGTACCCATAAACAATAGACTCTTAATCTTTTGTTTCTTTGCTATTTTAGCAAGTGTATGGTGCAACCTTTGAGCATCTTCAATACATTTGCATATTATCATATCAAACTGCTCCTCATTATAAATTATTAATTTATTATACACTACAATAATTTGTTTAACAACTTTTTGTTTATACGCGTTGCTAACTAATTTCTTAACAACATCATCAACAATAGGTCTATCTTTTTTAGAATCAAAACCATATATCCAAAATGTTTCTTCTATTTGATAAGTGTCTGAAGCTAGTATCGTCCAATCACCTATAGGTTTTTCCGTATACGTTTTACCATAGTCATCCCTAATCGTTCTAAACACATCATCAGGGGTTGTTGGTTTTGTGACACAAATATTATACGTTACAGGTTTTATCTTTGATGTATTTATATATTTTTTTGGGAACTTAACACCCTTATTTTTATCGATTAATCTACGAAAGTTTATAAAAGCGGTTTCCTTGGTTGTACATCTATGTAAAGTTTTTTTATACTCACCATTGCTGGTTAAAATAATCCTATATAACATACTTGTTTTTTAGCGCAAATTAATGTATATTTGTGAAAAATAAATAGGGGAATGGCTAAAAGAGATTATTATCAAATACTTGAAGTAGGTAAAACAGCTTCGGCTGACGATATAAAAAAAGCGTATCGAAAGAAATCAATGGAAACACACCCAGATAGAGGTGGTAATGAAGAAGTATTCAAAGAGGTTGCTGAAGCTTATGAGACGCTATCTGACGACAATAAGCGCAAGAATTACGATATGTATGGCCATAGTGGCCCTAGAACACAAACATCAACTGGAAGCCCCTTTGATATGTTTAATGAATTCTTTAACAGCACTGGATTCAATCCATTTGGTGACCAACAACCTAACCGTAGAAATTTAAGAGGTACTGACTTACATTTAACAGTAAAACTAACGCTTGAAGAAATACTAAGTGGTACAACCAAAAAATTTAAATACAAAAGAAAAATTGGTTGTGTAGAATGCGAAAGTTTTGGTGGTAAGGATAAAAAAGAATGTTCAAACTGTCGCGGGGCTGGTATGGTAGCACAAGTTATCAATACTCCATTTGGGCAAATAAGAAATGCAACTCAATGCCATGTTTGTCAGGGTATAGGTACTACATATGATACAATCTGTAATTCATGTGCTGGCCAAGGTATCAAGGATTTTGAAGATGTTGTCGATATAAACATACCAGCTGGCGTTCATGATGGTGTTAGATTAGCAGTTGGTGGTAGAGGTAATTCAGTTAGATATGGTCAAGTATCTGGCGATTTAATAATAACCATCATGGAATTACCACACGAAACTTTTTTAAGGGTTGGAAATGATTTAAGATTCAACTTAAAGTTAAGTTACCCGCAATTAATATTGGGTGACAAGGTTGAAATACCAACAATAGATGGTACCAAAATAAGAATTAACATCGGGGCTTTTACCAAAGTTGGTGAGGTATTAAGAATTCAAAATAAAGGTATGCGACAAATGAACAACGATTACAGAGGTGATATGCTAGTAAATGTTGAACTATATATGCCTGATAAGATATCAGACGAAGAAAAAAGCTTGATAATTGATTTAAAAAATCTTTCTGAAAAAGTTGCATCCTGAAAAAACCTTTAGTATATTTGTAGAATAAAAAAACAATTTTAATATGGCAAAATTTAATGAAGTGTACCAAGATACACAAGAACTATTTAGTAATTTTATAAATCAGATTGATTCATTGTCTGAGATAAGTGTAAAGATTCTTAGCAACGAAAAACAAAAAGAAATTTGCAAAGTCTTGAAAGCTAATGACCTTCTTAAGCACATGACAAATGAAGATGCGGTAATTGTAGTTAACGAAAAAATCTTTGAACAACTTGAAGACGAGCAAAAACTAATGGTTGTTGAAGAGTACGTTGCTAGACTTTATTTTGATTCTGAAAAAGGCAAATTATCACTTATCAATCCAGACGTAAATACTTTCTCACTTTTGTTACGTAAATATGGTTACGATAAATACGAAAGACTAAACGAGTCAATCAAAGCGTTAATATCACAAGAAGCTGAAGTAGAAGCTGAAAACAATCAATAATGACTAGAGAAGAAATTGCAGAAATAAATCCCGATGCCTTATTATGTGATGGTTTTGATGACGCTATAATCGGAATGGCTGAAAGAATAAACCTAGGTCCTGTTGTCGCTTACTCGTTTTCAAAGATTATAGATATTATGATTGAACGAGATGGTATGACATACGAAGATGCTGTAGAGTATTATAGCTATAACATAATAGGTTCATGGATGGGAGAAAATACACCAATATTTATAACAACAAATCAAGATTAATTATGGATTTTTATAACGAATTTAAAGATTACGCAACAAAACACATGGGTGTTACAGGATTAGAATTCCATAATTGGGAACAAATCCAAAATCGAATATACGGCCCAAGCGCATCACTCACACCCTTCGTATTAGAAGAAAGAGAATTGCGTGTAACTCAAATTGATATTTTTTCGAGGATGATGATGGATAGAATCATTTGGTTAGCAGGTCCAGTAAACGACAGAATGAGTACAATCGTTCAAGCACAACTTATGTTCTTGGATAACCTTGAAACCAAAGATATCACCTTGCATGTGGATTCACCTGGTGGTTCGGTTAAGTCTGGATTATCGATAGTTGATGTAATGGATTACGTTGCTTCCGATATCATAACCATTAATACAGGTATGGCGGCTAGCATGGGTTCAATATTATTGGGTGCTGGTACAAAGGGTAAAAGATATGCACTTCGTTTCAGCCGAGTAATGTTACACCAAGTATCAACTGGTGCTTATGGTAACATTCAAGATATTAGAATCAGCCTTAAAGAAGGTGAGAAGTACAATGAATTGCTTTTTGGGTTGTTAGGTCAGTACACAGACAAAGACCCTAAACAAGTAATGGAAGATGCGCAAAGAGATTTGTGGTTATCTTCAGAAGAAGCTGTTAAGTACGGTATTGTTGATAGTGTTATCCAAAACAAACCAAAAACCAAAAAATAAAGTAATTGTTTGCGAAAAGCTACGTTTTTCACTACTTTTCGCAAACTTCTACTATTTATATTAAGTTCTTTAAAATATGGGGGTACACGGTATTGATTGAATACAGTCGTAAATCGTAAGCATGTAGTGCTAGATGGAATGCACTTTAATCTGTCTATTAAAAAATTAAATGACAACGAGTTTATCGTATCAGAAAATTTCCTTGACGAAGCAGTATTAACTGTAGGAGCTGGAGAGCTTGCTTTAGCCTAATAAAGCGATGGTGGTAATCCACCAAAAAAACCTTTCTGTGTTGGGTTAACACTGTGGCCAGATTATCGGCTACTCAATAGAAATCTAATTTGAAGGGTTATATAACCCTATTCTAAACATGTAGAAAGCTTTTGAAGAGTATTTAAGACGCGGGTTCGATTCCCGCTTCCTCCACTCTACCCAAGATTCCAACCAAACTACACCACAAGGATTGGAAAGAAATAACCCCTGACAAGTCGCTTTGTTAGGGGTTTAGTTTTTTAGGTAATGATATAAAAAAAAGGGACATAAGCCCCTTTTTTAAATGTTTTAGTACTAAATTAGTTGCTAGTTGGTTGAACAGTTGGAACTGTTGCAGTTGTAGCAGCCTGTGTAGTAGTAGTTGTTGTTGTGGTGGTTGTAGTCTCAGCTACGTTTTTTTTTCCACCTTTGCAACCGCATCCGTAAAGTCTTTGCTCGATTTTCATTTTTTTTATTTTTGTTCTTATGTTATAATTGCCCAAATATGATTATAGGCTGTTTTTCTTATAGACCCCTTATTTCCATTGTTAACTTTTTTGTTCCTTAAACAAAAAGATATTTTTTGTCTAATGTTTCTTAATTTACCTTTTGAAAAACTGTTCTCTACAAGATAGTTTGCCGCATCAACTAAACTATCAAATTCAATTTCTTTGTTATCACTAATATTTAAGGCTTTAAATTTAGTGAAATTACCATTTTTTAATAAATTTATTTTAGAATTTTTAATTTTAACTTCATTATTAAAATTATTTCTTCTAAATTCATTTACCTTTGCTAAGTTATAACCCAATTTTAAATCATTAGATGAAAATTTATCGATATAAAAATTTTCTTTAACTATTAATTCAGCGATATCACATAATTCAACTAAACTAAATATGAAATTATCTTCACCATACTTATTAAAAGATTTTTGCAAATATTCATTATCGTGCTTATTTGCTCTAAGCATATATTTATGGTTCATTAATCTTACGTGGACCTCAATAGAACTACCAATGTAAATCTTTCCGTTTACCTTGTTTTCTATTTTATATATTCCACATCCCATAGTTTTTTTTGATTTTAAATTGTAGTTATTATTTATACTAATAAATAGTTTATTTTTCAAATAAAATTGTTATCTTTATTAAAATAAAAAAAGATGTTCAATAGTAAATATTTAGTTACGTTTTTAAATGAAAAATGGGAACCTTTTAAAACTTTAAATGTTAAAATGGTCCCACATATTAATGAATTTATATATTTTGATGATGTTCAAAAGTACTATAGAGTTATCAATGTCGTGCATCAATTCTCAAAAAAACAGAAGATTATCGTCATAATAACAGAATTTTCGTTTGAAACAATAAAAAAATAAAAATTTACTTGACAAACGAGATTACTTTTAGTATCTTTGTATATATTTAATTAGTAGTTCTTATTTATAACAATATTTGATATCTAGAAAAATAGGTACAGCAATGTAAAAACTATGCCAAAGAAAGGGGTATGACCACTCCCCGTTTAAGTTGTATCATAGGGCCCCAGCCCTGTTGGTGACTTAGATAGAAAACGAAAGTTAAGTGGTGCTGTTATGGTGGCAGTTTAAATCTAGCCCTTGCTTACGCGGAGCAAGTAAATAAAAGGCGGACCCCTATTTTGAGATTATCATATTAAAGAATCGTTTCAGCAATCCCTTATCAAAACTGTCAAATTTGAAACAACACGATTCTGAACATGCGTCCTTGGTGTAATGAGCACATGGCCCACAGGGGGCCAGAGAGCAGTATCAAATCTGCAGGACGTACAAATTGCGAGGTAGAGCAGTGGTAGCTCGGTTGGCTCATAACCAACAGGTCGGAGGTTCAATTCCTCCCCTCGCTACTAAAAACAATAAAATATGATATTATTTTTTGTCGGTATTTTATTAGGTGTTATTGTTACATTTATCTTTAACAAGATAATTAGTACAACACCTGAATTAAACGAAGCAATCAATAATGTGGTTAGCAATACCACATTAAAAGAAGTTGAAAATAAAGGTAAAAAGGGTGCTGCTGATAGTTCTTATTGGTTGTTGACTGACGGTGAGGATAAATATTTATTCACCAACGAACAGTTAAAAACTGCAAAGAATAGAGCACTTAAAAATCCTGAAGATATTAGTTGACTCAAACTGTTGCTTACCTAAATTGAGAAAGGAACGAAAATTGAAAACGGCAAGAGCTTTCAGACGGCTTTTTGCTTGATTATCAAGGGTTTCTGATAACAGAGGGAAATCGGTTTCCGTCTGTTCGGGGTCATCGGCTTTGGTAATAAAATAGCCAAACTGTTCTTTAAAATCCTTTAATTTTTGACCTTTTAGCACTTCATAACCATTGTGCTTTACTTCATCTTCATATTTGTTTAGATAATTAGTAAGAGTTCTTGGGGTTACTCCAAAAAAATCGGCTACCATTTTGGTAGTAAATAAGTACTGCCCATTAAATAGCATACCCTCTATACCCAAAAACTTTTGAATATTTTCAACTGCCGAATTGTTATTGAGAATATTTTGCCTGTCTATTGCTGAAACTGTTAAATCTTTCATATTGTCAAATTTTGTAGATGACTATTATCGTTACCCTTATTTATGAGGGAAACAATTATTAGATGCTTGTATATCAATAGTTTTATATGTCTGAAAAGTGTTTTCATAATTTATTAAAATTTACTTTCCCCATCACTGCCTCGGCTATCATAGCTTCTTTGTATTCTTTTATCAGTTCTATTTCTCTTTCGGTTTTGGCTATGGCGGTGTCTATGGTAGCGGTTTCGGTTTTGATGTGGTTTATTATTTCCAATTGCTCTGCTAAATTTTCAGGATATGCAATTTTCATATTACTTAAAATAGAGTTTGTTAACTGATTAATAGTAGATGTAGCAAATAGGGAAGTTTGTGATTTGAAAATATTTGAGTTGAAGAAATAATATAAATAATGATTTAATGAACTTCTAAATATTGTCATAAATGCACCAAATGAATGACCTGCTGAATTTTCATCAATTAGAATATTTTTACCAATTAAATCAGCACTGCCATTTCTTGAACAAAGCAAAATATCTCCAATTTTTGTAGTTAGCTTATCAGATATTTCTTTATTTACAAAGACATTATCATCAAGTGTATATTTTCCATTTTGAATATTTGAAGAACGTAAAACCAATGTACCTTCTCCTTCATCAACTATTTCGGATGGACTATAAGTTAAACCGATAAAACTCTCTCCAACATACTTCAATTTCAATAGTTTCCAATGCGTTGGAATATCCCCTAACCATTCTATATTACTTGGTTTAAATGATGCCTTATCATTAACTCCTTTTGTAATTGCCTTTGTTATTACACTTTGCCTTTGCTCTTTGAGTAGTGCAATAAATTGTTGCTTTTTGGCAATGAAGTGGTTTATTTTTTGAGATTGGGTTTTTATGTATTCAACAATTTTGTTTTGTTCTTCAACTGGCGGTACAACAGAAAAAATGCTGAAAAACTTATCGCTATACAAACGCAAACGGCTATCAATAATGCCTGTTGATTTTTTACGAAACTCTGTTTTTAATAAGTTGCTTGCAAACAAGTAACCAAAATATTCAGGGTTGTTATTTTCTTTGGCTCTATACACACAATAAGCTGGGCTGGTAATGCCATCAAAAGGCGAAATGCCTAAGCTGCCATTCCAAGCTAACATTATATTTATAACCAGGTCGCCTTTTGCAACTCGTTTGTACCCCTCTAATGTTTCGGCATTGCTTATAAAATCATCTTCGTTTTCGAGGCTGTCTCTTTTCAATGTAATGCCTGTATAATGCGAAACAGACAATAGTTCTTCGTTGCCACTGGTGCTTCTATCTTCTATTTCAGAAAATATGTTTTTAATCCTTAGCACTTGCCAATGTGCAGGATAGTTGCCCAACCAAGCTGATTTGTTATATGTAGCGGTAGTGGTCATTTATGCTTCAATAATTTCTTTTAATAAATTTTCTGTTTCCTCCTCAATAGCCAATATGTCTTTGGTTATTTCGGTTAAATTTCTTGGTGCTTGATACTGGTAAAAGTATTTGGCAAAATTTACTTCGTAGCCTACTTTGGTTTCTTTGGCATTGTACCAGGCTTTTGGAACAAATGGCAATACTTCGGTTTCAAAGAAATCATCAATGCTATCTTTGAGTGGTATGTTTTCAATATCCCTCAACTTGGCATCGCTTTTTGGTTTGCCTTTACTATCCAACACTATATTTCCTTGCTCGTCTTTTTCGGGCTGATGCACAGTAATTTGGTGGAAACCAAAATCGGTATTATCTAAAATGATGCTGTACTCATTTGGCTCAAAATCTAAGAATAGTTTGGTAATGGTATTGATGTGGTTGGCATCAAACTGTACTCTTTTTTTGCCCAATGGCTTACGCATTTTGCTATTGAAATGGTCGGCTGTTACATTTATCAATTGTAGCTTTCCTTTGCGTTTCTTGTCCTTCTTGTTGGTAAGAATAAATATGTAAGTAGGAAAACCTAATCTGTCTGTTTAGGTGAAGCGGTGGCCAACGCAGGTTTTTTCCCAACGGTCACTGAGTTAAACGTATTAAATTGTGGGGTAGAGCAGTGGTAGCTCGGCTGGCTCATAACCAGTAGGTCGGCGGTTCGAATCCTCCCCCCGCAACTCTAGTTAGTTTTTGTTATTGGTTCTCTATATAAATTAAACATTGGAAGTGGTGTTGTTTTTACTGTATTATTTTCCATATTGTTTAAATGTTTTAAAATGTTCCGCTTCGATTAAGGAAGTAATTACAGCGGAATTATCACATGAATCCCATCAAAATTTTTTGATGGGTTTTTTGTTTTTTATATAAATCATTCGTATATTTGCAATATGGAAAACAATATAAAACTTCTCTTAATTGGGGCGGCAAGATGGGGAAAAGATACACTAGCCGAAATACTACATGAACACTACGGATTAAAATTTATCTCATCATCACAAGCCTGTGCTGATATATTCATATACGATGAATTAAAGGGTAAATATGGTTATGAAACACCTGAAGAATGCTTCAATGACAGGGTTAATCATAGACAAGAATGGTACGAATTAATTTGCGGTTATAATAAGGATGATAAAGCCAAATTAGCTAAAGAAATATTAAAGTATAATAATACCTACGTTGGTATGAGGGATAGTGCTGAAATCAAAGAATGCTTAAAACAAGGATTGTTTGACTTGGTTATTTGGGTAGACGCTAGTAAACGATTACCAATGGAAAGCTCAAATTCATTCAATATAACAACATCTGATGCTGATATTATTGTTGATAACAACGGTACCTACGAAGAATTTAAAGAAAAAGCCTTACGATTGGGGTCTCTTTTACGAAGATAAAACCAATTTTATTGTGTGATTTTAGCTTTATTATGGATATTTATAAGATATCCATTTTTTTTATGAGGAATATTATTAAAAAATTATTAAGAGAAAATTTAGAGATGTTATCAATTAACGAAATAACATCTGATAAAGCTTGGGAAACGTTTTACTCAGACATAAAAAAGTTTCCGTTATTTAATGGGAATAAAGAAATGTTTGATAAGCTAGATGCGCTATACCCAAAAAGAAATGGGCAGTTCAATAAGGGCTATTTTGAGTTTTTATATAATCTTCTTAAAACTAACCAGTTAAAAGATGAAGATTTTTACAAGGCTAAACAATACTTAGAATTATTTAACAAAAATATTAGTAAAATACCCGCCGATAAAAGAAACTTGCAACAATACAAAACATTACCAGATTTATACGATATTATTTCTGATTTTGAAGGGACTGAAGATGAACTAAGTAAAAGACAACAACTTAAGAACGTAAGAGAAAAAGAAATTGAAAGAGTATATGAAGATGACGAATGGAGAGTATTGATACCAAAAACAGAACAAGCTTCATGTTTAGTCGGTAAAGGAACGCAATGGTGTACCGCAGCAGATAAAAGCGATAACAGGTTTAATTTATATAACGACCAAGGTAACCTATATGTTGTAATCAATAAAGGAGATGACAGCAAGTACCAACTACATTTTGAAGATGGGCAATTGACGGATGCTAGAAATAGAGCACTACCTGCAACATATTTTTTTGAACATGTATTAGAGAATGCTGCGTTGGAAGATTGGTTTCGAAAAGAACGAGATGATTTTTATGATTTTATATTAAAAACATCAACTGAAGACATTTCTAGTGGTGGTTATTCTGAGTTGTTTCAAGACGCGTTAAATAGCGCTAGCGACCAAGAAAGACAAGAAGCACTTAATACGTTACGTAATGGTAGTGATGGGGATGCTGTTGCTGAAGGATTTCTTTGGGAAAAAGACCCATACAACATTAAAGATTATCAAATAGAAAACTATATTGAAAATTTTAGTGACGATGAAATGTTTCCAAGAGTAATTGAACATTTAAAAGAAATTGGGGTTGATTTTGATGATGATGCGGATGGGACTGTAAGGGTCTTATTGCAAGGGTTTGATGATTTAAAAAAACATAAACTTGAAACCGATAGAGAATACAAAATAGATAAAAAAAGAACATTAAGGATTTTATCTGTTAATACAGAAAAAGACTTTCCTAGATATAAAATTAGAATAAATGGTACTGATGGATTAGTACCACTAGATGGGCTTTTAAGTTATTTAAATAACAAATCATTATTTGAGAACATATTGAAAGAATCGGCAACAAAAAAAGAGGTTATTGATTTTATACTTGATTTTAATTATTTGCTGTCATTGAATTTAGCGATGGTTAAAAACCAAGCAAAAGATGAAAAATCAAAATTAGCGTTAATACAAATGCAACAAAAATTCAAAACACCCGTAATAAATGGTAAAACGTTTTTTGAATTGGCGGATGAAAGAATCACACCAAGAAAAGATTTATTTAACCCAAAATTTTTAAGTGCTTACTTAACACAAATAAGAAATTATTTGGTTTATGTAAAAGAACATATTAATAGATTTGTTGTTGACGGAATATACAAAACTGGTTGGTTGGATAGAATATCAAAGCTTGAAGCAACATATAAAAATATAATCGGCGCTAATCAGATATCTGAAGATGAGAATTGCGAATTGACTGAAAAATGCTGGAAAGGATACACCCAAAAAGGTATGAAAACAATGTTTGGTAAAAGATATCCTAATTGCGTAAAAAAAACAAAATAATATGAATCTACAGGAACAAATAAATAGAATACACGAAATGATGGGTATCAAAGAATCAAATGGTTGGGGTAGCTCAAAAGAAAAATTGGAAAAAACTTTTAAATTCAAAAATTTTAATGAATCTATGGATTTTGTTAATCAAGTTGCAAAAATTGCTGAAAAACAAAACCATCATCCAGACATTAAAATAAATTATGATAAGGTTAAAATATCAATAACAGACCATGAGAAAGGCGGTGTATCTGATAAGTGCCATAAACTAGTAAAATCTATTAATAAAATATAATTTTATGAACGTACAAGAACAAATAAATAGAATAAAAGAACTAATGCTTACTGAGGAAATGGTACAATCAGATGCATGGAAGTCAATCAAGAAAACAATTGATATTCTTAAGAAAAAGAAAAAAGTTTTATTGTTGAGTTGCTCTAACAGGTACAATTGGGATGATAATGATATCGACGTACCAAAATCAAAAATGCTTGCCATGTATATCAAGGAAGAGCTTGGTGATAAATGTGTTTTAATTGATGTCACTGACCTTAAAATTTTTCCGTGCGAAGGTAACGTATCTAGAAAGGACGGTAATACATGTGGTGTATTAAAATCAAAGCTTGACGATAAAGAAAAAAATCCTTCAGGTCACCATAGATGCTGGGCGAGCATCAACAACAAATCAGATGAGCTATGGAAAATATCAAAAGAATTATTTGAATCAGATGCGGTTGTATTTTTTAGCTCAATAAGATGGGGCCAAACCAATATGTATTATCAAAATTTAATTGAAAGATTAAATTGGTTAGAAAATAGACACACAACACTTGGTGAATCAAATGTAATAGCGAATATTGAAACTGGATTTATTTGTGTTGGTCAGAATTGGAATGGTGAGAATGTTAATGAGACGCAAAAAAAAGTTCATGAATTTTATGGTTTTAAACCTAATGATAGTTTATACTGGAACTGGCAATACACCAAAGACATTTACGATGAAACAAAAAAATCATACGAAAAAGCGTATGATAAATTTATAAAAGATACCAAACTTCCTGAATCAAATGATTAACATTAAAGACTATATCAAAAAGAGATTAACGGAATCAATGATTGACGAGGCGGCTAAAGGGTTAGGTGATTTACCAGAAGATATCGGTTTGTTTCGTTTAAACCTTCACGACAATGAATCGGATTTTATTTTATATTCAAAATCTGAAGATAAAATATATGGTGTTTTATCAATAATACAAATAAATAATGATGTATATGAGGTTGGTAGGGTAGGTGCTGATAGAGGATATGGTCCATTCATGTATGAAATGGCAATGTCATATATAACCCCAAAATATTTAATGCCAAGCAGAAATGGCGACGTTAAAACTAGAGCGTTGGGTGTTTGGGGTAAATTCTATCAAAGGGGCGATGTTCAAAAGAAAGTTTTAAAATTTAACGATGAATTATTTAACTTTGCAATCATCACTGGTGATGAAGATGAAGAATATGATTCAATAGAAGAAAAAAAAGAATTATTTGACAGTTTGAGTAAAGAGGAACAACGCGATGTAATTGTATTCAATACTATGTATCAATATTCTAATCCAATAGCAACAAAATTAATTAATAAGGGTAATGAATTAATTAAAAGTGGTGGTGTTAATTTAAAAAATTTAAATAATGAGGCTAGCCGTTATTTCCTTAATTTAGATGATTATTAAAGAATACATAAAAAGAAAATTAAGAACAATGCTAACTGAATCTAGGATTCCGTTTAAACTCTCATTGCCTGAAGATATACTTCAAATTAAAGATGTATTTAAAAAGAATGGATACAAATTATATGTGGTCGGCGGTGCGGTGCGTGATGCAATCCTAGGCAAACAACCAAAAGATTTTGATTTAGCAACAGATGCGGTACCAGATAAAGTAGAAGAAATATTAGCCGAAGCAGGTTTCAGAACCCTACCAACAGGCAAAGCATTTGGTGTCATTAATGTCTTTACAGATAATGGTGAATATGAGATTGCAACATTTAGAGATGACCTATCTGGTGGTAGAAGACCCGATGCCGTAAAGTTTACTGATATTGAAAGTGACGTTAAAAGACGCGACCTTACAATCAACGCTCTTTTTTATGATATCGATAAGAATGAGATTGTTGACCTTGTTGGCGGTGTTGATGATTTAAAGAAAGGTATCGTAAAGACTGTAGGAAGCCCACAGGAGAGATTTGGCGAAGACAGACTTAGGATATTGAGAGCAATTAGATTTGCGGCTAGATTTGGCTCTAATTTAGACCCAGAGGCTGATGCTGCATTAAGAAAGGATGCTAGCCTAAAGGGTATATCTGGAGAAAGAATCAGAGATGAATTTCTTAAAGGTATTACCTCAGCAAAATCGATTACACAATTCATAGGTATGATAGAAAAATACCATTTGTTTGATTGGATATTCAGGGGGTTAAATATAAACAAAAATTTCATATCAGATAAAGACCCAACACTAGTCATCGCATCATTGCTTAAAGACAATGACCCAAAATTAATCGGTAAAAAATTAAATGATTTAAAATATACGGTTGACGAAATTAAAAATATTACCTTCTTAATCAACCTATCAAAATTAACACCAGATACTGCGGTCATTCTTAAAAGAATGCAAAAATTAACAAGCCTAACAGATGACCAATTAAAAAAATTCGGAGTGCAACAAGGAGTGAATCCAAAATTGTTAGATGCGTTTATTAAATTTAGATTAACAGTTAATGGCGAAGATTTAATGAAGCAACTCAATTTAAAACCAGGCAAAGAACTCGGCGATGCAATTAATAAAGCTGAGTACGATAACTTCAAAAGGTTATTTTAACAATATATAATTTTTTAAAATTTATATGGTGCTATCACAAGTAGCACCATATTTATTTATTAAAAATTATGGCAAGATATCTAGCGATTTTTACAGACAATCATGGTGAAGAATTTGATGTACATGGTTTCAAAATTATGACAGAAAAAGAAGTTAATAAATTTGAGGAAATAGCATCAAGCATAACATGGGATTTTGAATACCATGCAAATACAGAATCATTAA
>Ga0214921_10007917_pt1 | contig 13982 bp, 14 predicted proteins | sample LL1505_MetaG_FD_177992 | JGI IMG/M metagenome (GOLD analysis project Ga0214921, IMG submission 177992) | Freshwater microbial communities from Lake Lanier, Atlanta, Georgia, United States - LL-1505 | ecosystem: Environmental > Aquatic > Freshwater > Lake | place: USA: Georgia | collected... | reverse complement strand
AAGCCAAAAAAAGTATATTTGGCGGTAGTTAAAATTGCTTTTCTTCTATTAATAATACTTGATTTTGTTTGGTAACCTTCCGTTGGTCTATTCTTAAAAAGCTTCATAAAAATATAGACAATATAACATCAAAAATGCTAAATCGTCTCACTTTTTTGGAGGAAAGCAAATATTAAAATAGAAGTTAAAAATGATAATCTAGAGCAGGCTCTAAGAGCCCTGAAGAAAAAATTACAAAGAGAAGGAGTGTTTCGCTTACTTAAAATTAAAAGTCACTTTGAAAAACCATCCGAAAGGAAAAAGAGAGAGAAAGACGAGAATACTAGGAGAGTAAAAAAATTTAAAAAACTAAAAGCTCGATACTAGTTCTTAAAGTAAAAAAATAGCCATCAAAACTAAAATTAAAATAATAGATACAGATATATAAAGCGTTAACCTTTTAAAATTAAACCAAGTTTCTTTTTGAGGGTTAATATCCATACAAACGCTACCCTTGTCTTGCTTTAAACTTTGGATTCTTCTTGTTTATAACGTAAAGTTTTCCTCTTCTTCTAACTACCTTGCAATTGATATCTCTTTTTTTTAAGGACTTTAAAGAACTTACTACTTTCATATAATAGACTTAAATATATATTAATTTTATATTTGTAAAGAAAACTTAAAAACCTTTACTCAAAAATTCCTTTATATAATCTTTGAGTTTAATCTTTGCCTTAATCCTTATAACTTTATTAGTTAAATTCATTCTTTTTAAAGCTGATGAAAAACGCTCTCCTTGTCTTTTTGGCAAATATTTAACCTTATAATTAAACATTCCTGCAAGTTGATTGATGCTATATGCTTTATTGCTGGCCACACTATAATGTCTGCATTTATTTTTTTTCCATGCAATAACGCAAGCACTAACGGTATCTTTAATATGGGTAAATCTTCTTGTTTGAGATCCAGGCCTAACAATTGGTAGAGGTTTTTTATTTTTAAAATGTTCCTCAAATATACCAACTACTGTTGCCATGTCGCCCTTACATATTTGCTTTGGTCCATAGACATTATAAAAATAAACTACTTCATATTTAAAATTAAACCATTTTTTTAAATTTTCTAATAACTCTAAATTTTTTGCTTTAGTAAAAGCATAAGGTGATAAATTCATATCTTTTCCGTTATTACCTAGGGTGGCGGATGTAGCTGAATATATTAATTTAATTTTATTTTCTAACGAAAATTTAAATAGTTCTGCGCTTCCTTCAATATTAGAATTAAAACATTCCTGAAATTTTTTAAAACTCTGAAATATCCTTGCAAACTCTCCAAAATGAAAAACAGTATGAATTCTGTTTTTATATTTTTCTAAAATACTTGAAATATTTTTTGTATTACCTCTTAAATACTTCACTCTTGAACTTCGTAGATGATTAGAAATTTTTCCCGAAGAATAGTTATCAACGCTTAAAATTCTATATTTTTTGATTTTAATTAATTCTTCGATAAGATTAGAACCTACAAAACCAGCGCCTCCAGTAACGACTATTATATTTTTCATTAATATTTTGATGAGAACAAAAGCCTGGCAACGACCTACTCTTCCGTGCCTTAAGACAAAGTACCATTGGCGCTAAAGGGCTTAACTGCCGAGTTCGGAATGGGATCGGGTGTTACTCCTTTGCAATAATCACCAGGCACGATCTTTTATATCATAAAAATAAGTTTGTAAACTTAGAATATTTATAACATTAATGAGTTTAGTTGATAATTAAGCTGGATACGCACATAAAGCTTTTAACATTCTTTGGACAGCAAGGCTGTTTGTCATCAACTAATAAATAAGGATTTATTAAGTTTGCTAAATATTTTTTTTTAAAAAATCTCTATATGTTATATCAAAACCTTCTGACAAACTAATTTTAGGAAACCACCCATATTTTTTTGCAATTGATATATCCAGTAATTTTCTAGCAGTACCGTCCGGCTTTTTAGTATCAAAATTAATTTTAATTTTTAATCCTAATTTTTTTATGATAAATTCAGCATACTGTTCGATTGTTTTATCTTTCCCGGTACCAATATTAATTAAAGAATGTTTAGTATATTTTTTTAAAAAAAATATGCATGCATCAGCTACATCATCCACATAAATTAATTCTCTTTTTGCCTTACCTGTTCCCCATAAAATAATATCTTTTTTATTTTTTTTTTGAGTTTCAAAAACTTTTCTTATTAAAGCTGGAAAAAAATGTGAACTATTTAAATTATAGTTGTCATTCGGTCCGTAAGTATTAGAGGGCATTAAACATTTATAATTGGTTCCGTATTGCAGATTATAACTCTCGCACAATTTTATACCTGCTATTTTTGCTATAGCATATGGTTCATTTGTATATTCAAGTTCTTTTGTTAAAAGATATTTTTCTTTAATTGGTTGACTGCAATTCTTTGGATAAACACAACTTGAGCCTAAAAATATTAAGCTCTTCACTTTATTTAAAAATGAGCCATGAATTAGATTGTTTTGAATAGAAAGATTCTCATAAATATATTCTCCTCTATATTTATTATTATCTAAAATTCCACCAACTTTAGCAGCTGCTATTATTACAGCTTTTGGTTTTTTCTTACCTAAAAAAGTAAAAACTTTTTGCTGATTAGTTAAATCCAAATCAGATCTGTTAATAGTGATAATATTTTTAAACCCATATTTTTTTAATCTTCTTAGAATTGCAGATCCAACAAGGCCACCATGACCTGCTAGAAAAATTTTGGCGTTTTTCTCTATCACTTTTATTAATTAAAATTATTTAGTTTCAGTCTTTCGAGTTCTTGAACTACCATTTCTTTGGCTAAGTCTTTAATTTTAATCTGGGGTTTCCATTTTAAAACTTTTCTTGCTTTTCTTGAATCTCCTAATAATGTATTTACATCTAAAGGTCTGAAATAATTTTTGTCACATTCAATAATAGCCTTTCCTTCTTTGTTGTATCCTTTTTCATTTATTCCTTTTCCTTTCCAAAATATTTTGATTTTAAGTTCATTTGCTACAATATTTATAAAATCTTTCACGCTGTATTGAACGCCTGTGGCAATTACATAATCATCAGCTTTTTTTTGTTGAAGAATCTTCCACATTGCAAGAACGTACTCTTTAGCATGACCCCAATCTCTTTTTGCATAAAGATTACCGATTAATAATTTTTTTTGTTGATCTAATTTTATTTTGCATAATCCAATAACAATTTTTCTTGTAACAAAAGTTTCTCCTCTAATAGGACTTTCGTGATTAAACAAAATACCATTACAAGCAAATATTCTATAAGCTTCTCTGTAATTAACAGTTAGCCAATGCGCATAAACTTTTGCAACTCCATAAGGACTTTGTGGGTAAAATGGTGTTTTTTCATTTTGTGGAATTGTTTGCACCTTTCCAAACATTTCTGATGTTCCGGCTTGATAAAATTTTGTTTTCTTTATTAGTTTACTTGACCTGATTGCTTCCAAAATTCTCAAAGCACCTAATGCATCTGCATTTGCAGTATATTCGGGAACTTCAAATGAAACGGCAACGTGAGATTGTGCTGCAAGATTATAAATTTCATCTGGCTGTACAAGATTTACTATTGAAAAAACAGATAAAGAATCCGTAACATCTCCATAATGCAAAATAAATTTTCTATTTTTAATATGAGGCTCCTGATATAGGTGATCAACTCTTGCTGTGTTTAGGGATGAAGATCTTCTCTTTACGCCATGAACTACGTACCCTTTTTTAATTAATAACTCGGCAAGATAAGCTCCATCTTGACCGGTTATTCCAAAAATTAACGCTTTTTTTTTCATAAAATTATTTAAAAATGCTCCTTAGATTTACAATTAATTGACATAAATTGTAATCAATACTTTGTTTTTTAAAATTAAAATTGTATTTTTTACGTAAAAAAAATAGAAATTTATAGACATTTAACCTTCTCTCCCACCAACTAAAAGAAAATTTTGGAAATCTACTCATGATACCGTTAGAATCTTTTCTATAATTGGTTAAAAAAATATTTAATAATTTGTAATTATCACTATTCACAAAATAATGATAAAAAAATATTTGGGTATCTATCTCGACAAAAGTGAACAATTTGGTAATTACTTTGTTAAAAAGATAATTTAAATAATCTCTTCTAAATGACATTGTGCTCGTCGAATAAAATTGAGGCCAAGGAGAAAAGATACTATTTTTTTTAAGAAAAAAATTTTTTTTTTTATTTTTACAAACTAAATAAGCTCTGTCCTGTAAAAAATTTAATTTAGGATTATTACAAAAATAATTAATAACTTTTGTTACTTTTGTTCTCTCAAAATAGTCATCGCTATCCAATAAAAAAACTATATCGCCTTTTGATTTTAAATAGGCTTGCCTTAAACAATTAATTTGATTATTGGCTGAAGACAATAATTTTCTACTTTTATTTCTAATTAAAAAAATATTGTTATACTTTTTAATTATATCAAAAGAATTATCCGTAGAGTGATCATCACAGACTATTATTTCAATATTTTGAAAATCTTGATTAATGCAGGAATCTAAACATTTTTCCAAGTAATTAGCTTTATTAAAATTTGATATAATAATACTGGCTAATATTTTCTTACTGCTTTTCATAAAGAATTATATGGATAACATTTGAACTGCATATTAATACATTATCTTGGAAATAAAATATAAAGATTTAAGTAAGATATCGCTCTTATGAATAAAATAATAAAAAAAAGATCTGCAATTTTTTTATTTTTTTTTCTTTCATTATTAATTTCATTATTCTTTAAAGAAAATTCTTCTGGTGGCTCTCAAATTGATTTTGAAATAACAAGACAATTTGTAGACAATTTTAAATTCGGCTTCTTAAAAGGACTAGACTATTTTATAAAAACTGGGCAATTACAGTCTCCTCTTCATTACATTTTATTTGCTTATTCTGAAAATATCATAGGTCTTTCGATCATTAAAATTATCTACGTTATAATTTCATCTCTATTACCTATAAGTATCTATATAATTTTAAAAAAAAAATTTAAACTTGTAGATAGAAATTACCTATTTGCAATTGCATCTATTATTTTTCTTTCTCCTTATTTTAGGTCTTCTTCCTCTTGGATTACAAATGATAATATCGCTCTAATATTTTTTTCCTTTGCAATTAGCAAATACTACAGCGCTGAGAATAATTAAAATATATTTAAAAATTATTGTATTTGTTTTTTTTATCTAGCAATTGCTTCTTACTTTAGACAATACTATTCAATATTTTTTGTATATTTTATAATCGAATCTTACAAAAAAATTAATTTTAAGAAATTTGCAATATTAATAAATCTTAATTTAATATTGGCGACTCCAGCTTTTGTTTATTTATATATGTTTTTAAAAAAAAATAACATAAGTGACAATGCATTAAAACCAGATTTAATTAAAAATTTTTTAATATTTTTATCAATTTTTTTTTTTTATTTAATTCCTATTTTTTTGAATAAGAATTACTTAAATAAAATAATTATTTTTTTAAAAAAAGAAAAATTGATTACGCTAATTTTGATTGTAGTTTTTATTTTCTTTAATTTTAAATACAATATTAAAGAATTATCTTATAATTTAGGTGGAGGATTAATATATAAAATATGTAAATACATAGATTACAATATCATTTTTTATTTTATTTGCTTTTTATCTTCTATAATTATTTTTAATTTTATTAAATTTAATAAAAAAAATTTATTGATATTTATTTGCTTAATATTTGGATTTCCTTTCACTATTATTTATCAAAAGTATTATGATCCGTTGTTATGGATAATGATTCTTGGACTAATAAAATCTGATATTATTGAAGAAAGTATAATGAATAAGAATATTAGCATTAATTATCTTTATATATTCTGCTTTACTTTTTTAATTCTATCAAATGCTTATCAAATATTAAAATAAATGATTTTTCAAAAACTAATTAATTTAAAAAATAAAAATTTAAACAAGAAAATTTTTTACTTTGTTACTAAAAATTTAAAAAACACAATATTTAATTTTCTTGGGTACGAATTCTATTGTAAAATTTATTTAAAAAATAATTATCAAAATATTTTTTTTTATAAAAAAAAAAATCAATTAGAAATTTTAATATCTTATATTGATCTTAAAACTGAAAAAAAAATTAAAAAAGAAATAATAAAATATTTAATATCAAATCCTCTAAAGATTATTTTACTTTTAAAAAATATTAAATATTTTTTTAAATTTTCTATAAATCCAAATAATTTTATTCAACTTCTTCATTTAATAATTAATAAATCAATAATGACTAAGGCTAATAAAATTTATCGTAATAATCAAATAAATGAACTTCATAAAAAATTTATAAGAAATAAATACAAAGGTATATATGCCACCTTTGATAATGAAAATATTGCTGCTAAAAAGTATTACGAAAAAAATAATTATATATTATACAATAAAAATTTATTTTTCAGTTTTGTTAAAAAAAAAATATATTAATTTTTTTATAATTGATTTTACTATTGCTATAAAATAAAAAAAACACTTTATGATAAAATTAAATTTATCACCTGTCGTTTTGGAATAACCGCTTGCTCTAGCTTTTTCAATATATGGCAGCTCTTTAATTTTTAAGTTATTTATTTTTGCATCTACTATTAAATTTATAAAATAATCACCATAATATCCATTTAATGAAAATTTATCTAATTTTTGTTTTTTAAAACATATGTAGCCACTTGTATAATCCGTAAAATCTTCAAATAATAAATTTTGACAAACTTTGTTTAAAAAAATACTCATTTTATCGATTACGACTGGACTAATATCTGCTAAAGAAAAATATCTTTTGCTATCTTTTAAAAATCTAGAAAACACCAGTATATCATAATTCTCATTATTGTTTTTTTGAATAAATTCATTAATATATTCTGGTGGATGGGAATAGTCTGCGTCAAGCCAAATAATGTAATTATGATTAGAGAATTTGATACCGTCTTTTAAAGACTCTACTAAATTTTTTTTTTTATTTTTTCTAACAAAAATTTTTATATTTGAATTTTCAAATTGACTTTTTTTAACAACATCAATTGTTCCATCTGAAGAGTTGTCGTCAATAACAATAATCTCATATTTAGTATTGCTTAAAATGAATATTTTAGAAATATCTAGAATTAATTTTTCAATATGGCCAACCTCATTTAAAGTTGGCAAGATCACAGAATAACTTTTGATCATGATATAATTTCAATAATAGTATACATGTTAATTAAAGCTGATGCCTAAAAAAATAATTAAAAATAAAAATATAAAAAAATATATTCTAATAATATTTTCTCTATTTATTATTTTTCTTATTTATAATTCTTTTCCACAAAAGTTGAATAATATTTTAAAAAATAACTATCAATCTAGGTTGATTGAAATTTATGGTTATTGCTCCAGGGATTCCTATGGTTTCTTACAGATGATAAAGAATAAGTATAATATCGAAAAAAACCCGATAATAGTCAATTACAAAGTATTACCAAATTCTATATGGACTATTTATAGCCCCTCAAAAAAATTTGATATAAAGCCAACAATTTTTTTAAATTATCCTGAAAATTTAAATTTAGTGCTGTTTCCAAATAATAATAAAATTTTTGTAAATAAAAATGACATACAATTTTCAAATGGCATCAAAAGTATAAGTTTTGTATTAAAACAAGATAGCATTAGACTGGATAACAATATTACTGTCTATAAAATTCCAAATAGCAAAAAAATTAAAATCTTTGAAAAAAAAATCAATCAAACAATCACGAGTGGTGAAAAAATTGATTTAAACTTTACAACGGAAAATATTAACTCTAGATGGGAAAAAATTTATTTAGAAATAAATAATTTAGATAAAAATATAGAAGACAAGATAGTTAAAATAGAATTACAACTGGAACACAAATACGACCTATCAAAATTTCAGATTTTAGAAAAATTTGAAAACTGCTATTTTATAAAATGAAAGAGATTATTTTAATATTTTTACAAATAATATTCCTAGCTATTTTCTTTTCTAACACTTTTTTACAATTTAATAAAAAAATTACCATTAACTCATTAGGTTTTTTTGGAAAAACTTCTATGAATCTAATCTTAATATTAAATATCTTTCTTTTGCTATCATTTATAAATATTGACTTAAAAATTTTATATTTGATTTTTTTCGGTATAAATTTTTTTATTTTTATATTTAATAAAATTAAAAATAATACAATTTATAAACTTAACATCTATTTTCTACTTTTAATTTTTTTAACATTCTTAATATCAATTGATCTTGCTAATAATTTATATCTTGGATGGGATGCTAAATTTTTTTGGTATTTAAAATCATTAAATTTTTATGAAAATCAAAATTTTGAAAATTTAAAAAATATTCCTGCTTTTGATTACCCCCACTTGGGTTCTTATTTGTGGCAATTATTCTGGAAATATCCATTTAATGTATATGAATATCATGGAAGAATATTTTACGTTTTTCTTTATACATTCTCTATATTTTTACTTTTTGAAAATTTAGAAATTAATGTATTAAAAAAAATTATTTTAATATTATTAACAATATTAATAACTTATTCTTATAATATAAATTTTTCAGGCAACCAAGAAATTTTAGTATTTTCTCTAATTATTATTGCTACAAAATATTCTTTCTATTTATTTTATAATGAAAAAAAAATTAATCGATTTGAAATAATATTGGTTATACTTGGTGCTTCTAATTTGCTAGCATGGACAAAAAATGAAGCTTTGTTTTTTTTTCTAATATTAATATTTAGTTTATTGTTAACTGCTAAATTAAAAAATAATGAAAAAATAATTTTTATACTAGGATCATTATTAATAATAATCTTTAAATCGTTAATATTTTGGAAATTCCAAACGGTACTTTCTAGTTTCGAGTTTCAAAGTACTTTTGGTGAAATTAACTTAATTAATATTTTAAATAAAATAAAAGTTATAATTTTTTATTTAACAGTTTATATAATTCAAATACCAATTTATTTAATATTGGCACCCACAATATTTGTTATATTTTTTAACTTCAAGATTGACAGTGTAAAATTATATATATTTTACTTTGCTTTATTAAATTTTTTATTCATTGTTATTGCATTTTTATTTGCAATGCAGGATGTCGAGTGGCAAGCAAGAGTTGGTATGAAAAGGGTATTATTTGAAACATCAGGATTTTATTTAATTTCTTTGTTATACTTGATAAAGAAATCGATTAAATTTTTTAAATAAAATGATTAAAAATATTAAGTATAAAAATAAAACTTTTGGTTTTATTATTACATATAAAAAAAAAAATGGAGTCAATTTTTTAACACCAAATAGCTTAAGTCATCAAATTGGATTTATAAAACATTCAAGAAATCACATTATTCAACCTCATTGGCATCATAAAAATTCAAGAATAATTAATTATACTTCTGAAGTTTTAATTATTTTAAAAGGAAAAATTAGAGTCGATTTTTATACAAAAAAAGAAAAGTACTTATTTAGTAAAATTATTTCAAAAAATGACATAGTTATTTTAATTGATGGTGGACATGGATTTAAGATTTTAAAACCAACAGAGATAATAGAAGTAAAACAAGGTCCCTATAGTCAAAAAAAAGATAAAAAGATTTTTAAACCGATTGACGATTCAAAAGTTAAATTAAAATGATTCCTGTTAATCAACCATTAATTACTAAGCAGGATGCTATAGCTGTATTTAAAAGTGTAAAAAGTGGATGGATTTCATCAGCTGGACCACAAATTCAACTTTTTGAAAATAAATTTAAAAAAACTATTGGTAAAAAATATTGTTCTTTAGTTGCAAATGGTACCGCTGCTCTAGAAATAGCTATTAAAGCTTTAAACTTAAAAAAAAATGATGAAGTTATTATTCCAAATTTTACAATAATTTCCAATGTTTTTGCAGTAATCAAGCAAGGTTTAAGGCCTGTGCTTATAGATTGCGATTTAGAAACGTGGAATATGAAGATTGATGACGTAGAAAAAGCTATCACTAAAAAAACTAAAGCTATAATTGCCGTACACATCTACGGCTATCCTCTAGATATGGAAAGATTGGTAAAAATATCCAGACGTAACAAAATCTTTTTAATTGAAGATGCTGCAGAAATGATAGGCAATAAATTTAAAAAAAATTACTGTGGTTTTTATGGAGATATAAGTACTTTTAGTTTTTATGCAAATAAACATATAACCACTGGTGAAGGCGGAGCTATACTTACTAATTCCAAAAATTTATATAATAAAATCGAAGAATTAAAAAATTTATGTTTTGGAAAAATTAATAGATATGATCATACTGATTTAGGATGGAATTATAGATTTACCAACATGCAAGCGGCTCTTGGCTTAAGTCAATTAAGCAGACTAAAATCAATAATAAACAAAAAGATTGAAATTGGAAAAATCTATTACGAAAATCTTAAAAATAATAAAAATTTTTATATTCAAAAACCAAGATTTGGAATTTATAAAAATATTTATTGGGTTATTGGGCTATTAATTAAAAATAAAAAATTTACCGCTAATATAATTAGAAAAAAATTAAAAAAGGCAGGTATAGAAACAAGAGCTTTTTTCTGGCCTATGCATAAACAGACTGTCTTAAAAAAATTAAATATTAAATTTAATAAAAAATTTCCTAATTCTGAATACTTAAGTAGATACGGATTTTATTTACCTTCAGGTATTGGAATAAAAAAAGAACAGGTAAAAAAAGTTTGCTTAGAAATTAATAAAATATTTTAAAGCAATCAAAATGTTTCAAAAAAAATATTTAAAAGATAATTACCCTCTAATACTAATAGGCTTATACCCTCTTGCTTTAATGCTTGGAACTTTCATTTCTGAATTAATTACTTTTATATTAATTACTCTATTCTTGTACAAAAGTTATTATCTAAAAAATTGGAAATGGACAAAAGAAATAATATTCTATTTTCTCATAACAACATATTTATATCTAATAATAAACTCTATATTATCTAATTTTCCATTAGAAAGCAGTCAAAGAGCAATATCTTTTATTAGATTTATTTTATTAGTTTTTGCAATTAATTTTTTTTTGAAAAACAACAACAGTAATAAAAAAATTATTTTTAGACTATGGTTTTATACCCTTGTTTTAACAGTAATTGATTTATATTTTGAATCTTTTTTTGGATTTAATACATTTGGATATAAAAGTCCCTGGTCAGATAGATTGTCTGGCTTTATGTTTGGAGAATTAAAAATTGCCCATTTATTAATAGGATTTTCACTTCCTTGCATAATTTATTACTTTGAGGACAATAAAAATAAAATATTATTTTTAACATTTTGCACATTATTTCTAATTATAACACTTCTCACGGGGGAGAGATCTAATGGCATAAGATGTATATTTATTATTATATTGTTTTTTATTTTTGAAAAGAAAAATATATTAAAATATAAAACTTTTTTTTTTATTTTTTTTTTAATAATTTCTTTAACAACAATTATTCTAAAACCAAATCTTAATCAAAGATATATTAAAGAAATAATAGAATTAGAATCTGGCAATAAAAATTTTAAATCTTTAGTAGAACATTCTAACTATGGCCCACATTACAAGACTGCTGTAGAAATTTACAAAAATTATACATTTTTTGGTTCTGGTATAAGGACATTTAGATTTGAATGCTTAAAAAAAGATTATGATATTACAGGTTCTATTTCAGCTATTAGGTGTTCCACGCATCCTCACAATCTCTATTTAGAATTTTTATCTGAAATGGGAATATTTGGATTTATATGTTTTTTTGCATTTTTCATTTATTTTATATTTAGTGGAATAAAAGCATATATAAAAAGTAAAAACTTAACTCTTCTAGCATCATTATTATTCATTTTATCCATGCTCTTGCCTCTACCAGCTGGCAGTTTTTTTACAAGTTTTGGTGCAACAATATTCTGGGTTAATGTTGCTATTGTTTATAACAAAATCAATGAAAAAAATTCTTAAAAAAAAAATGAACGTCTATATCTATTAGATGTTTGCAGAGGTATAGCCGCTTATTGCATAGTAATATTCCATTATAAAATTTTTTACGATTCAACAATTAGTTCAACATCATTTGAAAGAAAGATACAGCCTTTTTACAATGTACTGTTCCCGGCATATGAATTTGGTTGGGTTGCTGTACAATTTTTTTTTACTATTTCTGGATTTATATTTTATTATTTATATTACAAAAAAATAAATGATAAAAAGATTTCATGGAAAAATTTTTTTATCTTGAGATTTTCAAGATTATATCCGCTTCATTTTATTACGCTAAATTTAGTCTTAATATTATACTTAATATTTATATTTCTAAATGTAGAGCTTTTCTCATTTTCTGAAATTAATATTAAACATTACCTATTAAATATATTGCTAATTTCAAATTGGGGATTTGAAAACCAAGCATCATTCAACACACCATCGTGGTCAGTTTCTATAGAGATGATGCTATACATAATATTTTTTTTAACTGCTAGAAAAAAAATTAAAATATTTCATTCGACTACATTATTAATACTATTTAGTCTTTTTTTATTTTATTTTAATAAATTGATTGGGTATGGATTTTTTTGTTTCTTTATTGGTGGTTTTACATTTTTAGTTTTTGCAAAAATAAATAATTATAAAATTAAAAAAGTAAATTATATTATATTTTTTTTATTTACCTCTATTACAGTTATATTTTTTATCAACTTATATAAAGTTACAGATATTCAATTTAAGATATTCTGTATATTTAATACATCTTACAATTCAGATATCTTTATTTCTTATTCTGAAATTTAATAATATTAAAATAGACTTTAACTCAAACTTAATTTTTTTATCCTATATTACTATCGTAACTATAGTATCATTTTTATCCTACAAATATTTTGAAAAACCATCGCAGAAATATTTAAGAAAAAAATTAAAAATTAATATTTAATTTTTTTTTAAGGGTGAGATAACTTATTAAGTACAAAGAGATGGCTGAAAATATAATTATTATTAATGATTGAGTTTTATTATAAAATTTATATGCAAAAAATAATGTTAAAGTATTAAACAACAAAATAACTATACCTGCAAAATTATTGGAATACTTGATGTTCTTTTGTTCTAAAAATTTGTATATAAAATGATGAAGATGTCTGTTATCTGGCGTTGAAGTACTTGCCCTAGTTAATAATCTCCTAATAATTGAAAATAAATTCTCAAAACAAGGATACCACAAAAGTAAAACGGCAAAATATGGTGAAATAGAATTATTTTTATTTATAAATTTTATTATTACAATTGATGTAACTAATGACAATAAATAAACACCAGAGTCTCCTAAGTAGCTTTTATTAAACAAGTTAAACAATAAAACTATTATTAATAAAAATATTTGAATTTTAATAAATTCATTATCTACATAAAGATTATTATTTATAGAAAGCATATAAATTGTTGTAAAAACTAATAAAAAATATCCGGTAGCAGACAAATTAATACCATCTACTAGATTGGCACCGTTAACAAAAACAATAATACAAAAAACAGTAAAAATTAATGATAAAATGTCATTGCTTAATAGTAAATTAAAAAAGGGAAGTCTTAGATCTCTTATAAAAATATTAAAAACAAAAATTAATGTACCTACAATTAAAACCTGAGCCAAAATTCTTAATATTGGTTTAAAATTTTTTGATAAATCCGCATAAAGACCTATGGTAAATATACTTAAATAAAAATAATTATAAAAAATAAAAAAAAAATTATTTTGCAAAAATATATTAGAAATTAAAATAAAAAAACCGCCTGAAATTGGAATAATACTTTTATTTAAAATAAAATTTTTATGCGCTGAAATATTGTTATTGGATAAAAATA
>Ga0214921_10007916_pt1 | contig 13983 bp, 11 predicted proteins | sample LL1505_MetaG_FD_177992 | JGI IMG/M metagenome (GOLD analysis project Ga0214921, IMG submission 177992) | Freshwater microbial communities from Lake Lanier, Atlanta, Georgia, United States - LL-1505 | ecosystem: Environmental > Aquatic > Freshwater > Lake | place: USA: Georgia | collected... | reverse complement strand
GTAGAAATTTACATCGACATGCCTTTCTACATTTCCCAGCCACATGGTGACCCTTTAGATCTGTCCAAAGACGATGAAACCATACTTCGTGAAACAGAGGCCATCTGCAGAAGCGATCCCAGTTTCAAGCTGATCGAAGACTGGCAAGCAGCCACTTTCAATTAACCCTTTTTATCCATCAAGAGAAACAACATGAAATTACTCTCATTCATTGGCGCAAATGGCCCCACCTGGGGTGCTGTGGTTGGACAAGACGATGTGATCGACCTTGGCAAGGAGATGCCGCAACATGCCAACTTGGCGGCCTACATTGGTTCTGGTGACTACTTGAAAGCCGAGGACCATGTCATCGGCAAAACACCTTCGGCCAAATTGAGTCAAATTACTTTCTTGCCGGTCATTCCTGAGCCAGAAAAAATCGTATGTGCTGTGCGCAATTACATGGACCACCACCAAGAGGTTTTGGCAGCAGGCATGCACCGTGAGTTGTCTGAAGAGCCGCCTATTTTCTTGCGCGTATGGCGTTCACAAGTGGCTCACAACCAACCCATCATTTGCCCCAATGTGTCCGGAAGTTTGGACTGGGAAGGCGAGTTAGCAGTCATCATCGGCAAGCCTGGACGCTTCATCAAAGAAGAAAATGCGTTTGACCATGTTGCCGGTTACTCTTGCTACAACGATGGCAGCATTCGTGAATGGCAATTCCATGCCAAGCAAATTGCGTCTGGCAAAAACTTTGAATCTACAGGCGGTTTTGGTCCTTGGATGGTCACGGCCGATGAGATCAAGCCCAATCAAGAATTGAAATTGATCACGCGCTTGAATGGTGTCGTCGAGCAGTCCAGCCACACAGGCCACATGATTTTTCCCATCGCCAAATTGATCAGCTATGCCTCCACCATCTTCACGCTCATGCCAGGAGATGTCATTGCAACGGGAACGCCTGCAGGTGTGGGTTGGAGTCGCAAGCCACCTAAGTTCATGAAGCCTGGCGATGTGTGTGAAGTTGAAATTGAGCACATTGGCACCTTGGTCAATCAGATTGCTGCGCAGGCCTAAGACTTCTCGCACACTTCATGCACATTGTTCGAATTCACCAGCCAGGTGGGCCAGAGGCTCTGCAACTTGAACAAGTCGCAGAGCCTAGCGCAAGGCCTGGAGAGGTCCGCATCAAGGCAATGGCCATTGGCGTGGGCAGGCCAGATGTGCTGATGCGTCAGGGCATTTACAAATGGATGCCACCCTTACCTGCAACGCCTGGCGCTGAACTGTCGGGTGTGATTGATCAAGTTGGCGAGGGTGTTGCCGCAGAACGCATGGGTCAGCGTGTGTTGCTAAGTTCCAGAGACTTACCCCAGCGAGGGGGTTGCTATGTGCAATCGATTGCAGTGCCACACTGTAAACCTTATGTTTTGCCAGACAGTATTTCTTTTCAAGATGCAGTGAGCTTACCTAATTTACAGTTGGCTTTGGCATTGTTGCAAGCTGCCAATTTAAATTCAACTGCAGAAAAAAGAGCGCTTCTCATGACGGGCGCAGCTGGCGGCGTTGCTGGTATGTTGTCGCAACTTGCCAAGACCCATGGCTTTCAAACCATTGGAACAGCTCGCACGCCAATCAAGCGTGATTTTGCCCTTGCCAATGGTTTTGATGTGGTCCTCGATTCAAATCCAGAAACGCTGTGCCAGGATGTCCTAAAAGTCACGGATGGCTTGGGAGTGAATTTGGCATACGACCATTTAGGTGGTGCCTATTTGCCTGCATGCATGCGCAGTTTAAGTTCTCTAGGAACCGCCATTTCATACAACGTCATTACTGGCCAGCCCAGCGTGGATGTTTTCTCTGTCATGCGAGAGTTGCTGTCCAAAAGCCTTGGTATTCGTTGCTTCTCGATGCACACCTTTGATGAGAATGAAAGCAATCGCCGCCAATTGATGCAACAAGCCATTGATTTCATGGCATCTGGAAAAATTCATGCGCCTCTACCAACGGTGATGTCTTTGAGCGAAGTTGTTCAAGCACACATCATTTTGGACAAAGGCGAGACCCTTGGAAAAATCGTATTGAATCCTCAGTAAGAAGGATTTTTAATTTTAATTTGGATGGAGACACACAATGAAACTTGAAAACCCAACAAATAACTTTTTGAAAAAGACCTTGATGGTGAGCCTGCTGGTCAGTGGCGCAGCGTTTGCGCAAAACTACCCCGATAAAAACATCAAAATCATGCAAGGCTTTGCGCCAGGCGGCAATGCAGACGCCATTGCGCGTGCCGTGGGCTCAGAAATTTCTAAAAGTGTGGGTCAGGCGGTCGTGGTGGAGGCGCAGGCTGGCGCTGGAGGCACCATTGCAGCCACCACAGTGGCCAAGGCCAAGCCTGATGGCTACACCTTGCTGCTAGCGACAGGGGGTCATGCTGTTGCAGGAGCGATTTACAACAATCTCAATTACAAAACGGTTCAAGATTTTGAGATGGTCAGCACGATCACCTATTTCCCGTTTTTGATTGTGATCAATGCAGAAAATAAGATCGCCAATTTTCCGGCGCTCTTGAGTCAGGCCAAAGCCAATCCTGGAAAAATTGCATACGGCACCGCAGGCATTGGTTCTACGCACCACTTGGCGGGTGAGTTGCTGGCCAGCATGGCCAAGGTCGATTTGCTCCACGTGCCTTATCGTGGGGATGCCGGTTCCATCACAGCCTTATTGGCGGGTGATGTGCCTTTCATCATTGCGCCGCCAACGGCTGTGCTCACCAACATCAAAGCAGGCAAACTGAAAGCCATTGCGGCAACAGGCCCTCAGCGCTGGGCTGGATTGCCAGATGTGCCCACAGTCGCAGAGCAAGGCGTGCCTGGCTACGATGTCCGCTCTTGGGCTGGTTTGATGGCGCCCGCAGGTACGCCTAAATCAGTCATTGACAAATTGAATGCTGAAACTTTGAAAACACTTCAACTGCCGCACGTCAAGACACGCTTGGAAGAAATGGGCGGAGATGTTCGGGGTAGCACGCCAGACGAGATGAAAAACATGGTGGCTTTTGAAACTCAGAAGTGGATTCAAGTGGTCAACAATGCCAAAATTCCTAAACAATAATCAGTTACCCATAAAGGTTCAAAATGTCTCTCATCAAAATTCGCAAACGCAGCTTGATCATTGAAACGCAGTACCATGAGGGAGGACCTGTTGCCGATGTTCCTCTCAAGCTTGCTGCAGCATGCGCTGTCGTTGAAAACCCCTATGCGGGCCGGTACGAGCCCGATCTCATGCCCTTCATGGCCGAGTTGCGCTCCCTTGGTACCCTGTTAGCCCAAGAACTTGTAGATACCCTTGGCAAGGAAAATGTTGAGGTCTACAGCAAGGCTGCCATCGTGGGTGTGAATGGTGAAATGGAGCATGGTGCTGTATGGCATGAAGCGGGCGGTTGGGCCATGCGCGCTGTATTGGGCGAGCCTAAAGCCATCGTGCCGGCTAGCAAAGCTGTTGCCAGCGCTGGATACCGCTTGATGGTGCCCCTTCATTACATCCATGCTTGCTATGTGAGAAGTCATTACAACAGCATGGAAGTTGGTATTCAAGATGCGCCACGCCCTAATGAAATTTTGTATGCGTTGGTGATGGGAACAGGGGGTCGGGTTCATTCTCGTTTAGGCGGCTTAACCAAGGACAAAGTGTCGGTCAATGACGGACAGAGATAGCAGTGCATCAAGCTAAGCTAATATTTTTAAACTCAAACTGCTTTTGAATGAACGAAGAAAACCTGATACGGGATCTTTGAAAAAAATACTTTTTGCTAGAAGTTGCAAAGGGTGTTCGAAATTGTCGTTTTCTTCTGCACCAAGCAGTACCAAGGGATAAAACTGATCGCCCAATAAGGGCAGTCCCAATGAATTCATGTGGACCCGCAACTGATGGCGTTGACCAGTGACTGGCTTGAGTTGGTAGCGCGCCAATGCCAGTTCTTTTATGCCATCTTCTTGAATCACGATTTTGGGGGTCAATATGCGTTCAACGCAATCTATCCAAGTCTCGCTGTTGAATTCATTGTGAGAAGGAGACACATCGGTTGTGAGTTCTCGCATTCTGAAAAACTTCGTGTCTTCCGCCATCAAGCTTCGGTGTACAAGAGGGAATTGAGGATTCAGCGTTGAGGTTTCAGGGGCTCCGGCTATAGCCTCATAGGTTTTTTCAACCTGCCGCAGTCTGAACAATTCTTGGTAAGCATTTCGATCTTGTGCGCGAACACTGAACACCACCAAGCCGGCAGTTTCTCGGTCTATGCGGTGCATGGGTGAGAGTTCTGGCAAATTCAACTGTTGTTTCAACTGCACTAACAAACTTTGCTGTAGGTATCGGCCGCCTGGCGTGACTGGCATGAAATGAGGCTTGTCGACCACCAACAAGAATTCATCTTGAAAAATGACATTGGCCTTGAACGGCAATTCGGGTTCATTGCGAATGCTGCGGTAGTAGTGAAGATGCGACTCTTTAAGCAGGCTGTCTTGCGGTGCCATCACACGTCCAACTGCATTTAGAATTTCCCCAGCTTCAAATCTCAGTTGCCATTCTTCTCTTGAAATGGCATTGAACTTTGCAGTTAAAAAATCAATCGCAGAAAGTGTGGCGTTGGCAGGAACGCCAACTGTGCTGGGCCCAACGCCCTTGATGACGGGCGGCTTAAACGCGCTGGAAGATGACATCCCACACACCATGCCCCAATTTCAAACCACGATTTTCAAACTTGGTGAGAGGGCGGTAGTCTGGCTTGACGGCATAACCACCCTGATCTTTGCCTGCGGTGTTTTGCAGCAAAGGCTCTGCACTGAGCACTTCCAAAATTTGTACTGCATAGGGCTCCCAATCGGTGGCGCAATGAATGTAGGCACCAGGTTTGAGGCGGGCTGCCAATTTGGCGATTAAAGGTGTTTGAATAAGGCGACGTTTGTTGTGACGTGATTTATGCCAAGGGTCGGGAAAGAAAATGTGCACGCCGTCCAAAGACGCCAATGGCAGCATATTGTCAATCACCTCTACAGCATCGTGCTGCAGAATGCGGATGTTCTGAATGCCTTGCTCGCCAATGCGTTTGAGCAATGCGCCCACGCCGGGTTCATGCACTTCGCAGCACAAAAAGAAATCTTTCGGGCGAACGTTGGCAATGTGAGCGGTGGCCTCGCCCATGCCAAAACCAATTTCCAAAATGACTGGGCAGGCGGCTGTATCGTGTCCAGTCAAACCGAACGCTTTGGGCATGTTCAATGACTCTGGCACATAGGTCAATAAAAACTGGGGACCCCAAACTTCAAACGCCTTGGCTTGACCGGTGGTGGTGCGGCCTGCACGCTTCACAAAGCTTTTGATGTTTTTCGGAAAAGGGACCGAGGCGGGTGCTTGTTTGGCAGAGTCAGAAGTCATGCAGTGATTTTAAGGGCTAGCGCGCAAGTACTTCTGAGCCCATTCCTGTGACCAAGTGCTCAGCGCTAAATCAAGGCCAGCCGAGTTGCTGACGGGCAGCGCAAGGGTGCTCAAGCCCAAGGCGCTGGCCGCTGACTGCATGGCCAAGCAAACAGCCTGCGGCGAACTTAAGTCCAAAGCTTTGGCGTCATTTTGTTTGGATAACTTTTCACCGTTGTCACCCAATACCAATGGCGTGTGAAGGTAGTAAGGATGTTTATAGCCCAGAGCTTCTTGAAGCAAGTATTGCCTTGCGGTGTTGTCAGTCAGATCTTCGCCTCGCACCACATGCGTGATGCCTTGCGCAGCATCATCGACCACCACTGCCAATTGATAAGCCCACACACCATCAGCGCGCTTGAGAACAAAGTCGCCCACTTCTTCTTGAACATTTTGGCTTTGAGGACCCAATCGTCGATCGGTCCAATGAACTTCGGGGCTGCCACGCAATTCACTCCACTTCAACACATTGAAGCGCCAAGCTCTGACGGGTTTGCCATGTAAGCCATTTCTGCAAGTACCCGGATAAACAGCTGACTTGTGTCTTTCCAAACTCAAACCTAGAGTGGCTTGCTGCTCTTCAATTTCTTTGCGCGTACACGCGCATGGGTATGCCAAGCCTTTTGCTATGATTTGATGGAGGGCTTGTTCGTAAAGTGAGTTGCGATGCGATTGGTAAATCACTTCGCTGTCTGAATGCAGCCCGCACAGTGACAACTGATGAAGGATGCTGGCAGCTGAACCGACCATGCAGCGAGGGCCATCCACATCTTCCATGCGCACCCACCACTCGCCTTTCAATGCTCTTGCATCTAGCCAGCTGGCAAGGGCTGCCACCAGCGAGCCTGCGTGCAGTTCACCCGTGGGTGAGGGCGCAAATCTTCCGCGAATCATTCCAATTTAAAGTGCATCTAGCGCCAGTTCCAAGCCGGAAATGAACGCATCTTCAACGCGGTGGCCTAAACACCAATCGCCGCACAACCCGATGCCTTGCTTTTTGCTGAGCATGTGTGTGGCACCCAAAGCTTGCAGCGTTTTGGCATAACGCCAGCGGTGTACTTCTGCGTGTGCGGGTGTGGCGCGAATGCCTGTGATTTCAGAAAATGCTTTGAGCAATTTGGCTTTAACACGATCGGGCGCATCTTCCAAATGTTCTTGCGACCAAGCCGCACTGGCTTGCACGGTCCAACGCTCTACTTGTTCGCGGCCAGGTTTGGAGGATTCACGTGCTAACCAAGCCACGCGGTGATGCACGCTGCGTGCGGCATTCCACTGCGGACCCAAGGTGATGAGGCCTGGTTGAGCGGCATTCGGAAAGGCCACCATGAGGGTCCAGCAAGGGGCGACTTGCACCTTGCTTAAATCAGTGGCGTTTTCCATCTTAATTTTGGAGGTACGCAACAGGTCAATGGCCTGATCAGAAGGGATGGCCAGCAAGACTTGGTCAAATCCGCTGAACACCGACTGAGCACCTTCGGGTTCTTCGCTGTGCAGTTGCCAGAGTTCGGGGTGCAAGGTGTCTTGTTCAATTTGAAACACCTTCGATTCAAAGTGAATGCTATCGGTTTGTACCAAAGGCCGAGCCCAAGCTCTGACCAAGGCGTTCATGCCGGGAGTTGCCACCCAATGCTTGTCATGGGTGTTGCGTGCAGCTTCCACCACCCGACCCATGGCGTCCAATACGCGAACGGCATTGGCGCTCCAAGGTTTGCAAATGTTGGGTGTGGTGGCCAAAGCTTGCGCAAACCGAGAGTCACGCACAGTGAAATACTGCGCGCCATGATCGAAGCTGCCGTAGTTGGATGAGCGAGTGGAAATTCGGCCACTGGCGCCTTTGCTTTTTTCGAAGACGGTGACGCGGTGGCCAGCTTGCATCAAGGTGCGCGCGCAGGCTATACCCGCCATGCCGGCACCTATGACGGCAAAATTTTGAACTGGTTTTGTCTGGGTGTTTATTTTTGTCATAGGGCTACTCTACACGCGATGGTGGGGTTGGAGCAATGCTTGTTTGGTTCTGTCTTGATTCAACTGCAACAACCACCAACTTAACGCATGGCCCATGTTTTTGCCATGGGGATTTCGCCAAGCGTATTCAACGGGGCTGATGCGCTGCACACGACTGACTTTTTTAGCGACCAGGCGGCCAGAGTCTAAATAAGGTTTGGCCAAGCTTTCGGGCAAGAACCCGCCCCCCAAGCCTCGGAGTTGTGCCTCCAATTTGCTGGGCATGTCGGGCACCGTCAAAACGTCTTGGCCGCCCAACAGGCCGATGGTGACCCCTTCGCCGCGCGGCACAGAGTCTGCCACGGCCACGGCGCGGTGTTGCTGAATCAGGGCGTCGCTAAGGGGCTCGGGCGCATTGGCCAAAGGGTGGTGCGGCGCCACGGCATAGACAAAACTGACTTGTCCCAAGCTTTCATGCAAGAGTTCTGCATGGCTGGCAGGCGTGATGAACACACCAATGGCCAAGTCGGCTTGGCCTGATTTGAGGGCGGCCAAGGTACCCGATAGGGTTTCGTAGCGGATTCGCAGTCTTGTGGGGGGCTTCTGGGCCAGAAAGCCCTCGCACAATTCCATGACCACCGACCTAGAAATGATGCTGTCTACGGCCAACGTAAAAACAGACTCCCAACCTGTGGCTACTCGCTTCACTCGGTTGGCTAACGCATCCACATCTTGAAGCAGGCGTTTGGCCTCTCTGAGCAATTCCTTGCCAGCCTCGGTGGGCTTGGCTTGTCGGCTGCTTCGGTCAAACAGCAGCACATCTAGAGCGTCTTCAATTTGCCGGATTCGGTAGGTTAGGGCGCTGGGCACCAAGCCGCGTTGCCTGGCGGCGGCGGCGAAACTGCCCGTTTCTTCAATGGCCAGCAGCATGCTAAGTGCATCGGGCGTTAGCAGATCGCGGGAGGGGGTTGACATTTTGAATTCAAATAATTTGAATGATAACAACGAATTTTTGCCAATATGTTGAAACCATTGCAATTTAAAGTTCAGCCATCGAATCTTTAAAGCTTTAAGGCACTCAATGATCCAAATTCGCCGTTCCGCTGAGCGTGGTTATGCCGACCACGGCTGGCTTAAATCCTTTCACAGTTTCTCATTTGCGGGCTATTACGACCCTGCCTTCATGGGTTGGGGCAACTTGCGTGTCATCAACGAAGACCGCATCGCACCCGGTACGGGCTTTGGCACCCATGGTCACAAGGACATGGAAATCATCAGTTATGTGTTGTCGGGCAATTTGGCCCACAAGGACAACATGGGCAACGTCAAGGGCATTCCCCCGGGTGATGTGCAGCGGATGAGCGCAGGCAAGGGCGTGATGCACAGCGAGTTCAATCATGCTGAGGGGCAGGCCACTCACTTTTTTCAAATATGGATTGAGCCCAACGTGCTGGGCATTGAGCCGGGTTATGAGCAAAAGACCGTGCCACAAACCAGCAAGCGCGGCGTCTTGAAAGTGGTGGCTTCCCCCCAAGGCGAGGGTGATGCTGTGAAGATTTCTGCCGATGCCACTTTGTATGCAGGCTTGTTGGATGGCGCCGAGCGTGCTGCCATTGCATTGAACCCTGCGCGCAAAGCTTATGTGCACCTCATTCGCGGTGAATTGCTACTGAATGGGCAAGCTTTGAAGGGTGGCGATGCCGCCCTGATTCAAGCTGAAACGAATCTTGAACTGACGCACGGCATCGATGCCGAGGTCTTGGTTTTTGACTTGGCTTCTCAATGAGTGAGACGCTGTAATTTTTTATTTCTTTAGGAGTTCTCTCATGGCTAAAACAGTCGTTATTTATCACTCAGGCTATGGTCACACACAACGTGTGGCTCAGTTTGTGGCCCAAGGTGCCGATGCAGCATTGATCGCCATCGATGCCGACGGCAACATTGCCGATGCTGACTGGGAAACTTTGGATGCCGCTGACGCCATCATTTTTGGTTCACCCACTTACATGGGCATGGCTTCTTGGCAGTTCAAGAAATTTGCCGATGCATCCTCTAAGCGTTGGTTCACCTCAGCATGGAAAGACAAAGTTGCCGGCGGTTTCACCATCTCAGCCAGCCCCAGCGGCGACAAGTTGTCCACGCTTCAATACTTCATTACCTTGGCCATGCAGCAAGCCATGATTTGGGTCGGTCAGCCGTCACTGAATGACGGCACCGTCAACCGCATTGGTTCCAACTCGGGTGTGATGGCGCAAGTAGGTCCTACGAGCCCAGCTGAAGAAATTCCACAAGGCGACTTGGACACAGCCAAAGCCTATGGTGAGCGAGTGGCTGCAATGGCTGCTAAATTGCGCAGCTGAATTTTGTGCAGTCTGCGTGGCTGCTTAGGATGAAATTTTGAAGCCCTTCAGTGGGCTTCAATGCTTTTGGGCTTCAAGCTTTCTAATTCGATGTCAACAGCGCGGCGCTCGTCAAACACGAAGCAGCCACCTTCGTAGTGAGCGCCGTCGGTTTCTTCGAAGTATTTCAAAATGCCACCCTCTAACTGGTAGGTGTGGGGGAGGCCGTTTTGTTGCATGAAGATGGCTGCTTTTTCGCAGCGAATGCCACCTGTACAAAAACTGATGATGGTTTTGTCTTGAAGCTCATTTTTGTGCGCCATGAGGGCAGCGGGAAATTCAGTGAACTTGCTTAAACGCCAATCAATGGCGCCCTTGAAAGTGCCTTCGTCTACCTCGTAGTCGTTGCGGGTGTCCAAAATGACCACCGGCCGACCGTTGTCGTCAAAACCCTGATCCAGCCAGCGTTTGGCTGTGGCAGGTGTGACCGCTGGCGCCCGGCCCTCAGCAGGGCGAATGGTGGGGTGGTTCATCCGAATGATTTCACCCTTCACCTTGACCAGCATTTTTTTGAAAGGTGGCTCTTCAGACCAACTTTCTTTGGGCTTGATGTCTGAAAACCTAGGATCTGTGTGGAGTTCAGACACAAAAGCTCTGACAGCCTCGGCAGGGCCTGCCAAAAATAAATTAATTCCCTCTGAGGCAAGCAAAATCGTACCTTTTAGCTCACGGCTTAAGCAATGCTCTAGGAGCAAGGGGCGCAGTTCTTCCGCGTCGGGCAGCGGGACAAACTTGTAACTCGAAATATTCAGAATTTTGTTCACCCCCCTATTGTAGAAAACATCCAAGGCAGCTTCTACAATGGGCCTATGTTTGTCCATTTGCGCCTCCATTCCGAGTTCTCCATCGTCGATTCCACCTGCCGCATTGACGATGTGGTGCAGGCTGCGGCAGACGATCAACAGCCAGCCTTGGCCATCACAGATTTAAGCAATTTGTTTGGGGCTATCAAGTTCTACAAGGCTGCACGTTCCGTGGGCGTGCAACCCATTTTGGGCGCCGAAATTTTCCTCGAAGGCTTGGGTGTAGATCCGCTGGCATTGTCTAGGGTTATGGTGCTGGTTCAAAGCTCTCAGGGCTATTTGAACTTGTCGGAGTTGCTAGCGCGCGCCTGGACGCAAAACATGGTGAAGAACAATGCTGTGATCAAGTTGGCTTGGTTGCAAGAATTGTCAGAGGGCTTGATTCTTTTGTCTGGCGCGCAAGCCGGGCCCGTGGGGCAGGCTCTGATGCAGGGTGACACCTCGCGCGCAGCCGAAATTGCTTTGCAACTGGCTTCCATTTTTACGCATCGTTTTTATTTGGAACTGCAGCGCGCAGGCCGCCCCGATGACAATGCCCATGTGGTGGCTGCAGTCAAGTTGGCTTCTCGGCTGAGTTTACCTGTGGTGGCCACGCACCCTGTACAGTTTTTAACTGAAGACGATTACGAATCTCACGAAGCGCGGGTGTGTATCTCTGAAGGCGAAATTTTGGGCAATCAGCGCCGTGTTCGCAAGTTCACGCGCAATCAATATTTCAAGTCATCTGCCGAAATGCAAGACATGTTTGCCGACTTGCCCAGTGCCTTGGCTAACTCGGTTGAAATTGCCAAGCGATGCAACTTGACTTTGGTTTTGGGCAAGCCTCAGTTGCCCAATTACCCCACACCCCTAACCGATGGCAAGCCCATGCCCATCGAGGATTATTTCCGCTTGTTGTCGGTGGAAGGTTTGGAGGAGCGTCTGGTGCATTTGTACCCTGATGCAGCCAAGCGAGATTCAGAGCGACAGCGTTATGCAGAGCGTTTGGAATTTGAGATCACCACCATACTGAACATGGGGTTTCCGGGTTACTTTTTGATTGTGGGTGACTTCATCAATTGGGCTAAGAAAAATGGCTGCCCGGTAGGTCCGGGCCGAGGTTCTGGTGCCGGTTCCTTGGTGGCCTATTCTTTGAAAATTACCGATCTCGATCCGCTCCAATACAACTTGCTGTTTGAGCGTTTCTTAAATCCTGAGCGGGTGTCCATGCCCGACTTTGACATTGATTTTTGCCAGGCCAATCGCGACCGCGTCATTGATTATGTGAAAGACAAATACGGCCGAGATGCCGTCAGCCAAATTGTCACATTTGGCACCATGGCGGCACGTGCTGCCATTCGTGACGTCGGCCGTGTGCTAGACATGAGCTACATGTTCTGTGATGGCATCAGCAAGCTCATTCCCAACAAGCCAGGACAGCACATTACCATCGATGGTGCTATCAAGGCCGAGCCTATTTTGGCCGAGCGCTTGGACAAAGAAGACGATGTCAAAACCTTGTTGGCGCTGGCGCAAAAACTCGAAGGCATGACCCGCAATGTGGGCATGCATGCTGGTGGTGTGTTGATAGCGCCCGGCAAGCTTACAGATTTTTGTCCTTTGTACCAACAACCCGGTAGCACTTCGGCAGTCAGTCAGTACGACAAAGACGATGTGGAAGCCATTGGCTTGGTGAAGTTTGACTTCTTGGGCTTGGCCACCTTGACCATTTTGGAGCTGGCACGCGACATGATTGTCAAGCGCCACAAAGGCCAAGAGAATTTTGCATTTGAGAATATTCAGCTTGATGATGCTGCTACCTACAAGCTGTTTGCCGATGGCCGCACCGAGTCTGTGTTCCAGTTTGAAAGCCGTGGCATGCAGGGCATGCTCAAAGATGCTCGGCCTTCCCGTTTGGAAGATTTGATTGCGCTTAATGCCTTGTACCGTCCAGGCCCCATGGATTTGATTCCCAGTTTTGTGGCCCGCAAGCACGGCCGAGAAGTGGTGGAATATCCGCACCCCTTGGTTGAAAAAGTGCTGTCTGAAACCTACGGCATCATGGTGTACCAAGAGCAGGTCATGCAAACTGCGCAGGTGCTGGGCGGCTACAGTTTGGGCGCCGCCGATTTACTGCGCCGAGCCATGGGTAAGAAAAAAGCCGAAGAGATGGCTGAGCACCGCGAGATTTTCCGCAAGGGCGCTGGCGTCAATGGCTTGAGTGAAGAAAAGGCCGACGAAGTTTTTGACTTGATGGAAAAGTTTGCAGGCTATGGTTTCAACAAATCACACGCTGCGGCTTATTCATTGTTGGCGTATCACACGGGGTGGCTCAAGGTTCATTTCACCGCGGAGTTTTTCTGCGCCAACATGACCATCGAAATGGACGATACCGACAAGCTGAAAGTGCTGTTTGAAGATGCCTTGAAGTTTGGCATGAGTTTTGATCCGCCCGATGTCAATCGCGGCACGCACCGCTTTGAGCCGGTATCCGATAAAGTGATTCGCTATGGCTTGGGTGCCATCAAGGGCACAGGCCAGCAGGCGATCGACGCCATTGTGAAAGCGCGCGAGGAGGGCGGCCCTTTCACCAGTTTGTTTGACTTCTGCGTTCGCGTTGACCGCAGTCGCATGAATAAGCGTTCAGTCGAGGCCTTGGTCAAGGCTGGCGCTTTTGATTCTTTGCAACGCAACCGTGCTTCGTTGGCAGCTTCCGTTGATCGTGCATTTGATTTTTCAACGGCCACTGCCGCCAATGCCAATCAGGGCGGCTTGTTTGACATGATGGGCGATGATGCGCACGGCTCTAGTACACAAGAGCCTGAGTTGGTTGACATGCTTCCTTGGGGCGTCAAGGAACAGCTCACCCATGAAAAAATGGCCGTAGGTTTTTACTTGTCTGGCCATTTGTTTGATGCGGTGGAGCGCGAAGTTCGTTTGTTCGCCAAGCGAAAAATTGACGATCTGATTGACAGCCGCGAGCCACAACTGTTGGCTGGCATTGTGAGCGACTTGCGCATCATCAATGGCCAACGTGGCAAGTTGGCTATTTTTAAGTTAGACGATAAGAGTGCCGTCATGGAAGCCACGGCCGACGAGGCCATGATCAATGCCAACCGCCACTTGCTCAAAGACGATGAGTTGGTCATTGTGATGGCCAAGATGCAAGCCGATCGTTTCTCTGGCGGCTATCGTCTGTCGATTCAACAAGTTTGGGATTTGCCCTCCGCTCGTTGCCGCTTTGGCAAATTCTTGCGCGTGTCCGTGAATGGCCGCGCACCTGAAGTCGCACGCCTGGTGAAAGACTTTCCACCACAGCGCGAAATGACAGAGCAGGGCGAGCTGTTCAGGGGATTGCCGGTGCGCTTGAAGTTGGAGCGTCGGGGCGACAAAGTGGCTGCGGC
>Ga0214921_10007915_pt1 | contig 13984 bp, 8 predicted proteins | sample LL1505_MetaG_FD_177992 | JGI IMG/M metagenome (GOLD analysis project Ga0214921, IMG submission 177992) | Freshwater microbial communities from Lake Lanier, Atlanta, Georgia, United States - LL-1505 | ecosystem: Environmental > Aquatic > Freshwater > Lake | place: USA: Georgia | collected 2015-05-28 | reverse complement strand
CAGCATCGAGCTCGGCCCGCACGCGCTTCGGCTCAATGCCCGCGATGCGACCCTTGCCGTAGGTGCCGTCGGCGCTGATGCCGGCTTGGGCACCGCTGAGCGACACGGCGTCGGTGCCGCGCGCAATGAGCGCCATGGCGAGGAGTGCCGCCGATTGAATCTCGCCCGTTGCGAGCAGCGCATCTTGCTCGCGCGCGCTCGGCAGTGCGCCACCCGTTACCGACGATGCAAGCGCGAGCAGATCGTCGGTGGTGTCGCCCATCGCGGAGACGACCGCGACAACGTCGAATCCGGCGGCACGATCGCGCGCGATGCGCGCGACAACAGCAGCGATGCGCTCAACAGAGCCGACTGAACTCCCGCCGTACTTTTGAACGAGCAGCTTCGACGACGCAGTCACTTCACTCCGACCGAACGAAGGATGCGTACCCCCTCTTGGTCGACCTCAATCTGTTCGGCATGTCCGCCCACACCTGTCTCGGCGGCGACAGCATCGAGCGCTGCGATGACCGCAGCGATCCCGTCGTCACCGCGCTCGTCATCAACGATCGCCAACACCGAAGAGCCGGAGCCGGCGAGGCAGGCGCTCGCAGCACCCGCGTTAAGTGCGGCGGCAAAGATCTTCGGCAGCGCCGTGTACTTCTTGATGCGGTACGGCTGATGGATGCGATCGTCAGAGAGGATGGCAAATCCAGCAACCTCACCCGCCTCGAGTGCGGTGATGCCCAAGGCGAGTCGCGAGGCGTTGTGCACCGCGTCGTCGATCGGCACGATCTTGGGCAGCACGGCGCGCATGTCGCTCGTTTCGAAGCGCACGTCGGGGATCAGCACCACGGGGATCGCATCGTGCGGCACATGAATGATGCGCGCGGTGAGCGCGCCGTTCGCGCGACCGCTCGCCACACAGCCGCCAAAGATCGCTGCAGCAACGTTGTCGGGGTGCCCCTCGATCTCGTCAGCGGCCGCAAACAACTTATCGGTGAGTGGATCGCTAAACGACTCAAAGCAGGCACCACTCGCGCCCGAAGCGCCAGCAGCGGTGCCAGCAAGTGCGGCACCAGCAAACAACCCGCCAACAATCGCCGCAGCTGAAGAGCCCAAGCCGCGCGAGAGTGGGATGTTGTTGACCGCCGTGACGGCAAGGTCGAGCGCGTCGGCGCCGGTCACGCCAGCGATCGAGAGCCCGCGATAGATGGCGTCGAGCGCCATGTTCGTGCGGTTGTGTGCGAGCTCAGCGGCACCCTCACCCGAGGCGCCGTACGTAACGGTGCCCTTCCCTGAGGCGGCCACGCCGGTGACCTGCACGGTAAGTTCGTTGGTCATCTCAAGGGCAAGGCCGAGCACGTCGTAGCCGGCGCCAAGATTCGCCACGGTGGCGGGCACCGCAACGGTGACCGATCGACCGACCAGAGCCTCTGCCTTCATGACGCCTCCTTCGCTACTCGCTACCAGCCGAGCGCGCGGCGAACGCCGGCGACCGTTGCATCTGACGTGCGAATCTCACCAATCAGTCGCGACGCAGTGTCGGGGTCCTTCAAGCCGAAGCCCGTCATCACGGCCACGATGCGCTGCGATCCATCAATGGAACCGTCGGCGATGGCGTTGCGCAAGCCGGCGATCGGTGCGGCGCATGCTGGCTCCACGAAGATGCCGCCCAGGCGAATGATGTCGGCCTGCGCGCGCAGGATCTCGTCGTCGGTCACAGCGCGAATGAAACCGCCCGATTCGTCGCGCGCGGCGATCGCCAGGTCCCACGACGCGGGCTTGCCGATGCGAATTGCGGTAGCGACTGTTTCAGGATTCAACACGGGCGCACCAGAAACAAACGGCGCGGCACCAGCGGCCTGGAAGCCCGCCATACGCGGTCGGCGCTTGGTGCTGCCAATGCGCACCGCGTCAGTGAAGCCGCGCCAGTAGGCACTGATATTGCCAGCGTTGCCAACAGGGAGCGCCAACACGTCGGGGGCGTCGCCCAAGTCGGCGATGATCTCGTGTGCGGCGGTAGCTTGCCCAGCAATGCGATGTGGATTGATCGAGTTCACGATCTCTACCCCACCACCACCAGCGCCAAGCTCGCGCACGATCTCGAGTGCGTCGTCGAAGTTGCCATCGATAGAGATCACCTTTGCACCAGCGGCGAAGGCCTGCAGCAACTTGCCCGCGGCGATCTTGCCCGCAGGCAGCAGCACGATTGCCTCGAGCCCCGCGGCGGCGGCGTAGGCGGCGGCCGATGCCGAGGTGTTGCCGGTGCTGGCACAGACCACGGCGCGCGCGCCAGACTCTGCCGCCTTGGCAACTGCCACCACCATGCCGCGATCCTTGAAAGAGCCGGTCGGGTTCGCCCCCTCAACCTTGAGCCACAGGTCCGACGCACCAATGTCGGCACCGAGGCGCGGCACTCGTACTAATGGTGTGGCGCCCTCACCAAGGGTGAGGATTGGTGTGGATGCGGTAACGGGGAGCAGGTCGCGGAAGCGCTCCAGCAGGATCAGCCGCGCCGCGCCGACGCTGCTCACTTTGCGCCGCGCTTTGCAGCCTTGATCCAGGCCGGAGCCGGTGCCGCAATAGCTACAGGGAGATCGCCCCACGACGAACCTTCGCCGCGCGCAATCGCCAGCAGGTCGTTCAACACACCAGAGGCAGTTGAACCTGGGCCAGCACCTGCGCCCGCCATGGTGAGATCGCCAATCAGATCACCCGAGATCACAATCAGGTTTCCGCCACCAACCGTGGTGCCGAGTCGCGAGTCGGCAGGCACTTCGGTCACGCGCACCGACAGAGAATCCTTCGACGCATCGTCGCCGCCGTTCTGCCACTCGGCGATCATGCGCAGTCGCGCACCGCGCGTTGCTGCGTCGGCAATGGCGGCAGGCGTTACGCCCGTAATGCCGGGGGCATCGTCGAACTGCACATGCGAGAGTGCGGGCCATGCACCAGAGGCGAGTCGCGCCAGCACTACCAACTTGGCGGCGGCATCTTCGCCCTCGACGTCGCTCTTTGGATTCGCCTCGGCATAGCCGATCTTCTGCGCCTCGGCGAGCGCCTGATCGTACGACCAGCCCTCGCTCTCCATCTTGGTAAGGATGTAGTTGGTGGTGCCATTGATGATTCCGCGGATCGAGGTGATCTCATTCGCCGACATGTCGCCAGCCAAGACACCAATCACCGGCACACCAGCAGCAACGGCAGATTCAAAGCGCAGCGCCGTGTCGGTTGATCGCGCCAGCGATTCAAGTCGCGCACCGAAGGTTGCGAGGAGCAGCTTGTTCGCGGTGACCACCGGTCGGCCAGCCTTGAGTGCCGCCTCAACGATCGGCATGGCTGGGTCCAGCCCACCCATGAGCTCCACAACAACGTCAACGTCATCGGAGGCGGCAAGGGCCGCAGGGTCAGTGGTTAGTGGCGCAATGCGGTCGAGCCCAGCGGCCTGCGCCTTTGACAGGTCGCGCACCGCGATCCCCGCGATGCCGATCCCCCACTCTTCAGCCCGGCTCGCCAGCCCGCGCGCAACCGCCGCCCCGACCGTGCCCCCACCAAGGAGTCCGATCGTGAGTCGCTCGCCCTGCCAACCCGTCTGCTCTGCCATGGGGTAAGGGTAGCGGAGGGGTGCAGCTCAACCCAAGGGAACCCACATTGCAGCGACGCCTCGCACAAGGCAAGATGAGGATTCATCAGAAAGGATCCCAATGGCGCCACGCGACCGTTTCGAGGCTTGGTTCGACGGAGAGGACCTGCCCCCCGCAACCTCAGGACCTTCACCCCGTAACCTCCCGCGTCTAGGCTCGGGCCTTACTCGTTTCATTGGCCTCATCACTGCCTGCGTGCTGCTCGTTGGGCTCGTCGGCGGCGCTCATCGGGCCGGCTTCATTCGTGTCCCTGGCGAGCCCGGAGTAGCTATTGAGTCGCCGACCCCAACCCCGACCGATGGGCCCCTCACACCAACGCCGACCCCCTCTCCGACGCCAACGCCAACAGCTCCACCTACGCCCGACATCGCTGGGCGGCTCCCTATCGCATCGTGCAAGCTTGCGAGCGGCAATAGCGACAACTTTACGAGTAGCTTCCCGATCAGCGACTACAACCAGACCAAAACGACGGGAAAGATTCGAATCGCGCTGATTTTTGTTGACTTCCCTGATGCGGTCGCAAGCGCCGATGCAGACTCATACTTTGATCAAATCTCTGCGAAGGTAACCGCCGCATATCGCGAGATGTCTTATGGAAAACTTACTGTTGAGTTTGTGCAGGTTCCTGGCTGGATTCGAATGAGTAAGGAGTCACGCAAGTACAATGTCCTGCAAAATGCTAAGTCCTATCAGCCCACGGTGCAGTATGTAAGCGAAGCACTAACCTCAGCGGACCGCACTGTTGATATGACAGGGGTTTCCTCCGTTGCAGTTTTTGCAGTGGAAAGCGCTCCTGGCGTTGCTGGCGATTATGAGTGGGGCTTAACAGAGCCATTGACCACGGAAGAAGGATCTAAAGTCACATCAGTCATTGTGACTGGTGGGGAGTGGTGGCTAACCAACTGGGAGCCACTTGTAGTCGCACATGAGTTTGGCCACGTGTTAGGCCTTCAAGACCTCTACAGCAAGACAGGGACTAACCCGAGCCCATTTGTGGGCGACTTTGACTTTATGAGTAATGCGAGTGAAGACTCGGTTGCCCCGAGCCTGCTCGGCTGGGACCGCTGGCGGCTCGGGTGGATCAGTGATGCGTCTGTGGTGTGCGTGAAGCCAACTGCCGAGAACCGCATCACACTCTCACCGCTTCAAACAGGCAAGGGCACGCTCCTGGCGGTAGTGCCGCTGAGCGCCACTCGCGCTCTAGTGATGGAGAGCCGGCATCCGATAGGCATAGACAGCAAGCTCGCTACCTCTGGAGTTCTTGTGTACATCGTCGACACATCAATTGACACCACGGAGGGGCCGATGCGGGTCCAGCTAGCGCCGAATGCGACGCTCGCTGACGCGCTTTTGGAGGTCGGTGAGTATCTGAAGGCTGCAGGCTGGACTGTTTCAATCACGCGCAACGAGGCATGGGGGAATGAGTTCGCGATCTTCCCTTAGCGGATACTGCGCAGCAGAAGCGAGATGGTCTCCCACCCTTCACGCACGTAGCGCCAAGACCACTTCGCCACCTCGATCGCAACCGGCACAAGTAGCACCAGCAGTGCAACGCCAATTGCCACACGCATAAAGAGCTGATGACTTTGGAGCACAGGCTCTACGGGCCATCTGGACTTAGGGACGCAGCCCTTAGCTTGAATCTCGCCCCAAGGGTCAGATCGCTCAGGCCGCATTGGAGTCCTCGTGGCCGACTGGGCCACGAACATCGCCGAAGTCGTAATAGCCCTCAGCGAATGGGGTGACGCGGATGACAGCGGCTGCCTCGAGACCGGTTGAGATGATGATCTTGCCGATCTTGGCATCGACCAGCTGATCTCGTGACTTGGAGAGTGGCTGCGGAAGTACCACGAACTGCGTGCTGCCTTGGTCGAGCATGCGAGCCTGGCCTGGGGAGAGTAGGTGCGAGATTGCGTCGGTCGGCTTCACGGTCAGCGCAATGAGCGCAGCGTCTCGCACACGCTTATCGGACCAGAGCTCTTCGGCGATCTCTACGCCAACATCTCGGCCCGCCTCTTTCATCTCGCCCACCACGAGTCCGCGCTGCAGGATTCGATTGAGGCGGTCACGAAGGGCAATCACCACGCCCTCGCGAATCAGCGTGTTCGTCTCATCGAAGAACTCGCCACGCATGCGCGCGAATCGCTCTTGAACCTGAATGTCGAGTGCGCCAGCGAAGATGCGTCGAAGGGTGGCGATGTACTTCGGGTAGACCCGATAGATACCAGAGGCATCGGTGCCCGGAAGATCACGCTCTGTGCCAACAAGTTCGCGGTGTGGAGCGATCGGGTCACGCCCCGAGAGCGGCTTCGGTCGCTCGGCTCGTTGCGCCAGCTCCTCACCGAACTCACGCGCCGTTGCGGATCCCGATGCGGCAGCCTCTTGGACGAGCGACGCTGCCTGTGCGGTGGTGCGGGCGTACTCGCGGCGAATGGCGAAGCGGGCGACCTCTTGAATGGCGGCAAGGCGGGCCACTGCCTCCATACGCGCAAGGGCTCGTGCAGCTGCCGAATATCCGGCCTTGTCAATCCAGGCGCGCATGCGACCTGCAACGAAATATGAGGCGGCGAGGTACGGCACGATCCCGGCAAAGGCGAGCCCCCACATCAGGCGGGAGAATGAGGCCATCTCCTCAGAGATGCCGCCTGGCCCGATCTTGATTGGGTACTCCTCGATGATGTTCATCCAGTGGAGGAACTCAATCACAAGCTGCGCGCCAGCGAGCCCAAGGACGATAGCCGCGACCGATAGGAAGGTTGCAGCGCCCCAGCGTGTCGCCCACACAGGCGAGCCAAGGATGATGCTGAGAGATTCAGGCACTCGCCACGCCTCGCGTGTTGGATAGAGCTGCGCCTTGCGCCACTTGAGGCGCACAAATCTCGGCGCCATCGGCTTCGGAGCTTCTTCTACCTCATCCTCAGTCTCTTCCTCTTCAACCTCTTCTGGTTCATTGACATCTTTTTCAATATCAGCGACATCATTGGCAACGACCTCTTCGAGGGCAGGCACCAACTCTGTCTCTTCTGGGACAACATCGGTGCTCACCGCTGGCTTGCGACCCTTCTTCGCGGGTGATGCGGCCATCACCTTCTTCTCATCAAGTTCTCGTTCGGCAGCAACAGGGGTCGCCTCAATCGGCTCAGGCTTTGCGACCGCCTCATCGGAAACAGGGGGTGGAGGCTCAAGCCGGTAGCCCATAGGGTCCCCGTTTTCGTCTTCAAAGACCACACCGTCGAACGCCGGGTCATCTACCGGCTTGGCAACAACGCGCACCATTGAATCCTTGGCGCACTTCTTTAGTGCGATCCATTCGCGATCCCTCTCCCATCCCTCGTCAGCAGCCCGCACGCAGACGCGCTCGACGGAATGATCTTCATCTGGCGCAATCCAGCGAGGGGCGAGCCGCTCCCGCTCGTCGTGATCGGGGTTGAGTCGGGGTCGGTCGCTTGGATTGACGTTCTCAACGTTAGCCACCCAATCTGAAAGCTTGGGCACGGAAAGTCCGCCAACCCACTCAGCCGCGTTGCGCCCAAGAAGCAGCACAGGGATCAACGAGATCAAGAATCGCCAAATAGGCTCCAGTTCGATGTTGGGCAGATGTGGCGCCGCAGTTGCCGCGCCCGACCAGGGGTTTAACAGCCACAGTGCCCCGCCGACACCCAGGGGCAACATCGGCCCAATGCGCGTCACGATAAACGCACTGAGCAGCGCAAGCCCAACACGCGCTGGTTGCTCGAGCATGCCTTCTTGCGGCCAACCAACCATCCAAATCTCTGGTGTATACCCAGCAAAGACGAAGTAGAGGAACACAAAAGCGCCAATGAAGTAGAGGAAGCGCGAGAGATTTCCAAACAGCAACTTGATGATTGCAGTAACAAATCCTGGCAGAACGCTCTCATACGCTCGCTCAATTGGAATTAGTGCAGCGGCTACAGAGACTGCCGCGAGGCCCGCCATCACGCTGATCACAAAACCGAGTAGCGCCTCGAGTGGCAGCAGGCCGATAGTTTGCGCAATGACCCGCACCGGGTTGAGCGTGTTGGTATCGAGCAAGAATCGCGCGGCGGTGAAGCCGACGATGCCCCAGACCAGAAGGTACGGCTCTACTCGATAGCGCACCGAGCGCGGCAGCAGGAATGCCGCGCCGATCCCGCCGAAGAGCGCAACGTACGAGAGGAGTGGCACCGAAGTGAGCCCCGCCTCAAGCCAGGCGCTCAGGGCAACCACCAGGCCGGCAACGATGAAGCCGGCCTTCATCTCTCGACCAGCAGACCAGCCCCCCTGTGGAATGTCAGCCTTGGTCTTCTCGGCAGCCTGGTGCCATGGCTGTTCTCGATTAAGGATGTATTCAACGGCCTCCATTGGGCCAACTGGGGTTACAGCCTCTTGGTCTTGCTTCAGCCAACGGGCTGGAATGGCGGCGGCGATCCCTCGCCCGATGTACTCCACAGCCTTACGTACGAGCGCTTCAACCTGGAATGAGGCGTCTCGCCCTGCTGCGTACTGCTCGGCATAACTGTCGGCGTAGACCACCTTGCCGCCGAGCTCCGCGTCGAGGTCTGCAGCACCGAGCGGGTTGATGCGAATCTCGCCCGCCTCATCAAGGTTCTGGCTCTCTGTGAGGACCTTCGCGAGCACTGGCGGCCGCTCTACAAGGCGCCGTCCGATCGCAACGAATACCTCGTTGTACCGCCGTGGGCTTGGCCGCAAAACAGAGGTGAAGAAGACGTTGCGCACCCTGGCAATTGCACCGACGCCGGCCGGTAGTCGGTTCATCTCTTCGTCTTGGGCCAGCTGTCGTACATCGTCGAGGCTGACGGGGAGGAGCTGCTCGTCAATCGCCCAACGGTCAGGTAACTCTGAGCCGGTGGCGGGCTCGCGCATTGGATCAATCTCGCTAGCGAGACGAATCGCCGTATCGGCAACGGCACGCTCACGCCCAGCACCAAGACCGGCGACGCGTAGGCCAAGCGCAGACACCTTGCCCGCTTCGATCGTTTCCCATACGCGATCGAACGTCTCACAGTCGAGCAGCATCTCTTGTGCATCGGAGCGGTAATCGTCTGCCCAGCGCTCGGCGGCTGGGTATTCGGTGTTCTGGGCAATGTCACCCTCGCGCACGCTGGTGATTCGATCACCACGCAGGTCAACCACCTTGACGTGCGGGAAGCTGTAGAGGCCTGGTAGCGTGCGATCTCCGAGATGCTCGGCGCGTTCACCTCCTGCAGGCACGAGTAGAACTAATGCATGGACTGGCGGATCAATTTCCAACAAACGCGCAATGACTGATTCGGCTAGGCGCTTACCCTTACCTGTAGGGCGCGGGTCAAGAATGAGTAGCCGAATGGGCAGGCTCAACACCTGCCCGTCGGAGCCATCTGCACCCAGAACTCGGCCGAGCTCACGGATGCCACCGGGCGATGAGTCGTCGACCGACTTTTGCAGTCGGTCGACGAGCCCAGCGTCTCCGAGGTCAACGCGAAGGACGCGATCCATGCGCCCTCTTAGCTGCTCTTCTTGCCAGCGCCACTTGCTCCAGCATCAGACGAATGTCGTGCTGGATTCAACTCTTTGAACGGAGTATCTACACAGATATCCCAGAGTGAGTTTGATCCAAGGATGTTGTACGGCCGCTTCAGTGCAGCTTCGATGTCTACTGTCCAGAAAGATTCGTATTCGAGAAGTGCTCCGAGCCGCAGCTTTCCTGCGTCTGGATCTCGCGACTTACGTTGCTCTTCCCGAATTGCGCTGATGCGCTTTGCAATTTCGTTCAGCTCCTTCTGGCCCCACTGGCTTCCAGTATCGAAGAGTCGGCTAACTAGCGCCTTGAACAGTGGCGGAACCTCGCTAGGCTCCAACAGCCGGCCGGTTTTCGCGCCGGTCGGAACCAGCTCACCTAGTTCCGTCAACACTTGCCCTGCGGCACGACCGTTGCCTGCCGCGTACTCCGCAGTGATTGTTTCAAGGAACGCGTCCGGCAAGAGCGCTAATTTATCTGGGAAGGCACCCTCAAGGACGATCCGTAATGGCTCAGCCTGAGTGTTGCCGAAATGGAGACTCAGCTCCAGGAATGAGTCGCGACCTTCGCCAACTGTCCCGGACTCCACTAATCGGCCGTTGTATGCAGCGGCAAGAAGCCTCTGGATCATTGCCTGACGGCCTTCAGTAGTGATGAACGCAATGCTGTCCTGATAGCCAAGTCTCTGGCGCCAGGCAAGCCGATCCATCTGCTTCGGAGAGTGCGCCGCCTTTACCCATGTGTTTACGGCTTCCGCGCCGTCTGGGACATCGAGCAGCCCAAGTCCAACGACCGAGTAGCCAATTGCGATTGAATCCGAGGCGGAACGCGGCACAAAGGTAATCTTTTCAAGATGTTCTGCTAGCGCAGCGTTACCGCTCAAGACCTTTTTAAACCATGCCAAGATTTTATCCTCTGGCTCCCCTGGGAAGCTCACGGAAATCCTTGTTTCGGCTTCGGTCGAAACGGTTGGCGGGAATAGACTCGTGTTCACTTCATTGAGAATCATTGCAGCCAGTCGTGCCGATGCTGAATTCTCAGCGGTGGCATCACCGACCCGCACTTCAGCTTCCCTCAAGATTGAAGTTAGGCTGCGATATCTACTGGTTGCACTATCTAGTTGTTCGTGCACGAATCCGCGCATTCCTTCAATGAGATCAGCAGCCAGTTTTTCAGTCTTCCAAGAATCTTGATCGTCCCAAACCTGCAGAGAGAGGCGCTGCGTTTGGAGAAGGGTGGCGCCCACAACCTCGCCTAGGATATCCCCGTTAACTTCTAGACCTTCAGCAGTAAACTTTGCTGCTAGATCTCGCTGAACATCTGCAAAGGTTGAAAGATAGAATTCTGTTGCATCCGATTTCTGGCTAAGTTGTGCTGATGTGACTAGTGCGGAACGACGCTTACCGGCCGACTCTTCGAGCGCCGCGGCGACTGAAAGCAACTCGTCGATTAGCTCTTGAACCCGACCAGCCGTCAAAGCTGCCTGTCGGCGAATCTGTTGAGCGGCGTCTGAGCTCAGATAGGCTGTCCACGCGTGATAAATTTTGGCCTCCTGAACCGCGTCAAAAGTCTCCTCGAGGTCTGCCTTCGGCACTTGCTGCCAAATCTTGGGAACCCTTCGCTCCACAAGATCGCGCACCAATGGCCAGTCGGCTTCTGCCGGGCCTGCATAAGGCAATTTACCGTCACTGACGTCGACAAGCGCCTTCTGAGCGCTATACAGCACGGTCGTAAACTTGCTATTGCTCTGCAGGGCAATATCACGCAAGATCCGACCCACATCGGCAGGCTTGGTCGAGAGCTTGGTAGTCGCATTTGCCATATGCACATCTGCATTCGCATTTGCGTTGATTAGAGCGTCTGCATCAGTCTTGAACGTTTGGTAACCCTCAATCACATCGCTAACTGATCGACCACTAAAGACTTGGCTTAGGGAGATCAAAAAATCGGGGTGATTTCCCTGGAGATCTTGCAATCTCACGGGTGCTAGCATCCCGAAATACTCTGCAAATTTTCGACGAACATCTTGATCGTTTTCTGCGTCTACCTTAGATGGCGCCACTACCTTGATGAGGTACTCACTAAAGAAGTCTTGGGCGATGGTCTTTGCAACAATACCTTTCTCATCAGAAATTTCTACAGAAGCGGCAAGGGCAAACGGTCGCTTGCCAACAAATGTTGGGTGTTCAAGCTGCAACAGTCCCGTATCGTTGATGAGCCGATCAAGTAGTGGCATGTATCGCTGAGCCCCGCCATCTACTCCTTCAGTTTTTGATGAGGTGACATCAGACACCAAATCCAGGGCAAACCTCGCGATTGAGGTTTCGACCTTCTTCTGCTTGAGATGAACAGGTGTGTCAAACAAGAACGCGTTCTTCACAATGCCCGCATCTAGTTCCAACTTGTAGCCATTCGGGTACAGCATCGGCTTTTGCTTCACTGGAGGTGGCGCATTCTGGAGGTCAATTAGGGAGCCAAGGTCGGCTAGCCCTCGAGCCGCATTCAATCGGCTTGATCGTCGCTTCGTTTCAGCCAAAACGCCGTCAAAAGCGGCCGGCAAAACAACAAGTGGCACAACCGTAACGGAAGTGTTTAACTCCTTAAGGGCATGATCCGCAACCAACTGAATGACGTCATACATGATTCCGCCACCAGTTCCGCCGGAGAGTGAACCGCCAACAAGGATGATGACCTTGTCGGTTACCTGCCCATTTGGGTTGTACTGCTCTAGATCTCCCTTGCTTGTGGCGAGACGCTTAAGGGCATGATCAAATTGGCCAAGGAAACCGTCAGTTCCGCGGTCGGACAACATCGCAAAAAAAGCTGCGCGCCCGATTGTTGGATATTGACCAGCTCCGACTGCTAGTGGCGCAAATGTCGGCTCGGTGCCCCAATCTCCGGTGCGTGGCGGAAGCCAACTACGGGTCGCCTCATCTTCAATCGTTCGGAGTTGGTTCGTAATCTTGTTCGAAGCCGAGAAATTCGGCAGAGCGTGGATTAACGTTGCAGTTGCCCCTGAAACCTTAGGGTCACGAGCTAAGTTAGCGTAAGTAGTTGCCAAATCGGACTCCGCATAGTCGATGTAAACAGTCTGGATAAACTTCGGCAACTCAAATGGCTGGAGCCCAGTGAGTTTACTGTCATCTAGTCGCAACTTATTGCCGTTTGGGCCGCAGATCTGGTGGCGCAGCATCCGCTCGAGCTCACGCCCAATAGTCTGCCCGCTGCCGCCAACACCTACGTACAGGAAACGCTGACCAAAACTCATCTCAAACTCCTCCTACTACTACAACGCTTTATTTTTTGGTTTCTGCTCTGGGCTAGAGAGACGCGAACCTACGATTGGCGGAGCCGATTGCTTACTAGGCGGGTTCCCGTAGCTAAACACCGCGACCACCCCAGGCTTTAGCTCCACTTTTTCGCCCATTGAGAACCGAAATCGATTGCCTTTCGTGGTTGGTCCAAGATTTAATGCTGTTCGATCGAGCACTGTTCCAGGAAAAAACCGGAAAAACGCTCGCGAAATTTTTACTTGGGCAATTGTTGGATTTGGGGTGCGAGCGGCCATCGCGCCATTGCCTGCATCTTGAATATTGAATCCAACCAGGCGGCCACCGCGTAGGCCAACATTAGGCTTTCCATTAATTGACACTTGTAAGTCAAGCCCGATCCAAACCAATCGCAAGATGATTCCAAGTGCCAACACCGCTAATACCCACAAGTTGCAACCTAGCCATTGTATTGATGGAAACATTGCGATACAAGGCAAAGGAGTCGGTGTTGGAGTAATTGGCGTCGGAGTTGGCACAGGCTCGTCCGGGCACGATTCGGGCTTTTCCGGTGTGGAACCAGTGATTTTGAGTTCTTCACCTCGAGCTACGGTAGTGCCTGGCTTTGAGATACCGATTGGGTATTCTGTGTCGATGACTCCTGCCCCTACTGTCACAATTAATCCGGCATTTCGCAGGATTTTGACAATCTCATCGACTGTCGCGCAGGCGTAACTCGGAATTGATGCTAGGCAGGCAATTTCTTCGAGTGCGGCTGCAATAGCGTCAGCAGCCTCATCGGCATTACTGAAATAGACTTTTTTCCAGCTAATCTCGTTTGTGCAATTTGCAATCGGCTCAAGGTCACCTTGAGTGAAGGTGTCTTTCAACCAACCTTCAGTATCTGGCTTGATTCCCACACCGGTGGCAACGGGCAAAACTGCACAGGGGGTTCCTAGTGATGCTTCTTCGGCATCGCGTTTGTCATCTGGCTTCCCATCGGTAAACAAGATTAAGCCGCAACGAACTCCATCGCCAAATTTCAATACATCAAAGTTTTGGGAGTAAACAGTGGCACCCATTCGATTGGATTCTTCACGATATAGGGCAGAAACGGCTCGCAAGCAGCTAACGAGAAGGCCAACACTATCTGAAGTGTTTCCAACGCAGCGTTGCCCGCCAGAATCAATTACTTTGAATTTCCCTTCGCCACCATAGATGGCAACTTTAAAGGTAAGCGCACGGTCGGAATATGTTTTGCTTGAGTTTTCAATCCGTCCCGCTAGAGCGCTGACCGCATTGGAGAGGTCATTGTTGATAGGGGTACAGGGTGAATACCGCTCATCTCCGCTAAAGCAAAAAATTGACCCAGAGAAGTCAAACGAGAAGACGGTAGCCACGTCTTCTGTAGCTGCGTTGACCTTGTCAGGCTGAATTACTGCTGGTGAAGTTAACGAAAGCGCGACGGCAAGGCTCACCAGGGCGATACGTACGCGAGTCATGGCGGTCCTCCCTCGGCTGGCGGCGATACGTGCTTGATAAGCGGATGCGAATCCTACTCGCTTTTTGTT
>Ga0214921_10007913_pt1 | contig 13987 bp, 17 predicted proteins | sample LL1505_MetaG_FD_177992 | JGI IMG/M metagenome (GOLD analysis project Ga0214921, IMG submission 177992) | Freshwater microbial communities from Lake Lanier, Atlanta, Georgia, United States - LL-1505 | ecosystem: Environmental > Aquatic > Freshwater > Lake | place: USA: Georgia | collected... | reverse complement strand
TTCTCGCACTTGAAGAGCACCCGACGGCCGACGCGCGCATCAAAAGCCGGAAAACCGAGCACGGGCGTCGCGGCCACCTTGCCGCGCAAGCGCTGCGCAGCGGCGGTCACGTCGGCGAACTGCGGCAGATCGATCATCGGCACCCGAACCGCAATTCGGGCAAAAACAGAGTCGCGCGGTAATGCTGCAATTCACGCACCGACTCGCGTATGTCATCGAGCGCGAGATGCGTTCCCTCTTTCGAAAACGCCGCGGCAGCCTCGGGCGCCCAGCGCTTCGCGAGTTCTTTGAGCGTGCTCACGTCGAGATTGCGATAGTGGAAAAACGCCTCCAGACGCGGCATGCCGCGCGCCAAAAAACGCCGATCCTGACAAATGCTGTTGCCGCACATCGGCGAGGCGCCGGCCGCGACGTGTTGCGCGAGAAATTCCAAGGTGGCCGCTTCGGCCTCGGCCTCGGTGACGCGACTCGCCCGCACCCGCGCGAGCAGTCCCGACGAGCCATGCTGGCGTTGGTTCCACTCGTCCATCCGCGCGAGCGTCGCCTCGTCCTGGTGGATGGCGAACACCGGACCCTCGGCCAGCAGCTGCAGCTGCGAATCGGTGACGAGCGTCGCGATTTCGATGATGCGATCGGTGTCCGGTTTCAGCCCGGTCATCTCGAGATCGATCCAGATCAATGCGTCGCGACTCGGCATGACTACCCCTGCAGGGACTCGGTCCCGACAATTCTTCGTTGAGCCGCAGTCTAGCAGAGGCTAGAGTGCCCTCCCCGGCGCCGCCGGTCGACGACGGAGCGAATCGCAGACTTGAGTTTCGAGGCAGACGTGATCGCCGCTTTCGGCCGGCACCTTCTGGTGCGTGATGCCCAAGGCGTGACCTACGAAGCTCGTCCGTTCGGTCGGCGCGTGCAAGCCGTGTGCGGCGATCGCGTGCGCTGCGCGCACGACCCTGCGCACGACGAAGTGCACGTGAACGAGATTTTGCCGCGTCGCAGCGTGCTCGCACGCGCCACGGTGCGCGGCGAGGCCGAGGCCGTGGTCGCAAACGTCACGCAACTCGCCGTCGTGATCGCCCCGCTCCCCTTGCCCGATCCGTTCATCGTCGACCGGTATTTGTGTGCCGCCGCCTCGCTCGGCATCGATGCGCTGCTGGTGCTCAACAAATCCGATCTGCTCGATGCCGATGCGCTCGCGGCAACCGAAGACCTGCTCGCCGCCTATCGCGCCGCGGGCTATCGCTGCATCACCGCCAGCGCCGCGAGCGGTGCAGCACTTGCCGATCTTCGCGCCGCACTCGATGGTCACACGAGCGTCTTCGTCGGCCAGTCGGGCGTCGGCAAGTCATCACTGATCGCGGCGCTCGTGCCTGAAGCGGCGATCGCCACCGGCGAACTCGATCGGGATGCGGAAGGTCGCCACACGACGACAAGCTCACGTCGTTACGATCTCGATGCCACCCACGCCTCGGCGCTCATCGACTCGCCCGGGGTGCGCGATTTTGCACCATCGATCGACAGTCTCGAACCGGCCAGTCTCGGCTTCGTGGAGATCGACCGGCTTGCGCCGAGCTGCCGTTTTGCCGATTGCCGTCACCTGCGCGAACCCGGTTGCGCCGTGCTCGCGGCGGTCGAGGCCGAGACGCTCGATGCGCGACGCTACGAGAGTTATCGCCGACTGCGACGCGTGTTCAATGATTTGCAGGCGGCGCGCGGCCCGGGTCGCCGCGAACGCTGAAGAGCGCTCAACCGAGCGAATGACGTCCTGCGAGCGCGTGCGCGAGCGTGCCGCCGTCGATGTATTCGAGTTCGCCGCCGATGGGCACGCCGTGCGCGATGCGCGTCGCACGCACATTGCGATGGCGCGCAAGCTCGGACAAAAAATGCGCCGTCGCCTCGCCCTCGACCGTGGGATTGGTGGCGAGAATCAACTCCTGCACTTCGCCGCTTGCGAGCGCGGTTTCCAGATCCGCGATGCCGAGTTGCTCCGGGCCGATGCCGTCGAGCGGTGACAGATGCCCCATGAGCACGAAGTAGCGACCGCGGTAGCCGCCGGACTGTTCGATGGCCACCACGTCGGCCGGTGACTCGACCACGCACATGAGCGTCGCATCGCGCTGCGGCGAACTGCAAATGCTGCACACCGGCGTCTCGGTGTACATGCGACAGCGTTCGCAGCGACCGACGCGCTCGAGCGCCCCGGTCAGCGCTTCGGCGAGTTGGCGCGAGCCGTCGCGCCCCTCGTGCAGCGCGTGGAAAGCCATGCGCTGCGCCGTTTTCGGCCCGACGCCCGGCAACGTACGCAAGGCGTCGATCAACCGCGCGAGCGCGGGCGTGTGTTTCATCGTCGCGAGCGCCTCAGAACGGCAACTTCATGCCTGGCGGCAGACGCAGACCCGACATCAATTCCTGCATGCGTTGCGCACCTTGCTGCTCGACGCGACGCACCGCATCGTTGATCGCGGCAGCCACCAGATCTTCGAGCATCTCGCGATCGTCGCCCATCACGGCCGGCTCGATCTGCACGCGCTTGACCTCGTGCTTGCCGGTCATGGTGACTTTCACCATGCCGCCGCCGGATTCACCGACGACCTCGAGACGAGCGATTTCCTCTTGCGCCTTCGCCATGTTGCGTTGCAGGGCTTCCGCCTGCTTCATCATGTTGCCGAGATTGCCAGCCATCGCAGAATCCTTCAGTGGTTGGGTTTGACCGAATCGGAGCGCAAGGTTGCGCCGAATTTTTCCTGGAACGCGCGCACCGTCGGATCGGTCTCGAGCGACTTGCGAGCCTGTTCGAGCGTCGATTCGGCTGCGCGTTCGACCGCTCGCGCCGGGCTGTCGACGGCCGCGGAAGCCAGATCGACTTCGACGCGCACGGTCTCGCCGAGGTGCCGTGACAAAGATTGCGCCAGACGCTCGAGCAAAGCCTGCGTCCGCAACAACGACTGCGCCGGATCGAGCATGAGGCGCACCAGGGCCCCTTCGCGCGCGACGAAGGTGCAGTTCGCCGCCAACTGTCGCGCCGCGCCACCGAGATCGAGTGCCGCAACCGTCGCCGCCCAATCGCCGAGCGATGCACCCGAAGCAGTGGCGGCACGCGGCGCACTACCCGTCGCACGCGGCGCCGATGCGGCACGTCCCGTCGCGGCGGCCGACGCGGTGCCGGCGACGATGCCCTCGCTGCCGCCGGGCTTGAAGACGAGCATGCGCAGCAGCGTCATCTCGAACCCGGTACGCGGATCGGGTGCGTAGGCGAGATCGCGCCGACCGAGTATCGCCGTCTGGTAATAGAGCTGTACGTCCTCCGCAGGCAACTTCGCCGCGAGCTCCGCGAGCAACTCGGGCGGATGCAACTCGTCGCCCTCGAACGCGGGCAATGCCTGCTTCATCGCGACGCGAACGAGCAGCGTCGCGAGGGCATCGAGCACATCGCCGTAATCGGGCGCCCATTCCTCGAGCGAGCGGACGTAATCGAGCAAACCCGCCGGGTCACCGGCGGCGAGCCACTCCGCGAGCGTCACGACCTGTTTGCGATCGACCGTCGCGAGCATGCTGCGCGCTTCGGCCTCGCCCACCTTGCCGCCGCCGAAGGCGAGCAACTGATCGAGCAGCGACAGGCCGTCGCGCATCGAGCCATCCGCGGCCTCGGCCACGAGCCGCACCGCCGGCGCTTCGAACGCGATGCCCTCGGCCGTCAGAATGTGCTTCATGCGATCGGCGATCAGGCCGACCGACAAGCGCTTCAGATTGAATTGCAGACACCGCGACAGCACGGTCACCGGCAGTTTCTGCGGATCCGTGGTCGCGAGCAGAAATTTGACGTGCGGCGGCGGCTCTTCGAGCGTCTTCAGCAAGGCATTGAACGAGTGCGTCGAGAGCATGTGCACTTCGTCGATCAAATAAACTTTGTAGCGCCCGCGCGTGGGCGCGTACTGCACGTTGTCGAGCAATTCACGCGTGTCGTCGACTTTGGTGCGCGAGGCGGCATCGACCTCGATCAAATCGACGAACCGCCCCTCGTCGATCTCGCGGCAACTGGCGCAGGTGCCGCAGGGCGTCGCGGTCATGCCGGTGTCGCAGTTGAGACATTTGGCGAGGATGCGCGCGATGGTGGTTTTGCCGACGCCGCGCGTGCCGGTGAACAAGAACGCATGGTGCACGCGATTGGTGGCGAGCGCATTGGAGAGCGCCTGCAGCACGTGCTCCTGACCGGTGAGCTCCTCGAAGCGCCGGGGGCGCCATTTGCGTGCGAGTGCGGTGTAGCTCATCGGATCAGGTCACCGGGGAAGATGGAGGCGGCCCGCACCAGCTGGACTTCGGCACCCGACATCACCGCGACCGTTGCTCCCTTCCGGGCCTGGCGGAATTGACGGCTGGTCGTCGCGAAGGAACCGATGCGGGACGCCATGGAACTGGCGGAGAGAGTGGGATTCGAACCCACGAACACCTTGCGATGTTACTTGACTTCCAATCAAGCGCCTTCGACCGCTCGGCCATCTCTCCGGATCAGCGGTGCGCGCATCATATCAAGCCTGCGGTCGCTTGACCGCCGGCGGGACGTATTTGGGCGGCGCGTCGATGCAGGGCGCATCGGCGGCACGGGGGGCTTCCGGGGTGTCGAGCTTCGGGATGGGCAGCGCCGCGCGGGTGTCCGGCGCATCGCGCCCTGCCGGAACGACCAATGCCGGACGATCGACGATGCTCGCGACGTCGATGGGCTTGGCGCAGCCGGCTTTGAAAATCGACAGGCTTTTCACGTAGCTGCAGCCGGCCAGCGGCAACAGCACCGCGCACAACGCTAGGGTACGGACAGAACTCATGTGGAACTCCGGAACGAGATGCCGGCGCGCGTCAGCGCCGCGAGGACGCGAGCATGACACGAAGCCGAGAGCGGCGTGAGCGGCAGCCGAATGCCGTCGTCGATGTAACCCATACGCGCCAGCGCCCATTTGACGGGGATGGGATTCGACTCGATGAACAAATCCTGGTGCAGGTCGGCGAGCGTCGCGTCGATGGACGCGGCACCGGCGGCATCGCCGGCGAGCGCCGCCGCGATCATACGGCTCATGCCCTGCGGGGCGACATTGGCCGTGACCGAGACCACCCCGCGCGCACCGGCGAGCACCGCTTCGCGCGCCGTCGCGTCGTCACCGGAGAAGATCGCGATCCGACTCGCCACCGCGAGCAACTCGCGGATCCGCGCGAGATCACCCACGGCTTCTTTGATCGCCGCGATGCGCGGCAGTTCGGCAAGACGCGCCACCGTCGCCGGCAACATGTCGACGGCGGTACGACCGGGGACGTTGTAGAGCATGACCGGCACGCTCGAGGCTTCCGCCACGGCGCTGAAATGCCGGAACAGACCTTCTTGCGTCGGCTTGTTGTAGGACGGCGTGACGACGAGCAAGGCGTCGACGCCGAGCGCACACATGGCGCGCACCCGCTCGACCGTACTCGCCGTACCGTTCTGCCCCGCCCCGGCCATCAACACCATGCGGCCGGCGATCTGCTGCCGCGCGCGCGCGATGAGTTGTGCAAGTTCGGCTTCGGTCACCGTCGGCGATTCGCCGGTCGTGCCGCCGACGATCACGCCGTTCGTGCCGCTCGCGAGGTGCCAGTCGATGAGTCGCGACCACGCGTCGAGGTCGATCGAGCCATCCGCCCGCATGGGTGTCACGATGGCGACATAACTGCCTGAGAACATCCGGATACCGAAAAACCGCGAGAATTTCGCATGGTACGGGCAGCGACACCGCGCATGCAACCGTAGGCAGATGTTGCTGCGCACCGGGTCGCGGTGCGGCCCGCCAACCGGTACACTGCGTTGCCTAATGAAACAACACCTCGCCATTTCGGCCATCGGCCCGGATCGCACCGGCCTCGTACACGATCTCACGCAGGTCATCAGCGACTGCGGCGGCAACATCAGCGAAAGCCGCATGGCGAGTCTCGGCTCCGAATTCGCGATGGTGCTGCTCGTCTCGGGCAACTGGCACTCGCTGGCCAAGCTCGAAACCGAAATGGCGAAACTCGCCGATGCATCGGGCCTCACGCTGCACATGCGGCGCACCGAACCGCGCAGTTCGCGCACCGATCTGCTGCCCTACTCGATCGATGCCGTCTGTCTCGATCAGACCGGCATCGTCTCGGCGATTTCGGGCTTTTGCTCGCGGCGCAGCATCGACATCGCGGAAGTCGCGACCCGCAGTTATCCGGCCGCACATACCGGGGCGCTGATGTTCTCGGTGCAAATGGTGGTCAACGTGCCGGCAAAACTGCACCTCGCCCACTTGCGCGAGGAATTCATGGAATTCTGCGACTCGATGAACCTGGACGCGATCCTCGAACCCGTAAAATCCTGACGCCACACTCACCGCACACGGAGCACGCATGCCCCAACTTGCCGTCGGCCGCAAAGTACCGGATTTCACAGCCACCACGACCGACGGGGGCAAATGGCGGCTCAAAGATGCCGCGGGCTCGAAAGTGGTGATCTTCTTCTATCCCAAAGACATGACCTCCGGTTGCACCGTGGAGGCGCAGCAATTTCGGGATCTGCACGCGAAGTTCAAACGTGCCGGCACGCTGGTCGTCGGCGTCTCGCGCGACTCCTGCGCCTCGCACGCCCGCTTCCGCGACAAGGAAAATCTGAACTACGAATTGCTCTCGGATGCCGATGAAGCGCTGTGCACGACGTTCGACGTCATCCGCGAGAAGAACATGTACGGCAAGAAGGTGTTCGGCATCGAACGCAGCACCTTCCTGATCGACGCCGCCGGCAAACTTGCCCGCGAGTGGCGCAAAGTCAAAGCCGACGGCCACGCCGCCGAAGTCCTGGCCGCGGCGCAAGCACTTTGAAAAAGCGCAGGGCCGCACGCCAGCGCCGGCTGTTCGTGCTCGACACCAACGTGCTGATGCACGACCCGGCCGCCATTTTCCGCTTCGAAGAGCACGACATTTATTTGCCCATGGTGGTGCTCGAAGAGCTCGACGCCTCCAAAAAAGGCTTGTCGGAAGCCTCGCGCAACACGCGTCAGGTCAGTCGCTTTCTCGACGAGCTGATGCAAGGAGCGACGCGCGAGCAGATCGAGAGCGGCCTGCCGCTGCCCACGAACCTCTCGGGCAACCACGGCAAAGCGCCCTCCTCGGGGCGGCTGTTTTTCCAGACGCAACGCCTGAGCTCGGTACTGCCGGACACCCTGCCTGGCCAGGGCAACGACAACGCGATCCTGTCGCAGACCCTCGCGCTGCAAGCCTTGCACACCGACCGTCAGGTCGTGCTCGTGTCGAAGGACATCAACCTGCGCATCAAGGCTGCGGTGGTCGGGGTACACGCCGAGGACTACTTCAGCGATCGCAGCATCGAAGATGCCGACATCCTCTACCGCGGCGCCGAAGTGTTGGCGGCGGACTTCTGGGAGCGTCACGGCAAGAACATGCGCTCGTGGAAGGAAGGCGCGCGCACGTACTACGAACTCACCGGCCCCGCCGTCGCCGCATGGACCGTCAACCAGTTCGTCTTCGAGGACCGCGATGGCGGCCTCGCCGCGATCGTGCGACGCGTGCAAGGCAACGTCGCCACGCTCGAGCTCGTGCGCGACTTCAGCGGCGAGCGCAACGGCGTGTGGGGGATCGCCGCACGCAATCGCGAACAGAACTTCGCGCTCAATCTTTTGATGGATCCGGACATCGACTTCATCTCGATTCTCGGGCCCGCCGGCACGGGCAAAACCTTGCTGACGCTCGCCGCCGGGTTGCTGCAGACGCTCGAACACAATCGCTACGCCGAAATCATCATGACGCGCGTGACGATCCCGCTCGGCGAGGACATCGGCTTTTTGCCCGGCACGGAAGAAGAAAAAATGGAGCCGTGGATGGGCGCGCTGATGGACAACCTCGAAGTGCTCACGCACAGCGCCGAGGGCGGCAGCTGGGGACGCGCGGCCACCAACGACCTGCTCCGCAATCGGATCAAAATCCGCTCGCTGAATTTCATGCGCGGCCGCACCTTCCTCAATCGCTTCGTGATCATCGACGAAGCGCAAAATCTCACGCCCAAGCAGATGAAAGCGCTGGTCACGCGCGCAGGTCCGGGCACGAAGATGATCTGCCTCGGCAACATCGCGCAGATCGACACCCCCTACCTCACCGAAACGACCTCCGGTCTCACCTACGTGGTGACGCGGTTCCAGGGTTGGGGACATGCGGGACACATCACTTTGGTGCGCGGCGAGCGCTCGCGGCTTGCGGATTACGCGTCCGAAACCTTGTGAACTTTCAGCCCCGCGTTCGGTCTGTCGAGTGATGCGTCGCATCCTCATCGCCTGCTCCGCGCTGCTGGCCGCAACCCTCGCAGCGGGCGTCACGGCGCAGAACCGCACGGGCAGCGATCTGCCGGCCATCGGCTCCGCGGGCGATTCCGTCATCAGTCGCGACGAGGAATATCAACTCGGTCGGATGGTCGTGGCGGGTCTGCGCGATCAAGGGCAAATACTCGATGATCCCGAGATCAACGATTACATCCAGAATCTCGGCAGTCGCATCGCCGCACAAGCGCAGGAGAGCCCGCAGCGCTTCCAGTTTTTCGTGGTGCGCGATGCGCGCATCAACGCCTTCGCGTTGCCCGGCGGTTTCATCGGCGTCAATCAAGGCCTGATCACCGCCACGGCCAACGAAGCGCAACTGGCGAGCGTGCTCGCGCACGAAATCGCGCACGTCACGCAGCGCCACATCGCGCGCTCGATCCAGGCACAGGGGAAACAAGGCATGGCCTCCGCTGCCGCCATCCTCGCCTCGATCCTGATCGGCGCGGTCACCGGCACGCCCGATGCCGCGATGGCCGGCATGGCCGTCGCGCAAGGCGCCGCGGCGCAATCGAGCATCAATTTCACCCGCGCCAACGAATACGAAGCCGACCGGATCGGCATCGGCTTTCTGGCGGCCGCGGGTTTCGACCCGAACGCGATGCCGGACCTGTTCGAAACGCTCGGTCGTCGTGCGGGCCCCGCGATCTATCAAGCACCCGAATTTCTGCAAACGCATCCGGTGAGTGCGAATCGCATCGCCGAGTCGCGCGATCGTGCCGCCTTGTTGAAGCCCGCGATCACCGCCGAGTCGCTCGCGTATTCGTTCGTGCGCGAACGCGTGCGCGTGCTCGGCGCAGGCGAAGACGCCGATTTGAGCAAGTATTACGCGGCCCTCGCCGACACTCGACCGCTCACCCCGGCGCAGCGCTACGGCGAATCTTTGGCCCGACTCGGACGCGGCGACCGCGAGCGTGCGGCGAGCGCACTCATCGAACTCGCCGCCTCGCAACCGCAAAGCCCGATGTTGCAAGCCGCTCTGGGCCAGGCACAATTCGCCGCCGGTTGGCCGGACCTCGCGCTGCAAACCCTGCGCACCGCGCTCGACGTGGCGCCGCGCAACGTGCCGCTGACCATTCGCTACGCCGAAGTGCTGTTGCGCACCGGCGGCGCCAAGCAAGCGCATCAACTATTGCTCGACCTGTTCAACAACGTGGCGCCGACGCCCGAACAGATTCGTTTCACCGCCCTCGCCGCGAGCGCAGCCGGCGACACCGCCGACGCGTACTACTACATGTCCGAGTACCACATCGCCGGCGGCGATCTGTCCGTGGCGGTCAAACAACTGGAGCTGGCGCTCGCCGACCCCGCCATCAGTGCGGTGCAGCGCGCACGCTTCGAGGCGCGTTCCAAGGAAATTCGCGAGGCATTGGCGGCCAACCGCAAGCATCGTGATCGATCACGACCCGATGCTGATAAAATGCCGCGATGATCCCGTCGTATCGTCCGCGCACGACTGCCACTGCCGCGTGGCAGTTCGCCTGCGCCGCATTGATGTTGCTGACGTTGAGCGGTTGCGCAAGCAGCACGCGTCTGTCGAACCCGCGCGATCCGCGCGACCCCTTCGAGCCTTTCAACCGCGTGATGTACGACGTCAACGATCGGCTCGACGACGTGGTCGGTCGGCCGCTCGTGCACGGCTACGTGGCCGTCACGCCCTCGTTCGTGCGTACCGGCGTCTCGAATTTCTACGGCAACGCCAAATATCCCGTCACGCTCATCAATGACGCATTGCAGGGCAAGTTTGCGGCCGCAGGCACCGATGCGCTGCGCTTCGCGCTCAACAGCACGCTCGGATTGGGCGGCCTGCTCGATCCGGCCTCCGGGATCGGTCTCGTGCGCAACGACGAAGATTTCGCCCAGACGTTGGGGGTGTGGGGCGTCCCGGAGGGACCGTATCTGCTCATCCCGGGTTTGGGCCCCTACACCCTGCTCGAGGCATTCGGATCATTGGGCAACCGGTACGGCGAACTCGAAACCTACATCGAGGACGACAGTACGCGCTGGAGCATCTGGGCCGGCGACAAGTTCGATCATCGCGTACGTCTGACGCAGGTGGACAAAGTGGTGCGGCGCACGAGCGACGCCTATACCTTCGTGCGCAACTCGTATTTGCGTCGGCGGCAGTATCAGACCTTGGATGGCAATGTGCCGCCCGAGGGCGTGGAACTCGATCCGTATTCGGACGAGCTCACCGACCCGGAAGCGGAACCAGCCAGTCCTGCACCTCGCTGATTGCGGCCAGTTGCCGCAACGATTCGGGCAGGTTGATCCACCCGATCGGCCGCGAACGTCGCGCCGCCATCGCGAGCCACTCGAGCAACACCGCAAGCCCCGCCGAGTCGACGTGCGTGAGCCCCGCGCAGTCGATCTGCAACTTTGCGCTGCCCGCGTTGATCATGCGTTCGCCAGCGGCGAGCGCGGTGGCGGCGGTGGCAAAACCGAGCTCGCCATGCAAACGCAGCGTGGATTCGTCGACCAACTGAACCTCGAACGCGGACATCGCTTCAGCGCGCGCCGTTGGCGGACTTCGCCGGACCCTTGTGCTGCGACTCGAGTCGCTGGATCACGGCGTCCAGACCTTTCTGGTCGATCTCGGAGCCGAAGTCTTCGCGGAAACTTTTGACGTAGCTCACGCCTTCGATGACGACATCCCAGGCCTTCCAACCCGTCTCGGTCTTGCGCAGCACGTAGTTGACCGGAATCTTCTCGCCGTTGCTGCGCTTGACCTCCGTGCGCACGACCGCCGCCGTGGCATCGGCAGGCACCGGCGTCGGCAATACTTTGATGCGATCGCCCGTGAACTCGATCAAGGCATCGCCGTAGTTGCCCATCAGCGAACCGTAGAACGCGTCGACGAAGCGCTTGCGCTGCTCGGGGGTCGCGCCGCGGTAATGCTTGCCGAGCACCAGGCGCGAGGCATATTCGACGTCGAAATGCGGCAGCAGCACGCGCTCTACGACACCGTACAAGCGGTCCGGGTTTTTGCGAAACTCGCTGCGCCGCGCATCGAGCTCGGCCAGCATGGCGTTCGCCGACGACTCGATCAGTTGATTGGGGTCGCCGGCGTCGATCTTGAGTTCAGCCGCGGCGCGCTGCTCGGCAGGCGCCGACGGCGAGTACGCGAACCCCGCGCACAGCGCCAAGAATGCGAGATTGACGATGCGAGACGCGACGCGCGTACGCTCGAGACGATGATTCATTTGGCGCCCTCCGTGCTGTCAGACCCTTTGCTCGCGAAGTTGGCGAAGAATTTGTTGACCAGCGACTCGAGCACGATCGCCGACTGCGTGAATTCGATGCGACCGCCTTCTTTCAGACTGACCTCGGAGCCACCGGCCGAGATGCCGACATACTTGCCACCGAGCAGACCCTGAGTCTGGATGCTGGCGTCGCTGTCGTCCGGGATCTTGTCGTACTTGCGATCGATGCGCAGCGCGACGACGGCGCGGAAATCACTGGGATCGAAACCGATCGATTCGACCCGACCGATGGTGACGCCGGCCATGCTGACGGCGGAGCCCACCTTGAGATCGCCGACGTTGTCGAAGCGCGCGATGACGCGATAGCCGTCGACGCCACCCATCTTCAAACCGCTGTTGGGTAACTGCGTGGTCAAAAACACCAGTGCGGCGAATCCGAGCAGGACGAACAGGCCGGTGCCGATTTCGAGAGCGCGTTGCGATTTCATGGAATTACCTTGCCAAAAATGCGGCCGTGAGCAAGTAGTCGATCAACAAAGTCAGTACCGACGACACCACCACGGTACGCGTCGTCGCGAGCCCCACCCCTTCGGCGGTCGGCTCGGCGTGGAATCCTTCGTAGACGGCGACGAGACTGCAGGCGACGCCGAAACACAGGCTTTTGGTCAGACCCTCGGCGACGTCGCGAAGTTCGACGGCCGCCTGCATTTGCGACCAGAACGCCCCGGCATCGACGCCCATCATGCCCACGCCGACGAGCTGCGCGCCGAACAAACCGATCACGTCGAAAATCGCGACCAACAACGGCAAGGCGACGATCCCGCCGAGCAAGCGCGGCGCGATCACGTGACGCACCGGATCGACCGCCATCATTTCCATGGCGGTGAGCTGATCCGTCGCCCGCATCAAACCGATTTCCGACGCCAGCGCCGTCCCGGCGCGCCCGGCGAACAACAGCGCGGTGACGACCGGCCCCAATTCTTTGAGCAACCCGAGCGCCGCGGCCACGCCGAGCGCCGACTCCGAACCGAAGCGCTGCAACAGATCGTAGCCTTGCAAACCTAGCACCATGCCTACGAACAGGCCCGAGAGCATGATGATGATCAGCGAGCGCGCGCCGCAGTTGTGGATCTGGTGCACGATCGCGCGCGGCTTCGCCAAGGCCGCCGGACACTGCGCGAGGATGCGCACGAGAAACAACGCGACCGTACCGACGCGTCGCAAGGCCGCCACGATCATCGACGACCGCCGAGCAGTTGCGCGCGGTAATCGTCGGCCGGATAGTGAAATGCGACCGGTCCGTCGGCCTCGCCTGCCATGAACTGCCGCACCGCCGGCTGCGCGCTCGCGGCGAGTTCGGCGGGCGTGCCGGCGGCAACCACCTTGCCGCCCGAGAGCAGATAACTGTGATCGGCGAGCGCGGCGAGCTCCGCGACGTCGTGCGAAACGACGATCGTGGTGATGCCGAGCGCGCGATGGATACGACCGATCAAGCGGACGATCACGCCCATCGAGATCGGATCGAGACCCACGAACGGCTCGTCGTAGATGAGCAGCTCGGGATCCATCACGATGGCGCGCGCGAGCGCCACGCGACGCGCCATGCCGCCCGAAAGCTGCGCAGGCATGAGGTCGGCGGCGCCGCGCAAACCCACCGCCTGCAATTTGGTGAGCACGAGCTGTCGCAGCACCGACTCGGGCAGACGCGCATGCGCGCGCACCGGAAACGCGACGTTCTCGAACACCGTCAGGTCGGTGAGCAACGCACCGTTTTGAAAGAGCATTCCCATGCGCCGACGCATGGCATAGCGCGCATCGCGATCCTGCGTCGCGAGCGACTCGCCGAACACGGTCACGCTGCCGGCCGCAGGCTCGATCTGGCCGGTAATCAAGCGCAACAAAGTCGTCTTGCCGGTGCCGCTCGGACCCATGATGGCGGTGATCGCACCGCGACGCGCCTGCACGTCGAGGCCCTGAAACACCGGCCGACCCGCGAGCGAAAACTGCACATCCCGCACCGCGACCACGGGTGACGAAGCAGCGTCGACGGTTGAGCTCGAATCGGACAAGGGGGGTCTCCCTCGAAGGGGCGCGGATTGTACCAAACGGCGAATCGGGACTAAAATGGTCCGGTATGATCCGAATCAGCAAAATGACGGACTATGCGACGGTGCTGCTCGCCGCCCTCGCCCATGCGGGGGGTGAGCGCCTCAGCACGGCTGCACTCGCCGAGCGGACCCACATCGCCGCGACCACCGTCGCCAAGGTGCTGAAGCTTTTGCATCGCGGCGGTCTCGTGCACTCGACGCGCGGCTTGCACGGCGGCTACGCCCTCGCCAAGCCCGCGGCCGCGATCTCGGCCGCCGCCATCCTCGATGCGCTCGAAGGTCCGGTGGCGGTCACCGATTGCTCCGCGGGCAGCGG
>Ga0214921_10007912_pt1 | contig 13989 bp, 14 predicted proteins | sample LL1505_MetaG_FD_177992 | JGI IMG/M metagenome (GOLD analysis project Ga0214921, IMG submission 177992) | Freshwater microbial communities from Lake Lanier, Atlanta, Georgia, United States - LL-1505 | ecosystem: Environmental > Aquatic > Freshwater > Lake | place: USA: Georgia | collected... | reverse complement strand
AGAAGTAATAAATTCGATGATGTTCTAAGAATCGACCGATAATCGAACGCACGCGAATATTTTCAGACAGTCCCGGAACTCCAGGTTTAAGAGCGCAAACTCCCCGAATAATGAGATCTATTTTTACACCTGCTTGAGAGGCTCTATAAAGCTCTTGAATCACGCTGGGTTCTAATAGGGCATTCATTTTTGCGATAATTGCTGCCTTTTTACCAGATTTTGCAGTTCGTATTTCTGCTCGAATATGTCGAATAATTTCATCTTGCATGGTAAATGGCGATTGCCACAAGGTTGCCAAAGTCGGCTGTATAGCAGTGCCTGTCATCTGTTGAAAGACAAAATGCATGTCTTGTGTGATTTGTGGATGAGATGTTAGTAAGCCAAAATCGGTATAGAGTTTGGCAGTTCTTGGATGGTAGTTTCCGGTTCCCAAATGCGCGTAGCGCTTTAGTACATATTTACCCTTGCCTCGACCTTTTGTAATTGGTTCTTTGCGCACAATTAAGAGCATCTTCGCGTGGCATTTATGGCCAATTACCCCATATATAACATGGGCTCCAACACTTTCAAGTTTAGCGGCCCATTGCATATTAGTTTGTTCATCAAATCGGGCTAATAGTTCCACGACCACAGTTACTTCTTTGCCATTTTTGGCAGCTTCCATTAACGCATCCATCACCTGTGAATCATCACCTGTTCGATAAACAGTTTGTTTAATAGCGAGCACTTGTGGGTCTTTTGCGGCTTGTCGAAGCAGTATTAGAACGGGTAAAAAACTCTCATAAGGGTGGTGTAGGAGGACATCTTGCTGACTAATAATGTCAAAAATAGGCTTTTCATCTAAAAGAATTTTAGGAATAGTTGGCTTAACTTCTACAAATTTCAGATCAGGTCGATCGATTAAATCGGGTACTTGAAAGAGTCTAACGAGATTAACTGGGCCGTTTACTTGATAGCAGTCACTTTCGTTGAGGTCACACTCAACTCTTAATCGTTGGATCAACTCCGCAGGAGTCCCAGAAGCAACTTCAAGACGAACAGCATCCCCTAGGTGGCGGGTTGAGAGTTCTCCTTGCAGTGCGCTGCGAAGATCAGTCATATCATCTTCTGAAACAAACAGGTCGGAATTGCGAGTTACCCGAAACTGGTAACAACCTGTTACTTCCATACCCGTAAATAATTCGGGTACAAAGGCTTGCATAAAGGAGGAGAGCAAAACGAAGCAGGTTTCGCCAGTACTTTCTAGGTGCGCTGGCATTCTAACTACTCTGGGTAGGGCTCTAGGTGCTTGAACCACCGCAAGATGCGGTTTTCTTCCGAATGAATCTTGCCCTTGAAGGGTAACTAAAAAGTTTAAGCTTTTGTTAATGACTTTTGGAAAAGGATGGGCAGGATCTAGTGCAATGGGAGTTAATACTGGCACTAACTCCGTGTGGAAAAAATTTCGAGCCCACAAACGTTGCTTTTTGGTCCAAGCTGATTGGTATTTGAAGAAGATTCTTTCTTGATTGAGTTGAGGAAAGATAACTTCTTGCAAGAGGCGATATTTTTTTTCAATTAAATGCCGGGCTTGCAGAGTAATTTGACGGTAGGAGTCTTGGACTGTTTGCCCATCTGCCAGGACTTTGAGGGGGTTTTCCCTTAATTGCTCCTTGAGTCCGGACATGCGGATTTCAAAGAACTCATCCATATTGCTCGAGACGATACAAACAAAGCGAAGTCTCTCTAAAGTAGGAGTTTGTGGGTTTTCAGCTTGGGCCAATACACGTCTATTGAATTCTAATTGACCTAATTCACGATTGAGTAGAGGAACAAGTTTGATAGTCATAAATTATTATTTCATGCAAACATGTCATTTTAATGAATAATATGTCTTTAAAATGACATATTAAATAAATATAATCATTTTTTACTTGAGTCTATAGTATGTTATCACTTCAGTATTTCTCCCAAGCCAACGATTCTGATCCCAAACTAATTGCATCAGTAGATCTCGGTTCAAATAGTTTTCGTATGGTCATCGCTCAAATTGTAGAGACGCCCTCAGGTTTTCAATTACGACCAGTTGATACTTTGAGGGATTCGATTAAGTTAGCGGCAGGTTTAGACCGACATAAAAACTTAGATACGCAGGCTTTTGCTCGAGGACTCAGTTCTATTAGACGATTTGGAGAACGATTGAGGAATTTTTCTCCGATGCAGGTACGAGCAGTAGCGACTAATACTTTACGCGTAGCTAAAAATGCTTCAGCATTTATTGCACAGGCAGAAATTGAGTTAGGTTTTCCCATAGAGGTAATTGCAGGCAGAGAAGAGGCAAGGCTTGTATATGTAGGCGCATCACATGGTGCACCTGCAAATTCAGGCAACCGTTTAGTCATCGATATTGGTGGCGGTTCAACAGAATTTATTATTGGCAAAGGTTATGAGGCCAATATAATGGAAAGTTTGTATATCGGATGCGTCTCTCATAGTCAAAAATTCTTTGCTAATGGAGCAGTTGATCGTTATAGCTTTAAACAAGCAGAATTAGCTGCTCGGCAAGAAATTCAAATTTTAGCAAAAGAGTTTCGAAAAAAAGGCTGGGATCAAGCAATTGGGTCATCTGGAACTGCTAAGGCTTTAGCTGAATTAATCGCCCTGAATGGTTTAGATGGTCAGCTCAAGAAAGATACTCTTTGGATTGAGTCAACTGGCATTATTACCCGCGAGGGATTAGAAAACCTCAAAGAAGTTTTGATTAATGCCGAGTCGATGCAATCTCTGGAATTAACTGCACTCAAGTCAGATCGTCGCCTAGTTTTACCTGGGGGCTTAGCAATTATGATTGCGGCTTTTGATGAACTTCGCATTGAGTCTATGGAAATTGTTGAAGCAGCCCTTCGGATGGGAGTTTTATACGACTTTCTTGGGCGCTCACAACATCATGACATGCGTTTTGTAACTGTTGAACAATTTATGAAGCGCTATAGTGTTGATTTGGAGCAGTCCAAAAGAGTCGAACATTTAGCCACGATATTTTTAGAGCAATTCCCAGAACCAAAAGATGAAGATCGAACTAACAATATGGCTTTACTGGGTTGGGCGGCACGACTTCATGAAATAGGCTTATCCATATCCCATAATGGCTATCATAAGCATTCGGCTTATATATCTGCACATGCTGATATGCCCGGATTTTCTAAAAATGATCAAATTCGATTATCAGCACTCCTATTGGGCCACACTGGCAAGTTGGGAAAACTATCAGTGAGTAGTAATTTTATCGACTGGAGAATGTTGTTTAGCTTGAGGTTGGCGCTTGTTTTATCTAGAAAAAGAGTGGAAGAGGATATCCCCACCATTTTAGTTCAGCAAACCCCAAGAGGATTTAAGGTAAGCCTCTCTAAAGAGTGGTTAGAGAACCATACTTTAACTGAGTACAGTCTTAGAAAAGAGGCCGAGGATTGGTCGAAGGTCGGAAAAGAGTATGAGATTGATCTATATTAATTCGAATTTAAGAAATGTTTGCCATATTTCGGATTTATATCAGAAAGTCTCAACATAGTTAAAAAATCTGCTGTATTAAAGTCTGGGTCCCAAGCCGGTTCCCCGCAAATCTGAGCACCAAGTCGTAAGTAACCCTTGATGAGAGCAGGGGGATCAACTTCTAAACTGGTATTGAGTTTGTCAAGTGGCAGTGGCACTTTAGGAAAGGTTCGGTACTCTACAGGACATAAGTTAGCTTCATAGAAAATTCTGTTCAGACTTGCAGCGTAATGTCCACCATCGGCCATGGGAACGCTTGCACAACCCAGCAGGATTTCATAGCCATGTTGCCTCATATACGATCCGAGTCCAGCCCAAAGAGCCATGATGACTGCGCCAGAGCGATAATTAGGGTGGACGCAAGACCGACCAACCTCTACCGCTTTTGGAAGTAAGTGTTCGATACGCGACAAGTCAAATTCATTAGCGGAGTAGACTTTTCCAATCAGCTTTGCTTGATCTGGCGGCAATATTCGATAGGTGCCGATGACCATTAAGCTGTCTTGATCCCGAACAATGAGATGATCGCAATATTGATCAAATTCATCAATATCTAAATTTTCAGAATTAAATGGCAGTCTTGCACCCAATTCCTCAGCGAATACTTTATAACGCAGTGCTTGAGCTTCTTTGACCTCATTCATGTCACGCGCAATATATGCCTCAAGAGGACGAGATTTCTTGATCTCAGATTTGTCAGTTACTGCAGGAGTCGTTTTGTTTAAAATTTTTTTAAGTTTTTTTAACTGATGACTTTTTTTTATGCTTTTTTTGTTGGGGAACAAGCTATTGAGCTTTTCTAGGGGGTGCATGCCTAAGATTTTATTGACAATCCTGCTGGTAAAACCATCGGTTATAAAATTGATGGCATGTAATGGATTTGGGATTTCTTTCATAGGGCCTTATCAAAGTGTAATTATTAAAATTTTATTGAAGTAAGATTACAAAATCATGACAGCTGCAATTAGTCAGCAGAACTAGGTTGTTTGGATAAGAGGGTAAGTAATATAGACCCAAGTAATTAAGCATAAAAAAAGTGCGAGCATAACCGCCGCACTACCAAAATCTTTTGCGCGTTTTGAAAGGCCATGATGCTCAAAGGAAATTCGGTCAATCGCCGCTTCGATACTTGAATTAAGTAATTCAATAATTAGAACGAGGCAGATAGAAGAAATAAGTGCTACGTGCTCGATTGGAGATACTGGAAGAAAAATTGATATCGGTATGAGGATGCAAGTAATAGCTAACTCTTGTCGAAAGGCACTTTCCTCTTGATATGCAAATACCAGCCCATGCCATGAATTGACCGCGGCACGTAATGCGCGCGTGAGGCCCTTATTGCCCTTGTAGGGATTTTGGTCAATATGGTAATCATCGCTCATAAATATCGATCTAAATTGTTAGTTCTTTATTTGCTTGAATTAAACCACTAGGCACTGGCTTAAGATGCTTTAGAAATTGTTCACTGGCTACTTGCCAGGAGAATTTTTCAGCGTGGGAACGGGCATCATTTCTAGAAAGATGAAGTGCTTGTAAGCAGGCCTCCCGAAGGTCTGTATGCATAACACCACTATTTGAATTACCAATAACATCAATTGGTCCGGTAACTGGATACGCAGCGACTGGCAATCCACATGCCATTGCTTCAAGGAGTACTAGGCCAAAGGTATCTGTTTTACTTGGAAATACAAATACATCTGCTGCGGCATAAACTTTAGCCAGTTCAGGTTGATCAAGTACACCCAAGTAATTGACTAATGGATATTTAGCCTTTAAATAAGCTAGAGCAGGACCGTCGCCTACTACCCACTTAGAACCAGGTAAGTCAGTTGATAAAAAAACCTCAATATTTTTTTCGATAGCAACTCGCCCTACATATAAAAATATTGGATGTGATGAATTAAGGACTTTTGATTCTTGTGGCTTGAACATGTTAGTATCAACACCACGACTCCAAAGAACTACATTATCAAAACCATATTTTTGTAAATCAGCAACGACAGTTGCAGTAGGTACCATCACAGCCATCGATTTGCCATGAAACCATCTTAAAAAGCGGTACGTAATGTGGAGTGGAATAGCTGTTCTTGCCTTTACATATTCCGGAAAGCGCGTGTGGTAGGCGGTAGAAAAAGGTAAATGATTTTTTATGGCGTAAGATCTTGCTGAGAGTCCAAGGGGACCTTCGGTTGCTATGTGAATAGCATCTGGATTAAAAACGGATATGCGCTCGGATACTTTTTTTCCTGGAAAAAGTGATAAAGAGATATCAGGATAGGTTGGACATGGCACAGTATGAAATTCATTGGGGGTCAGAATATCGACTGTATGACCCATATTTTGAAGTTCTAGTCTCGTTTGCTTTAAAGTACGTACAACGCCGTTTACTTGGGGTTCCCATGCATCTGTAATGATCATAATTTTCATGTCGATATTCCTTATAGATTGAGAGATTCAGTAGTTACGGCAGTTGGTAACTGTGTCCCAGAATTGCTTTGATGAGCAACTGACGGCGTTAGCGGTTTAATATCGAGCGGTGAATGCTCTATATCAACATCTAAAATATGAGGCCAAAATACAATTTGTAGTTCGCCATCTAAAGTTTCGACGAGAGCGGACATGCTTTCAACCCAATCGCCATCATTGCAATATAAAAGGCCATCAATTAATCTGATTTCAGCTTTGTGAATGTGCCCACAAACTACGCCATCGCATTTTCTATTTTTTGCTTCCCGAGTCATTAATACCTCAAAATCAGTAATGAAATTGACTGCATTTTTTACTTTTGTCTTCAGATATTGTGACAATGACCAATATTGAAAGCCACATTTGATACGGATATAGTTGAAGTAACGATTTACCGACAAAATTAATGTGTATAGATTATCACCTAAATAAGCCAGCCATTTAGCATACTGCATGACACTATCAAAGATGTCGCCATGGGTAATCCATAATTTTTTTCCTTTGGCGGTAATATGGATCATATCTTCCCGTATTTGAATTTCACCAAAAGTCATACCAATAAATTGCCTAGCCATTTCATCATGATTACCAGGGATGTAAAAAACTTCTGCTCCCTTACGAACTTTTCTGAGAATTTTTTGGATTACATCGTTGTGGGCTTGTGGCCAGTACCATGATTTTTTAAGACGCCAACCGTCTATCATGTCTCCAACTAGGTAAAATGTGTGTGCTTCGTTATGCTTTAAAAAATCGAGTAGATAATCAGCCTGGCATCCAATTGTGCCTAAGTGAACATCAGATATCCATATCGTTCGATATTGTGCCATTGGCTTTTATTAAGCCAAAGTAATATGTCAGAAAGATGACTTTTTTGTTGCATTTTTATGAAGGTACTTAAAAATAAATGATCCTTGTTGCCTATATCAAGCTGACTTTTCATCTATTTAAAGGTTTTTGGATCGTTTTATGGACTTTTCATCAGGTATCGGATTCAAATAAAAAAAAGTATGTTCAGAATTGGTGCGGGCAATTATTAGATATTTTTCAAGTCCGTCTCGAGGTCTTTGGGGGAACTATCGATGATCAATTTCCTGCCTTAGTGGTAAGTAACCATATTTCTTGGTTAGATATTCATGTTTTGAACGCCTATCTTCCTTTGCGATTTGTTGCAAAAAAAGAGGTATCCACTTGGCCTATTTTTGGAGTTATGGCAAAAAAAATAAGAACTCTTTTTATTGATCGACAAACAAAAGGAGATTCAAGAAATATTTCGAATGCAATTGTGGAAGCTTTTAAAGATGGTGATCAAATCTGCATATTTCCTGAGGGAACATCTTCAGATGGAACGAAGGTTTTACCATTCCACTCTGGCCTTTTCCAGTCAGTAATTAATACGCAAGTTCCATGTATCCCAGTTGCAATTTCTTATCAATCTGTCAAGACTAAGAAAATTTCAACCGCTCCAGCCTTTATAGGTGAGATGAGTCTTTTACAGTCAATTCAAAGCACTTTACGAGAAAGCCCCCTCGTTGTAAGGCTAGATATTGGAGAGCCATTAGTTGGTATGTCAGATAGAAAAGTCTTATCTGATAAAGCTCGGGAAGTCATAATGCTTTTGCGGGGGGGAATAATAGCGCTCCCAAGTAAAACAGGTTAAAATAAGGATTGTTCGGGGCGTAGCGCAGCCTGGTAGCGCATCTGCTTTGGGAGCAGAGGGTCGTGAGTTCGAATCCCACCGCCCCGACCAATTTCTTAAAAAAAGTACTTAATATTCAATAAGTTAACTTTTTAAAAGTCTTATTAAAATCTTCATGGTGTGATACAAAGGTATGTACATATCATGGGTTTTAACTCACATTTTCTCGTCAAAAACAGATTTGGTGTCTTCTATTTTCAAAAAAGAGTACCAAATTGCTATTTGATTAAAAGTCCATCTCTACCAAAGTTAGTTAGACTATCTTTAGAAACGAAATCAAAAAAAGACGCAATCAAACTAACAAGGTTAATTTTGGTCATGTGGGATTTAAGAGCAAAACAATATTTCAAAGACGAGCAGAATTACCACGAAGGGATGAAACTCTTTCAGCAGTATTTGAAAGCAGTTACGAAATATCAAAGCTTTGAAGATATCTCCACGCATTTCTTTGACTTGCTCGATGACGAAACAAGCAGTGACAGTCGTCTTTTAGAAACTGCGGCAAATTATCATGAATCTATTCAAATAGAAAAGGGTGTTAATCCATATCTAGATGAGATACAACGATTAAGAACGATATTGGGTTCTACTAGTGGATCGAACTCATCAGTTAACTCTGTACCACTAGATGAAGCATTTAATGAATTTATCAGTCACCACAAAACATCGTGGAGAGAAGACGGAACAATGGAATCGTCTTATCGAGTTTCTTATTACCCTGTATTAAAAGCAGTGGTAGAGGATTGTAAGACTGGTGAGATTACTAAAGCACACATCAATAAGTTCATTAAGATTGTGTTGAATCTTCCAGCAAATAAATCAAAAATGGAAAAGTATCGGGACAAACCGATGCTGACGTTTCTGACCTATAAAGTGCTTGAAAAAGACAAGTTAAGTCCTACTAGTCAAGAGAAGTACATTCGAAGAATTGCTACGTTCCTTAGATGGTTAAGAACCAACGATTACACAGAAGTAGAGTTGGATTTACCGATTAAAGGGGTTAAATTCTCTAAAACTCGTTCAAATGAGCAACGAGCAGGATTTACCAAGTCAGATTTAGGTAAATTGTTCAATAGCAAAGAGTATACAAATGGACTACATAAACAGTCAGCACATTTTTGGGTACCTTTGATTGGACTCTTTACAGGTGCTCGTTTGAACGAAATCTGCCAATTACGTATCAAAGATATTCAGTTAGAGCCAGAAAGTAATCGATGGGTTTTTGATATTAATAATGATAAGAGCAGTGACCCTAATAAGTCATTGAAGAAACCCTATCATGCTCGACTAGTACCTATTCATAAAAAATTGATTGAACTAGGGTTTATCAAGTTTGTTGAACATCAAAAAAAGAACAAGCACCAAAGACTGTTCTGAATCGCTACTAGTACTGTAGACACTTTTTAGCCTAATATTTAGTCTATTAGGAGGTGTTTATGAGTAAAGGTAATCGTTTTACAGAAGAGTTTAAATTGGAGGCAGTTAAACAAGTGGTTGAGAGAGGTTTTGGGGTTGCAGATGTTTCCAAACGTTTAGGAGTTTCCTCTCATAGCTTGTATGCTTGGATTAATAAATATGGCCTACCAGCCGAGCAGCGTTTAGCGCAAGATGATCAAGTGGCTAAAGTAAAAAGACTGGAGGCAGAGCTCAGGCGAGTAACCGAAGAGCGTGACATCCTAAAAAAGGCCGCCGCGTACTTTGCCAAGGAGTCCGGTTAAAGTACGCGTTTATCAAGGAACATCAGCATGAGCATGCGATTCGGACGATGTGCCACGTTCTGCGCGTCAATCGAAGTGGTTATTACGCTTGGCTTAAAGAGCCTCTATCAGATCGCGCTCGTGAGAATCAGATGATCGTTGGCCAAATTAAACAAGCTTGGCTTACCAGTGGCAAGATTTATGGTTATCGTAAGATTCATGATGACCTACAAGATCTTGGTTTGCCTTGTGGCGAGCAACGAGTCTATCGCTTGATGAAGGCGCAAGGCTTACGCTCGCAAACAGGTTACAAGCGTAAACCAAGTCATCAAGCGGGTAAGCCTCACGTTGTTGCGCCAAATCATTTAGCGCAACAGTTTGATGTGTTTAAGCCAAATGAGACCTGGGTAACCGATATTACCCACATCCGGACCCATGAAGGTTGGTTATATTTGGCGGTGGTTCTCGACTTGTTTTCTCGCCAGATTGTAGGCTGGTCGATGCAAAGCCGGATGGATAAGGAGTTGGTTGTATCTGCATTGCTGATGGCCTTATGGAAAAGAAAACCAAAGCAAACAATCACGATCCACTCGGATCAGGGTAGCCAGTTCTCGAGTTACGAATGGCAAGCATTCCTCAAAGAGCACAACTTCAAGCAAAGTATGAGTCGGCGAGGAAACTGTCATGACAACTCGGTCGTTGAAAGTTTTTTTCAACTTTTAAAGCGGGAGAGAGTCAAGCGAAAAATCTATGTCACGCGAGCACAAGCAAGGGAAGATGTCTTTGATTACATCGAAATGTTTTATAACCCGGTAAGGCGCCATGGTTACAACAATGGCCTTTCTCCAGTATTATTTGAAAAGCAGTACCAAGCGAGGTTGGGAAATGTCTAGTTTATTAGTAGCGATTCACCTTAAAGAAAAATCCAAAGAGAATACTTATTACACATTAGATTTACCACAAGGTACTTCTTCAGATGGTGTTCTCCAGTCCATGTATAAACTCATTCCTGTTACATTAGGATTACTCCAGAACTCTGATGTAACCATTACAGTAGAACCGAGAGATAAAACCGATGAATCTCGATAAAACCCTACTGAAACGTGCTATTGACCAGACCAGACCTCAAGATTTACTTGTTCTTACTGTGAACAAACTGGAAAAAGGTGGTGTAAACACCAATCTCAAAACGATTGAAAAATTCATGAATTCAAAGGATGATTATGTAATTATGGTGATGAGGAGATGAGTTGTATTAAACGATTAGTTAAAAATTCAAATTTATCTAATTAGTTTAAGAGAGAAATAACTAGATAAATTAATAAAACAAAACCAAAACCAAATGAACATATTAATAGTATGTGATAAAAATGTTTTTTCAAAGAAATGTTTGAATTTGTAAAATTTAAATTTTTATCAAAATCTATATTAGTATTTTTTTTTTGAATTTCATCTAAAAGAGAAGTCGCTATTCTGATGACTTCTTTTCCATTCATTCTTATTTCAGATTCATTTGTTTTGAGAATATAGTAATTAGTATAAAAAGATGATTTTTCTGTAATTTTAAAACCTATTTTTTTCAACATAATATAAGCATTTACTATAGTTCTTGAGTTAAAAAAACTATAGACAAAATCAATATTGTCATTGTTTACGAGAAATTCATCATTAATATAGAAAGATTCAAAAGGTTTATTTTTTAATGGTTCAATATGTTTTATAGGGGTTTTATTTAATTCAGAATTTCTTATGAAAAGTTCTTCAGCACGAACTCTAAGATACATTGATTTGGCTTTATTTTCATCACCATCATTTTCAGTAAAACATCTAGCCCATAATCCTTGATTTCTATTTGTATCAAATTCAATGATAGATTTTTCCCAAAATTGGTCAGATATTCTTCTTAAATGATTGTCTTTGGTTTTTATATCAAATCTAATATTACTTTTTAATTTAAGTTTAACGATACCCCATAAACAACCCAAACAGAATCCAAAAAATGTGTATGAAAATAATGAAATTGAAAATCTTATACTAGCGTCAACTAAATCACCATTTAAGAACCAACGTATACTTACTACAGGAATAATGAAAGCTACATAAGAAGCCCAACTCTTACCATATTCAAAAACTGTAGATGGTTTATTACTGTCACCCCATATATTATTTTTGATATAAGTACCAATTAATATGGTTACAAATATTAGTATAAGAACAAAGAAATAATCCATATTAATATATTATTAAGATAATTTAAAAATATTCCAATTGTTTTTATAAAAATCCATCCAACCTAATTGGTGATTTTTAATAAAATTCAATTCATCTTTTGTCAAAAAATTCTCTGGGTTTTTGATTTTGTTCGTAAGTGTTGGTACATCAATAATTAAATTCCTTATATCCGAATCTTTATGAACACCACCATCTTTGTTCGGTAATTTCAACCAAATTTTATGAGTCATTGATGTTATCTCAGAAACTTTAAGAGAATCCATGATATAAATTTCTGATTCCATCAAGTTCTCGGTGAATCTGATAAAAATATATATTAAGTTTTTAATTGGTTTTTCATGTTTTTTATTTAACATCCAATTTTTTTTCGTAGACGACTTTACTTGAACGGGAAATAACATATCTCCTTTTTTTGACATAACCACTATATCAAAATCTTCTGTATTTTGGGGTGCTAATCCAGCAACAAGATTATTTCTTAACAAATATGAAATAGCTAAATGTTCACCAGCTGAACCTAATACAGCTGATTGAATTTTAGAATGTAAATTTTCTTCTTTATTTTTTTTAAGAACTTTTTTATTTAACACTTTTACAAAATCTTTACCAAGTTGATGTGTTTCATTCTTATGAATCTCATCCTCTATTAATTCTTTAGGAGATGTAGTTTTAGAAATAGAATTTTGAAGATATGTATTTGGTTTATTGGATTTAGTCATGAATTAAACCTCTTAATTTGTTTTGGTATTTAATTCTGTATTCGTATAGACTATCATAAGATTAACTAAATTAGTCACTTATGAATACTATTGTCAGGAAACAATCCACTTCTCTATCTACTGATGTCAATGAAATAATCAGTAAAATTACTTTTTCATGGAAGAAGGCTACTGAATATATTATGGAGGTTGCTATACTCCTTAATCAATACCAAACTGACAAAGAACACCAAAAATTATGGTTTGAATTACGAACAGAACTAATTCAACGTAAAGTCATGAGTAAAACCACAATTAGTAATTTATGTTCTATTGGTAATAATCAATTATTACAGAAAAATATGGAGTTACTTCCCCCAGCTTACAACACTATTTCCGAGTTATCTAGATTGTCCGAAGATGATTTATCTGAAAAATTTAAAACTGGTTTAATCACCACAGAATTGAGGTTAGAAGATGTTCGTTCATGGAAATCTTTTAAAGATATTGTTGATGTTGATGTTATTGAGAAATATAAGGATAAACCTGACAAAATTAAATCTATCACCATATCGTTTACCGAAAACCAAATTATTAGATCCCACGATAAAATTGACTCTCAATTGAGTCAACTAAAAAAAATGTTTAGGGGTGCTGATATAGAAGTATCTGGATTATTGAAACGAAAGATTGATGGTGATTGATGAGTACAAAAGTAGGATTATAAAAATAGGGGTGTACTAAATTTTGTGTAAACGGTTTAATAATGGGTGAGAACCCACTCCAAAGGAGAAATGATGACCGAAGAAGCAAAACGAGTAGTACCAAAAGAATTAATCGATAGTTTATTAGCCGGATATAAAAAGCCTGAAGATCTAATTGGTGAAAATGGTTTATTGAAGCAACTGACTAAATTGTTAGTTGAAAAAGCTCTAGATGCTGAAATGACCCAGCATCTAGGGCATGATAAAAATCATCCAATCCAAAACTCATTCGGTAATGCCCGTAATGGCAAAAGTAAAAAGACGCTTAAAGGCGACTTTGGTGAGTTACCAATTGACATTCCAAGGGATCGACAGGGCAGTTTTGAGCCGCAGTTGATTCCGAAGCATCAAACCCGCTGGACGGGTTTTGATGACAAGATTTTATCTTTATATGCCCGCGGCATGACAGTTCGAGAAATCCAAAGCCACTTAGAGGAAATGTATGGCACAGAAGTCTCTCCAACACTTATCTCCTCGGTAACGGATGCGGTTATTGAAGAGGTAAAAGCCTGGCAAGGTCGTCCTTTAGATAGCGTATATCCGATTGTTTATTTGGATTGTATCCATGTCAAAATCAGAGACTCTGGGGTGGTCAAAGCCAAAGCAATTTATCTTGCGCTTGGGATAACAATGACTGGTCAAAAGGAAGTGCTTGGTCTTTGGGTCGCACAAACTGAGGGTGCTAAGTTTTGGCTACAGGTCGTCACTGAACTCAAGAACCGAGGCATACAAGATATCTTTATCGCTTGCGTCGATGGCTTAAAAGGCTTTCCTGAGGCGATTGAAACTATCTATCCCAATACGACGGTTCAGTTATGTATTGTGCATATGGTTCGGTATAGTTTGAACTATGTCACCTGGAAATATCGCAAAGACGTGGCATCAGATCTGAAGTCGATTTATGGCGC
>Ga0214921_10007911_pt1 | contig 13990 bp, 23 predicted proteins | sample LL1505_MetaG_FD_177992 | JGI IMG/M metagenome (GOLD analysis project Ga0214921, IMG submission 177992) | Freshwater microbial communities from Lake Lanier, Atlanta, Georgia, United States - LL-1505 | ecosystem: Environmental > Aquatic > Freshwater > Lake | place: USA: Georgia | collected... | reverse complement strand
AGTCCAATTACTTTGCCCATTTCTTTAATAGAAGTTGCATTAACTTCTGAAATAGCTGCTTTTACTTCAGCTTCAATTTCATTTTCAGACATTTGTTTTGGTAAAAACCTTTCAATAACACCAATTTCAAACATTTCTTTTTCAGCCAATTCAACTCTACCATTTTGTGTAAAAATGGCAGCAGATTCTTGTCTTTGTTTGATCATTCTTTGCAACTCTTTAAGACGAATTTCTTCGGTAACTTCTTTACCAGAAGTATTAAGAGTTAAAAAAGCAGCTTTAATGCCTCTTAAAGCATTAAGTGTTTCTGAATCTTTTGATTTCATGGCTTCTTTCATAGAATCCATGATTTGTGTTTCAAGTGTCATATTATTATTTGTATTTAAGTTTTTTTTAAATTATTCAATTAAATTGTTCGTAAAAATTACACTACCAGTTTCTATTTTATTAAATCAATTAATGATAAAAAACGGTGGAATGATTTACCTTGTATTTCATCAGCAGTTAAAAATCCAGCCCAATCAACTTCTTCAAGTTGAAGTTGTGTTTTCGGAACTATTTCTGATAATAATCCAATTTCTGATAAATTATTTATTTTAACTATATAAAGATATACAATTTTATGTATAGCCTTCTTTTTTGTGAAATAAGCAATTTCTAATGGTTCTTTTGTATTAAGTATTTGTTTTTTTGATATTGTTATACCTATTTCTTCTTTAGTTTCTCTAATTGCGGCATCAATTAATTCTTCCCCGTCATCTACACCACCTTTTGCCGGTGAGAAAGTGCCTTCCCAAGCACCATTTGTTGGATGACAAAAAAGTATTTTATTTTGATAAATTATACAAGTCCCAGCAGAAATTTTCATTTTTATTCTTATTTACACAAAGATACGAAAATTAATTGAATTGACAAAAGAAAAAGCATATTAATTTTTTTCAACTTTTTTCTGCTTTCTTTTTTCTAATATTTGTTCTCTGGAAACTATAAATTGGTTTTTTTTATTTGGTAATTCTTCTGAATATGCAATGACATTTTTTATTCTTTCTTTCGAAAGCTCCACATATTCTTCATTTATATCAATTCCTATAAAATTTCTATTATTTAATTTTGCCATTTTTAATGTCGTTCCAGATCCACACATAGGATCAAATACTATATCACCTTCATTGCTCCAACTTAAAATATGATCTTCAGCAAGAGATTCAGGGAAACTTGCTGGATGATTATATGATAATTTATCACCACCAAATCCTTTACCATTAACTACATACCAAACATTGTATCTTGTTCCATATTCACCTACTGTAAAACCTTCTTTCATTTTTTTAACAGAACCATCTTTTTGTCTTGTGGAAGGTGTACCAAAAGTTTTTGAACCAGCCCATTTATTTGGTTTATCTTTAATAAGATTAACGGTATTAGGTCTTTTACCTTTTAAAAATACAAACATATATTCGAATACTTGATCATATCTACCTGTTTCATGATATGCTGCTCCATTTTTATGGTAAATCATAGTATCATAAATCTTAAATCCTATTTCTTGAAATTTTAATGCTTGGCGGAATGAATTACCAGATTCACCACCATCAATTACTTGATCATTAACTACCCAAACAACTAATCCACCATCTTTTGTTATTCGATATAATTCGGTTGCCATTTCTACAAATGGAAATGTGAAATAATCATCAAATTTTTTATCTGTAATTTTATTATTATATGATCTTAATGAATCATAAGGTGGGGAAGTTAAAGTCAAATCTATTGAATTGTTTGGTATATTTTTCATTACATCAACAGAATTGCCATGTAAAATTTGGTTTAAAAATCTATTCATTTAGATTATATGAATAGATTTATTAAAGTTTTTTATGCCAAAAATGTATGTGACGGATGAAAGGGAAAGAAGGCTTTACTAATTTTGTTTTAATTCCAAATGGTCTTTCGAACAATATAATATCTTTTGTATTTAATGCTAAACATTTTTCTTCAATAAAGTTTATAACTTGTTCTTGTTTCGTATCTTGTTTAATCCAAATTACATATTGTTCTACATCTTCTGGTAGCATATATGGAAAACTATTTTTAATAAAAAGAAAATTAGAATCTTTAAATTGAATAGTTTTCAAAAGTTCTTCTTTGGTAAAAGAATGATAATATAATTGCATTTCATCAGATTTAATAGGAACTAATTTTAAATCTCTGATTAAATCTTTAACTTTTAATAAATCTTCAAATGATTTAAAATCTTCTGGGAAAATAATAAAAGGTTTGGAATGTTCTACTTCGGAACATAATATTGAATTTGGTGTTAGTATATCTATCATTTTAATTTAGTTTAACAACTACAAAATGGAAATCTTTCCAATCTCCTTTTGTATTTAAAACTCCACGAAAAGGATCTTTCCATGTTTTATAATGTTTTGTGGCTCTTTCTAATAAAAAATCTAAAAATGATTGAGCATCTTGTTTATTATTCCAAATTTTTACATAATCACGATTATCATACCAATTAATAAATTTTATTTTATCACTAAATCCAATAAAATTGGATTTTTTATTTAATTTTGGTATATATTCTTCGTCAAGAATTTCTGAAATTTTTATATTTCTCAATTCAGCAGTTTTGTCAACGACATAAATAACCCATTGTTCATCCATTAAATTAAAACTCTATTTTTAGGTTATATAAAATACCTTGAATAGAGTTTTAATTTATTATAATGTGATATTTAAAATTTCAAATTCCATTTCTCCAGTAGGAGTAGTTACTTTAACTACATCACCAATGACTTTTCCAATAAGTGCTTGTGCTACTGGACTATTTACAGAAATTTTACCTTCTTTAATGTTTGTTTCAATATGTGGCACTATTTTATAAGAAACTTGTTTATTTATTTTCTTATTTTTAAGTTCAACCGTAGTTAAAATTTGAACTGAATCGGTACTAATAGATTCGGTATTAATAACAGAAGAATTCAAAAGTATTTCTTGTAATTTTTGAATTTTATTATTAACTGAATCATATTTTTCTTTTGCGGCATCGTATTCGGCATTTTCCGATAAATCACCTTTGTCACGTGCTTCTGCTATCGCCTCTATACATTCACGAACTTCAACATTTTTCAAATAATTGATTTCTGATTGTAATTTTTCAATTCCTTCTCTTGTTAAAAGTGTTTTTGACATAATCTTTTTTATTTTAATAGCATGTTATATTTTATTAAGATTAAAAGTTGAGATAATTTCTCAACTTTTAATTTTTCTTTATTAATCACAATCTTATCGAAGATCGGCAACATCATGATATATATAATACTATTACTTATACATATTATTTTCTTAATGGTAAGTATTCAATTCTTTTAACTTCTGTTGGAAACACTTCTTCATAATCATTTCCTGAAAAATCAGTACCTTCGTAAGAAGAGTAATAACCTTCTAAACGAATATAAACGTCATGATCAACAAAATGTTTTACAGTATACCAATCAGAGCCTTGATCTTCACCGCCATAAGAATCTACTTCTTTAATTATTCCTAAACCAAGATTTTCTGATGAAAAATCATCATTCCCAAAATCGGATACAGAAATATTTTCTCTCAAGATTGAGACAATCTCATTAAATGTTAATTTTTTTTCCATAATTTTTATTTTTTTAAAGATAAGTATTCAATTCTTTTAACTTCTGTTGGAAATACTTCTTCATAATATGAATCTACAAAGTCAGCTCCTTCATAAGAAGAATAATAAGCGTCAATTCTTATATATACATCATGTTCTACAAGATGTTTTACGGTGTACCAATCAGAGCCTTGATCTTCTCCACCATAAGAATCTACTTCTTTTACTTCACCTAATACTTCGATTATAGTTTTTTTACCATATCTACCAACATAGGCAAATTCATCAATTGTGGTGGTATTGTTGAGATGTTCGACAATTTCGTTAAATGTTAATTTTTGAGACATTTTTTATTTTTTTAGTTTGTTTTTTATGCCAATTAGTATTAAATTTCATATGTGATTCAATTTTTTCCACATAGTTGATAGTACATTTTTGCATAATTCTATAATTTTCAATTATAAAAATAGCAAACCACATAGGAGCATGATTCATTATGAATTTTTTAAGCATCCAATTAAATGCCACACGGTAATCTCTACCAAAAAGTCTTTCATAAGCCATTACATAAACTTCTTCACGAGCAAGTTCCAATTTTTCTTCAAATGATAGTAAATTGAATTTTTCTTCACTTACGTCAACATCTGCTCCTTCTTTCAGGACTTTAAAATAAGAAGGATTAGGATTTATAAATGTATGTAAAACATCATGATCATATTTAGTTAAGGCATTTTCGAAAAATTCTTCTCCAACCATATCTAAATCAGAACGATGATTTTTACCATGTATTGTATTCCAATATTCATATAAATCATGAAATAAAGGTTTAATTAATTTAGCACCATGTTCTTTGAGAAAAACTATATCGAACATATGTTTTGACCAAAAAATATCCCAAAATATATGACTTACTTTTAAGGTATATAAAACATCGGCATTAATACCATTTTCAGTAACATATTTAAATAAAACTGGATTTATATGATATTCTTCAACTTTATCCTCTGTTCGTAGAGTTTGTTGTTTTGTTTCGACTAAATAATCATAATCTTTTGGCTCCCTTGTGAAATCTGGAAAAATTTTTTTTATAGCACGACTACCTATTAAATATCTCATAATTGAAGTTTATGATGCAAATATACGATGATTTTTGTTAAAAAGCAAAAATTTTGTTAATTCTTTTGTATATTAAAAGAATTAATAAAAACTTGTTCTATTGCGTTTTTCCCGTTTTCATTAATTTTTCTGGTTCCAATTCCTGCAAAATTTTTGGTTTGTATTTTTGGAACATAATTTATTCTGATAAAACTATCAATTATGTTTGACCATTTAAACCAAGAATTTTGCTCTTGATCAAATACATAAATAGTTTTTGATTTTTGTATTGCCATAGCAACAGCCCATCCAGTTCCGCCAGAAACTATACCATTTTTTAATGAATCAATTTTACCAATTGCAAAAATTTCCTCTGAGTATTTAACTTGTGACCAATTTCTTGCAAGTAAATTAATATATTTTTTTATGTTTTTACGACACAAAATTTTATTTGCTTTTTTAATACATTCAATACCTTCTTGGAAATCTTCTTCTGAAACTTCTGTTTTATTAATAGATTTATGGTATTTAGTTTGATATGACCATGCTTTAACCTCTAAACCATACAACATACACAAAGATTCCCATATGGTATCAGAACCTTCTGCTCCACCAGAGTGGCAAGTAATATCTTTCGGTTTATAATTAAATAAATTAAACATAATTAATTTGGATTTTTTAAAACATGATGATCAATTTCTGCAATATCTTTTTTATCCATAATATCAATAATTTCTGTGACAGAAAATGGACGATATTCACCATACATTCTATATGCTACATCTATGCCAACGTCCATAGATTTACCATAATCGGGTATTGAATCGTGTGAATGCCCATAAAGATGTATATTACCACGGTGAGAACCTGGCCATACTCTATGTGAATAATGTGATAAAAAGAAATGTTTTCCACTAATTGTTATAAAATCAACATCTTTTACTGTGGTAAAAAGTGTTTGGAGATTTTTATCTTCTCTTATTTCGTCATCATGATTTCCGTATAAGAAATGAATTGTTTGGCAATTAATTCTCCATCTAAAATCGTTAATTTTTTTAGAATCTGCAAAAGCAAAATCACCTAAAAAATAGATAGTATCGTCATGTTTAACATATTTGTTAATTGTTGTGATGATAATATCATTCATTTCAGGAACAGAATTAAAATCTCTGTATCCTTTTTTCCATTTTGAAACTGCTGGGCCAGCTATATTTTTATGAAATCCATGCCAGTCACTACTAAACCAAATCATTTTATTTATTTTTAATTTTTACTTTACATCCAGAATACCATATTCCTTCTGTTTTTGCTTATTCACAAATATACTAAAATGTTAAAGAAAAGCAAAATTTTTTTTCATAAATTATTATTTAATATATAACTTATGAAATATATTAAAACATTTAGAAGTTTTGAATCGGTTGGGTTTGGAAATAATATAACAGGTATAGGTTCTGACGAAGCAACATTTGATCATAGTAATAATCCTGTTTTGAAGCAGCAAGTAGAAAGATATGTTGATTCTATGTTAGATAGTGAAATTACTATTTTATGTAAAAAGATAGGTATTCAAGCGCCAAAAGATTTAGAAGGTTCTGAAATGGATAGTTTTTCTGATAAAGTAAGAGAAAAAGCAATTGCTTTTTTTATGAAAAATCCTGCTCATATGGATGCTAATAATGATGTTGAAATAGAGAAAGATTTAAAATATACTATGGATGAAACTGATAGAGTGCCTATGACAAATAATATAGGTGGAACGTCTTTTACCAACTCTCCTCATGTAGGACAATAATTAGAAGTAATTATTTAATATTTCTTCTATTTTGTCTATTTCTGTATATTTTATTCGGATTAGATTTATATAATTATCTTCACAAAAAGTGTTTTTGATATTATCATTAATTTTTAGTTTTTCAAATGCTTTTAATCCGCCAAAAAATGTTAATGGCTCAAAATGCTGTTTTCCGTCAAATTCTATACAAATTCTTTTAGAAGGAACATAGAAATCAAATGGTAATTCATGGATATTTTTACAATTAGTAAATTTTTTTTGTTTATCAAAATTTATTCCTTTTTTATTTAAAAATGAAGCAATTTTTTTTTCACCTTTAGATTCATTGCATGATGGACAACCTGCTCCTTTTTTGTGATGATTTGGTGATTGTTTAAAATCGCCATGAAATGGGCAATTTATAATAACTTTGATTCTATCTAAAATATATATTGTTTTATCATAATTATATTTATTATCATGTATTAATTTGCATTCTTCTATAAATTGTTCTTGTGTTTTTTTTAATATTTTTTCAGGGGCATATTTTAAGTGATTATGTGGTGTTTGTTCGTAGATAGAGTCATTGTATATAATTTTAATTTTGTCATTTGACGAAATAAAATTAACTAATGAATAATTATATTTATTTCCCCATTTTTTATAAGCTTTTTGTAAAAAAATTTTTTGATCTAAATATCCTTCAACTGGGTATTTAAGATGACTAACAGGTAATTGTTCATATATAATCCCATTATGTATTATTTTTACTTTAGTTCTAGCATTAATATACTCTGTTAATGAATAATCATATTTATCTCCCCATATCTCTATTGCTTTTTTTATAAAAACATCTGTTGTATTTTTATGTGTTTTTTTCTCTGGACAAAATCCTTTTAGATGTTTAATAACTCTTTGTGTATACCTAATGTTTTCATATTCTATTTCAATGTAGTCATTTTGGATTAAAGTTTCAGGTAAATCAATATATTTATATTTATAACCATGTATATTCCTTGCTTTTTCTAAAAAAATGGTTTTTTTCATACTTTATATATCTAAAAATATGTCCTTTGTCTAATATATATGATTAAAATTTTTAAACTAATCATATATATTGAAACATTGTATTAAAAATATAATATATAAATTATAAAAATACAAAAATAAAAATATGGCAAAAACAAGTAAAAGCGAAAGTAAAAAATTTGAATTTAGTAAGGTTGGGTCAATTTTAGATAATATTGCTAAAAGTATTCCAATTTTAATAGAAAAAGAAGTAAAAGAAAAGTTATTTATAACGACAGGTGTTTATTTATTAGACGCTGCCTTATCTGGAAAATTAATAGGTGGTGGTATAGCTACTAATCGTATTACAGCATTTGCTGGTGAATCTGGTGCTGGTAAATCATTTTTATGTTATTCTTGTGCTAAACAAGCTCAAAAAATGGGTTATTCTGTTATTTATATTGATACTGAACAGGCAATTGATTTAGAAGATTTAGAAAAATTTGGAATAGATAATTCTTTAGATAAGTTTCGTTTAATACGTTCAAATAAGGTTGAAGATGTAAATATGTTATTAACTCAATTGTTAGATGAATTGAAACAACAAAAATTAGATGGAATTGAATTGCCAAAATTAATGATAGTATTAGATTCGTTAGGTCAAATGGCATCAAATAAAGAAAAAGCTGATTTATTAAAAGGAGATATTAAACAAGATATGACGAAAGCAAAAGCATTAGGCTCTATGTTTAGAAGTATAAATACAGATTTAGGTTATCTCGAAATTCCACTTTTAGTTGCTAATCACACTTATCTTACTATGGACCTTTTTCCACAAGAAAAACTTCGTGGTGGAAATGGCTTACTTTATTCAGCATCAGTTATTGGATTTATGAGTAAATCAAAACTTAAAACTGGAGAAGAAGATGATATGGATTTAGGACAATCAGGTATATCAGTATTATTTAAAACAGCTAAAAATCGTTTGGCTAAACCAAAAAAAATTAGATTTGATATATCATTTATTAATGGTATGAATCCATATACAGGATTAGATGCTTTTTGTCGTCCAGAATATTTTGAGCAAATAGGAATTGCTCAAGGAAAAGCAGAAGTTGATAAAAAAACTGGAGAATTTACATTTAATCCGGGTGGCAATAGATGGTATGTAAGACACCTTGATAAATCATTTACTACTAAACAATTATTTAAACCAGAAATTTTCACACAAGAAGTTTTGGAAAAAATGGCACCAATTGTTCATGATTATTTCCGCTTTAAATCAGTAGATGAAATGGAAGAAACAGAAAGACAATTTAATGAAGCTGTTGGCAATGAAGATGACGATTTTAGAGATTCTGGCGATATGGATGCAAGTGATTTTTTTGAAAAATAAAAAATAAAAAAATATGGCTTATTTACAAACAGAACAATCAAAATCAATAACGAGAACAAATCATACATCATTACTAATTTGTAGTAAAACTAAATGGTATAAAAGATTGTGGTATGTTATTTCAAATCCATTTTTATATGTATTTAAAGGAAAGATTAGATATTAAAAAAAGCGACTTATAAGTCGCTTTTTTAATCTGGTTTTATATTAAATGTAGTCATAATTGTTGGATATAATCCATAAATTTGAAATTCAGATTTTACTTTTTTATATAATCGATTCTTTACAACATCGGGCACATCATTTACGGTGCATGATAATAAACCAATTTGACGGATTATTATTAATTTGTTTTAGTTTTATTGTAGTCCTAATTGTTTGAACCAATTATAAATTATATTATTCTTGTTAAACCCATATCCCCATTGCCCTTTTATCATATAAACAATTGGTAATGACATAAACATTAATACATATAATAAAATTGCAAAAGGCAAAGTGATTCTTATAATAGAATTTCTTTTTTCAGAATTTTCAGAATAAAAATCAATTTCCAACTTTTTAAATCTTTCACAAAGTTCTTCCTTGCTTAAATGTTTAAGTTCAGGGAATGTCTCTTCAAATTTTGGTATGTATCTTATATCATTGTGAGACCATACTCTTTTTAATTTTTGATAAATCATGATTAGTTTGTTTTAGTTCTATTAATAAAATACCTTTTTTGGTGTGTGACATTTCAAGTTTGCCTATTCTTTCATCAATTTTCTGATTAAAACGTTCACTAACATCAGATATATGTAATTTTTTATCCGTGTTATCAAGTTCTCTGTTTTTATTTACTTCTTCCATATTATTTAAGTTTTGTGTTTCAATTTAAGAAAAAACTACATATATCTGAGTATCGTTATGTTTAATTGTTCGTTCCTTACAACTACACTTCGTTAAACATACCAAAGTATAAAAAAAATTAAAATAAACCATAAACCAGCTCCTTCAATTTTTTCCCAAAGAGTAAAATCTGTATGCTTATCATTAATCCAAACACAATCTTTTGTTTGTTCCTTAACTTTATCTGAATATTTTATCATATTTGTTTATTTTAACTATTTTACTCAACCGTTAGTTGTCATTCAATTTACCTTTCAAATGACTTATTTTACCTCTAACAGCATAAACACCATTATTGAATGGTTCAGACCAATCACCCTTATCTTTATTAGCGTTTATTAGCGAGTCACAGTGATTTAACAAATCATCCAATAATGAACTACAACTAACATCAGATATATGTAATTTTTTATATGTGTTTTCAAGTTCATCTCTTTTATTATCTTTATTCATCCTTTTTAAGTTTTGTGTTTTCAATTTAAGAAAAAACTACATATATCTGTAACATGGCTTGCTTGTGCGCACATTTTTCCTTTGCGCATGTTTAAATCGTTGCGCATTATGATTATTTGTTTAGTGTGTTTCATATTAAATTGAGTATAAAACGGTTGGTGAATCTTTTTTAATTTCCACATTAGGAAACTTATTAATAAATAAATTTGGATTGAATCCAGTAGTTATTATATGGATACCATTTTTAGTAGGAATTACCATTAATACTTTTGTAATTGTTTCTAAATAAGATTTAACTTCATCTAAAATTAAATTATCATCAACATCAATAATCCATTTTTTAACTGGATCAGAAGCAAATTGTCCCGCAGCAGATAAAAATTGATATCTTACTGAACTATCAAACCAATCACCATCAACTAAAATATCACTTATCATTCTAATAATTAGAAATTTCTTTGTAGTATCTGTGATGTTATCCATATTTATATAGTTTTTTTCACAATATACTTTAAGCGGTTCTTCATATTTTTCATGAATTGAGCTAATTAACTCATCTGTGGATATTTTAAGTGCTTGTAAACTGATTTTATCAGCATTTCTTTTATTAAGACGAATATATGCTCTGGCATTATGCTCATGGCATAAATTAACTATTTGTTCTTTATAATCATCAAAATCTCTAATATCAATAAAAAAGAAAGTGTCAATTAAATTAACATCTTTTTTAAGTTCAGGATTTTCTTTTCTTCTTTTAAGAATTTGAACAAAAAGGAAGTCACCATATTCCATGGTGACATTGTTTTCTATAAAATTTTTTATTATATCAAAATTGTCAATCATATAACTTTGTTTAAAAAGCAAAGATACAAAATTAATTTGAAAATAAAAATAAAAATAAATTTAATAAAGTGATTCTTTTCCTGTTATGATTGGCTTACAACCTTCTATGCCTATTTCACTTGGTTTTAAGTCACCTTTAACATAACCATATTTATCTGGTTCTATACCTTTTACTTTCATAGATTTTTTTAATTCTGTTTTTGAAAAGTTTAAGTTTCTTCTAACAACCCTTGCTGGTAAGTATTTCAAATTAAGTTTTTTAGCGACACCTAAACGATGATTACCTTCAACTATTAAAACAGCTTTATCACGAACAGAATAATCTATAATTAATGGTGATTTTAAACCTTCTGACATGATAATTTCGGACAATTTTTCGATGCCCATGCTGAATGGATTTTCTATGATATTTCTATCAAATTCTTTAAATTTATCCAATTCTTCAACTGGAACTAATTCAATTAAATCAAAATAACCATTATCTCTGTCTATGTTAAGATTAATATGATTTAATTCTTCAAATAATTTTAGATATTTCATAAACTATATATTAATATTATATATAAATAGTATGGAATTAACTTCAAAAATATATGTTGCTGGTCATAATGGGTTAGTAGGTTCAGCGATCGTCAGAAAATTAAAACAATTAGGTTATACAAATATAATAACTAAATCATCAAAAGAATTAGATTTAACAAATCAAAATCTTGTTACTGCATTTTTTAATGAAGAAAAACCTGAATATATTTTTTTGGCAGCTGCCAAAGTTGGTGGTATAAAATCAAATTCTTTATATAAAGGAGATTTTATCTACAATAATTTAATGATTCAAACAAATGTTATAAACGCTGCAAAAAACTTTGATGTTAAAAAATTATTGTTTTTAGGGTCAAGTTGTATATACCCAAAAATGTGTCCTCAGCCTATTAAAGAAGAATACTTATTATCAGGTTATTTAGAAACATCTAATGATGCTTATGCTATTGCAAAAATATCTGGAATTAAAATGTGCCAATCATATAATCAGCAATTTGGGACTAATTATATTTCTGTTATGCCAACTAATTTATTTGGTATTGGTGATAATTATCATCCTGAAAATTCACATGTAATTCCCGGATTAATTAGACGATTTAATGATGCGAAAATAAATAATCAAAAACAAGTTATTTGTTGGGGTGATGGAACGCCTATGCGTGAATTTCTTTTTTCGGATGATTTAGCTGATGCTTGTGTATTTTTAATGAATACTTACGATGGAACTGAAATAGTTAATATAGGCACTGGTAAAGATATGAGTATTAAAGAATTAACAAAGGTTATTAGAGATGTTGTATATTCAGAGGCGGAAATCATTTTTAACAATGACGTAAATCTAAATGGAACACCAAGAAAATTATTAGATACAACAAAAATAAACACCCTTGGATGGAATCCAAAGGTGTCATTTAGAGAAGGTATAGAAATAGCTTATAATGATTTTCTTAATCGTTTAATATCATAAAATTGTATCATAAAAATGTTTTGATCTAACTTCGGCTATAAACTTTTTAATAAAATCATTATATTCAAATTTATCAGGCAAATCCGATTTTTTAAATAATTCATCCATTTGTGATAAATTATCATCAACTTTATCAATAAGAGTTTGTAAATCATATTTACCTTTTCTTATATCTATAAGATATTCCCTATTTGGACGAAATATATTGATAGTTTTTTGTAAAGGTATTTCCATAGCAGTTTCAATTATTCTTATATTATGAAGAATATTTTTACCATCTATTTGCTGCCCATGTCCTTCGACATCAACATATCTATCTGTATTTCTATTTTCTAACCATTGTTGATATTGAGCCCATTTTTTACATGCTTGTGAATATGCATCTTTATGGAAGAAAAGAATACCTAACGGTGTGGCGCCTAATTCTATTTCTGAAAGACATACATCATTTGCATCAACACCAGTTGATACGCCACGATAAGTAAATGTTTCTGAATGAAATAATAAATAAGAATCTCTAAAATGTTCTAATTTAGATAATCCACAATTTTCAGTTTTGAAATTGTTTTTATTTAACCAATCAATATACTTTATTGCATTAGTGTTAAACATATTTCCAGTTAAAACAGAAGAAAAATCATAAACAGAACACATTTGTTCTACGGTTTTTCTTTCAATTTTTTCTTTTTCCCAGTTCATCATCTTATCTGTTCCTTTTGCTTTATGTATTTGCGAAGATGCATAGTTAGCAAAAGAATGCCTAAGATTTTTAGTTAAGAAAATATCTTTAAATTCTAAAATTTGTTTAAAAGTATCCGTATTGTGAATAATACAATGCTCTGGTGAATAGAGTAATTCTAACTGATTAGGATCACCTTTGGAACAAGATGTTAAAAACTTTTCCAGTTCAAAGTATTTTTCATCTTTGTTTATAATAAGTTCATCACGATAACCATTTACATACTTATCAAATGGGTTTTGTAAAAATACACCCTTATAATCGACATCAGAAGTTGGTAGGTTAGTGCCATAAGATTGGCTACCTACTATAGCTTTGAAAATTATTTCGTGTCCGTCAATATGCATTTATTTTAATTTAGAGACAAAGATATGAAAACTTATGAAAATAAACAAAAAAGAGAAACATATTTGTTTGATATATAAAAGAAAATTATTATATGAATATAATTGGTTTAGACCCCTCTTTAATTTCAACAGGTTTAGTAGTAAATGGAAAATTATTTAATTATTGCAGAGAAAAAGATGCTACTAATAAATCTGGATTAAGTAAATGGTTTAAATATGCTGAAAATGATTTAACATTAAGATATATTGAATATAGAGAATATGATAATTATTCAGATGGAGAGTTGATAAAATTAAAAGATTATGATA
>Ga0214921_10007910_pt1 | contig 13993 bp, 15 predicted proteins | sample LL1505_MetaG_FD_177992 | JGI IMG/M metagenome (GOLD analysis project Ga0214921, IMG submission 177992) | Freshwater microbial communities from Lake Lanier, Atlanta, Georgia, United States - LL-1505 | ecosystem: Environmental > Aquatic > Freshwater > Lake | place: USA: Georgia | collected... | reverse complement strand
GGGGAGCGAAGGAAATGTGAGTTTCGACGGCGGGGGGTATGGCGCTGTTGCCGATGTGTATAAAGGTGTGAACAACCTGCAGTCTTGGCAACTCTTTTCACAGAATCAATTGACAGAAGACTGGCGTAGCGAATTCACCTACAGCGAAAATCGCGACTATGCGTATTCCGACTTGACCAGCAATAGCTATCCTTGGATCAGCGAATATACGACTCAGTCGAAGATCGGTCGATGGAACAACACGCTAACGATAGACGATTTCGTGTGGAATGCAGGCCTCGAAAATCAATACCAATCGATCGAGGGTCTGTACCTGTATTCAGATTCGTCGGCCTATGACACGCCTACGCGCATCAACAAATACCGATACGTCAGCTCAGGCTTTGTTGGTGTGACAGCGGTTGAGGGTAAACATAGCTTGCAAGCCAATGGGCGTTTCGATGCGGTGAACGGATCAAGTGGTAACGACACACGTTACCTCGGATACGGGTTCCAACTCAACCCGGCATGGAAACTCATTGCAAGTTCTTCTACAGCCTTTAACTTAGCGCCTTTGGGTTACCTTTATGACCCAACCTATGGCAACACGGGTCTGTTACCGGAAACCGCAGTTTCCAACGAATGGGGGGTGCAATGGGCAGAGTCGCAGCAGCTGCTTCGCCTAACGAATTTCAATACGCGGACAAGAAATTTGCTGCAGTTTGGGACGACCACGTTCTCCAACGTGGCAAACGCGCTGAACACGGGAACTGAAATTATGTATTCCGGAAAAGTGCGCGATGTTTCTCTTCATGGCAGCTACACGCGGCAATACCCAATCAATGAAACCACTGGTGCTCTTCTTGCGCGGCGTGCGCAGGTTATGGGGTCTGTGGGTGTTTCGGTGCCGAGCGGTCCATGGACCGTCGGTGCAGACTGGCGCTATACCGGTGAGCGAACTGACCCCAATGGGCAACTGCTGCAGTATTCTGTTTTTGATTTGAAGGTTCGGTATGCTGTCACCAAAGAGCTGACTGCGACCGCTAGGATTGATAATGTGTTTGACACTGAGTATCAAACTGCATATGGCTATAACCAGACCCGCACAGGTGCATATGTTGGCTTGCTCTGGGCGCAAAAGTAGCGCGTGATGTAACCCCAAACTATGACACTCTCCCCCCAACGCATAGTCTGCCTTACAGAGGAAACCACCGAGTGGTTGTACCTTCTGGGACAGGAGGCGCGGATTGTGGGGATCTCGGGTTACACCGTGCGCCCGACCCAGGCGCGGCGGGACAAGCCCAAGGTTAGCGCGTTTTTGAGCGCCAAAATCGACAAAATTTTGGCGCTTAAGCCCGACTGCGTTTTCGGGTTTTCGGATCTGCAAGCCGATATTGCCGCCGCGCTGATCCGCCACGGTGTTCAGGTCACAGTGTTCAACCAACGCAGTGTGGACGAGATTTTTTCTATGCTCTACCAAGTGGGTGCCATGGTCGGTCAGGCGCAGCAGGCCATGGAGCGCATTACCGCCCTGCAGGCGCAGATGCAGGCGGTGGCTCTTGCCGCTGCAGCCTTACCGCGAAGGCCGTGTGTGTATTTTGAAGAATGGGACGAGCCGCCTATCAGCGCCATTCGCTGGGTCTCCGAATTAATTGGGATTGCCGGTGGCGATGATTGCTTCCCGGAGTTGGCGCAGCAGTCTTTGGGAAAAAATCGCATCATTTCCGATAGCGGCGAAATCGTGCGGCGCGACCCGGACATCATCATCGGCTCCTGGTGCGGCAAAAAATTCCGCCCCGAAAAAGTCGCGGCACGCGAGGGTTGGCAAAACGTCAAAGCGGTGCGGCACGGTCAGTTGTTTGAAATCAAGTCGCCCGAAATATTGCAACCCGGCCCGGCAGCGCTTACCGATGGTTTGGCGCACTTGAATCGCATCATCATGAATTGGGCGCGTGTGTATGCATGAAGCGCTGGCTATCGCGCGCAGCGAATTCATAATCGGCGGCCAAAAAAGCGGTAAGTCGCGGCGCGCCGAAATGCTGGCGCAGCAGTGGCTTGGTATGTCTGTAAGTCATCGCGCCGTTTTGATCGCCACCGCCCAGCCCTCGGACGAGGAAATGCGCACACGCATATTGCGCCATCAGGCCGACCGCGCGCAGCGCGTGCCGGGCATGCAAACCATTGAAGAGCCCTTGGATTTGGCGCACACCTTGGCCATTCACAGTCATCCCGAAGTGCTGCTAGTCGTCGATTGCCTGACCTTGTGGCTGACCAATGGCACGATGCCCATGCACCCGCAAACCGGCATCGTTTTTGATGTCGACAGCCAGGTGTCCGCCTTGGCAGACGCCATTGCCAAGGCCACCGGCCCGGTGGTGCTGGTGGGCAATGAAATTGGAATGGGCGTGATTCCCATGGGCGCTGAAGTACGTACTTTTGTTGATGCACTGGGTCGACTGAACCAGCAAGTGGCCCGGGCTTGCGCGCATGTGACTTTGATGGTCGCCGGTTTGCCCCTGACTTTGAAAGCCGCCCCATGAACCGCCATTACTTTTCTTTGCTGCTTGTGCTGTTTCACTCGTTTGCAGTGCAAGCGGCGGAAGTTGTGGACGATCGCGGTTTTCGCACCAGTTTGCCGAATCCGCCGCAACGCATCGTAAGCCTCTTGCCGTCTTTGACCGAGTCGATTTGCGAACTCGGCTATTGTCAGCGCCTGGTTGGTGTGGATCGCTATTCCAACTTCCCCGCCAGTGTGCAAAGCCTTCCACAACTTGGCGGCGGGCTGGATCCGAACATTGAGGCTATCGTGGCGCTCAAGCCCGATGTGGTGGTGATGGCGGCGTCATCGCGCGCGGGTGAGCGCTTGCGCGCGCTCGGGTTGCGGGTAGTCGCTTTGGAGCCGAAAACGCATGCTGATGTGCAGCGTGTATTGCGAAAACTCGGCCAGTTGCTCGATGCTCCCCATGTTGACCAAATCTGGCGCGCTATCGATGCAGGCGTATCTGCCGCCGCGCAGTCGCTGCCGGCCTCTGCACGCGGCCCGCGGGTGTACTTCGAGGTTAACCCCGGACCCTATGGCGCGGGGGAGGCTTCTTTCATCGGCGAGACCTTGTCCCGCCTGGGAGCCAAAAATATCCTACCAGCCAAGCTCGGCCCTTTCCCCAAACTTAACCCGGAATTCATCGTACGCGCCAATCCGGATCTCATCATGGTCGGTGACAGCAGCGTTGCGGCCATGCTTCAGCGTCCAGGCTGGGCTGCCATGCGCGCCGTGCGTGAACAACGCCTGTGCGAGTTTTCACCCGAGGAGTCCAACGTGCTGGTGCGCCCCGGTCCGCGGATGGCCGAGGCGGCGCGCTTGATGGCCGCGTGCCTTAGCGAAAAAGCGCCGGGCTCGGTCGCACGCAAGTTGTATCCATGAGCGCACCTGCTCTGCGTCTGGCGGTGTTCCTGCTGGTGATGAGTGCAGCGCTGGTGCTGTTGGGCGTGTGTGTGGGCAGCGCCGGTTTTGAAGATTTGCTTGGCCCTTTGTTACATCCGCAGACCAATCCGGATCAAAGCGCACTGGCTGCGCAAATCGTGTGGGACATCCGCTTGCCCCGAACCTTGGGCGCATGGACTGCTGGGGCATTGCTGGGCTTGGCTGGGGCGGTGGCGCAGGGTTTGTTTCGTAACCCGCTGGCCGACCCCTATCTCTTGGGCAGCGCCTCGGGCGCGGCACTGGGTGTGGCGCTGGCGCTGCTAGCTTTGGGCGGTGCGGCCGGCATGCTGGGGGGTACCACCGTCAGCGTCTATTCGAGCAGCCTGCTGGTGCGCCTGGGCTTGACCGGCGCGGCCTTTGTTGGGGCGGTGTTGGCGGTACTGCTCACCCTAGTCCTGTCGCGTGGTGTGCAACATACTTTGCGTTTGTTGCTGGCCGGCGTGGTGGTCGGCGTGGTGCTCGGGGCGGCGACCCAATTGGTCTTGCTGTTCTCACCCGAATCCTTGCAGGCCATGCAATCGTTTATGTTGGGCTCCACCGCTTTTGCTGGTTGGGCTGCGTGCGGCATGATGGGCGCGGTCTGGTTGTTGGGCGTCGTTGTTGCGTGCGCGCTTGGGCGGGCGCTCGACGGGCTCAGTCTGGGGGAAACCACGGCACGCAGTCTGGGCCTCCCGGTTTCCACCATCCGCATGGTGCTCATCGGCGTGTTGGCTATCGCGACCGGTACCGCCGTGGCGCAGACTGGCTTGATTGCCTTTGTCGGTCTGGCCGCGCCGCATTTGGTGCGTTCGGTCTTGAGCACTGGTTATCGTTGGTTGATTGTGCTGGCCAGCTTGATGGGCGCAGTGTTACTGATGGCAGCTGACGTGCTGGCACGTGGGGTGATTGCGCCCCAGGAGTTACCTGTAGGCGTGGTTACTGCTGTGCTCGGTGGTGCTTATTTGCTCTGGCTGATGCACCGTAGTGCGGTAGCACAAGGGGCTGCTTGATATGCCTGTTTCAATAGCTCCCAAAGCGCTCCAGGCGCGGCGATTAGAGGTCAGCCTAGCGAGCAGGCCGGTACTGCATGGCCTGGACTTGGATATTGCTGCCGGTGAGTGGACCAGCATCATCGGCCCCAATGGCGCGGGTAAGTCCACCCTGCTCAAAGCGCTGGCCGGCTTGTTGCCGGCCGCCGGCCGCGTGGACTTGCTGGGTCATCCTTTGCACAGCCTGCCGGTACGTACCCGCGCATTGCAAATGGCTTGGTTGGGGCAAAACGAAAGCACGGGCGATGATCTCAAGGTGTGGGACGTTGCCATGCTAGGCCGCCTGCCGCACCAGCCTTGGTTGAGCGCTTCCAGCCCGGCAGACTATGCGGCGGTGGAGCAGGCCTTGCGCTATACCCAGGCTTGGGAGTGGCGCGAGCGTGTTTTAGGCCAGCTCTCTGCGGGTGAACGTCAGCGTGTTCTGTTGGCTCGCGCGCTGGCGGTGCAAGCGCAGGTGCTGTTGATGGACGAACCACTGGCCAATTTGGATCCGCCGCACCAAGCCGATTGGTTGCAACTGGTGCGGGCCCTGGTCGCCCAAGGGCGCACAGTGGTGAGCGTGCTGCACGAGATTTCCATAGCCTTGCATGCTGACACCATGGTTGTGATGGCGCAAGGCCATATCACGCATCACGGCCCCTGCGCGGATACGCAAACCCATCGCGCCGTGGAGCGGGTGTTTGACCACCGCCTTACCATCCACGCTTTGGCAGGGCAGTGGGTAGCGATCCCTTCAAATTCTTGATGATTCCTTCTTTGAAACTCTAGCCCTCATGCAAACAGAAACGCCTCCTACTGAAAAGCCCTATGAAAAATCGGAAGGCGAGCGACGCGGGCTCATCATTGTCAACACCGGGGATGGAAAAGGTAAAAGTACCTCAGCTTTTGGCCTGGCCTTACGCGCCCATGGGCGCGATAAGACGGTGAAGATTTTTCAGTTCATGAAAGTACCGTCTGCGCGTTTTGGCGAACACCGGATGTTTGAACAGCTGGGTATTCCTATCGAAGGCCTGGGAGATGGCTTTAGCTGGAAAAGCCAGGATCTGGAACACAGCGCGCAATTGGCGCGCGATGGTTGGCAAAAAGCCAAAGCCGCTATCCTCAGCGGCGACTACTTTATGGTCACGCTAGACGAAATCACTTATCCGCTGATTTATGGCTGGATGCCGCTGGACGATGTGCTGGACACTTTGCGCAGCCGCCCGGTTCATGTGCACGTGGTGCTGACCGGACGCCGCTGTCCCCCGGAAATCATCGCCCTGGCCGATACCGTGACCGAAATGACGATGGTCAAGCACGCATTCCAAGCTGGTATCCCAGCACAACGTGGAATTGAGGACTGAGCGAGCCCGAACCTTCGCATCTGCGCCATGCGCCGGTGTACCCCGGCGCATACACTTCCCCGAAAACCGAAAGCCCGCTTGTGACCATTGACGCCATTCCCAAACCTACCATCAGCCCCTACAAACACTATGTGCTCATGTGCACTGGCCCGCGCTGCGGGGAGGAAGGGGCAGGGCAGGCGTTGTATGACAGCTTGTGGTCCAAGCTCAAGGCAGCGGGTATCCATGAGGGGCCCGGGCGGACCAAGTTCAATGACGTTAGCTGTTTTGGGGTTTGCAAAGGCGGCCCGGTGATGTGTGTGCAGCCCCAGGGTACGTGGTACTACAACGTAACGCCGGCCAATTTGGACCGAATCGTTGAAGAGCACCTGGTGGGCGACCGACCTGTGCAGGAATGGGTCTTCCACCAGGGCAGCCTGGCCGGTTGATCAGTTTGTTTTTTCAGATCGCATTGCCATTGCTGGTGGCGCTGGCAATAGATCTCTTGTTCGGTGAGCCGCCGGTGCGCTTTCACCCGGTGGTCTGGATGGGCAATTATCTAAGCTGGGCCGGCGAGCAGGTGCAATCTCGGAGCCGTAAGACGCTGACCGCTGGTGGTGCGGCTACCGGAAGCGAACCGGTCGACTTACCCGCATTCGCCCTCGGCGCGCTGGCTTGGTTGTGGGGAATGTTGCTGGTGGGTGCAGCTGCGTATGCCATCGAGCAAAGCGTACTGGCATGGCTGGAGCCGCGAAGATGGTCTGGACTGCTGCTGGCTGCGTTGCTGCTGGGTCTTTTCCTAAAACCCGCATTGGCCTGGGCCATGTTACGGACGGAGGCCCGGGCAGTGGAAGAGGCTCTAAGTGGCTTGCCCGATGGCTCACTGGCACGGGGGCGAGAGCGCTTGCGTTTTCTGGTTAGCCGTGATGTGGCGGATTTAAGTCAAGGGCAGGTTCGAGAAAGCGTGATCGAGTCGCTGGCGGAAAACCTGAACGACTCGGTCGTCGCGCCGGTATTTTGGTTTGTCGTACTAGGCCTGCCCGGTGCGCTGATGTACCGCTTTGCCAATACGGCCGATGCCATGTGGGGCTATCCCGGCATATACCGGGGGCGCAACTGGCAATGGGCCGGCAAATGGGCGGCACGCGCCGACGATGTGCTTAGCTGGCTGCCAGCGCGCATCACTGCTTTGCTGCTTGCCCTGGCTGCGGCAGGGGTGTCTTTGCGACAGTTGTATCGCGACGCGGGTGGTACTCCCTCACCCAACAGCGGCTGGCCTATGGCTGCGATGGCGCTGGCGCTGGGTTGCAGTCTGAGCAAGCCGCGGGGCTATGTTTTGAATGCGCCGGGCCGCGCAGTCCAAGCGGCGGACACCGAGCGCGCCATACATCTGGCGGGTCGGGCACTGTGGATGGGCGTGGCGGGCCTGGTGCTGTTTACCTTGGTACGCATGCTGAAGGACTTGCCATGACCATGCAAGGTGAAAAGGTCATGCGCGTGCACGGTGGTGCCGATGTCTTTGGTGTTGCACGCTTTGATTTCTCTACCAATAGCAACGCTTGCGGCCCCTGCCCACAAAGCTTGAACGATGTGCAACAGGCCGACGCTACGCACTATCCGGACCCGGATTACTGCGACTTGCTTCAGGCGCTGGCAGACTTTCATGCGGTGGATGTCCGGCGCATTGTGCTGGCGGCCAGTGCCAGTGAGTTCATCTTCCGTATGAGTGCGCTGGTGGCGCGCACGGCAAGCGCACAGTGTGCAGATGCACACGTCTGGCTGCCTGCTTGCGCGTATGGTGACTATGCCTGTGCCGCGCAGGCTTGGGGTTTGCGGCAGGTACAAAATCCGGATGCGGCAGAACTCTTGTGGGCATGTGAGCCATCGAGTCCGCTCGGTCAGGCCCATGCCATCTGGCCGGCCTGGTTAGGCCAGCCGCACGACATGTCGCAGCCCATTGTTGCGCAACTCGTGCTCGATTGCGCGTATACGCCACTACAACTACAAGGCCAGTCTTCTCTAACTGATGCGCAGCGCGACAGTACCTGGTGTTTGTGGACCCCGAATAAGGCGCTAGGCCTGACCGGCGTGCGCGCCGCCTATGCGATTGCACCGCTGCACGCGGACGCTGCGGTGCAGTCGCTGCAAGCGCTCGCGCCCTCCTGGCCTGTCGGGGCGCATGGTGTGGCCATGTTGCACAACTGGGTGCAAGCCGATACCCAGGCATGGCTGGCGCAAAGCCGCAGCCAGTTGCAAGTCTGGAAGCAACGCCAGATGGCGGCCTTGAAAGATTTAGGCTGGGACTGTTTGCCCAGCCTGGCCAATTTTTTCTGCGCCCGAGCACCTGCGGATGTGGATCTGCCTACGCTGCGCGAAGCAGGCATCAAATTGCGTGACGCCGCATCGCTGGGTCTGCCGGGCTATTTCCGGCTGGCGGTGTTGCCGCCTGCGGCGCAGGATGCCTTGTTCGCGCAGTTGAGACCCAACGTGCAAGTGGGTCAGGCATGAGCGCGCGCTGCGTGATGGTGCTGGGGACTACCAGCGGTGCCGGTAAAAGCTGGCTGACCACTGCCTTGTGCCGCTATTACGCACGCCAGGGCTTGAAAGTCGCACCCTTCAAAGCGCAGAACATGAGTAATAACGCGCGGGTGGTCGCCTCCGCTAATGGCCAGGGTGAAATAGGCAGCGCGCAATACTTTCAGGCACTTGCCGCGCGGGCCTTGCCTGATGTGCGAATGAACCCGCTACTCTTAAAACCCGAACGCGACACGCACAGCCAGGTGGTCATGCTCGGCCATGTGGACGAAGTCTTGACACGAATGCCCTGGCGCGAACGCAGCCTTCACGTGTGGCCCCAAATCGCAGCCGCGCTCGATGAGTTGGTAGCCGATAACGATGTCGTGGTCATTGAAGGCGCAGGTTCGCCCGCTGAAATTAACTTATCCGCAAGCGACATTGTCAACATGCGCGTCGCTTTGCATGCCAAGGCCGCTTGCCTGCTGGTGACCGACATCGATAAAGGTGGCGCGTTTGCGCACCTGTACGGCACCTGGGCTTTGTTGCCGCCACATGAACGCGCACTACTGCGCGGTTTTGTATTAAATAAGTTTCGCGGTGATGCGGCGTTGCTGGCGCCCGCACCGCAGATATTACAAAACTTGACCGGTGTGCCTACAGTGGCCACCTTGCCCATGTGGTGGCAGCACGGTTTGCCCGAAGAAGATGGCGTGTTTGACGAGCGCAGTATCGCCAGCGGCGCGGTGCATACGACCATGGCTGTCATCGCCTATCCACGAATCAGCAATCTAGACGAATTTCAGCCTTTAAAAAATATTCCGGGCTTGCGCTTGCAATGGGTGCGTAGCCCGGTAGACCTGGCAGGATTGAAGCCGAAGGATTGGATCATCCTGCCCGGCTCCAAACATACCAGCGGTGATCTGGCCTGGTTGCGTACGCAAGGCCTGGATTCGGCGATTGCACAACACGCACAGCGAGGGGGCGTGGTGTTGGGTATTTGCGGTGGTCTGCAAATGTTGGGCGAAGCTTTGATCGACCCGCACGGTATAGACGGTAATGCGCCGGGCTTGGGGCTGCTGCCATTGGTCACAGTTTTTGAAACGGATAAAACCGTGCGCCATACGCAGGCTTGTTTTTCCGCTTCCCTCTCGGCTTGTAAGGCATCGCCATTTGCGCCCCTGGCAGGCCTTTCTGTGACGGGTTATGAAATTCACCACGGCCAGACGCAGCAGCACGCAGGCACGGCGAACGCCGGTGTCGTAGCGCAGGTTGCCTTGCCCGACGGTCTGGGCTGGCACAACGCGCAAGCCAATGTGCTGGGCTTGTATTTGCACGGTTTGTTCGAAGACGCCACGGCCGTTCAAGCCTTGTTTGGCGCGGGCCGGGCGCAACCTGTACCCACATTGAACAGCGTGTTTGAGGGCCTGGCAGACTATGTCTATGCCCACTTTGAGCCCGGTGTTTTGGACGCGCTGATTCGTTGATTTTTCACTCGCCACTGGAAAACTACAAGACTATGGATATGAATTTCCCCGCCATCACCGACCTGCGCGACCCCGCGCTGACCCAATCATTGCGCGCCGCCTTGGACAACAAAACCAAACCGCTGGGATCGCTGGGTCGCTTAGAGGCGCTGGCCTTGCAGCTGGGTGAAATTCTGGGCTGCCAGAGCCCTGTTTTGGCGCAGCCGCAAATGGTGGTTTTTGCCGGTGACCACGGCATCACCGCGCAAGGCGTCTCGGCCTTTCCCAGCGAGGTGAGTTGGCAGATGGTGGAGAACTTTCTGGCCGGTGGCGCAGCGGTCAGCGTGCTGGCCCGCCAGCATGGGCTTACGCTGACCGTGGTGGACTGCGGCGTGAAACACGATTTTCTGGCCGGGCTGCCTGCTGGCTCGCAACGCCCGGGGATTCAGGTGCGCAAAGCCGATGGCGCGCATTTGGGGACGGCGGATTCCTCGCTGCAGCCCGCCATGAGCGCCGCGCAGTGCGCGCAGGCCTTACACCACGGTGTCGATCTGGTGCGAGGCTTGCCCGGTAACGCGCTGCTGCTCGGCGAAATGGGCATTGGCAACACCTCTGCCGCCGCCTTGTTGCTCGCGCGGTTGGCGGGTTTGGATATTGCGCAATGCACCGGCGCAGGCACCGGGTTGGATGCCGACGCCGTGGCCCACAAGACCCGCGTGCTGCAGGCCGTGCTGGAGCGCCATGCCGATGCGCGTTCGCCCTTGGATGCCCTGGCCGCTCTGGGTGGTTTTGAGATTGCCACTATGGTCGGCGCGGTGTTGCAGGCCGCGTCCGAGCGGCGTGTGATCGTGGTCGACGGTTTCATCGCCAGCGCGGCGGTGCTGGTGGCGCAGGCCTTGGAGCCGCTGGTTCTGCAGCGCTGCGTGTTTGCCCACCGCTCGGGTGAGCGCGGCCATGCCGCCATGTTGCAGCACCTGGGCGTGGAGCCCTTGCTGGATCTGGGCTTGCGTCTGGGCGAAGGCTCGGGCGCGGCGTTGGCCTGGCCGCTGTTGCAGTCGGCCTGCGCCATCCTGCGCGAGATGGCCAGCTTCGCCGATGCCGGCGTATCCGAGAAGAGTGCTGCGCCTCCGCCATGAACCACCTTCTGCGATTCATCCGGCACTTTTTGCTGGCCATTCAGTTCTTCACCCGGATTCCGGTGGACGGCCGCCTGGCGCAGTGGGTGGGTTACAGCCCGGCCATGCTGCGTGCCAGCGCAGCGCATTTTCCGGCGGTGGGCGTGGTGGTCGGTGTTTTGGTGGCGTCTTTGACTGCCGCGCTGTTACACGCTGTGCCAGGCATTTTTGCGCCGATGGTTGCGGCGGTTATGGGCACCGCGTGGAGCGTCTGGATGACTGGCGCTTTCCATGAAGACGGTCTGGCCGATGTAGCGGACGGCTTGGGCGGCAGCTACGACCGCGAGCGGGCGTTGACCATCATGAAGGACTCCCGCGTCGGTGCCTTCGGCGCGATTGCCGTGGCGTTGGCATTGTTGGCCAAGGTGGCATTGCTGGCCGTGATCGGATCGGTGGGCACGGTGTGGATGTGCGCGGCCATCATGGGTGCGCACGTGGTCTCGCGTACCTGGCCGCTGTTGCTCATCCGCCTGCTGCCCCACGTGGGTGATGCAGATGGCTCCAAATCCAAACCGCTGGCGGACCAGATCACGCTGCCCAGCTTGGTGGTGGCGCTGGTCTGGTGCGTGGGCGCGTTGGCACTGACCATGCTCGCGCAGTCCGCGCTGCAGCCGGACGCACGCATGCCGATGGCCTGGGGCGCTGGATTGTTGGGCTCCGCGCTGGCGTTCTGGCGCGCACACGCGCTGTTCGCGCGCCGCCTCCAAGGCTTTACCGGCGACTGCCTGGGTACCACGCAGCAGGTCTGCGAGCTGGCCTTTTATCTGGGCCTTGCCATGGGTCTGGGCGTGACTTCAGGCACGTAATACGCATGGCGCTGTGGATCGTCCGCCATGCCCGGCCGCTGATCGCTGCGGGGATTTGCTACGGCGTGATGGACGTTCAAGCCGATGCCGCTGAGACCGAGCAGGCCGCGCGCGCACTGGCCGCTACCTTGCCAATGGGCGCGGTGCTGCGCGTCTCGCCGCTCACGCGCTGCCAGCAATTGGCGCGGGCGCTGTGCGCCTCGCGCGCCGATTTGCAAGCCCGCACCGACCCGCGCTTGCGCGAAATGGACTTTGGCTGCTGGGAAGGCGTCGCGTGGGATGCGATTCCGCAGGCGGCGCTGCAGGCTTGGACCGATGATTTCGGCATGCACCGCTTCGGTGGCTCAGAAAGTTCCAATGCGGTGTTGATGCGTGTGGCCCGTGTCTGGGACGAATACCAGGACAACCTCGATACGGTTTGGATCACGCATGCCGGTGTTGCCCGCGCCGCGCGTTTACTGGCAGAAGGTGTGCGCACGCTGACGCACGCGCACCAGTGGCCTCTTGAAGCGCCGGGCTATGGGCAGTGGCTGCAAATCGGTGCAATAAAGCAGGAAATTCCCCCGCCCGGGGGATGTTCATCTTCTCCCCCGGCGGAAAAAATCCAGTCGAACTGTGACCACCAGGCCCTGCCGGGCAACTGGATCTGATCAACCGAAGAGGAAGAAGCCATGTCGATTGAACAAAAACTCAACCGCGCCATCAACGCCATCCTGGATGCCAAGGCGGATTTGGAATGTTTTGCCAAAGAAGCTGGCGCAAATTTGCAGGTCCGCCGCGCAGTTAATGAACTCGAAGGCGCCGAGTTTGATCTGGAGAATGCCATCCGGGAGTTATCCGGCCAACTCTGTTGAATCACCTGGGGGGGCGACCACGCGTTTAAGTCTCTCGCGCTGCCTCCTGCTGCAACACCACATCGCTGGTCGCAAAGGCCACGCAGGGCAGCACATAGCCCTCATCCATCTCCTCGGTACTCAATCCCGGCCACTCCACCTCATAGCGCACGCTGCCCTGCAGCAATTGGCACACACACGTACGGCAGGTTCCGTTGCGGCAGGAGCTGGGCATCTCAACACGCCCGGCCTCCAAGGCTTGCAGCAAAGTCATGCCGTCTTCGACGTCACATTGCAGATTGGCGGGTAGTACGCGGGCGGTGAACATAGGGGGCAGGTGGCTTTTTAGCCGCCAAGTGTGCCGCAAACCGCCGGGCGGTAACCAGAAGCAAGTGTCAAAAAGCGCGGTTATGGTGATGTTCTCTTAACCCACTTCGAGGCTTGCTATGAACCGTACGACCCTCCGTTTTTCGTTCGGCTTGCGCCGTTTTGTAGGTCTCGCGCTGGCCACCGCCGCTTTGGCCGCACAGGCGCAGACCTTTCAGTTCGTCGCCCTGGGCGACTTGCCATACGGCGACCCCACCAAAGTTAGCGCGCCGTACCGCGCGCTGATTGGCAGCATCAACCGGCTGCAACCGGCTTTTTCCATCCACATTGGCGACTTCAAATCGGGCTCTACCCGCTGCACCGATGAAGAGTTCCAGACCCAGCTTCAGCACTTTGGTTTGTTTGAGGCTGCGCTGGTCTTCACTCCGGGTGACAACGAGTGGACCGATTGCCACCGCGCCAACAACGGCGCGTACGACCCGGTGGAACGTCTAGCCCTGTTGCGCACCATGTTTTTCCCCGCGGGTCAGTCGCTGGGCCAGGCTCCCTTGGCCGTGCAAAGCCAAGCCGCGCTGGCCCCGAACCACGCCAAGTTTGTGGAAAACCTGCGCTGGCAGCACCAGGGCGTGCTGTTTGCCACGCTGCATATCGTGGGCAGCAACAACAACTTCGAGGTGCGTGACGCCCGCGCCGTGGCGGAGTTCATGGAGCGCGACCGCGCCAACGTTGCGTGGATTCAAGACGCCTTCGCCCAAGCGCAGCAAAGCGGTGCCAAAGCGCTGGTGTTCGCGATGCAAGCCGATGTGTTCGATTCCAAATCGATCTGGGAAGACTTCCCCCCGCATTCCGGTTTTCGCACCAGCATCGGCGAGACCTTGCTGCCCCTGGCCGCCGCCGCCCGCATTCCCGTGCTCTTGATCCACGGCGACAGCCATGTGTTTCGATTTGACCAGCCCTTCAGCATCAACAAAACTCCCATCACCAACCTGACCCGCCTGGAGGTGCCCGGTGCCAACGACATGCGCGCCGTGCAGGTCAGCGTCGACACCCGCGTTGCCCAGC
>Ga0214921_10007907_pt1 | contig 13997 bp, 7 predicted proteins | sample LL1505_MetaG_FD_177992 | JGI IMG/M metagenome (GOLD analysis project Ga0214921, IMG submission 177992) | Freshwater microbial communities from Lake Lanier, Atlanta, Georgia, United States - LL-1505 | ecosystem: Environmental > Aquatic > Freshwater > Lake | place: USA: Georgia | collected 2015-05-28 | reverse complement strand
CCCTGGGCTCGATCCCCCAGCAGGACGTGTTTCAGCGGGTGACCAGCGCCCGGGACGAGCGGACGGCGTTCTGGGGAACGCTGGGAGGGGGCCTCTTCTACTTCGGGTTCGCCTTCGTGCCGATGCTGATCGCCTACTCGGCGACGGTGATCGACCCCGCGTACCACGCCCACTTCGCCGCCGAGGACGCCCGCGAGGTGCAGAAGATCCTGCCCACGCTCGTGCTCGACGCCACCCCGGTCTGGTGCCAGCTCCTGTTCTTCGGGGCGGTGCTCTCGGCGATCCTCTCGACCGCCAGCGGCACGCTGCTCGCGCCGGCGAGCGTGCTGACCGAGAACGTGCTGCAGCCCTTCGTCAAACACTTCGACGATCGCACCATGCTGTGGACGGTCCGCCTGATGCTGGTGGGCGTCTCCGTGACCGCCACGCTGATCGCATGCAACTCCGAAAGCACGATGTACGAGATGGTCGAGAGCGGCTACAAGGTGAGCCTGGTGGTGGCCTTCGTGCCGCTCGTGTTCGGCATCTACTGGAAGCGTGCCAGCACGCAGGCGGCGCTCTGCTCCATCCTCCTGGCGGTGCCCGTCTGGCTATGGGCGGAGACGGCCTTCGACGAGGCGAGTCCGGCGATCTGGCGGCAGATCCCCCCGCAGCTCTACGGCCTGGCGGCCTCGATCGTCGGGATGCTGGCCGGGGGCACGATCCCCGAACTCATCCCCCACGCCGAGCCCGACCACGAGGCGCTCGAGGCCCGGCGGACCACCGCGGCGCACTGACCGCGACGCCGGGAGAAACTATCATGGGGCGGTCAGAGTGGCCGCCGGGGCCGCCCGCGTCAGGTCTTCGATGGAGTCAATCATGCCCTCCAGAAACGGTCCCTGCCATGTGCGGCTTTGTTCCGGCCTCGCCCGGGCGCCGGTCGTCGCAGCAGTCTGCGGGATGATGACGGCGGTGTCGGCCGCCGCGCCGCCGGCCTGGAAGAGTCCGGTGGTGAACCGCGACACGCCCGGCCACGCCGTCGCCTTCGACGTGCCGCTCGGCGACGCGAAGCAGGTCTGGCTCGTGGTCGAGGACGGCGGTGACGGGTACAGCTGCGACTGGGCCGACTGGATCGCCCCAAGGTTCGTGAAGGCCGACGGCTCGGAGCAGCCGCTCGCCACGCTCGAGTGGCGGGAGGCGCGGGCCGAGTGGGGGCAGGTTCGCAAGGGTAAGAACGCCGGCGGGGGTTCGCTGCGGGTCGCCGGCAAAGACGTGACGGGGATCGGCGTGCACGCCGCCTCCGAGATCGTCTTCGACGTGCCGCCGGGTGCGGTGCGGCTCACAGGATCGGCCGGCCTCGACGACGGGGGCGTGGGCCAGCGGAACGGCGGCTCGACCGTCGTGTTCGCGATCCATCTGCAGCAGCCCGCCGGCGCGCCGGCCGCCCGCCGCTCGGGCCCCGTGCCGCCCGCCGACGGTGCGGCCACGCTCGCCGTGCCCGACGACCTGGAGGCGACGCTGTTCGCCGGTGAACCGTTGCTCCTGAGTCCGGCCGACATCGACGTCGATGCCGCGGGCCGGGTCTGGGTCTGCGAGGTGACCAACTACCGCGGCCGGAAGGACACGCGTCCCCAGGGCGACCGGATCCTCGTCCTCGACGACACCGACGGCGACGGCGTCGCCGACCGGCAGACGGTGTTTCACCAGGGCCGCGACGTCGACAGCGCGCTTGGCATCTGCGTGATCGGCGAGGGGAAGGGACGGAGGGTGATCGTGTCGTGCGCGCCGGAGGTGCTCGTGTTTCACGACGACGACGGTGATCTCAAGGCCGACCGGCGCGAGGTCTTGTTCACGAAGACGGGCCAGCCTCAACACGACCACTCGGTGCATGCCTTCGTGGTCGGCCCGGACGGCCGCTGGTACTTCAACTTCGGCAACACGGGGCGGGCCGTGCACGACCGCGACGGCAAGCCCGTCACCGATCGCTTGGGCAACGTGGTCAACGACTCGGGTAGGCCGTACCGGCAGGGGATGGTCTTCCGCTGCCTGCCCGACGGCAGCGACTTCGAGGTGCTCGGCCACAACTTCCGCAACAACTACGAGGTGGCCGTGGACTCGTTCGGCTCGCTCTGGCAGAGCGACAACGACGACGACGGCAACAAGGGGGTGCGGATCAACTTCGTGATGGAATACGGCAACTTCGGCTACGTCGACGAGCGGAGCGGGGCCGGCTGGCAGGCGGGCCGTACGAACATCGAGCCCGAGATCCCGCTGCGGCACTGGCATCAGAACGACCCCGGCGTGGTGCCGAACCTGCTGCAGACCGGCGGCGGCTCGCCCACCGGGATCTGCGTCTACGAGGGCGCGCTGTTGCCCGAGCGGTTTCGTGGGGCGCTCGTTCACTGCGATGCCGGGCCGAACGTGGTGCGGGCCTACCCGGTCGCTGCCCGCGGCGCGGGCTACGAGTCGCGGATCGAACCGGTGGCCGACGGCGCGGCCGATCGCTGGTTCCGGCCGAGCGACGTCTGCGTGGCGCCCGACGGGTCGCTCGTCGTGGCCGACTGGTACGACCCCGGGGTCGGCGGCCACGGCATGGGCGACGTCGAGAAGGGCCGGATCTACCGGATCGCGCCCCCGGCTTCGAAGTGGAGCGTGCCGACATACGACTTCGCCTCGGTGGCCGGTTGCGTGGCGGCGCTCGCGAGCCCGAACCTCTGCGCCCGGGCGACGGCGCTCGAGCGGCTGGCGACCCAGCCCGAGGCCGCGGCCCCGGCGCTCGAGGAGGCTTTCGTGAAGGCGACTGATCCCCGGCTCAGGGCCCGCCTCGCCTGGGCGGCCGGGATGCTGCCCGGCCGGGCCGACGCGTGGATCGCCAGGCTTGCGGGCGATGCCGACGAGAACCTGCGGATCGTGGCGGTGCGGCTCTGCCGCCGCGTCGAGGGCGACGTGCTCGGCCTCGTCGAGAAGTTCGCCGCCGACCCGTCGGCCGCCGTCCGCCGCGAGGCGGCGATCGCGCTCAGGGGTGTCGCAGGCGAGCGGGCCGACCGGGCCTGGGCGGCGCTGGCCGCCCGGCACGCGACCGGCGACCGGTGGGAACTCGAGGCGCTCGGGATCGGGGCCGACGGCGCGGCGGGCCTCGCCGGCCCGAGCCAGTGGGACACGCGGCTCGCCGCGTGGCTCGCGACCGCGGGAGCCGGCTGGAACTCGCCGGCGGGCCGCGAGATCGTGTGGCGAAGCCGGGCGGCCACCACGCCGAAACTGCTCTGCGCGATCATCGGCGATCCCTCGACCACCACCAACGAGTCGCTGGCCTGCCTGCGGGCGCTCGACTTCCAGGACAAAGCCGCCGTGGCGGCGGCCGTCCGCGATCTCGTGGCCCGGGCCGCGTTCGACGAGGAGCGGGCGGCCGTGGTGCTGCCGGAGCTCGTGCTCCGGCTCGATGGAGACGCCATGGCCGACCCGGCAGTCGCCCGGCGGGTTTCAGAGGCGGCGGCCCGCGTGGCCGGCACGCCGGCCTTCGTCGAGCTGGCCCGCAGGTTTCGGCTCGAGGACCAGGCGGCAACGCTCGTGAAACTCGCCGCCACGAGCGGCACCGACGACGCCCTGGCCGCCAACGCGGCGGCGGCCGCCATGGAACTCGGCGGCGCCGACGTGGTGTCGGCGACGATCACCGGAGACGACGAGCCCGCGGCGCGGCTGCTCGAGGTGCTGGGCATCCGTGGTGACAAGCCGGCCGTGACGCTCCTGGAAGCGACGATCCGTGACCAGGCCGCCCCGCCCCAGCGGCGGTCGGCCGCCGTCCGCGGCCTGACGCGCAGCAAGCACGGCGCCGAGCGAGTGGTGGCGCTGGCGAAAGCCGGTGACCTGCCGGCGCAGGCGGTGCAGGCGGCGGCCACCGCGATCTCGGCCTGCCCCTGGGGCGACGTGCGGACGTCTGCCGCCGACGTGCTGCCCCTGCCGAAGGCCCGCGGCGGATCGAGCCTGCCGCCCGTGGCCGACCTCGTGAAGCGCAAGGGCGACGCGACGGCCGGCCGGGCGGTGTTCGCCGGCGCGGGGACGTGCGCCAAGTGCCACGTGGTCAACGGGGAGGGCAAGGCGGTGGGACCCGAGCTCTCGGGCATCGGCGCCAAGCTCTCGCCGCAGGCGTTCTACGAATCGATCCTCGCCCCATCGGCCGCGATCAGTCACAACTACGAGACCTGGACGGCGATCACCGAGGATGGCCGCTCGTTCTCGGGCCTCCTGATCTCGAAGACCGACGACGGCGTCGTGATCCGCGGGGCCGACGGGGTGGATGTGTCGCTCGCCACGGGCGATGTCGAGGAACTGGTTCGCCAGCCCGTCTCGCTGATGCCGGCCGACCTGGCGACGGTGCTCAGCGAGCAGGAACTGGTCGACCTCGTCGCCTGGCTCGGCACGCTCAAGCCGCGCTGATTCCGCTCGGGCGGAACCGGACTGGCACACGGCGGCTCGTTCTGCTGGAATCTCGGCTCACCTTTGCAAGGAAGCGAGTCCGCCATGCCGCCACCTCCGGGCACCCTGCCCCTGATCGAACCGGCCGCGCTCTCCGAGGACGGGGGCGTGCCCTGGATCAGCGAGGTGCGGCGGGCCGTCCGCGACGCCGACACCGATTTCTTCCGGGTCTCCCCCTGGCGGTATTGGCTCGACTTCCTGGTCAGCATCACGGCGGCCTACCTGGCCGCCGGAATCTACCTGACCGCCCCCATGGGATCGTGGCCGCAGCTGATCGCCTTTCCGATCGGCGCCTTCTGGCTCTATCGGATGGGCTCCCTGATCCACGAGGTCTGCCACCTCGGAGCCCACGAGATGCCCGTCTTCAAGGCGGCCTGGAACCTGCTCGGCGGCGTGATGACCCTCACCCCCAGCCCGTTCTTCACCCGCCACCATCGCGACCACCACAGCCAGCGGCTCTACGGCACGCCCGAGGATCCGGAATACGTCGCCAACGTGATGGAGGGAGGCAACCTCGCGAGCATCGCGGGCTACGTGGTCCACGTCCTGGCCTTTCCGGGGCTCGTATTCCTGCGTTTTCTGCTGGTGCCGCTGACGTTCGTGCATCCGGCCGTTCGCGAGTGGACCCTCCGCAAGGCCTCGTCGCTGACGCTCAATCGCCGCTACGAGCGGAAGTTGACGCCGGCCGACCGGCGGGCGATCCTGGCCGTCGAGATCCCCTGCTTCCTGCGGGCGGCGTTGATCCCGGCGCTCGTGTTCGCCGGCCTGAATCCCTGGACCAGGATCCCGCTGCTCTACACGCTGGCGGTCGCGACGGTGCTGCTCAACCAGTTGCGGCAACTCGCCGACCACCACTTCGAGGGCGACGGCAGCCGGGTCGACATGGACGCCCACATTCTCGACTCCTGCAACTTCACCACCAACGATCCGCTGACGTTGCTCTTGTTCCCGTTCTCGATCCGCTACCACGCCCTCCATCACCTGTTCCCGTCGATGCCCTACCACAACCTGAAGCGGGCCCACGAACATCTGGCCGTCGTGCTGCCGGCCGACTCCCCCTACCACACCCTCTCCCGACCGGGCTGGTGGAGCGTTGCCCGCCGCACGATCCTCGGGGCGGCCTGAACATTCCAGCGCGGGCGAGGGGCCGCCGCTGTCGAAAGTCCGGGGAAAAAGTCCCGCTCAAGGCCCGTTGTTTGACCCGCCGAAGATGGTGGGTTAGGCAAGAGGCGTAGAGTTTGCGATTTCCTCGCCCGCCGCCGGACCATTCGTGAACATTCGTCGCTCCCCCCGTCCGCTCGCGTCGCGCCGGCGACGTCCGTGCCGCCACACCACTCCGCGACCGGAGCGGCTCGAAGCCAGGCAGCTCCTCGCCGCCGACCCCGGCGTGACGCTGCGGTCGGACCTGGCGGCCACCGAAATCGATGCCCTAGGCAATGCCGCCGACGCGGCGGTCGTCGGCGAACTGGTGACGCACACGCTCACGCTCGGGCTGGCGGCCGGCACCCTCCGCGACTCGGTCCTCCGCGAAGCGTTCGCCGACGCGCTGGCCTACGTCGGCTTCCTACGGGCGGAGACGTCGTCGCCGCTGGTGACCGTGTCGGGCAGCCTCACGCCCGTCCTGGCGGCGGACGGCCGCAGCCTGTCGTTCGCCCTGGGCACGATCGTGAACGCCGACGTCGACCCGACGACGACCGAGACGATCACCTTCACGTATCGGTCGATCGTCCGCAACGTGGCCGCGGCCCGCGACTCGGCCACGAGTTCGTCCACCGCCCGGTTCACCGCGGCCGGCCGCGTCGACCCGGTGCTCGCCGTCTCCGCGCCGCTCCGTATCCTCGAGCCCCGACTCGACGTCGCCGCCGCCGTTCGGATCGCCGGCGGGGCGACCGCCGGCTCGGTCGGCGACGAAGTGATCTACGAACTGACGCTGAGCGGCGTCGCCGGATCACCCACCGCCCACGAGGTGGCCGTCTCCTGGCCTCTGCCGACCGCGACCGCCGGGTCGCTCGTGTCGGCGCCGACCTTCGTGGTCACGGATACCGCCAGCCTCGTCACCGCCGCGGCGTTCGAACTGGTCGGGAGTGACGGTGCGGGGTGGACGCTCCAGACCCGCGCCGGCTTCGACGTCGGGGGCGACGCCAGCCGGCGGATCACGGCCACGATTTCCGGGACGGTCTCCAACACCATCCTGCCCGGCAACACGACGCGCAGTGCCGCCACGGTCACTTGGACGAGCCTGCCGGGAGACCCCGGCACGCGGGCGGCCGACCCCGCCGCCCGAGAACGGACGGGGGCCGGCGGTGTCGACGGCTCGCGGATCGTCGCGCTGGCCGACTTCCGGGCCGCCGACTTCGGCCTCACGCTCGACGTGACGGCCACGAGCGAATCGACCGGCGCCGGGCGGGCGACCATCGGCGAGGTCGTCCGCCATCGGGTCGTGTCCCTGGTGCCCGAGGGAGACATCTCGATGGCCTCGGCCCGCTTGCGGGTCGAGCTCCCGCCCGGCCTCGCGTTCGTCGCCGACGGTTCGGCGCGGGTGGCGCTCGTGAGCGACGGTCGGCTCTCGGCCAGCCGCCTGCCGCCGTCCCCGGGCACGCATGTCGGCGGCGGCACCGCCTCCGGCGTCGTTCCCACGAGGCCGCTACCCGCGGCCGCGATCCTCGCCGATCCCGGTGGATTCGGCGACGGTGGCGACGTGATCTTCGACTTCGGCGTGCTGGCCAACGGCGACGCCGACGCGAACGACGAGTTCATCGTGCTCGAGTTCAACGCCCTCGTGACGAACGGCGTCGGGAACGCGGTGCACGACGACCGGGGAACGGACCTCGTCAGCCGGGCGCGGCTGATCATCGATGGTTTCCCGCTGCTGGCCACGGCCACGGATGTGGTCACGGTGGCCGAGGGCTCACTGGCGTGGCTCACCAGCCGGACCGTGGCGGCGGGAGGCGAACTGACCGCGGCGGGGCCCTTCCCGCGTGGAGGACGCGTCGGTCAACGCGTCGCGTTTGGGGCGGACGGCGGCCCGTCGCGGGCGGCCCTGCACGACGTGCAGGTCCAAGGGGACCTGCCGGCCGGGGCCACGATCGTGCCGGGGACTATCCGGGTGCTCGCCGGGCAGGCTCCCGCCGGGTTTCGTGACACCTCGACCGGGAGCCGGCTCGACCTCGTGATCGATGCCGTGCCGCCGGGGGGCATCATCAGCGTCGTCTACCAACTCGACCTGGCCGGCGACCTGGCCCCCGGCAGCACCCTCGCGATCCCCCTGACCGTCCGGGGGACGACGCTGCCCGGCACGGCGGGCACGGCGGGCAATGCGACCGGCTCAACCGCCGCAGGCGGCGCCGGCAGCAGCCTCGGCGAGCGCGACGGGAGCGGCGGCGTCAACGCCATTCGCCTCGACACGACCTCGTCGCTGCTCATTGCTGCGGCCGTGCCACCCACGCCCGAGCCGCCACCCACGCCCGAGCCGCCACCACCCCCTCCCGGGATCATCGTCTTGGCCTCCGAGACCAGTGGCCGCGGACAACCGTGGGTCACGGTCATCGACCGCGCCTCGGGTGCTGTCCGCTCGAGGTTTCTCGCCTACGAGGCCAGCTTTCGTGGCGGGGTGCGCCTGTCCGTCGGCGATCTCGACGGCGACGGAGCCGCCGACGTCGCCACGGCTCCCGGGCCGGGCCGCCCGGGCGAGATCCGCGTGTTCCGCCAGGACGGCGTCGAACTGCCCGGCTACCGCACGCTGCCGTTCGGTCCCGGTTATCGCAGCGGCGTCGAACTCGCCGTCGGCGAGGTCACCGGCGACGAGCGACTCGACCTCGTCGCGGCCGCCAGTCTCGGCGCGGGCGCAGTCCGGGTGTTCGCCGTCACTCCGACGGCGGCCGACCCCGTCGCGAACCTCCCCATTCGTGCATTCACCGCCTTTCCCCGAACCACGATCGGCGGTGCGACGGTGGCGACCGCCGACATCGGCACGTTCTCGGGCGGCATCTTGATCGACGCCGGAAGACGCGACGGCCGGATGGAGATCGTGGTCGGCAGCGGGCCCGGCATCGCGCCGCTGGTCGTGATCTACGACGTGTCGTCGGCCCCGGTCGTGATCCGGCGCCTGCAGCCGCTCACGCCGGCACTGCGCGGGGGCCTGGCGCTGGCGGCGGGCCGTTACGACAGCGACCAGGCGGATGACATCATCGTGTCGGCCGGCCGGCGTGGTGGGGCGCTCGTCGAGGTCTGGTCGGGCCGGCCGACGGCCGCCCAGCCGATCCTGCTGGCCCGGCAGCGGGCCTTCGCCGAGCTGTCCCGCCTCGAGGGTGCCGTGTTCGCGGCCGGCGTCGATGACGACGGCGACGGCAGGATCGACTGGCTCCTGGCCACCGAAGGGGCGGGCGGGATCGATCGCGGTGTGCGTCGGATCGGGGGCGGACCGCTCGCCAGCAGCCTCGGGGCGGCCCTGCGCGGGCCGCTTCGTCTGGCGGCTTCGCGGCCCCGCGGCTAGGTGGCGATCCGCCAGCGACGACGCGACGCCTGGTGGCGACGCGGCCCCGCAGTCGCTACGATTTCCCTGGTCAGGAAGGAGCGCCGCCGGACAGGCGACGTTCCGGCCCGTGCCCATTCCCTGCGGGAGAATCCATGGATCAGTTCCGAAGAATCCAGGTCGGCAAGAAGGGCGACATCTTCATGGTGCTCTTCAAGGACAAGAAGATCCTCGACGACACCATGCTCGACGAGATCCGTACCGAAATGGGCCAACTGCTCGGCAAGGCCTCCGGCCCGGACGTGCTGCTCGACTTTTCGAACGTCGAGTTCATGTCGAGCGCCATGCTGGGGCTGCTCGGCCAGTTGCATCGCAAGATTTCCGCGGGCCAGGGGCGGCTCAAGATGTGCGGCATCCGTCCGGAGATCTTCCAGGTCTTCAAGCTGACCAATCTCGACAAGCTGTTCAGCATCCACAAGGATGCCCCCACGGCGCTCGCCACCTTCACCTGACGCGGGGCGGGCCGTGGCTGACGCGACCTCTCCAGCGACGACCGGCGGCGTGGATGTCCTCATCGCCGAGGACAGCCGGATGCAGGCCAGGATCCTGCAGAAGCGGCTCACGGACGCGGGCCATGCGGTCCGGTGGGCGGAAAACGGCGCGCTCGCCCTGGAAATGGCCCGAGAGCGGCGGCCCGACATCATCATCTCCGACATCGAGATGCCGGTCGCGACCGGGTACGACTTCTGCAAGGCGGTCAAGACCGACCCCGCCCTCCGGACCGTCCCCTTCATCCTGCTCTCGACGCTTTCGGACCCGATCGACATCATCCGCGGCCTCGACGCGGGGGCCGACAACTACGTCACCAAGCCCTACGAGCCCGACTACCTGCTCGGACGGATGCAGGCGCTCCTGGCCACGCCGCTCGAGGGGGGTGACGAGGCGACCGCCGCCACGCTCGAGGTCTCGCTCGCCGGGCAGAAGTTCAAGGTCAAGGCCGGGCGGCAGCAGGTGCTCAACCTGCTCGTGTCGACCTTCGAAAACGCCGTCACCAAGAATCAGGAGCTCGTGGTCGCCAATCAGGAGCTCTCGGTGGCCCGCGACAGCCTGCAGAAGACCAACGAGGAGCTCGTCACGCTCAACGCCGAGATCTCGCGGATCAACTCCCACATGATCCGCGACCTCGAGGCGGCCGCCAAGGTGCAGCGGTCGCTCCTGCCCGCCGCCGACGTGGCCCTGCCTGCGCTCGACGTCGCCTGGCGCTACGTCCCCTGCCAGAGTCTGGCCGGCGACTTCCTCAACATCTTTCCGCTCGACGAGGAGCGGGTCGGCTTGTTCGTGGTCGACGTCAGCGGCCACGGCGTCCCCTCGTCGCTGATGGCCGTCACGGTGGGCCGTTTCCTCACGCCGAAGGTGTCGGATTCGTCGCTCCTGGTCCGGCAGGCCAACGACGGCCGCGTGGTGGTGGCCAGCCCTGCCGAAGTGGCCACGCAGCTCAACCGGCTGTTTCAGGCCGACGAGTTCTCCGGGCTCTACTTCACGATGCTCTACGGGATTCTGCATGTGCCCACCGGGCGGCTCGACTACGCCTCCGGCGGCCACCCGGCGCTCGTGCGGATTCCCGCCGGCGGCGGGCCGCCCGAGTTCCATGGCGCCGAGGGCTTTCCGATCGCCTTCGTACCCGAAGTGGAATACGAACAGCGATCGCTGCAGCTCCAGCCGGGCGACCGGATCTACCTCTATTCCGACGGCGTGCCGGAGGCGATGGACAAGGCTCAGGAGCCCTACGGCGAAGACAAGATGGCGGCCTGCATCGCCGGCGGCCGTGGCGGGCCTCTCGAGCAGAGCGTCGCCGGCCTGCTCGAGGCGGTCGAGAACTGGTGCCGACCCGTCGGCCCGCTCGACGACGTCACGATCCTGGGCGTCGAATGGAAGCCGTGAGCCGCCTCGGCGCCCTCCTCGGCTGCCTGCTCGCCCTCGGTTCGGGGGCCCTGGCCGCCGAACCACGGCGGCCCAACGTGATCCTGATCCTGGCCGACGACCTCGGCCTCGGCGACCTGAAGGCGACGAATCCAGCCGCGAAGATCGCCACGCCCGCCCTCGACCGGCTGGCCCGCGAGGGCCTCGCCTTCCGCGACGCCCACACGCCGAGTTCCGTCTGCACACCGACCCGCTACGGCCTCCTCACCGGGCGGTACAACTGGCGGACGACGCTGGCCCGAGGCGTGCTCTCGGGCACGAGCCCGCCGCTGATTCCACCCGACCGGCCCACGCTCGCCCACCTCCTCCGCGACGCCGGCTACCACACCGCCATGATCGGCAAGTGGCACCTGGGCTGGCACTGGGCCCGCGACGCCCGGGGCGAGATCGACTTCGCCGCCCCGGTCCGCGGCGGTCCCGACGCCAATGGGTTCGACGAATCCTTCGCCCTCTCGGCGTCGCTCGACATGCCCCCCTACGTGTGGGTCGAAAACGGCCGGCCCACGGCCGTGCCCGATCGACGGGAGGGCGTCACGAAGCAACAGGACGCCTATGGCTGGTACCGCGAGGGGCCGATCTCGCCCGACTTCAAGATCCCCGAGATCCTCCCGACGATCGCCGACCGGGCCGTCGCCCACGTCAGGCGTCGGGCCGCAGCCGACGTGCCCTTCTTCCTCTACCTGCCGCTCCCCGCCCCCCACACGCCCATCGTGCCGGAGCCGCCCTTCCGGGGCGCCAGCGGCATGAACCCCTACGCCGATTTCGTGATGCAGGTCGACCATCACGTCGGGCAGATCCTCGCGGCGCTCGACGAGGCGGGGATCGCCGAGCACACGCTCGTGCTCGTCACCAGCGACAACGGCTGCTCACCCGAGGCCAACTTCGACCTGCTGCGGGAGCACGGCCACGACCCGAACGCCGGCTTCCGCGGCCACAAGGCCGACGTCTTCGAAGGCGGCCACCGGGTGCCGCTCGTCGTGCGGTGGCCGGCGGTGATCACCGGGGGCCGCACGACCGACGCGGTCGCCTGCCTGACCGACGTGTTCCCCACGCTCGCCGAGGCGGCGGGGGTGCGGCCCGACCCGGGGAAGCCGGGCGGCGAGGATGGCTGGAGCCTCGGGCCGGTGTTCGCGGGGGCCGCGTCCACGGGTCGGGAAACGCTCGTCAGCCACTCGGCGGACGGCTCGTTCGCGATTCGTCGGGGCCGCTGGAAGCTCTGCCTCTGCGGCGGCAGCGGCGGCTGGAGCGAGCCCCGGGAGCCCGCGGCGAAGCGGCTGGGCCTGCCGCCGGTGCAGCTCTACGACCTGGAGGCCGACCCCGCCGAGACGAAGAACCTCCAGGCCGACCATCCGGAGATCGTCGCCGAGCTGATCGCCAGGCTGTCCGCCGAGGTGAGCCGTGGCCGCTCGACCCCCGGCCCGGATCTGACCAACGATCGCGAGGTCGCGTTCTTGCCGCAAGGCGTCGTGGCCGAGACTCAGCGCTTGGGGCGGTAGAAGCTCGCCCCGGCGACCGTGTGCCGCAGCCAGCCGTCGTCGATACCGATCATCGTCTCGGCCCCCCCGAGGAACAGGGTGCCGTCGGCCCGCATCACCCGGCCCACCCGCCGGACGAGCGCCTGCCGTGTCGCGACGTCGAAGTAGAGCATCACGTTCCGGAGAAAGACCACGTCACAGGGGGGCAGCGGTGGCCAGGTGCCGATCAGATTGAGCTGCCTGAACTCGACCAGCCGCCGGCACTCCTGGGAGATGCTCCACCGCCCCTGCAGGGGCCGGAAGTACTTCTGCTTCTGGGCCGGCGGGAGGCCGCGGGCCGTCTCCAGGTCGCTGTAGCTCCCCTCGCGCGCCTGCGACAGGACGACGTCCGAGTAGTCAGTGGCCAGAATCCGGATCCGCCAGGAGGCGACGAGCTCGCGGAAGTGCTCGTTGAGGAGCATGGCGATGCTGAAGGCTTCCTGACCCGTCGAGGAGGCGGCCGACCAGAACACGAGCTGCTTTTCGGCGGCCCGCTTGACGGCCAGTTCCGCGATCAGCGTCTTCAGGGCTTCGAAGGGCTTCTGGTCGCGGAAGAACGAGGTCTCATGGGTCATCATCGCGCTCAGGACGTCCCGCTCGAGCGACGGATCGGTGCCCTGGCGGACGCGGTCGAGGAGCGTCTCGATGCTGGGAATCTTCCGCTGCCGCACGATCGGCAGCATCCGGGCGACCACGAGATACTGCTTGGAGTCGTCGATCACGACTCCGGTCCGCTTCCTGAGCAGTTCCCGGAGGAAGGCGAACTGCGGCTCGGCGACCCGCATGGCGTGCCCGTCGGCCCGGCTCTAGCCGGGCCGCCTCTCGAGTCGCAGGCCGATCTCCACGCCGATCTGCCCGAGCGGCAACACCGCGTCGGCCAGTCCCGCCCTGGCGACCTCGCCCGGCATCCCCCAGACCACGCTGGTGAACTCGTCCTGGACGACGACCCGGCCGCCGGCCTCCACCACCGCCCGGGAGCCCGCCAGGCCGTCACGGCCCATGCCCGTGAGCACCACGCCGAGCGTGCCGGCGCCCCAGAGCCTGGCGGCCGAGCGAAACAGGACGTCGGCCGAGGGCCGGCAGGAGTTCTCCGGCGGCGCGTCGGTCAGGCGGATCCGCGGGGTGATCAGCATGCCGGCGAGTTCCATGTGGCGGCCGCCGGGGGCCAGGAGCACGGTGTCCTGACTCACCGGCAGCGCGTCGGAGGCCTCGCGAACGCTCCGCCCGCAGATCACGGAAAGCCGCTCGGCCAGCCTCGCGGTGAAGGTCGGCGGCATGTGCTGCACGATCAGCACCGGCACCCGCGCCTGCGGCACGAACGCGGGCAGCACCTCGGCGAGCGCCGCCGGCCCGCCGGTCGAGACGGCGATCACGACGCCGGTCACCGCCGTCCGCTTGCCCGGCATGACCGGCCGCCCGGTGGCGGCCGCGGCCTTGGGTGCCGTCACGCTCGCCTGCCCCGTGGCTCCCCGGCTGACGACCTGCTTGATGCGGGTCAGCACCTCGCCGCGGATTCGGGCCGCGACGTCCTCCGGATTGAGGCCGGCCGGCTTGGCGACGTAGTCGTTGGCCCCGGCGAC
>Ga0214921_10007905_pt1 | contig 13999 bp, 11 predicted proteins | sample LL1505_MetaG_FD_177992 | JGI IMG/M metagenome (GOLD analysis project Ga0214921, IMG submission 177992) | Freshwater microbial communities from Lake Lanier, Atlanta, Georgia, United States - LL-1505 | ecosystem: Environmental > Aquatic > Freshwater > Lake | place: USA: Georgia | collected... | reverse complement strand
AGGCGGTGGAGGCCAGAGAGGGTGTGCAGATCGATCGGGAGACACAGACTTTGGCGACGATTACGATTCAGAACTATTTTCGTTTGTACGAGAAGTTAGCGGGAATGACGGGAACGGCGGAGACGGAGGCGAATGAGTTTAAGGACATTTATCGGTTGGGTGTGGTGGTGGTACCGACGAATCGGGATTGCGTGAGAAAAGATGCGGATGATCTGATCTTTAAAACCCGGCGGGAAAAGCTGAATGCGTTGATTGAGGAAATTAAGAAGAGGAATGCGGCAGGGCAACCGATGTTGGTAGGAACGGCTTCGGTAGAGTCATCGGAAATTATTAGTCGAATGCTGAGGCGGGAAAATATTCCCCATAGCGTGTTGAATGCGAAGCAGCATCAGTTGGAGGCGGAAATTGTGGCGAGGGCGGGGGAGCGTGGGGCGGTGATGATTGCAACGAACATGGCAGGGAGAGGGACGGACATTAAGCTTTCGCCAGGCGTGGCCGAGTTGGGAGGTTTGCATGTTGTGGGGACGGAGAGGCATGAGTCGAGGCGGATCGATCGGCAGTTACGGGGCCGTTGCGCTCGCCAAGGGGATCCGGGGTCGAGTCAGTTCTTTATTTCTTTTGAAGATGATTTGATGAGGAACTTCGGGGATTCGAGGAAGATCGCAGGGTTGATGACGAAGTTGGGGATGGAGGAGAACGAGGGGTTGCAGCATCCGTGGCTGAATCGGTCCGTGGAGACGGCTCAAAAGCGTGTGGAGGGAAGAAACTATCAGGTTCGAAAGCATACCTTGCAGTACGACGATGTGATGAATCAGCAGAGGACGGTCATTTATGCGTGGCGTTCCGATATGTTGAATTCGACCGATCCGCGGCCTGAGGTTTTTGAGACGGTGGATGAGAGAATTACATCGGAGGTGGAGGCGAGGGCAGGGACCGACCCTGTGGATCTGGATGGGTTAGTGCACTGGGCTAATTCGGCCATGCCCGTGGGTTTGCAAAAGGAGGATTTTCAGAAGGCCGGTGGGAAGGAGGAGTGGGCGAAGCTTTTGAAGGCGAAGGTGAGAGAGGCGTATGAGGTGAAGGTGAAGTTTGAGAATCCTGAGGCGGTGAAGGCGTTGGAGAGATTTGTGGTTTTGGGTGCGATTGATCGTTTATGGCAGGAGCATCTGTACGCGATGGATGGGTTGCGAACTTCGATTAATTTAAGGGCGTATGGACAGAAGGATCCGTTGATTGAGTATAAAAATGAGGCTTATGGAATGTTTGGGGAACTGATGGCAAGGATTAAGGAGGAGGTGGTGCATAATCTGTTTCGGTCGGCATCTAGTTTGTCGGCATTTGAGAGTTTTCTTTCGGCGTTGCCGCAGAAGGCAGGTCGTGGGGAGTTGCCGATGGAAGCTGCGGTGCAGCCCACGGAGGGTTCGATGACTATGCAGGCGGAGGGTGGAAGTACGGTTGTGGAGGAGGCGTTAGCGCCGATGAAAAGGCAGGGGCCAAAGTTGGGAAGGAATGATCCTTGCCCATTGGATCCAACCAAGAAGTTTAAGAACTGTTGTGGGGCGACGGGCAGCAAGAGTTGTTTAAAAGTTAGTGCTTAGGTCGTAACTTCGACCTCTGACCCTTGGGTGCTAGGTTTGATTCGTTCGACAGCCTTGACGGTGGGGGTAAGTTAGATTGATGAAAGTGCTGGGGGAAAAGCAGGAAGGGGGAGGTGGTATTTGGATTCTGGTTATGGTGGTCATGGCTATGGGGATGGGATTTGGGTTGGGTCGAATCACGGCTTCTAAAGAGAGTGGGACGAAAGGCAAAGCACAGGCGGTCAAAGATGTTTCAGATTCGGATCAAGCAGAAACCGATCGAAGGTTGCGAGAAAGTGGAGGCGGGTGGGAAATCGGGGAATTGGCGGCAGCGGCAGCGGCTGGTAATCCCAGGGATCGGGATCGGGCACTTCAAGAGTCGCTTTCTAAATCAACCTTATCGGATATTAAAAAAGCGTTGGCTTGGGCAGAGTCGTTGCCCGATGGGCCGATGAAGAGGGCGGCATTGGCAAAAATCTTGGAGCGATGGGGGCAGCTGGATGGTCCGGGAGCAGTTGCTTATGCGTCGCAGGTTTATGCTGAAACGGGAAGTGCAAGCCTGCTGAGGGAAGCTCTGCAAGGTTGGGCAACAAAAAATCCTCAGGCTGCAATTGACCAGATTTCCGCATTGGGGTTAAGCGATAGTTTGCAAAGAGATTTTCGAAGAGATTTGTTGGAGCAGTGGGCGGATCAAAATCCGATGGGTGCGACTGGCTATGCATTGGCAAATCGAAATCCTGACAGTTGGAGGGGAGCGGTGGGGACTGTGGCGGAACAATGGTCGAAGCAGGATCCTAAGTCAGCGGCTAACTGGGTGGCCTCGCTGGAGTCCGGAAAAGATAAGAGCAACGCACTGCAAACTGTGATTTCGAACTGGATGAAAGAGGATCTGAGCGGGGCTGCTTCTTATGTTTCGTCCCAACCTTCGGGGGAAAGTCGGGACACGATGGCAGGAACTCTAGCTCGATACATTGGAAGAGAGGATCCATCTTCTGGGTTGAAGTGGGCAGCGATGGTAGCAGATCCAAATTTACAACAGAGAGCTGTCATTGGGGCATTAAGTGACCTGTATCGAAATGATGCATCTCAGGCACAGAAGGTTCTTCAAAGTTCAGGGATCGGAACAGAAGTTCAGCAATCGGCTTGGAGTCGGATGACGAATCGTGGATCTCGTCGATGAATTCTGGCTTTTGAATTAGGGAGTAATCATTGAGGCGGGGAGTTTTCCAACACAGGCGGAGGGAAGTCGGGAATTGAAGGATGAGCGACTCCCGGAGACCTCCCGTTGGGATCCATCAGCGAAGGCAACGATGGCGTTGCCTGCATGGCGAAAGTGAATGGTGTTGGCGCAGTCGGTTGTATTAAAAAAATAAAACTCCTCCAACATCGGATTTTTACCAGAAGCGGGAGCTTGGAAGGTATTAATCTGAGCGCATGTTGCGAAGAGAGCTATCTGTCCTGGTCGCTCGAGTTGATTTACTTGTCTCAATTTGGAGGTCTGTTGACCTGTCGGGCCTCCTGTAAGTTCGGTGTTCACACCAAAACCGAAGTAGCCGTTTTTAAACTTAGGTTTAAAGCTGGCTCCCATGGAGGTGAATGCGAAGTCAGGGACGGTACCCGCAGAGTCAGCAATGTAGGGACCGAGCGGGCCCATCGATTTATCCAAAAGACGCTGACCTTCCTTCTTGGGACTTGAGGAACTTTCAAACCCAAACCACCACTGGACCCCGTTGGTTAGACTCTCACGAGAGCGAAAGAAACAGCCGTTATTTTCACCCAGATAAGTTTGCGCAGCGATACTCAGTTGGCGAAGGGCGGAAGATGAGGTGGCGAGAGTGGTTTGGCGTTTGACGGCCATCGCGGCCGGAGCAAGAAGAGTAAGAACGACTCCGAGAATAACCATGACGGCCATCAGCTCGATTAGGGTGAAAGCATAGGAGGATTTCATGGGGCGATTTCCAGGCGGAAGAACTCCCGGCCGGAGGCATAGCTCATGGGGACGGTAAAAATAGTAGTTGAGGAGGTGGCAACGATGGATTGGACTGGAGTCCAATTGGGGGCATTCAGATCGGATTTACTTTTTAGGATATAAGAGACACTTGAAACAGTCTGGAAAGTGATCTCTAACCGATTCCCTGAAAGAATACGGGTGTAGAGAATATTTGGGGCTGGATGGGTGGCCTGAGGGGCTGAGGGTTGGTCAGCACTCCCGTAAACCAAGCCTACGGATGCCCCATTCCTCAAAGTCAGATCTGCCAATCCGGAAAACTCGCCAAAAAACCACGCTGAGGAGGGCGCAAGTTCAATTGGATCAAGCGGATCCGGCCACGCGAGGGACTGATCAATATGGGCCGGGCCTTGTACCCATAAATGCCACCAGTCGTCGGGAAACTGATATTCCGCACCGATGGGGCCGTTTGGACCACCCCACCGGATGCCGTTGATGTAAGGAACTGTATAGGAACCTTGGTATTGAACGACCAGACCGCGTGTCGTTGGGTCGATCATTGAGAGAGTGGCGGAGATAAACGAAGTGATGTACCCCTCTGTGACTATCAACTCACCGCCAGTTGCCTGAATCGTTGACTCTAATAGGGTCTTCGAATTGAGGGTAATGCCATCCCACCGGTGGATAAACACAACTTTGTCACCAGTCGGAAAATTTAGAATAAGCCGGCAACTATTGTTTCCGGCACCGGATTGTATGACTGAAGATTCTGCAGGCGCAGAAACAAGGCCGATAGAAAAAAAGGCAGCCATACCGGCTACTGCAATACGAAATCGAAACCTGAATTTCTTTTTCATCTGGACTTCATTTCTGGCGATGGCCAGACGGGCCCGCACGGGATGCGGGCATCCGGACTCTCGCCCTTCATTTTTGCGATGAGGGTTTGCCCCTTTCTTACAAAAGGGGATCGATGAGCCTCGGCGGGCAGATGTTCGGACTCCGGGTTGCGATCCTCCTCCCCGCCTTCACCCTTTCATTCTGCCAAAGCAGAATGTCCAGATTGGCGTGCTTTCGCATGGGGATTTGTCACCCGATACCGCAGCGCAACTGTGGCCGGTTCACACGGCCTTCCCTGATTCCACCAAGGGAAAGAACTGGTTCAATCTCTAGAAGCAAACGCAGTAAGGTCAAGGGGCAGTGTGTCATCGAAAATTCCGAATGAGGGGTTGAGGCAAGGTTTGAAAAAGGGGAGGTGCGAAGGGTAGAGTCGGCTGATGTCAAAAAAGGCTTATCGAGTGGCGGTGGTGGGGGTAACGGGTGCCGTTGGGCAGGAGATTCTCCGTGTTTTGGAGAGGCGGAAGTTTCCCGTGTCAGAACTGGTCCCCCTTGCGAGTGAGAGATCGGCAGGTACGGAGGTGGAGTTTGCGGGCAAGAAGGTGAAGGTACGGAGGTTGGAGGTAGCTGCTTTTGCGGGAGTGGAGGTAGCGTTTTTTAGTGCAGGGGCTACGCGGTCTCGGGAATTTATTCCGATCGCGAGAAAGGCGGGGGCGGTGGTGGTGGACAATTCTTCAGCCTACCGGATGGATTCCCAAGTTCCGTTGGTGGTTCCCGAGGTGAATGGGGATTTATTGAATGCCAAGCCCGGGCTGATCGCGAATCCGAACTGTTCAGCCGCAATTCTGGCGGTGGCCTTGGCTCCTTTGCATCGATTGGCGGGTCTAGAGAGCGTGGTGGTGGCGACGTATCAGTCGGCCAGTGGGGCGGGGGCGAAGGCGATGGCGGAGCTGGACCAGCAGGTACGGGATTATGCGGCCGGGAAAGAGCTCAAAGCGGAGGTGTTTCCACATGTCTTGGCGCTGAATTTATTTTCCCACAACAGTCCTGTGGGAAAGGATGGATATAATGAGGAGGAGGAGAAGATGGTGGAGGAGACGCGAAAGATTTTCGGCTTACCCCATTTGCGGATGGTGCCGACATGTGTTCGGGTGCCTGTGCCGCGGGCTCACTCGGAGGCAGTTGTCGCCAGGTTTGCTCGGCCGATTGCCTTGAAGCAAGCGCAAGAAGCTCTCGCCAAGGCGGCTGGAGTCCGTGTTGTAGATCACCCAGAAAAGAATCTTTTTCCGATGCCGAGCCAAGCTTCTGGAAAGCTCGAAGTTTTAGTGGGTAGAATACGAGCGGTGGAGGGCGATCCTCAATCGATCGCGTTTTTTGTGAGCGGGGATCAACTTCTGAAAGGGGCTGCCTGGAACGCGGTACAAATAGTGGAGGAGTTAGCGAAGCGAGGCGGTCTACCCGCGTAAGAAAAAGCTGGGTTACTTAGAGCCGCCCATTCCCGGGATGCCGGAACCACCCTCCCAAGAAGCGGGTTTATTCCAAGGAGTGTTGGTGACACTTTGTTCGTCTTTGGGGGTGCCGTCTGCATTTTTGCCTCCACCCGTTGAAGCACAGGAGGAGAGAAAAATGGCGGACAAGATTGAGAGGAGTGCGGGAGCTAACTTCGACATACCGAATCAATAGACGACTTGATCTCCGACTTCAATGGCGGAGGCGGGTGTGCCTGGGAGGACATCCGCAACGGTTGTCTGGGCATCTACGGTGACGGTTTTCAACTTACCGATCATCTTATCCCCGCGGTAGATGACCATCGTAAGGCCTTCGACAACAGAATCGTTTTTCCCCAGATCGAGGATGACAAAGTTCCAGGTGGGGTTGACGGCAACAATTTTTCCGGACAGGGCGATCGACTTGGTGCTACCTGGGCGTGTCATCTCGATTTCAACACGTAGCTTTTTCAGCTCCTCTTCGGCCTTCAGCTTGGCGTTGGCAAGAAGCTTATTTTCAGAGTCGGCTACTTTGGCTTTTTCCGATAGGTCGTTGAGTTCGGTGAAGAGCTCAGCCGGTTTTTTGCCCTTCAGCTCATCGGTGTAAGTCTGCAACTGTTCTGCTGTCATTTTGAGTTTCGAGTCGGTTGAATCCAGCTCGCTTTTGGCGGAGGTGAGGTCTTTGGTGAGCTTTTCGGCATTCAGGCTGAGCTCTTGGGCCTTCGCTTGCGCTTCGGCCAGATTTTTTTTTGCGGTGTCCTCGGCAACTTTGGCTGCTTTTAAGTCATCCCCTGCCAAGGCCCATTTTTGTCCAGCCTGAGTAACGGTGGCGGCAGGTTCTGCTTCATTTTCGATAAAGTTTCCTGTGTAGGGAAGGCCGAGGGAGGTGAATTTATTATCCCTTAGGGAGGATTCGACGGCGACAAGCTGCTGTGAAAAGCGGTTTTTTGTGCCCATCACCATAAAGGCTAAGGCTGCGGTAGCGAGAGAGAGCCCGACGGAGCCCCCTAGGCTGATTTTACCTGCAATGGTCATAGTGGTTGCTGATGAGAGAATTGACTCTCGCAGCACCGTTCCCAAGGGGATTCAATTTGCTTGTTCGGGAGTTACTGGCAGGGATGTGAATTCATGTGAGCTTCTTTTTCCGATATTGTTCGAGGGACTCTTGGAGTTCGAGTCCGGCGGCCTTCAACTCTTGGGCAAGCCACTCTGGGGAGTATCCAAAAGCACCGAACGATTCGATCGTGGTTGTTTCAGCGTGATCGGCCGTTACCACCCCGATTTCACCCTTTCCTTGATGAACTTGGACGATGCGTTCGATGAGACTGTCGGCAGTCTGGCCTGAGCTAGCATAAAGGACGGCTAGGGAATTCTCTGCGGTCTCCTCTTTTCCTCCCGCCTGTCCATCGAAGACAAGGGTGACTCGCCACCGTCCAGAGTCGTGCAAGTTCGCAAGATGGCGAATTAGCTCTTGGCGGGCGGCAAACGGTTTTTTGGTGTGGAGAGAGCGAAGGGATGGCCAAGCGTAGAGGACGCTGTGACCGTCGACGAGAAGGTATCGGGGGGCGGGGTCCGTGAGGGTCCGCGCCGGGGGGCTCATCCCGCGGCGGGTTTGGGTGCTTTGCTACCAGCTTTCGCTTTGATCTTCTTGCGTTTGAGATAACGCAGCCGACGGCGTTTTTTAATGATAGCGTTATACGGTTTGCCCATAAGGGAAAATAGTGGAGGGGCAGAGAGTCGGGGTCAAGGTTGGAGCCGAAGGTTTGCCAAGATTTCTGAAAGGGGGCAGAATATAGATATGCGTTGGGCAATCTTCCTTTTGGTCGGGGTGGCGGTTTTTCGCTGTGTGCGGCCTTGGGTTGGCGGACCTGAGAATTTTGCGCCTTTAGCGGCTTTGGCTTTGTGTGGATCTCTCTATTTTCCGCGTCCATGGAGTTGGGCGGGGCCGATGTTGGCTCTTTTGGTCTCAGATTTGTTTCTGAATTTGTACTATGGATTGGGACCCATCAGTGAAAGCAGTGGGGCGGCGCTCCTCTCCTACTTTTTGATATCGGTGTTGGGAGCCCGCTTGGCAAAAAGTCTTTCTTGGAGAGCTTGGTTGGGAGGATCGTTGGCGGCTACTTTGATTTTTTACGTTGTCACGAACACAGGGGCATGGTGGTCGATTCCGATTTATGAAAAGAGCTGGTCGGGCTGGGTGCAGGCTCTGAGCACGGGAATTCCGGGATATCCGCCCACGTGGACCTTTTTGAGAAGCTCTTTGATCTCCGACCTCATTTTCACGGGTCTTTTTGTTGTGGGCGTGGAGTGGTCGGCACGGCGTTCGGATGGGAAAAACAGGTCGGCTTGTTTCGTGCCTGCAGGACGCTGAGGTGTCGGTGAGTTTGCGGATTGCGGTGATTGCGGATACGCATGACCGACTGCCCAATTTTGTGATGGAAGCGATCGTGGGGGCGGATGAGATCTGGCACTTGGGAGATGTTTGTGAAAAGGAAACTTGGGAAAAGGTTTGTGCCTTGGGAAGGCCGACCCAGCTGGTGAGGGGAAATCAGGATTACGAGTCATCCTGGCCAATGAGTCTAGATTTAGAGAGGTTGGGTTGCCGATTTCACCTTTTGCATATTCCGCCGAGGTCAGCTCCTGCTGGGGTGCGATTTCTTATGCATGGGCACACCCATGTCCCGAGGGATCAAGTGGTGGAGGGTGTTCGATTTTTGAATCCAGGATCGGCCGGATTAGCTAACAAGGGGGCTCCGAGGTCGTTTGCTTGGCTGGAGTTAAAGAAGGGTGAGGAGCCAGTGTTTCGCTTGGTCGGTGTGAACGGGGTGTAGCGAGGGGTTATTTGATTTCGGTGGCTTGGCAGACGTCGCGCCAGCCAGGAAAGTTCCAAGCGTTGGGAAAGCCGCGGCACTGGTCGGGTTTGACGGGTTGGATTTCGCAATCTTGGCCTTTGAGAAAGATGCAGGCGCCGTCGGGTTGATCGATGAGGGAGAGGCCACGGCGGTCGGAGCGGAGGCGGGTGTGGGTTCCGATGAACTCGGCTTCCTCCATTTTTAGGAAAGAGGCGATGGTGGTGATCTCTTTTTTGGAAACTTTTACGTCCCCCGGCCAACGGCAGCAGTTGGTGCAGCGTTCGCAAAGGTATTTGGGGGGTTTCATCTGTCTGGAAGGTTAAGGCCGCAGGTGGGATCAGGGGATAGAAAAAGAGACGCTAGGGTGAGGGGGGACTCGCCTCAGGGGTAAGAGTTCAGTAAAACGATCTGATGAGCACGGAATCTAAGCAGGCGATTGAAAGTGCGGTTCAGGAGGGAAAACTTTCTGCTGATTCTGCTTCGAACATCGAGCGTTTGATGAGGGAGTCGAACGATGTACCCCGTGTGGCTGAAAGCATTCGGGAGCTAGTAGGTGCGGCGGAGTGGGGGGAGTTGAATGATCGGTTTTTTCGGAGGTTGGCCTTTGGGACGGGTGGGTTGCGGGGGCGGACGATTGGGAAGGTGGTGACGAAGGCGGAGATGGGTAAGCCGACGACTTTGGGGCGGCCGGAGTTTCCTGCTGTAGGAACGAACTGTATGAATGAGGGAAACGTGGCGAGGGCGACGCAGGGTTTGGTAAACTATTTGAAGAAAAACTTTCCTGGCCAGCCACCGAGGGTGGTTTTTGCGCATGATACGCGGTTTTTTTCTCGTGAGTTTGCTGAGTTGGCGGCGAGAACGGTCGCGGCGGCGGGGGGGACGGCTTATTTATTCGAGGCGGATCGGTCAACTCCTGAGCTTTCCTTTGCGGTGCGGTATTTGGGGGCGCAGGCGGGGGTGGAGGTGACGGCGAGCCACAATCCGTCTCATGACAATGGTTATAAGGCCTATTTTTCGGACGGGGCTCAGATTGTGGAGCCGCACGCGTCAGCAATTATTCGGGAGGTGGAGGCGGTGAAGGAGCCAAATCTGAATCCACAGCCTCGGGGGGAGGGTAAAGTTGAATCGATCGGAGTGGAGGTTGATGAGCAATATCTGTTGGGGTTACGGGAGCTGATCTTGGAGGAGGAGATATTGAGGAGGGAGGGGAAAACGTTGAAGGTGGTATTTTCCCCGTTGCATGGAACGGGGGTGCGGATTGTGCCTACGGTTTTGGCGAGGGCAGGGGTGGATGTTTTGCTGGTGAAAGAGCAGGAGAAGGGGGATGGAAGATTTCCAACCGTGAAGTCACCCAATCCGGAGAATGGAGAGGCCTTGGCGCTTGGAATTGAGCAAGCAAAGAAAGAGAAGGCGGATTTGGTTCTTGCGACAGATCCTGATGCGGATCGAATGGGGGTGGCGATTCGGAATTCCTCGGGAGAGTATGAGTTGATCACGGGAAATCAGATTGGGTCGTTGTTGGCGGCTTATCGGATTGATCGGATGCGAGCGAAGGGTTGGATTCAGCCTGGGCAGGAGAAGAGGTGTTGTTTGATTAAAACCTTTGTGACGACCGATTTACAGAGGGAGATCGCGGGCTCAACGGGAATCAGATGTGTCGAGACGTTGACGGGGTTTAAATATATTGGTGAGAAGCTGGGGATTTACGAAAAACAGGCGGGCGGGCGAGGGAAGATGGGAGCAGAGGAGTGGAGAAAGAGAAGGATCGAAAAAAGTACCTTTTTTGTTTTTGGGGGGGAAGAGAGTTACGGGTACAGCGGGGGAGATTTTGTCAGGGACAAGGATGCGAACGGAGCGGTTTTGATGCTGGTGGAGGCAGCTGCGTGGGCGAAGTCGCAGGGGCGAAATTTATTGGAGGAGATGGACCAGATCTATCGAAAGCACGGACTTTATTTGGAAAAGTTGGGAACGATCGAAATGCCTGGGGCGGAAGGGGCGAAGCAGATTGCCCGAGCGGTTGGAAGTTATCAGAGCGACCCGCCGAAGGTGTGGGGAGGACGGAAGGTGGTGGGAGTACAGGATTATGAAAAGGGAAGGCATGTGGACGTGGAGGGGCAGGAGCTACCGAAGGAGAGGATGATGATTTTTGATCTGGGAGATGGTTTTCGGGTGGCGGTGCGGGCTTCGGGAACGGAGCCGAAGATGAAGATCTACTTTTTCGGAAAGCGGAAGTTAGGGGCGAATGAGAATTTAGCGAAAGCGAAAGAGGAACTGGCCGACGAGCTAGAAAAACTTTGGGAATGGACACATTTGGACGTGGGAAATAGAAAGGACTAAGGAGTGGAGACCCCGCTGATTTCACTACTGGATAACTCCCTGTTGGGACGGAGCTCCAAGGATGCTTTTGAAGATGATTCAGGGCTGGGGCTATCTTTTGCCGCACTCGAGATGAGGAGCAACCGCTGGGCGTTCTGGTTGCTGCAGAGAGGAATCCAGCCCGGGGACCGTTTGGGATTTTTTCTCGCAAACCGGGTCGAAGTTATCGACCTGTGGCTGGCTTGCGTGAAATCAGGGGTCATCGTTGTGCCGATCAATATTCTTTACCGGGGCAAGGAAATTCATCACATCCTAGGGGAAACAAGGCCGGTGGCGGTGGTGACTGCGGGAAAGGACGCACACTTTTTTTCGGGTGTCAGGATACTCGAAGTGGATGAATCGGCGCAGGGGGCTGGTCAAGTTCCCGTGGCTTCCCGGCCTCCGCTCCCGCGGGAGGAGGATCCGGTAGCCGCCCTGATTTTCACCTCCGGAACCACAGGGGCGGCGAAGGGAGCCGTGCTCACCCACAAAAACTTTGCGGTGAATGGATCCAGCTTGATAAAAGCCTGGAAGTTCACGGAAAACGACAAGTATCTGGCCGCACTACCATTGTTTCATGTGCACGGCCTGGCCAACGGACTCCACTGTTGGCTTGGAAGCGGTTGTCACTTGCGGCTTCTTGGGCGTTTCCAAGCTGCGCATGCGGAAGAGGAATTCCTTCGTTATCGGCCAACGGTTTTTTTCGGCGTTCCAACCATGTACGTCCGGCTTCTGGAGCTGCCCGGGGAGGCAGCGCGGAAAATTGGAGCATGCCTCCGGCTGGCCGTCTCCGGTTCTGCCCCGCTTTCCCCGGTGGTCCACGAGGAATTCCGTAAGAAATTTGGCACGACGCTTTTGGAGCGCTATGGAATGACCGAGACCTTGATGAACACAAGCCATCCGTACGACGGTGAGCGACGGCCCGGCACGGTGGGGCCTGCCCTCCCTCATGTCCAGATTGCGATTCGAGACCTGCAAGGCCGTGAGGTTCGAGACGGTGAGGAGGGTGAACTCCATATTAAGGGGCCGAATGTCTGCCATGGTTACTGGAACCGAGAGAATGCCACCCGCGGGGCTTTTGTAGACGGCTGGTTTCGGACAGGGGATATGGGGGTGCGCAGCCAAGATGGCTACATCACCCTGCAGGGACGCCGGAGCGACATGATCATCTCTGGTGGTTTCAATATTTATCCACGCGAAATCGAGGAGTTTCTGGTGACTCTTCCAGGAATCCTCGAAGCGGCGGTGGTAGGAGTGGCCGACCGTGTTCGGGGTGAATTGCCAGTCGCTTATGTTGTCAGCGAGGGGCCCCTTGATGAGGATGTTCTCAAGGAGGCCTTTGGCAGAGCCTTGGCATCTTTTAAGTGTCCCAGGGCTTTCGTGCGGGTGGATCATCTTCCCCGGACGGCCTTGGGGAAGGTGCAGAAACATCTCCTTACTCCCTTTCGGCCATGACGAGTCCAGCCGTCCTTTCCCTGCTCGCCCTGTTGCTGGTCATCGTGCTCAGCATGACAGCACGATGCCATGTCGGGGTGCTGGCCTTAGGTCTGGCGTGGCCGCTGGCGGTCTGGGGTGCCGACTGGAAGCCAGACCAAGTAGTCGGGCTTTTTCCTTCTGGGATGTTTATGACGCTGACGGGGGTGACCTTGCTTTTCGGCCTAGCCCAGGAAAACGGAACATTGGCCAATGTCACGAGGATGGCGACCCACTGGACCCGGGGCAGATCGGAATTGCTTCCCTGGATGTTTTTTTTCCTCGCCGGGGCAGTTTCCAGTCTGGGCCCGGGCACGATTGCCGCCACCGCCCTAGTGGCACCGCTGGCCATGGGGACGGCCATATCTGCAGGGATCCGACCTTTTCTAATGGCATTGATGGTGGGCAATGGTGCCAATGCCGGAAACCTCAGTCCGCTGAGTGCAATGGGGCTGATTGTGCGAGGCCTGATGGAACAAGCGGGTCTTCCGGGCCATGAAGCCGCCGTCTTTCTGGCGAATTTCACTGCCCATTTTTTGGTTTCCGTGGCGGCCTATTTCCTCATGGGGGGGCACCGAATCCACGGGCGGCTGGAAGAAAAAAACGAAGGTGAGGTCCATCTGAAGGTAAAACAGAAGATGACCCTGTTGGTCTTGTGCCTATGGGCGTTGGGGGTTCTTTCGGGAATGTTTCCCCCGGGGTTATCGTCCTTGGCGGCGGTGGCGGTTCTTTTCCTTCTTCAGGCTGAAGAGGAAATCCCTGTGTTTCGATCGGTGCCTTGGTCGGTGATTCTGATGGTCTGCGGTGTGAGCACGTTGGTGGGAATCCTCGAAAAAACCGGCGGGCTGAACCTTTTCACGTCCCTATTGGCCGGAATGACATCCCCTGCCTGGGTCAATGGGACGATGGCCTTCGTTACCGGTTTGATTTCCACTTACAGTTCCACTTCCGGCGTTGTCTATCCTGCTTTTTTACCAACCGTGCCGGGTCTGGTGGAGCGTTTAGGTGGGGGCAATCCCCTCGAAATCGCATTGAGCATTAATGTTGGTGCCGCCCTGGTGGATGTCTCTCCCCTCTCCACCGTGGGAGCCCTCTGCATGGCGGCTCTCCCTCCCGGCCAGGATGGACAGAAGCTGTTCCGGCAGCTTTTAGTTTGGGGTTTTTCCATGGTCGTGGTGGGGGCGCTCTTCTGTCAGTTCGGCATTCGTTACTTTGCCCGCTAGCATCCTAACATGCCCGTACCTGCCAAACTTCAACAGATTGTTTCGCTCTTCGAGCATTTGCCCGATGAGGAAAAACGAGAAAGTTTAGTTTCATACAGCCTCACGACAAAAAACTACGAACCCAAGGATGGTGAGAAGTTTGATTTGGAGGATGTGCGGAAAGATGAGGAGTGTGCGGATACGGTGGGGGTTTTTTTGCAGGTGGATGGGGAGGAAAAAAGCCGCTTTCGAATGACGTTGGGACCGCAGG
>Ga0214921_10007903_pt1 | contig 14000 bp, 23 predicted proteins | sample LL1505_MetaG_FD_177992 | JGI IMG/M metagenome (GOLD analysis project Ga0214921, IMG submission 177992) | Freshwater microbial communities from Lake Lanier, Atlanta, Georgia, United States - LL-1505 | ecosystem: Environmental > Aquatic > Freshwater > Lake | place: USA: Georgia | collected... | reverse complement strand
AAGAAAGTTCAGATTTGGTAAAGTTTTTTCCTTCTTTCAAAGGGAAATACGATTTAGTTTTGAACTTTCTGTAACTGATAAAACGTAAATTTCTCGGAGAAAAAAATGACCGCACCAGAACTCACCCTTTTTTGTTTAGTTAGTTTTTTATTTTTATGTGTTGGTGGAGTTATCGGTTGGTTAGCAAAAAATCACTCTTTTGAAATGGAGACAAGAAATAGTGGTTGGTTACATCCTGAGTTTTTTGACTCTGATGGAAATGTAATTCCCGATGAAGTAATCTCAGTAAAATTTCAAGAAGGATTTTTTGATAGTGACGATGAAGATGATGAAGATATTGAAGATTGATAGATAGTATATAAATTATCACTGGATTTATAAAAAAAAATGACCATTACATCAGTAACAAAAAAAGTCACAAGACCAAGAACAAAGGAAGTGACAATTGATCTTCCTGCCAACCCATTTGCATTTGAAGTTTTTGATCTTTTAAATAAGCAAAAAACAGAAGAAAAAAAAGTGGATGTTCTACGAAAGTATGAACATCCTTCTTTAAAAGCACTTTTTATCTGGAACTTTGATGATAGTGTAGTTACAATTCTTCCTCCTGGAGAAGTTCCTTATTCAAATTTGAAATCTGAACAAAAGTTCAGAGGAACTTTGACTGATAGGGTGGAGAATTTAGTAGATACGATGGGATATAATGAAACTACTTCTCTTGGAAATGCTTCTGATTTGACTCAAGGGCATACCACAATTCGTAAAGAATTCAAGAGATTTTATAATTTTATTAAAGGTGGAAATGATACACTTGCTTCTCTTCGTAGAGAAACAATGTTCATTCAAATGCTTGAAGGGCTTCATCCACTGGAAGCAGAAATTCTTTGTCTTGTAAAAGACAAAAAACTTCAAACAAAATATAAAATCACAAAGGAAATTGTAACACAAGCATATCCAGATATTTCCTGGGGTGGACGTAGTTAAAAACTAAAAGGAGATTAATATGAAAATTATTCATCAAGATTGCGAAAAATCTCTTTCTAGGAATAAAAGTCTTCCAGTAAATTCTTATCTTGTGACTTATTTTTCAAAAAATGAAGAAAAACATGATATTGTTCAAGCTTCTACTTTAGTAGAAGTATTTGATTATTATCATGATTTGTATAAGAATGTTATTTCAATTCAATGGACTGATGGTAAAATTAGTCCAAAGATGTACGGATACACTAAACCAGAAAAGAAAAAGAAACCATAATGTACGATACAGTCTTTATTTCTGATGTTCATTTGGGGACAGACAGATGTAATATTGAAAAGTTTCTCAAGTTTCTAAATGAACTTGATACTAAGAAACTTGTAATGGTTGGCGATATTCTTGATGTGCATTGTATGGAAAAGTACAATACGCATTGGAGAGCAAGGCATACAAAGGCAGTAGAAAAAATACTTGATATTTGTAGAAAAGGAACAGAAGTAATTTATGTTCTTGGTAATCACGATGCAGTGGCAAGAAAATATGTGAATAATAAATCTTTCAAGTTTGATAATCTTGTTATCTGTGATGAATATATTCACACCAGTAAGAAAAATAAAAGATTTCTATGTATTCACGGTGATATGTATTCTGAGTTCTCTTCTGGTTCTTGGAAGCAATACTTTATGAATAAGGGATATGAGACAATCACTCCATTGAATAACTTTCTGAATAAAACTATTCGATTTTCTTTGGTAAACTTTCTGAAAGCTCTTCCAAGAGGAAAGAGATTTATTGATAATTATGAAATGGATTTGATTCGTTATGTGAGAAAGTTTGCTTCTTATGATGGAGTGATTGTAGGACATATTCATCACGCAAATATTCGTGAACAGAATGGTACAACCTATATGTGTTGTGGAGATTGGACGGATACTTGTTCTGCGATTGTAGAGAAAGATGGAATATTTGAAATTATTAAGTATTGACATCCTTTCTTTTTTTGTGTATAATTATTTCGAGATATTCTAAAAAAGTATGAACAAAGACAAACTTAAAATTCTAATTAAGAATATGGAACTTCTTGTTCAATCACTAAAAGCAGAAGTTTATTCAGACACAAAATCATATTCTTATGAAAATATTGCTCCACATATTGGAGATATTCGTGATTATGATGAAGTATTCGAAGATGACGATTGATGAGATATAAAGAAACTATTCGGTTGATTAAAAAGGCACTTAAAACACCTCATCTATATTCTGAAGAAGAAATTCTTTATATGAAAAAAGCACTTGATAGTGCTTTGATTGCTCTTGCTCAAAAAAAATATAACAAAAAGAAAAAAGGTTTTGGAAATTATGAAGACCCCAGCAGTCAAACTGATACAAGCAACTCCTGATGCAGAAAAACATATTGCTTATTGTGCTCGTGTAAGCAATCCAAAAAATCAAGAGAATAATTCTTTTGAAGGATTGCTTAGATATTGTATTAAGAATCAACATTGGAGCATTTTTGAACATGCATTCCTTACAGTTGAGATTAATACCTCGCTTGCGATTGCTACGCAAATCCTCCGGCATAGGAGTTTTACTTTTCAGCAATTCAGTCAGAGGTATGCAGATAGTACAGAACTTCAACTTGAAATTCCTGTACCTGATTTGCGGAGACAAGATACAAAAAATAGACAAAATAGTACAGATGATCTTGGAAGTGATCTAAAAGAAACTATGAGTTTGATGATCAAAAAGCATTTTGAAGAGAGTTTGAATATTTACAATCTTCTTCTTGCTCAGGGTGTTGCGAAGGAATGTGCTCGATTCGTGCTTCCGCAAGCGACTCAGACGCGCCTCTATATGTCTGGGAGTATTAGATCCTGGATACATTATATTGACCTTCGTAGTGCTCACGGAACTCAACTGGAGCACAAGCAGATTGCTGAACAATGTAAGTGTATTTTTGTGGACGAGTTTCCTACAATTGCTGCAACACTTGATTGGGTTTGTTTTGAACCACCTTCGTTATTATTCTAAATACCTTCGTATATTATTTTATAAAATGCCAACATATCCTGTTAAACACAAAGAAACTGGTGAAACAAAAGAACTTTCTATGACTATGCTTGAGTATGGTCAGTGGAGAGATGAGAATAAAGATTGGGATAAGGATTGGTCTGCTGGTGTTGCCGGTGTTGGAGAAGTAGGAGATTGGCAAAGTAAATTAAAGAAGTCACATCCAGGATGGAACGATGTATTGCATCGTGCAAAAAAAATGCCAGGCTCAAATATTAAAACTCTATAAAAATTTATGGCTAGAAAAAGAAGAGGCAACGACAATCAACCTATCGGGGTTGGTATGACCGCAAAACAAGCAAAAAGAAGAAAACCAATTGGTTCGGAATTACTTTTAGATATTGAACCATTAACTGAAAATCAAAAAAGATTATTTACATCTTATGCAGAAGGTAAACATTTGGTTGCTTATGGTACTGCTGGAACTGGAAAAACATTTTGTGTATTGTACAATGCTTTACGTGATGTACTTTCAGAGGTTACACCTTTTGAAAAAATATATCTTGTAAGGTCTCTTGTACCTACTCGTGAAATTGGATTTCTTCCTGGAAGTCACGAAGATAAATCATCACTATATCAAATACCATACAAAAATATGGTAAAATATATGTTTCAGATGCCTTCTGATGTTGATTTTGAAATGCTTTATGGTAATTTAAAAGCACAAGAAACAATTAGTTTTTGGAGCACTTCTTTTATTCGTGGAACAACTCTTGATAATTGTATTATCATTGTAGATGAATTTTCAAATCTCTCATTTCACGAAATGGACTCTATTATTACAAGAGTTGGAGAAAATACAAAGATTATGTTCTGTGGTGATGCATCACAAAGTGATTTATTAAAAACAAATGAACGAAATGGTATTATTGATTTTATGAATATTTTGAAAAAAATGTCTTCCTTTGATATTGTTGAGTTTAATATTGAGGATGTGATTAGATCTGGCCTTTGTAAAGAATACTTAATTGCAAAACATGAACTTGGGATGTGAATAAATTACTAGACTTGTAAAAGAATATAAATAGTTAAGTATTCTTTTACTATACCTATTATTTTATGTTCCATTTCATTTATAAAACATATTCTTCTTCTGGTTTATATTATTATGGCAGGCATACTACTAATAATATAAATGATGGATATTTTGGTAGTGGTAAATGGGTAAGATCTATAAAAGATAAATCTATTCTAAAAAGAGATATTATTTTATTTTGTGAAAACCAAGATGAACTTCTCAAAAAAGAAGAAGAATATATTTCTAATCATATAACTGACCCAAACTGTATGAATTTTAATGAAAGACCCGTGGGTTTTTCGAGTTTAAATAATCCAAATACTTTATTAAAAGGAACTGGAACAATAAATGAAAGAGTGAGAGGTCAAAAAAATGGAATGTATGGAAAAACTCATTCTGATGAATATAAAAAATATTTGAGTGAGAATATGAAAGGTGAAAAAAATCATTTTTATGGTAAAGTTCATACTGATGAAGTTAAGGAAAAAATTTCAAAGGCAAATACAGGTAGAAAATTTTCTCCGGAAGTAATTGAAAAATTAAATAACAGATTTCCAGGAACATCTCATCCTATGAGTAAATTGAATGAACAACAAATCTTACAAATCTATAATTTTTCTTGGGAAGGTATTTTAACACAAAATCAAATAGCAAAAATGTTTAATGTTAGACAGGGACACGTAACTAAAATTAAAAATGGAAAACTGTGGAATAAAATTACAAATCACAATAAATGTGTTATAATAAAAGAAGAGTGAGATCTTAATGTTTAATCATCTTGATATAAAACTTCCCGAATTAGAAAGGGAAACGATTGATAGTGTAAGATATTATAAAGTACCAGAAGATGATGTTTTGCATCGTCTTGTTTCTATTACCTCTGTTACTAGTTATATTAATCGTCAGATTTTTATTAATTGGAGAAAGAAAATTGGCGAAGCAGCAGCAGATAAGATTACCAAAGCAGCAACCAGTCGTGGAACTGATATGCATACATTGGTAGAAAATTATCTGCATAATATTTCAGAACTTCCAGAAGTTCAACCTTTATCGCAATTTTTATTTAAGATTGCTAAACCAGAATTAAATAATATAAATAATATTCATGCTCTTGAAAAATCATTATACAGTAAAGTTCTTGGAATTGCCGGAACAGTTGATTGTATAGCAGAATATAATGGCGAATTGGCTGTTATTGACTTTAAGACTTCTGCAAAACCAAAACCAAAAGAATGGATTGAGCATTATTTCGTGCAGTGTGTAGCATATAGTTGCATGTTATATGAACTTACTGGTATAATGGTAAAGAAGTTAGTCATTATTATGGCTTGTGAAAATGGAGAATGTGTAGTTTATGAAGAATACGACAAAGAAAAGTATATCAAATTACTCATCAAATATATTAGAGAATTTGTTAGAGATAAACTTCAAACCTATGAATGAAGAAATTAAAGAAGAATTAAATGCTAAATTTTTGTGTTCGCAAAAGTTCGCACAAGAAATTGAAGATATTGTAAAAAACACACAGGTCAATTATATTGATGCAATTGTAACATATTGCGAAGTTCAAAATATTGAACTTGATACAATATCAAAACTTGTTTCAAAACCACTTAAAGAAAAAATTAAGTGCGATGCTACTGAACTTAATTTTTTAAAGAAAACCACAAAAGCAAAACTGCCTCTGTGACTGATTTTGAAGTATATAAAACTTACCTTGCGTTCAAGTCACACTTTACAAAAAAAACCTACGATTATCATAAGTATTGTGGAAGAAGTCGTGCATCAAAAGAAAGTTTTTATAGAAGAACCGATAGATTCTTTTTTGAACGACTATCAAGACAAAAAAACGATGAGCAAATTAAAGAATATTTTGTTTCAAATTTTGTAGACTGTAATGACCCAGAACGACTTTGGATAGGAGATATTATCCGTGAAGGTGAAGATGTGTATAAGGAATGGTTAAAGAAGACACAAAGCTTGTCTTATTTGTTTAAATCTGAAACTGAAAGTTTTATGAATAAAAAAAACTTTGAATCTTTATTTGATTGTAAAACTGGAAATCACCCAGAAATACTGAAAAAATATTTACAAAAAAGTATTACCATAGAAACAATTACAATATTAGATATATTATTAAATTTTGTTAAAGATTTTGATAAAAAACTTACTGACCCAATTTGGAATTATGTAAGTTTGAGAATTTTTAAATACAAACCTTTTCTAAATATTGATGTATCAAAGTATAAAACTATACTTAAAGAGGTTATATTATGAGCAAGTTTTTTCAATCAGAAGTAGTTAGAGCAAATTTGGAAGAACTTGAAGAAATGCAGAAAAGACTTTTTAAAGAAATGATGTATGTCCCTTTCTATGATAAAGAACAAAGAAAGGGACATTTGAATTTAATGAAAGAATTTCTAGAAAAACAAAAAGTTTTTATTTTTAGGATTTCACTTTCTGATGACCCAGAAGCAGTAGATATGAAAGAGCGTATGCTTGATTCTGCTGAACTTCTTGGATTTGATAAAAAGAAAGGATTTGATTCTTTTTTTAAAATGATGGAAAGAACTATTAATGGACTTGAAAAAACACTTGACGATTGAAGATGTATCTGCTATAATAAATAGGTCCAATATATCCCAATACAATTAATACGGAGAATATATGAGTTTTCAAGATCTTAAAAAGCAATCAAAGATGGGTTCTTTAACCGAGAAACTTATCAAACAAGTTGAAAAACTAAATGAAACTGGTTCTAAAGATGATAATCGTTTTTGGAAACCTGCGATGGATAAAGGTGGTACTGGTTCTGCTGTAATCCGGTTTCTTCCTGCTGCTGCTGGTTGTGATCTACCTTGGGCACAGGTCTGGTCTCACGCCTTCCAAGGACCTGGTGGTTGGTTGATTGATAACTGCCTAACTACTAATAAGGGTCAATGTCCGGTTTGTGAAGCAAATCGTGAATTATGGAATACTGGAAGTAAAGATAATCAGAATATTGTTCGTGATCGTAAGCGTAAACTTTCTTATTACGCAAACATTTATGTAGTGAAAGATCCTGCTGCTCCTGAAAATGAAGGTAAGGTATTTCTTTATAAGTTTGGTAAGAAAGTATTTGATAAGATTATGGCTGCGATGCAACCAGAGTTTGATGATGAAAAACCCATTAATGCTTTTGATTTCTGGGAAGGTGCAAACTTTAAGTTGAAGCTTCGTAAGGTAGAAGGATACTGGAATTATGATAAGTCAGAGTTTTCTGAACCTGGTCCTCTCTTGAATGATGATGATGCTCTTGAGGAAATCTATAAGTCCATTCACGATTTGAATGAATTTACAGATGAAAAGAACTTCAAATCTTATGTGGATTTAAAGAAGCGTTTGGATTCTGTTCTTGGAACTAAAACTGCAACAAAACGTCAAGACCCAGAAACTATTGATGAAGAAGAAGAGTTTGAACCCACAGTAAAAACTACTTCGTCCTCAAAATCTAGTCCTGTCGATGAGGATGAAGATGATACCTTATCATACTTTCAAAAATTAGCTGAAAGTTGATTTCGAAAATTAACTTTTAATTACCTTATCCCCCGAGAAAAATTTCGGGGGATTTTTTTGTCTGTAAGGTTTTTATACTCCAGTAAGATTTGGATTATAAGATTGTTTTGTATTTTGATCGAGATATTGTGAAGATTTATCATATCTCATAATATTTCTCATATCAGTTATAACCACAGATAAGTATTGTGGTTTTAATATACGAATTTTTCTTTTCTTTTCGTTTTCATTTATTTCATATTCATAGTTTGTAACTGATTTGACTGGTGAAACTGTTACAAGTGCATTATTTAATTTAGAATAAGTAATAGAATAATTTGAATCAACTTGAAGACCAGAAGGAACTACAAGACGGTTGTATTCATCTTTAACTTCTGTTGTTTCGTAGTGATGTATATTTGCTATATTTTCATCAGAACCATATTTATCAATCATATAATAATATAAATCTTGATTACTCAAAGGCCATTCTTCACGAATATTGGTAATGTTATTTGTGATTAAAATGACCCAATCAAGTTCTGCATCACCATAAAGTTTTTGTGCAATAACATCCGGTCTTTGATTGTCTTCAATTTGATAATATTCGAATGCAGTAATAACATTAATTGTATCAGTTCTTAATTTTGCTCTTTTGAACAGATTTTTGACTGTAATATAAGTTTCATTTGAATTTACATCAGGCAATTGTGATAGATAATCCAGATTTGGAAGTTCGTTAAAATATCCCATTTTTAGTACCCTACATCATTTGGTCCTATTGGATCCAAATCTCCAGTGGATTTGAAACCAGTGCTTGATCTTCCGTCAAGAATATCCTCTTGGTAATCAGTATCATAAATTGGCTCAAGTTCTTTAAATGTCATATTGATGATTGATGAAACTGGTTGGCCTTTATCATATGCTGCCCAATTTCCATCTGCTGCATAATTTACAGAAAATCCAGTCAAGGCACAAACTTTAATTTTATTTACACCTGATATTTGTTTATTTCCTTCTGTTCTATAACGAAGTTTAAATACATTTGGAGTTCCTAAAAAGTAAGATTGAGCACCTCCCTTTCCATCTAATTTTTTTGCTGCCATTCCTTGTTTGAAAAATCTTATAATTTGATTTACTTTTAATGCTTCTGGTTCACTCCGTGGACTCAATCGGTATTGAAACGAAAAATCTCTTAATGTTGGAGAGTTGAATAATAATTCAATATTACTATTTGGAACAATACCAAAACCTCTTGCGAGAATAGTTTCTGGTGATACAGAAAATCCCAAGTTTTCTATTAATTTTGATGATATAGCTGTATTAAGTAATGTTTGAACTTCTGGTTTACTAGTGTCGGCATCAAGTCGAGCAGCAGTAAAAAGTAAAGCTAATGTTTTTGTATCCATACCTGCAGCTTTTCCTCCAAGTCCTAACAAACCTTGCCCGCCTGCAGCTGTAAGTAAATTTTGTGAAATATAAGACGTAATAGCAGCACTTAGATTATTCATACCCTCTCCTTCACCCCAAGAAACATTATTGGAATCACTTATACTATTCGGCATTGGAAGTTTTACCGAATTTATGTATTCTTTTAATGGAGTTCCTCTTGGTAAACCATTATCGATTATATCTTTGAATCCACCTTTTTTAAATAATGCATCAAATGCTGGTGGTTTGTATTTAAACATTGAAATGACTAAATGATCTTGAGTTCCTCCGTAAAGAGCATCAATTGGATATTGTAAATTTTTATATCCTTTAAGAACTTCGTCTACATTACCGAACTTGAGTTTTTCGTTTATTTTATTTGGATCTAGTGTTAAAATACCAAGAAGATTATTTATTGTATCTATACTAATATTAAGAGCACCTTGAGGTTGTGATGGTTGAGTTCCTCCACCAGTTATAGTATCTTGGGAAGGAGTATTTTTTGTAACAAATTCAGGAAGACCTTTTGGATAGTTTTTTTTATTTGATTCAAAATTATCTATAATTTTTTGATGTATTTTTTTTCTTTCATCATCATCAGGAATTTGAGACTGTCCTGCTGTGTTCCATATTCCATTATTATATAATTCTGATTTGGCTGTTTGGACACCGCCAACAGTTACGATTACATATAATTTAGCAGTTTTGGTTTCTGGGTCAAAAGTAAGCTGAATTTTTCTTTCCCCTACTTGTAGTGGTTGTGGGGATAGTTTGTAGAAATCGTTATTTACTGGTTTTTCAGCCATTTATGGTGCCGATTGGTTATCTGGATAATCCCAAACTCTGGATTTGAATACTGGTTGTCCTCTTTTATCAACAAATCTTTCGGTTGGAAGTAAAGATACTTCTCTCCACTCACTTTCAGGGACCTTGAAAAAATTACTACTCACACCAGAAAAAAGATAATTATGTAATGTTTTTCTTGGTGCATTCACGTTTCCTGCTTTATTTATGTATGAAGCAGCAACACCTCCACGATACTGTGGATTTAGATAATGAAGATTGGAACCAAAAAATAATCCTTGTCTTGGATTTACATTTATAATATAAGTTAATGGTTGTCTATCCCAGAATAGATATTTTTGTGGATATTTTGCAGAATACATAAAAAACACTAAATCACCAGGAATAATAAAATCAGTATCAATTTGATTTATATCTTTTTCTTGATTTGATAGTTCATTCATCAAGGCATTCGTATACCAAGATGCAGAACGAAACTTTTTACCTGCTTCTTTAAGTATTTTATCGGCAATCATATTTTTATTCTATTTTTTATATCTATTCCTCTTTTTCTTTGATAGATTGTTAGTGGTCCAGGAGTAGTTATGTGATCTGTTATCGTACATTTCCATTTTTGTAAATTTGTAGTTGCTTTTGAGTTATTTTTATTATCACTATCAATTAATCCTAAATTTTTTAGAATAAAATATCTACTAGTATTATGTTTTCGTGCTGCTTCTTCTATTGATCTATATTCAATTCCCTGATAAGTAATTTTGATACCTTTAAAAATTTTTCCTTTCATAAATTCACTATGTTTTTTGTGTTTTTCTTTATCAGTTCTATTCCTTTCCGCCATTTTTTTTAAATTTTCGGTATAATAAGACATTGGTCTTGGGTTGTTTTTTAATTTTTCTTTCCAAGTATTTGATTGTTTTTGTTTTACTTCTTCTGGAATTTTTCTTCCTTTCAAACTTATTTTATTTGCAGCACTTATTTTTGCCCTAACTTCTGGTCTTTTTGTTGGACTAGCATCACCATACATTTTGGGGGGAGCATTACCACCATCAGCAATATTCATCAAAATGCCAGTCCCATCACATTTTTTACCAAAGATAGAAATCATATAAATTTCATGCTTAAATGCTTCTTCTTCTGTTAGATTTTCTTTAAGTTTTATTATTTTGCTTTTGTCTTTTGGTGGAATACAATTTTTACCTCTATGATCATATAATCTATTTCCCTTACCTTTACCGATATAATATGGAGTTTTGTCTTCTCTTAAATATGCATAGGTATAAAACATATCTTTTCGTCCAGAACTAATACTATTTATCCCCGAATAATTCTTTTTCTGTAAATATACGAAACTCCCAATTTCTATCTGAACAATATTCACGACATGCCTTCCATTTTGCTTGATTGACTGCCCAAGTTTTAACTGCATATGCCCAAGATTTTGTTCGGTTTGGTGGATTTGTGGGTGGTTCTTTTAAATCTTTAGCTGGTTTAATTTCCACAACTACTATTCTTATATTTCCGTCTTTATCTTTATATTTCAGTTTCATATCTGGAAAATATCTATGTACTTTTTTGTCTACTGGTGATACATAAGGAACCCAAAATTCTTCACTTTGATATGAAATTATATTTTCAGTCAAATCACAATAATGAAACATTTTGAGTTCATAAGAACTACGGTATACAATATTTGTTGGGTCTCCATTATACTTTTCGGGATTCTTTGGTTTGAACTTTCCCTGTTTGTAATTTTTATTTGCGGACATACATAGTATATAATCCTTATTCATATATTTAGATGGATTCAAAAGATGCTATTGGTAGTTTATATGTTAATATTCCAGAAATACAAACTATTTTTGGTGGTCTTTCATTAACCAGTCAATTTAAAGTATCTTTGCTTCTTGGTTACCCAACCGAACTAACTACTCATTTGGGAAGCTGTGGATTGTTGATTAATAAAGAAAACTATGATTTTCTTTGTGCCGAAGCAACACTTCCTGGTTCTACTTTTGATATGGGTGAGGAATATGGAAGTCGTCAGGGTGTAATTGAAAGATTTCCAACTCGTAGAATTTATAGTGATTTTAATTTAACTTTTTATGTAGATTCGAATTATAATGTAGTTCGTTTATTTGAAGAATGGATGAATTATATTGACCCACTTTATTCTGGAAATTTGAAATATTCAGGTTCACCAACAGGGCAATCAAATCCAGTTTATAGAGAAAGTAATAGTTATTTTAGATTTAAATATCCAAATACTTATAAAAAAAATATTGCAATAACAAAATTTGAAAGAGATTTTATTAAAAATCCAAATAATAAAAATTCAAAACCCAAAGGTCCAATTTCGATGACTTATTTTTTTATTGATGCATTTCCTACAAATCTTACAGCACTTCCATTATCTTATGAAGGAAGTACTGTAACAAAAACGACAGTCAATTTTAGTTATAGTCGTTATACTGTAACTAAAAATAATACCAGAAAATAAAGATAAATAACATTACTGAAAATATATAAAATGCCTTTACCAAAAATTTCAACACCACAATATGAATTGATTTTACCTTCTACTGAAAAGGCAATCAAATATCGTCCATTTCTTGTAAAAGAAGAAAAAATATTACTTTTAGCACTTGAAAGTCAAGATACAAAACAAATTACAAATGCAATTAAGCAAGTATTGAAAGATTGTATTTTGTCTAAAGGTATTAAAGTAGAAGAACTACCTACTTTTGATATTGAATATATTTTTCTAAATGTTCGTGGAAAATCTGTTGGAGAAAGTGTTGATTTGATTATTACTTGTAGTGATGATGGAGTAACCGAAGTTCCAGTTACGATTTATATTGATGAAATACAAGTTCAAAGAAACGAAAAGCACACAACTAATATTCGTCTTGATGATAAATTGACTTTAAGAATGAAATATCCTTCATTAGAACAATTTATTAAGTCTAACTTTGATTTTAGTGAAGAAAAAACAATTTCAAATATTGATAAATCTTTTGATATTATTTCATCTTGTATTGATGTAGTGTTTTCGCAAGAAGATAGTTGGGCAGCAGCAGATTGTACACCAAAAGAATTAAAAGATTGGATTGAAACTTTAACGGCACAACAATTTAAAGAAATTGAAACATTCTTTGAAACAATGCCGAAGCTTGCACATACTATTAAAGTGACTAATCCAAATACAAAAGTAGAAAGTGAAGTTACGTTGGAGGGTTTAACCAGTTTTTTCGGCTGATTATGGCTCATATGGATTTGGAGTCATATTTTAAACTTAACTTTTCTTTGATGCAATATCATAAATGGTCTCTTACTGAAATTTGCGAAATGGTTCCTTGGGAACGAGACATATACGTCACATTACTTCAGCAACATATAGAAGAAGAAAATCTCAAACAACAACAATCAAATGGCTCTTAGTTCTGCTATTAACCCCGAAACTATTACAGGAACAAAGAAGTCTAATCTTTTGAGTACTCAGAATTTTATTTCTGGTGGTTCTTCAGTAGGTGCAGGTGTACTTGGGTCAGCAGCAAACAAGATTGTTAATTTTCAAAGAGCAGGAGTTCAACCATCACCAGTAGACATTAGTAGTATTGTAAAATCAATATCTACTGGCGTAGTTAATAATTTTAACAATCAAGCACAGACAATCAATAATTCAGTTACTAATATTATTAGTAAATCTATTGGTAATTTTTCAAAAGATTATCAAGACCGAATTAAAAAAGTAGATGAAGCAAAACCAACAGGGGTACTTCAAAAGATTTTAGGTCTTTATAGAGATGTAATAGGATTTATTCAATTTTTTGGAAAAAGAAAATTCGTAGAAGGATTGAGGGATAATCTAAAAGCACTTCAGACATCTTTTAGTGAAAGTTTTGAAGTTGCAAAACTTATTCGTCAAGTAATTATTAAAATTGTAAAGCAGTTATCAAATCTTCCAAAAGTAAGTCCATCTGGTGGTGGGGGCATCAATCTTGATGTTGATGTTCCTGGTGGTGGATTGAAAAAAACAGCGCCAAGAGGACTTAACAGAAGAATGAGAGGAGGCAAAATGCTTGCTCTTGGCGCTGGTGCTCTTGGGTTGGGTGCTGCTGGTGCTGCTGCGACAAATGCTCTTTCTAATAGTGATGCAATACAACCTGG
>Ga0214921_10007901_pt1 | contig 14005 bp, 8 predicted proteins | sample LL1505_MetaG_FD_177992 | JGI IMG/M metagenome (GOLD analysis project Ga0214921, IMG submission 177992) | Freshwater microbial communities from Lake Lanier, Atlanta, Georgia, United States - LL-1505 | ecosystem: Environmental > Aquatic > Freshwater > Lake | place: USA: Georgia | collected 2015-05-28 | reverse complement strand
AAGAAATGGGTGACAATACTCCTATTGAATGGTTGCATCGTAGCGAACGCTACTCTGAAAAGTTAGCTACGCCTGATGTTTCAGTTGCTGACTTAATTGGTGATGTTGACCCAATAAAAGCAGCCAACTTAAAATTAAGCTTTGCTGATGAACGTGTTATTCATTATGGTATGATACCGCGTAGTAACCGACATATTTTTGTAATAAACGAATTGCCCGATTTACAAGCACGTATTCAAGTTGCATTGTTTAATATTTTGCAAGAAGGAGACGTGCAAATCCGTGGTTTTAAATTACGTTTGCCTTTGGATATTCAATTTGTATTTACGGCTAACCCTGAAGATTACACCAATCGTGGAAGCATCGTAACTCCTTTAAAAGATAGGATTGGTAGTCAAATATTGACGCATTATCCAGCAGATATTTTGCAGTCGGCAATGATTACAAAGCAAGAAGCAAAAATTACTGATGCCCAAAAGAAATTAGTGCACACCACTAATGAAGCTTTAAATTTATTAGAACAAATAACCTTTGAAGCAAGAGGTAGCGAGTACGTAGATTCAAAAAGTGGAGTGTCGGCACGTTTGAGTATTAGTGCTTATGAAAACTTAGTGAGTACAGCTGAACGTAGGGCCATCATTAACAAAGAACACAACACATCAATACGAGTAACTGATTTTGTAGGCGTAATTCCTGCCATCACAGGTAAAGTGGAGTTGGTATATGAAGGTGAGCAAGAAGGTTCTCAAATTGTAGCGCAGCACCTATTAGGTAAAGCAATCAAATCACGTTTCAACGAATTTTTCCCTTCTCCAGAAAAGCTAAAAAAGAAAGCACAAGACAATCCTTACAAACCAATATTAGATTGGTTTACCAATGGTGGCACATTAGATTTGTTACATACTTTAACTGACGAAGACTACTCAAAGCTATTGCAAACTGTTCCTGGCTTAATTGACTTAGTGCGTAAACATACTGAAAGCAAAGAGTTGCGCGACACACTGTTTTTTGCTGAACTAATTATTCATGGTTTAGCTGAATATGCAAAGCTCACAAAAACAGCATTGGTAAAAGGTTTCGCATTCAAAGATACATTTAGTAGTGTGTTCGATATGAATAATTTAGGTGGTGGAAATGCTGGGATGAATTAGGAAATAAACAGCTTTTAAATTTATTTATTAGTTTGATAATTCAAATGATTCAAACACACTATTTAGCATAAAAGATTTAAATACTTAAATGATCAATTTCCATTTTAGGTTTTATTTTATTTTCAATAAGTTTTAAAATTCGCGAGTAAAAATCATATTGGTTGAATGGTTTTGATATACAATCTTGTATGCCATATTTCATAATTTTAGCACGCATTTCGGAATTTGCTGAAGCAGATAATGCTACTATTTTAACGTCTGAATTAAACTTTCTAATTTCTTTAGAAGTTTCATATCCGTCAATTTCAGGCATTAAAATATCCATTAAAATTAAATCAAAATCAGTTTTTTGCTTACAGTATGCAATGGCTTCAAATCCGCTAATAGCAGTAAAAATGTTTGCGTTCCATGATTTTAATAATTGAGTGATGTAAGGGAAATTTTCAGGAGTGTCATCAACGATTAAAATATTTATTCCGTTCAAATCATACTTACCTATTTCATTTATTAAAGAATTTTTGTCATCAACAATTTCAGTATTAAGCGTAAAATAAAAAGTGGAACCTTCATCCAATTCACTTATTACTTTTATTTCGCTATTCATAAAGTGCAGTAGTTTTTTTGTTATAGTTAGACCTAAGCCAGTTCCTCCAAATTTACGTGTAGTTGATTTAGATTCTTGTGTAAAACTTTCAAAAATTGACTCTAATTTATCCGGCTTTATTCCAATTCCTGTATCAGAAACAGCACAATACAATTCAATAAAATTATCTTTTCTTAAAGTTTGCTTTATGCTAATAGTTATTGTTCCGTTGGTGGTAAACTTAATAGCGTTTGATATTAAATTATTAAATACTTGCGAAAGTCTTAATGAATCGCCAAGTATTATTTCGGGTAAGTTTTCATTGATATTTAATTCTAAGATATTGCCATTATCTTTTGCTTTTATTTCATGCGTTTTTTTGATGTTAGATACTAGTTTTATTATCGAAAACTTTTCATTTTCCATCTCAATTTTTCCGGATTCAATTTTACTCAAATCAAGTACATCATTTATCAAGGCAAGTAAGTTATCTGAAGATGTTTTTAAAACTCTTAAATTCTCCTGTTGCTCTGGCTTGGGGTCATCAATTTCAAGAAGATAAGACATTCCTATAATTGCGTTTAAAGGAGTTCTTATTTCATGGCTCATAATTGATAAAAATTCAGACTTAGCATTATTAGCTTTATCAGCCTCTACTTTAGACTGAATTAATGCCTTTTCCGCTTTTTTTACTTTTTCAATTAAATCATTTAGGTAGTTGGTTATGATTAACAAATCATTTTCGGCCGTAGTTTCTATTTTAAATTTTTTGTCAATTAAATTGATTGACTTAACCATTTTTTTAATTGACAATTCTCTTATTTCAATTTCATCTTTTAGTTTTTTATTTACCTCACTATATTCGTTTTCGCTAATTTTAAAAGCATGTTCCGAAAGTGTTCTATCTCTTTCATAAGCTAAAAAAGAATCGTTTATAGATTCAAAAAAATCTGATAATTGACTGACATCAATATTTTTCTCAGTCAATAACTTCTTTATTTGTTTTTTTAATGTTCTATGATAATCCATAAAGATTAAAATTCATCAAAGGTTAGTACATTCTTTGTTTGATTATGCAATTCATTTTTAGCATTAAATGCATGGGATATTGAACTTTTGCTTTCATCATAATCATCTTGCTTTTTATTATTTCTGTTAATTTAACTTTCATAATCATGAATTTTTCAACAATATAAGATGTTTAAACATCTAAACAAATATTACTAACATATTTATCTTTAAAAAATATTTATTATGAGATAATTCTGATTTTTTTCAAGAGCTAATCTGATTAATATCATGACAAAATTGTATGAATCGTCTGTTCTTTGAGCTATTATAAATGAACGAATTGAACTCTAATAAATCCAAAACCGAAGAACCAAATTTTAGAGACAAAATTTCTACGGTAGATATCACAGGCAGGCGAAAATGGATGTATGTGTTGCAACCACAAGGAAAATTTTACAACAGACGCACTATTTTTAGTTTAGTTTATTTGGTTCTGTTTTTTGCTTTACCATTCATAAAAATAAACGGTATTCCAATGTTTCAGTTTAATTTATTGGATACTAAATTCATTTTGTTTGGAAAAGTTTTTCTGCCACAAGATTTTATTTTGTTTGGAATTGGTATGCTTATTTTTTTGCTTTTCATTATTGTATTTACATTGATATTTGGCCGTATTTTCTGCGGTTGGGCTTGTCCACAAACTATATTTTTGGAGATGGTTTTTCGTCGCATTGAATTTTGGATTGAAGGCCCTGCTAACAAGCAAGAAGCGAATGAAAAAGGAGAACTAACAACCGAAATGTATGTACGAAAAGCCATTAAGCATATTGTGTTTTTAGCTCTTTCCTTCATTATTGCCAACACATTTTTATCATACATAATTGGTATTGATGAATTATTTAATATTATACATGAACCAATATTTAAACACGTAAATGGCTTTTTTGCAATTACATTTTTTACTTTTGCTTTTTATGCTGTATATGCCTTTGTTCGTGAAATTGTATGTACTGTAATTTGTCCTTATGGTCGTTTGCAAGGTGTACTATTAGACAAAAATTCAATAGTTGTTGCTTACGATTATTTGCGTGGCGAGCCTCGTGCAAAAGCTGCAAAACAAAAATCCGAGGGCAAAGGCGATTGTATTGATTGTGGACTTTGTGTAAAAGTTTGCCCCACAGGAATCGATATAAGAAATGGTACACAATTAGAATGTGTAAATTGTACTGCATGTATTGATGCTTGCAATATGATGATGCGAAATGCGCACCGCGACGAAGATTTGATTCGTTATGCAAGCGAAAATGATATTGCTGAAGGTAAAAAGCCAAGGCTAACTTTTCGTATAAAAGCCTATTCAACAGTTTTAATAATTTTAATAGGTTTATTAACAGTATTACTAGTTACACGTTCTATGTTTGATGCAACTGTGCTTCGTGTTCCAGGTCAGATTTTACAAGAAAATAATGATGGTACAGTAACAAATTTATATCGCATAAAAATTGTAAACAAAAGTAGTTTTACGCAGCCATATCGAATTGAGCTTGAAGATAAAAGTGCAAGTATCGAATATGTAGGAAACAGGCTTGATTCACTAAAATCAGGAATTGAAAGTGAAGAAACATTTTTTATCAAATTTCCTAAACAAAGAATTGGCGATAGAAAAGAAAATTTGAGGTTAATTATTAAATCGGGCGATGAAATTATTCAAACAAAAACAGTATCATTTATAGCACACTATTAATATGAACAGTAAATTTTCACACAGCGGAAACATCATATTGGCGGGTTTTGGTATGATGATAATTTTTATGAGTTATTTGGTATTCATATGCATTAACCAACCAGCTGAAATGGTGAATGATAACTACTATGAAAACGAACTGAAGTACCAAGATAATATCAATGCTAAGGTGAATGGAGATGTGTATGTGCAATCGTTTTCAATAACTAAAGATGGAAACAAAATAAAGCTCAGTTTACCCGCCGAACTATCTTCAAAATTTACAAAAGCAAGTGTAAACTTTTATTGCGTAGCGGATAAAAGTGCTGATATAAAAATGGTTTTGCAAAACTCCTCCGATGGTATTTATTACTTCGATGCAAGTTCATGGAAAAAGTTAAATTTTATCGCAAAAATTAGCATCGTATCAGGTGGTAAAAAGTATTTTCATGAACTTACCATTCAGCTATAATTTAAAATGTCAGGGTTACTAATAATATCAGCAATAATGCTTGGATTTGGAGGTAGTTTGCACTGCTTAGGTATGTGTGGACCTTTAGTAATGAGTTTGCCTTTTCAAACTATTGACACATCAAAAAAACACGCTGCAACATTTCTTTATGTTTTTGCAAAAGCTTTAGGATATGGTTTAATTGGAACTGTTTTTGGAACTATTGGTAAAGCATTTTTGATGATGAATTGGCAACAAACATTATCAATTACTGCTGGCGTAATACTATTACTAATTACAGTATTACCATATTTAAAAGAGGGAGTTTCGAAACAGTTTTTGTTCGGTAATCAGTTCAATTTTTTGTACCAAAAAATTGTAAAGGAACCTGAACTCACCCACTTTTTTACGTTTGGTTTGCTTAATGCTTTTTTACCTTGTGGTTTAGTTTATACAGCTTTGGCAGGAGCAACAATATCACTTTCACCATTACATGGATTTATCTTTATGTTTTTGTTTGGAATTGGTACTTCACCAGCACTAGTTTCAATTATAATATTCAAGAATAAACTCAATTTTACTTTCCGTAAATATTTAAAAAGTTCAACTTATTATTTTTCATTATTGATGGCTTTTTTGCTCATTCTACGTGGAATGAATTTGGGTATTCCTTACCTTAGTCCGCAAATAAAAGTTCATTCAGAATCAAAAAAAGAAGTAATAAAATGTTGTATAAAAAAGTAAATGCGAGTAATTATTTTACTTTATAAAGGCTATTACTTCACATCTTCTCCTTTAGCAACTTTCTTTACAATTTCTAATAGTTTTTCATCATCACCAGGTGCTGCCGAATTTTGTTGGTAAACAATTTCTCCTTTGCCATTCACAACAAATATGTGTGGTACATTTTGAACATTCATCGCACGTTTAAAGTCTGAGTTTGGGTCAAGTAATACTTCAAACTCCCAATTTTTCCCATCTACATAAGGCTTTACTTTATCCATGTTGCGAGCATCATCAATGCTTACTGCAAATATTTTTACGCCAGTTTCTTTTTGCCAATCAACGTAGTTCTCGGCAATAGCATTTAGTTCTGCTTTACAAGGTGCGCACCAAGTGGCCCAAAAATCAATCACCATTGGTTTACCATCATTTTTAATTTCAGAAGTATTAAAACTACCACCTTTTACATTTTTAATTACAACCGATGGTATTGTTTTTACACCTCCTCCAACAGATTGCGATTTGCTAGTGTTTATGCTCAATGCTATGATTGATAAGAAAATTAACTTTTTCATTTTATGAATTTAAAATTTGTGTTGTGCCACTGACTATTATTGTGCCAATAGTATAAAAAAAGAGCCGTTCCTAAAAATTAGGAACGGCTCTTTTTTAAGTGAGTGATAAATTATTTAACGATATTCAATTTTTGTGAATATGTTTTGTTACCAACAGTAACATTCATTAAATAAATACCAGCAGCTAAGTTTGAACCATCAATAGTAATCAATGATTCGCCAGCTTGTAATTTACCTTTGTTTTCAGAACCAACAACAGCACCCATTGCACTAACTAAAGTGTATGAAACGTTTTCTGATTTAGAAATATTTAATTTTAAAGTAGCGTTATCAGTAAAAGGATTTGGATAGAATAATAGTGTTGCATTATTATTTAACACTGTTTCATTAATACCAACAGTACTTACTACAGCAATTTGAGAACTTGCTGTACAACCATTTGCATCAGTTACTACAATTGTATAGCTTCCAGCAGCTAAGCCTCCTACAGAAGGATTTGAAGATTGTGCACTGGGTACATTAGTCCAAGAACATGTATATGGGGGTGTACCTCCAGTCATACTTGATGAAATAGAACCAGATGGGTTGGTGTTAGATGTATTTGACAAAGAAGACAAGTTAACAGAAACAGCTGTAGGACTTGTAATAATTGCAGTTACTTGCTGTGTTGAAGAGTTTGCATCAGTAATTGTACAAGTATAAGTACCAGCAACTAAGTTTGAAATTGTTTGGGTTGTTGCACCATTGCTCCAAGAATAAGAATAAGGGGAAGTTCCAAACATACCTGAAGCTGTTGCAGAACCATTTGCACTATTAGAACATGTAGTATTTGATGATGCAAAAGATGAACTATTAGTATTAGAAACTATATTAAAATCGTCAAAAAAAGCATTGTTACCATAATCGCTGTGTGCAATTATTTTTACTAAAACACTACTATTTCCAGCAGCAAAATTTAAATTTATAGAATCTTGCACAAATGCTGCGTTCGTGTTAGCAACATAACTTGTTGTTGAGGCAGCCACAGTAGCTAAACTACTACCTGATTTCAACCAAAGATTTGTCCAAGTTAAACCGCAATCTGTTGAAGCCGCAAAAATAATTGAATCATTAGATAGTTGTCCTCCACCATTGTCATATTGTGAATGTGCGCGCTTAAATTTTAATTGCGCAGTAGTTAAACCAGAAAGGTCAAAAGCTGGCATACTTACCTCATCAATTGCACCTGGAGGGCTATTGTAAAAATACATTCTTAATGCCCCAAGTGGAGTTCCATAACCTGAAGTAGTAACTCGTGTAAAACTTGCCCCAGCATCAGGATTATTAACAAACCATCCAGAAGGTAAAACTGCATTACAACTTTCAGAGTATCCTGTTCCAGAAATTGGTGATACTTTATTAATTATGGAAGTACTAGGATTGGCAATTGTACTTATTGCGGTTTGGTTTACATTTGATAAATAAAACTGAACTGTATTCACACCTGAAACTAAACTCAATGAATTAGAGAGAACAACGTTCTGAGTTGCATTAGTTGGTAAAGTTCCAGACCAAGGTTGTGTTTGATTAGCACCACCATTAATTGAGTAATTTATTGTTGCGCTAGTTAACAAACTAGTTCCCAAATTTTTAACCCTAATTGTTGGTGTTGAGGTATTAGCGCAAGTTGTTAAAAATGATTGAACCGAACTTAATGATGCATAATTTGAAACGGCTTGAGGTTGGCTTATGGCTGCTTGTTGAACTGGCCAAGCAGTTCCAGAATGAGTATTATTTTGAATAAATGCTACTACACCAACTTGATTAGCATTATATAAATAAGAAGGCAATGCCTCAGCTACTGTATATGTGTGGGAACCTGCAACAACTGACTGACCTGCTGCGCTTGGATACATCTTACGCATTACATTATAAAAATCTTTTTCGCCATTTGTACCTGGAGCAGCATTAAAATTAATTTCCTTTTCAATTAAAGCAATGTGTAATTTTAAACCAGTAATTGAAGGATTTGTTCCGTCAGGAGTAACTACGCATGTAATATAAACTGAATCTAAATCTGATGATAAATGATGTGTTAAAGAAATTGTCCAATGAGCTGGTACAGCATAACGGGCATCAATCATTGCTTGGTTATAATTGAAAGGTGCACCATTGTATGCTTGGGGTCCTGTAATATTTGTATCACCATCCATTGGTGCATAAGGCACACCATTAACACCATAATATGTCACACGAGTGGCAACATCAGCTTGATTTTGGGCATTCATTGGATCAACTCCGGGCCAAACTGTTTGGTATTTTAGCGTAATAACTTTGGTAGAGTTTGCATCCATCAAAGTATTATAAGCTGGGTTTTGTGAGGCGCAAGGTCCGCAAGAAGCGTTTGTGAACTCTTCGGATAGCACCATACGCTGTACTTGAGCATAAGATGCTACTGTTAGTCCCAACGCAAAAGCAAAAGTAAAAATTTTCTTCATGTAATTTTAATTTGTTTGTTGTTAATATTATATTGCGAAAGTATGAATAATAGTGAAAAAGCAAACTTTACTTTAAAAAAAATTACGAACTATGTTTGTTATCGTTCTGTAGTCTTTTTACTAATAATCAATTTGACTTCATTCAACCAAGTTTTTTCTAAAAATTATTTTGAAATTAGTTTTGGCCAAAGTGGTTCAGATGTTTCTCGTTCAGTAATTCAATTATCTTCAGGAAGTATTTTTACAGCGGGATATTCAGATACCGCACAGCTTGGTAATATTGATTTTGCCATAAATAAATTTAGTGAAAATGGACTTTTAATTTATACAAAATACTTTGGTGATTCATTAGTTGACAATTGCTTAGGGATGTGTTTAATAAACAATTCTCAAATTATTATGTGTGGTGAAAAATATACGAGCAATAACTCATTTGATGGCATTGTATATAAACTTGACACGTTAGGTAATATTTTGTGGGAATTACAAATTGGAGAGTTATTAAAAAATGAATCAATTAAATATATTTTTCAAACATCTGATGGTAACCTTTTGGCATGTGGTTTTATTACCGACTCAAATTTTTCAAATGATTTTTTAGTAGTTAAAATTAGTTCTAGCGGTAATTTGATTTGGCAAAAAACGTTTGGTGATGATAATAACAATACAGCTAATATGTGTATAGAACTCAGTAATGGAAACTATGCAATAGTTGGCGATGCACAAAGTCATTTGGGAGATTATGATGTAATGATTGTAGTAACCGATATAGATGGAAACGAAATTTGGGAAAACAGATTTGGCAACAATCTTCAAAATGGAAGTCAAGGAATTTTTGAAAGTTCAGACAATAAATTAATAGTTTATGGTGAAACTGAAATATTTACTGCTTCTCCCTTCGATTTTTTTGCGCAAAAAATAACTTTTACAGGAAACTCCCTTTGGCGCAAAACTTTTGGTGGTACAAAGTCTGATGCCATTTTTAACGGTATTGAAATTGCCGATGGTTTTGTTTTTACAGGCTATTCAAACAGCTACAATGCTGGTCCTTTAAATTTGGTTGTTCTAAAAACAGATACAACCGCATCCAATATTGAATGGGCAAGAAATTATGGAAGTACAGGTGTTGATATTGGTTATCAAATTATTAAATCAAAAACTGATAGTGGATTTTATATAGTAGGAATATATGATGATTTGGGCAACACCAATAATTATTTGTTGCACATAAATAATGATGGATTATTATTTCAAGATGAAATTATTTCTAATTCAATTGGCAAGCTTTATCCAAATCCATCATCAGGAAAATTTTCAATTGATTCAAAACAAAAAATAGAAGAGGTAATTATTTATAATACTGTTGGAGAAATTATTTACAGCCAGTTAGCGCCCGAAAAAGAAATAAATTTGAATAATATAAATAAAGGGCTTTATTTTGTACATACAAAAACACAAATAAATAAATCTATGCACAAATTAATATTAGAATAAAATGATAAAAAAATTAATCTGCCTTTTGGGAATTGCTATACCTAGTTTTTTGATTGCAAGCAACTCTATAAGTCTACAGCGGGCTTCTGGAGAAGATGTTACAAATACTGTTTATACCGTAACCGGACCATCTACAACCCAAACTTTTGAAGAAGATTTATATGTAACCAATAATACTGATACAACAGTTAAAATTAGAGTTAGAAGAAAACAAATATTGGTAAATCCAAACTCTATAGATTATTTTTGTTGGTTTCAGTGCTATGGCCCTCCAGTAAATGTTGACCCTCCCAATAATTTTATTTTAGTGCAACAAAACGAAACAAATTATGAAAATTTCCATGCATATTTTAAACCTCAAGGCATTTTTGGTTTGAATAGAATCCGTTATACTTTTTTCAATAATGTTCCAGGTCATTTGGACGATTCTGCTTTTGTCGAAATTATTTTTGATGTTGCATCAGTAATGCCTCCCGACCCTATTTTATTACAAATTCCTAATAGCGGTTTTATTACAAATTCAGATGTAAACTTTTCTTTTCAAATTGATACTTCAAATCAAGATTTTATATCAGATATGGTTTATCCGCTTTCAATAACCAACAATACAAATATTATCAAGCAATTAATTGTAAAGAAGAGAGAGTTATCAATAATTGAAGGTTCTCAAAATTTTTTCTCTTGGCATGCAACCTTTAATCCAACAGTTATGGAAGATACTGCAGGTTATTTGATGTATCCTAATACTACTATCAGTGGTGAATTTAAGGCAATTTATAGGAGCAATGGAAATCTTGGTGAGTCCGTAATTCAGTATGTGGTTTACAATAAGTTTGACCCAAGCGATTCATCTTTCGTTAATGTGCATTTTAATGTTGTTTATAGCGGATTAACTGATGCTAAAAAAGAGCATGTTAGATTAGAATTAGCTCCGAATCCAGCTAATACTTTTACCACATTATATTTTGATAAAATTCATGATGAAATGGCTCTCCTTTCTATAGTAAATTTGTGTGGTGAAGAAGTTGCAAATTATTCTATTGCGAGCAGTCAAACACGACAAAAAATTGATGTACAAAACCTAAATAATGGAGTGTATTTTTGTAGACTGTCTAGCAACGCCAAAAACATTTCTACAATAAAGTTAGTTGTTGCAAAATAATTTTAAAATTATTGTGGAAGTAATATTATTCGTGTTAACATAAACATGAACAAAGTTATCTTAATAAAAGTATTTTGCCTTTTTTGAATTCGGTAGAATTGTCAAGATAACGGGCTGAAATAACATAGTTAAATGTTGCGGTATTAAGTGCAACTCCTTTGTATTTCCCATCCCAAGTATTATCAAAATTATCACCTTCTTTAATTTCAAAAACCAATTGTCCCCACTCGTCAAAAACTAAAAAACTTAATGACTTTAATCCGCTATTGTGTATTTTAAGTTCTCTATTTGTCATGTCATTAGCATTGGGTGAAAACACATCGGCAATTTCTACAAACTTTGTAAGCGCTGTTCTTATTTCTAACGAATCTTCAACAATACAGCCATTTGCATTGGTAATTGTGATTTTGTAAACAAAGTCGGAAACACCATTAAAAAGAGGTGTTGCGCAATTAGTACAACTTAAATAATTAGAAGGTTCCCAAAGATATGTTGAACCTCCTGTTGCATATAATGTAGCAACATCGCCAGGGGTAATTGTTGTATCTTCCATTGCTTTCATTGTTGAATCTGCAGCATAAGTAGTTACTGAAACCATTGCGCTATTTGATACACAATTACTTTTACTAACTGTCCATTCAAAAACATTTTCACCTAATCCTAAATTAGTAACATTGGATATTGCATTATTTACGTCCTTGATATTACCCGAACCACTTACAATTTCCCAAGTTCCAATGCCATTAACAGGAGAAATAGCTTGTAATTGTGCTTCAGTTTTACAAACACTTTTGTTAGCACCTGCATTGGCAATGCTTGGTGGCTGCACCCTAAAAATATTAACAGTATCAAATACCGATGCGCAATTTGCATTAGATACTTTAAACACAAATAAATTACTACCTACCTGTAAATTAGTTACTATTGAGTTGAATACAGAAGGGTTTGTTACTTGTCCTGCACCAATACTTTCCCAGGTTGTAAGGTTTGTTGCATTAGGTGCTGCATTCAAACGAGAAGTATCGGAGCAAACAGTTTTATCTAGTCCTGCATTTGCATTTAATGCATCATAAACTGTTACATCAACAGTGTCACTGCTAACAGGACAAGAACCATTTGAAATAGTATATACAAATTGAGTAACGCCAACAATTAAATTTGAAACTAATGTTGTTGTTGAATTTGTATTTTGAATTGTTGCGGTTGAACTTAAAGTTGTCCAATTGCCATTGCCTATTAATGGAGTGTTTGCGTTTAGATTTGCGGTGGTTGAGCATACTGAAAAATCTGTACCTGCTGATGCTGCCGAAGGTGGTAATGTTACAATTACAATAATTGTATCAGTATTTGTAGGGCAATTATTACCTGTTACTGACCAAACAAAAACATTATTTCCACTTTCTAAATTGGTTATTTGTGAATTAGAATTGTTTGCATTTGCAATAGTTGCAGCAATATTCAGGGTGCTCCAAGAGCCTGTGCCAATTGCAGGCGTAGTAGCATTTAATTGTGCATTTGTTCCGCAAACTATTATGTCATTGCCGGCATTAGAGGCAGATAAATTATTGCTTACAGTAATTGTAACAGTATCAGTATTTACATTGCAGATACCATTTGATATTGACCACACAAACTTGTTGGTTCCAACCGTTAAATTAGTTGCAGTAGTGCTGTTTACATTTAGATTGGTGATGATTGCCGTTCCTGCAATTACACTCCACGCTCCAACACCAATGGTAGGATTGTTTGCATTTAACGAAACTGTGTTTGTACATATTGCTTGATTGGTTCCTGCATCAGCAACTGTGGGTGATGCAAGAACATTAATCTCAACTGTATCAACCGATGAGGGACATGAGTTTTGTGAATTAATTGTCCATGTAAATTTATTTGTGCCTTGGCCTAAATTGGTAACGGTTGTATTATTTGATGAAGCGTTTGAAATATTTCCTGTACCCGAAATAATTTGCCAACTACCTATAAATGTTGGAACAATAATAGCTGCAAGATTTGCAGTATTTGTACAAACTTGCTGGTTGGTGCCAGCATTAGCAAGGTTATTTATTGCATCTACATGAATAATAACTGTATCAGATGCAACCACGCAACCACTTGTAACTGTCCATACAAAAGTATTGTCACCACTAGATAAATTGCTTACTGTGGAGATTTCTAGTATATTGTTGGCTATGTTAGAAGTTCCTGAAGTTGTCCAAATACCACTTGCATTTGTAGCAGGTATTGTAGCATTTAATTGCGCTGTTGTTTGTGCGCATAATTGTTGATTTACACCAGCATTAAAATTTAAAGTATTAGCCGTAAGCATAATTACACTTACTTTTTTGCGGAAATGCAATGGACAATCCGATACATAATAATCTGTATTTGCATTAAGAATTGGTGTTGTAAATGCATTGCCCGTAAACAATAAATTACCACCAATAGGTGCATCATACCAATCTAAAATCGGGTTTTGAATATTAATTGTTGTTGCATTTAAGATAGTACTTGCTCCCGGGCAAATGGTATCATTTAATGCAATAATGTTTGGTAAATTATTTATCACATCAATAGTTCCTGCTGCACCCTTTGTAGCGCCATTGCAAGGAAAATTTTGCATGGAAGTAGAGTTTGTTGTTCCGTTTGCGCCTCCCA
>Ga0214921_10007900_pt1 | contig 14007 bp, 11 predicted proteins | sample LL1505_MetaG_FD_177992 | JGI IMG/M metagenome (GOLD analysis project Ga0214921, IMG submission 177992) | Freshwater microbial communities from Lake Lanier, Atlanta, Georgia, United States - LL-1505 | ecosystem: Environmental > Aquatic > Freshwater > Lake | place: USA: Georgia | collected... | reverse complement strand
CAACTCGCGCAATTGAACCAGCGTTACCAAGCGCATTTTGGCTGGCCGTTCATCATTGCCGTACGCGGCCCGCGCGGATTGGGTTTGACACCTCAAGCCATTCTCAAAGAATTAGAGCGACGTTTACATCACCCCCCCGAGATTGAATTTCACGAATGCCTGCGGCAAATACACCGCATCGCTGAAACGCGGCTGCACGGTAAATGCCAAAGTCACCCGTTGCTCGGCGGCGAAGTATGGGATTGGCATGAATGGTTGGCGCAATACAGCGACCCAGGTTTTATCGAGCATGGCGAATTGAGTGTCAGTTATCTCACGCCAGCGCATCAGGCCTGCGCCCAAACATTGAGACTTGGCATGCTGGCTTGTGGATTTGATGAAGTCTGCATCGATGCAGTCGGTAACGTGGTCGGGCGCTACCACCCGCGTCAATCTGGCGCCAAATATTTACTGACCGGCAGCCATTACGACACGGTGCGCAACGGCGGCAAATATGACGGCAGATTGGGTATTTTTGTCCCCATGGCCTGTGTGCGTGAACTGGCACGCACAGGACAGCGTTTGAATATAGGCATTGAAGTGGTGGCTTTTGCTGAAGAGGAAGGTCAAAGATACAAAGCCACTTTTTTATCCAGCAGTGCCCTCACTGGCGAATTTGATACCGAATGGTTGTCTCAAAGCGATCACCAAGGCATCAGCATGAGAGAAGCCATGGCGCAAGCAGGCCTGAAACCGGCGGATATTCCATCGATTCAAAGAGATGCCGCGCAATACCTCGGATTTGTGGAAGTGCATATTGAGCAAGGCCCTGTTTTGCAAGGCTTGAACATGCCGCTAGGTGTGGTCACTTCTATCAATGGCAGTGTGCGCTATTTGATCGACATCAAAGGTACTGCAAGCCATGCGGGAACCAGTCCCATGGATCAAAGGCACGATGCCGTGGCCGGATTCGCAGAATGGGCGATTTATGTGGAACAACGCGCGCGACAAGATGGTGATTCCGTTGCCACCATTGGCATGCTGCATGTGCCGCATGGTTCTATCAATGTAGTGCCTGGCAGTTGTCAATTCAGCTTGGACATGCGTGCGCCCAGCGATGTTCAACGCGATGCCATGGCAAATGACATCTTGAAACATTTGCATGCCGTGTGTGAGGCACGCAGTCTGAATGTGTCCATCGAAGAAACTGTGCGGGCCGCTGCCGCACCCAGCGACCCCGGTTTACAAGCTCGTTGGGAACAGGCAGTCTCTCAATTGGGCTTGCCCTTGCACCACATGCCCAGCGGGGCTGGACATGACGCCATGAAGCTACATACCTTGATGCCGCAAGCCATGTTATTTGTACGTGGTGAAAACCAGGGCATCAGCCACAACCCGCTTGAATGCACCACTGCTGACGATATGCAACTTGCGATTGACGCTTTTTCGTTACTTATCAAAGATTTTTTCTGATTTATTTCGGTGTAAACCCTAGATTTATCAAAAATTTTTAAAAATTCAGTTTTTGATAATTTAATAATTTTTACGTTTTTTCAGAATATCATCCTGTTCGAATCAAATTTTTGATGTTTTATTGATTTTTATCAATTGCACGGATGACTCCCCATGGAAAACACCCAATCGCCCGCAGCGCAGTCAGTGAAAACCACGCCCACTTTGGCCGATTGGATATTTATCCTGATCGTTTTAGCCATATTGAGCTTGGTCGCCAATCTTGGTCATTCAGCTTATTTAGAAGCAATGCACACTGAAAACAGCAAGAAAAACGGTGAAGACATTGCCAAGTGGTTGACCGAAACGGGCGCTAACCGTTTCAAAAAAACATTTGATATGCCAGCCTGCACGGGGGGCAAAGCGCCGGTCAAGCCGCCAGAAGTGGATGCCGATGGAGATGGCGAACCGGATGTCAACCCAGAACCGGTGCCGGGAACTTGGGGCGCATGTTTTCAGCACATGATGACCAACACTGATCTCAAACAACTAGTGAATCCGTTTTTCGATGAGACGCCCAAGTTCATAGCGGCGTGCAATCCTGACGACGCCACACTGATGGGCAGTATTGTTTTAGAAAAAATGGTTGCCACGCCACCGGGCTCTGCGGTTCCGATGATCAATTCTCAATTGATTGACACCGACCCGATAGATCAAAAAATGCAGTTAAGGGTGTCCATTTGTGACAAAGGCTCTTATGCCATCAAGATAGCCGAATTCGAATTCTGAGGTTGATCATGGATAACAACACACACGCTCCCCGCCTGATTGATCTGGATGCCAAAACCCTCATGGGTGAGGACGTCGAGGCTGACATCTCCCCTGATTTGCCGATGCGCCAATGGATGTATGCGTGGTTATTGAACCCAGACATACCTGGCAATTACCAGAAAAGCATAGACAAGTGGGTCGGTTTGCTGATTGTGGCCAACTTGTTCACCTTGGTCCTCGAACACGTGCCCGCGGTTTTTGAACCCTACAAACACTATTTCCACATCTTCGATTTGTTCTCTATCACTGTGTTCGTGATTGAGTACTTGATGCGGCTTTATCTGGCCCCGGAAGATTCCGAGTTCAACAAACGCAAATTACCAAGGCTGGCTTACATCTTCAGTCCATTTGCCATCATCGATTTTCTGGCTGTCGCCCCCTTCTTTTTGCAGTCTTTCATTCCCGTCGACTTACGCGCTTTGCGATTCCTTCGATTACTGCGAATCTTGAAATTGTTTCGCATTGTTATTCCAGCAATCAAAGAGTTCGGAGAACTCAACCGTGGCCGTACATTTCGCCAACGTATCCATGCACTGGTGTTTCCCAGCGCTTACGGCGGCACCATGCAAACCATTTTTGATACCTTTATCGGTGTATGGGTCATTATTTCTGTGCTGGCGGTCGTGCTGGAGTCGGTGCATTCCATCAGTTACGCCATCAATGTGGAATTTGCCATTTTGGATGCACTCGCAGTGGCAATTTTTAGTGTTGAGTACTGCATGCGTATTTATGCCAGTGTGGAAGAGCCAGGGTTTAAAAACGCTATTGCAGGACGCTTCAAGCAAGCGTCCACCCCAGCCACTGTCATTGACTTGCTGGCGATCATGCCTTTCTTCTTAGAGGTCGTGTTGTCACATGTGTTTGATCTGCGTTTTCTGCGGGTATTCCGTCTGGCACGTTTACTCAAACTGACACGTCACAGCGATGCGACTGCGATTCTTGGCAAGGTACTGGTGCGCGAATGGCCGGTAATGAGTGCATCTGCCTTCATCATGTTGCTACTGGTTGTTCTTACCGCCAGCTTGGGCTATTTGTTTGAGCACGAAGCGCAACCCGACAAGTTTGAAAATATTCCCACGGCGTTTTACTGGGCGGTGATCACACTGGCGTCAGTCGGTTATGGTGATATTTCTCCAGTGACACCCATCGGGCGTGCCATGACGATTGTGCTGGCCTTGATAGGTATAGGTATCTTTGCTATTCCTGCGGCCTTGTTGTCTTCTGCTTTCAGCGATCAATTGGTGAAAGAGCGAGATGCGCTGAAAGCTAATTTGCTGCATATGCTCAAAGATGGGCACCTAGAGGAAGCCGAAATAGCCATCATCCGCCAAGAAGCCAAGCGCTTGCATTTGACCATTGAAGAAATCAACGCGCTACTAGAAACCATCGTAAAAGAGCAAGAGAACGAAAAGAGCAAAATAAAAAGTTTACCTGTTCATATCATTGCTGAAAAACCTGAATTAGCCATCGAGCATTACAAAAATTTGCTGGGACAAATTCACCAACTGGCTTTGATGACCGACGCAGATAAATTTGAAGCGGCAGCCAAAACATCTGATCGTTTGACAGCCTCTGAAATGGCTCTCTGGCAGCAACTGCAGGCAAGGAAATCGAACGCCTAAGTTGGCCGCATGAATTGTTTGCAATGTCACTCAGACAACCCGTCTGACAACTTGTTTTGTCACCAATGCGGCGCAGTCCTTTCGACTGCTGCTGCATCAACGTCTATTGCTGATTCTGCTATGTCTGAAATTGCTGTCGCCAAACCGAGTTTGCGCCAAACCGTCATGGAAATTTTGGACGGCTCTCCTGCTCAACCGCTGTCTAAATATGTAGAGTGGGTAATCACCATTGTGGTGTTGTTCAATTGCTCAGCGGTGATTCTCGACTCGGTTCCAGAGATTCATGCTGAATACAAAGACATATTCCATGAACTCGAATTTTGGAGCGTGATGTTTTTCACGCTGGAATATGTGTTGCGCGTCTGGTCATTAGGCGCGAAGTTTGCAGACAGTGCGTGGAAAGGCCGAAGCGGTTATGTATTCAGCCCCTTCGGTCTGGTGGATTTTTTCGCCACCATGCCTTATTACATGCATGTATTTTTTCCAACACTGGATTTGCGCATATTGCGGGTGCTGCGTCTGTTGCGAATTCTGAAGCTCTCCAAATACAACTCAGCCCTACAAGATTTGTTTTCTGCGGTGTATTCGGAACGCAGAGCATTCGGTTCTGCGGCTTTTCTGTTGTTGATCGCCACCATCGTCTCTGCTTCGCTCATGCACTTTGCCGAAGGCCATGCGCAACCCGAGCAATTCGGCACGATTCCCCATGCGATTTATTGGGCCATCGTGACCATCACTTCTGGTTACGGGAACGTTGAACCAGTAACCAAAGGTGGTGAGATCGTGGCCTTGCTCACCGGCTTTTTAGGTGTGTGTATGGCAGCCATCATGACCGGTATCGTGGCCTCGGCGTTTGCCAACCAACTCTCACGAAAAAAATCTGCTTACCAAGCCCAATTGCGACAAGTGCTGGCAGACGGTGTAGTGAGCGATGCGGAAAGAGACACCCTCAAGCGCTTACAAGCGCAATTCCGGTTAAGTGACAAAGAAGTCCAGACCATGCTGGACCAGGCGCAAGGTAAATTGAAATAATGGCTTCATCCACTTCTCCTCCATCCGCCTATCAACGTATTCAATCGCGTGTTTTTCGCATCCTTGAAGGAGATGTGACAGAACCTTCAAGTCGCTTCTGTGAAATTTTCATCGCCTTGCTGGTGGTGCTGAATGTAGTGGCCATCATTCTTGAATCAGTGCCGGAGATCCACGAAGAATGGGGGCACTATTTCCATTATTTCGATTTATTCAGTGTCGGCGTTTTCTCGATTGAATATGTATTGCGTGTTTGGTCTTATGCCCAAAAACTGCTCGCTGAAGGCGGAACCGAATGGGAAGGCCGAAAGAGTTATATCTTCAGTTTTTTTGGACTGGTAGATTTTTTCAGTACCGTTCCGTTTTACCTGCAATTGCTGTTTCCTGGTACTGACTTGCGTGTATTACGCATGTTCCGCCTGCTGCGAATATTCAAACTGTCCCGCTACAACAGCGCCATGGACGATATGTTTGAGGCGATCAAATCAGAGCGCGATTCTTTCTCTTCTGCATTGTTTTTATTGTTTATCAGCGGATTGCTTTTTTCATCGTTGATTTACATCATTGAAGGACATGATCAACCTGAAGTGTTTCCCTCTATTCCAGCGGCCATGCACTGGTTTGTCATCACCATCATTTCAGGTTGGGGCAATGTAGACCCAGTGACCTTTCCCGGTGTGATTCTGGTGATCGTCACGCAAATATTAGCGATTGCATTGGCAGCTATTCTGACTGGTGTGGTGTCTACCGCCTACACCACACAGGTAAGTCGTCGCGAAGCTATGTATGAAATGGAAATTCGGGAAGTACTGGCCGATGGGGTAGTGACCGAAGAAGAAGCTGCTCACTTGAAAAACATGCAGGCGAAATACGGCATGTCGGATGAGCAAGTAGAAGCCATTGCGGCACAAGTGCGGCAGGAAAAGAATCTGGCAGAAAAGTGACACTTGCACTGAGGTGTTCCCCTCAAGGCTTGTGTTCTTCGCTGTCGATCTTTCTGTGTGAGAGGTAAAACAAAGGAGTTGACATGAGCGATATGGGAAATACCTTGCTGATCTGGGCGGCTATTCTGGGTGCTATTGCCGCAGGATCGATGATTCTCGGTGCCATCGTCGGCATCACTACACCGATGTCAAATTCCACCGTCGGCGCCATGTGCGGCTTTGGCGCAGGTGCTTTGATTTCTGCGTTGGCCATTGAACTGGTGTCCCCGACAGTCGAGGCGTTGGCTCACGCTGACCTGGCAGACCGCAGCACGGAGATTCACCACTTCATTACATTGCTTATTGCTCTGATCGGTGGCGGTGTCATCTTCATTGTGCTTGACCAGATGCTCAGCAGCCACGGAGGGTATTTACGCAAAGGCGCGTATGTGATTGCACAACACGCCAAAAACAAAAGCAAGCGTCAATCTGAATTGATGCAGTCCATCGGCAATTCTTCTTTTTTCAGCAGCATGTCACCCGAATTGATGAATGAATTGCTGAAGATGCTGCATCCCAAATTCATTGTGCAAGGTGAAGCATTGTTCAATGCCGGCGATGAGTCACATGAACTGTATATCTTGCGCTCCGGTAGTCTGACGCTGACTCACACGGATGGCAGCACGCGGACCGTTGAACGCGGAGACTTGCTTGGTGAAGTCTCCTTTCTCGCGCATCAAGCACACAGTACTACTGCGGTTTCGGAGCATGGTCCCGCTGAATTGCTGGTGCTGCACAAAGCGCAGTACGAAGGTTTCTCCAAACTTCATCCTGAATTTGCCGCCACAGTGCGTGAACTGGCCAGTGAACGCATTCAGGAAAACAAGCGCCACCTCGATCAAAATGCCATGGCCAAGCAGCAGTGGGCAGACTTGGCCATTGATGCTTTGCGTAGCGGAGGCACTGAAGTGCCCAGCGCCACGGAACTCAACACCATGAAAGAAGAGCACAGCAATGCAGGCATGGCAATTTGGCTGGGTAATCTGTTGGATGTGATTCCCGAGAGCTTTGTCATCGGCACAGTCATGCTGTCATTGGTAGCTGCCAAAGCATCTGCGGGTGTGACATTGACCTTTTTTGATGTCATGCCCTTGACACTGGTGGGCGCATTATTCCTCTCCAACTTCCCTGAGGCTTTATCGGCCAGCGTGAACATGAAGCAACAAGGTTTCTCCACGACCAAAATCATATTGCTTTGGACGGTATTGACTGTGATTTGCGCTGTCGGTGCAGCTTTCGGCGCCTATGTAGGCGAATCGATTCCGCACGCTGCCATGATTGTGGTGGAGGGAATTGCTGCAGGTGCCATGTTGACCATGATCGGCTCAGCCATGTTGCCTGAAGCTGCACATTTGTCCAGTCCCAATATGGCTGGCTTTTCAACACTGGTTGGCTTTGTGGCTGCGGTAGGATTCAAGCTCTTTGAGTAAAGGATCTTATGGGATGGCAGGCCAGACTGAAGGTTGACTACAGTGTCGAAAACCAGCGTTGTGTGGCCCGTCATGAACACCATGGACCGCTGCGCATTCTCAAAAGTCTTTATCCGGAAGGTGACCATGTCTGTCACAACATACTGGTGCACCCCCCTTCGGGGTTAGTCGGAGGCGATGAGTTATTGATCCATGTGAACCTGCAAGCACAGGCACATGCTTTGATCACCACACCCGGCGCCACCAAGTTTTACGGCTCTGACGCATTGACCGCGAAACAGCAAGTGAATGCCTATTTGGCAGAAGGTGCCCGTCTGGAGTGGTTGCCCCTAGAAGCATTGGCTTACAACGGATGCCAAGCGCATAACCAAGCGGTGTTTCATCTGCAAGCCGGTAGCGAGCTGATGGCGTGGGATGTCACGGCCTTGGGGTTGCCGCATTCCAATCTGCCTTTTGTCAGCGGTCAGTTTCAACAACATCTGGAAATTGCTGGTGTGTGGTTAGAACGTGGTTTGATCGAGGCCACAGATAAGCGCTTGCTCAGCAGTCCTTTAGGGCTGAATGGTCACACTTGCCAATCGACTTTGGTATTTGCCCATGGCTCAGCCATGGACCCATCCATCAGGGATGAAGTGATTTCCATCGCACGTGAAGTGTGTGAAGCACATCCCTTACGGCTACAAGCTGGTGTGACTTCGCCTGACGCGCGCGTGGTACTGGTAAGGGTACTGTCTGCCCAAGTAGAAAGTGCCATGGACTTGCTGCGCAGAGTGTGGTTGCAATGGCGCCACCAATGCTGGAAATTACCCGCGGTCGCTCCGCGCATCTGGGCCATGTAGATGGGCATACATGGCATCAAACTGGCGGCTGAAACCAAACCAAGGTCAAGGCAATGGCTGCCAACATCAGCAAGAGTGCTGAAGCGACTCGCCAACCGAACTGCCAACCGCCGCTGACAGTTGCAAGCACCGACTTGGACAAGGTGCTTGCAGCCAACACCCCCCACAAGCCCCAATGCAAATGCACTATGGAGTGATCTGGTAATTGGCTCAAATGCGCCAAACCGATACCTGCCGCGTGAATCTCACCTAAACCCACAAACACTGCTGACACAATCGCTCCCGTTTCACCCAGCCAGTCACTCATCAAAGCTGACAGTAAAAGTACCATGCTGATCGTGACTACTATGATGAATGCATAACGCAGATTGAACGCATGAGAGGTCAGTTTCATAGATGTCAAGCCATGCACATTGCTGTGACGCAGCCAAAACAATGCAGTCAATAACAAGCAAGCAATTGCCACGGCCAAAGGCAACCACGCGGTTTGCAGAAATGCCGGTGAACTGACTTGCAGTACCAATACCAATAAACCGACAGATGCCACATTAGATAACAAGGTTGCGGCCACAGACACGCCTAACAAATCAGGATGAAGTTTGACCTGGTAACCAAAGGTGGCTGAAGCCGCCGTAGAAGAAACAAATCCAGAGAAAAATCCTGTCAAAGGCAATCCCCAAAAAACACCGACTACTCGCAATGCCACATGGCCTAACATGCCCACGCCCATGATCAACACCACCATCCGCCACAAGGCATAGGGCTTTAGTACACCCCATGGGTCCATGGGTTGTTGAGGCAACAATGGAAGCACCACCAAAATGGCTGCACACAATAACAAACCGTCTTGCAATTCAGTGGTGCTGAGAAATTCCCGACTGAATCGCCTGAGTGGCACCTTGGCGAATAACAAACCCGCAACCACCACGCCCAAGGCAGACGCCAGTGCAGGGTCTTGACTCGCTAAAGCAGACAACATGGCAGTAGCCAGCAATGACACTTCCCCCGTCATCCCCGGATCAGTCTGCATACTTTGTCGGTATGCCACCACCACCAGTGCGCCAACAATCGCAAAAGTGACCAAAAAAGCGTTTACGCTGATGGTCATGGCTGCACTGCATATGAGGGCCAGCAATGTGTGGGTTCTGATTCCAGATGTCAGCGTCTGTGGCGTATGAAGTTTTTCCCGAACAGTTCCCACCAATAAACCAATACCAATGGCAGTCGCAAAACCATTCAACAACTCCGTTTGCAATTCCATCTCGATATCCCGCCCATACTTCTTGGTTGTGTTCAGTGCCTATCTTGCCTATGTAAGTGACCCGAGCAAGCGTTGACAGTATGCGCTATTTGATCGCCACTTTATTGGAGGAAATCTGCCCCTATTTCAGGCGATGGCTAACAACAGATAAGACTGTGACAAGCATTCAGGTGGCTTAAATAGAAACCAGTTTGCGTATACCTTTGGTTTGAATTTCCCGTCCGGGACCATGGGCAATCACCTCGCCACGCTCCATCACCCAGTATTGATCTGCCAATTCCTCGGCAAAATCATAATATTGCTCGCAAAGCAAAATCGCCATATCACCGCGTGCGACCAATCGTTGAATGACACGTCCAATGTCCTTGATGATGCTAGGTTGAATACCTTCTGTCGGTTCATCAAGGACCAACAATTTGGGCTTGCCGGCAAGAGCGCGGGCAATGGCTAATTGTTGTTGTTGACCGCCGGACAAGTCACCGCCTCTGCGATTGCGCATTTGATCAAGTATCGGAAACAGTTCAAACAACTCTGATGGAATTTCAGCAGACGAAGGCTGAGTCGCTAATCCCATGCGCAGGTTATCTTCCACAGTCAGACGATTGAAAATATCTCTGCCTTGCGGCACATACCCTATGCCTGCCCGCGCACGGTCATAAGGCGCGGCTTTGGTGATCGCATGGCCCTCAAAACTGATGTGGCCTTCTCGCACAGGAACCAGTCCCATCAACGCTTTGAGTAAGGTCGTTTTACCGACGCCGTTCCTGCCTAGCAGCACCGTGATTTGACCGGCTTTGGCCGTCAGACTGACATCGCGCAATATGTGCGATCCGCCGTAGTATTGATGAATATGTTCTATGGCCAGCATGATTTAGCGTCCCAAATAAACTTCGATGACACGCTCGTCATCCTGCACATCGTCAAATGATCCTTGCGCCAGCACCGAACCGTCACACAGCACCGTCACGGTATCTGCAATTTGTCGGATAAAAGCCATGTCATGTTCAACCACCATCAGCGAATGCTTTCCCTTCAATGACAAAAACAATTCAGCCGTGCGTTCAGTTTCCTGATCCGTCATACCGGCTACCGGTTCATCGAGTAACAACAACTTAGGGTCTTGCATCAATAGCATGCCGATTTCTAGCCATTGCTTTTGCCCGTGGCTCAGGTTGCCTGCCTGACGCAATAAGTGGTTTTCTAAGTGAATCGTATGCAACACTTCACTCAATCTATCTTGTTGCTGCCCATTGAGTTTGAACAACATGGATGCCTTGACACCTTTGCCTGTTTTCAATGCCAACTCTAAATTTTCAAACACACTCAACTGCTCGAACACAGTCGGTTTTTGAAATTTACGGCCAATACCCAGTTGCGCTATGTCAGGCTCGTTGTGACGCAATAAATCAATAGTGCTGCCAAAAAATACTTGACCGGAATCAGGTTTGGTTTTCCCAGTGATGATGTCCATCATGGTGGTCTTACCTGCCCCATTGGGCCCAATGATGCAGCGCAGTTCACCGACACCGATATCCAGCGATAAATTATTGATCGCCTTGAAGCCCTCAAAGCTGACATTCACATCTTCCAAATACAAAATGCGTCCATGCGCCAGATCGAGTTCGCCTGGTTGATGTATGCGAGAGAAACTTGCGTGTCGCCCGCCGGATGCTAAAGCCTGCACTTGTTTGAATTTGTGTTTCTCAAGACGCTCAACGCCCTGACTCATGAGGTCTGGTGTCATGAGGACTCTCCATGGCTACGCTTCAAACGTTTTTTTATGTGTATGAATACACCCAATACACCTTGCGGCATGTACAAAGTCACAGCAATGAACAAAGCGCCCAATACAAACAACCAATACTCCGGGGCCACCACAGTCAGCCAGCTTTTGGCTCCATTGACCATGAATGCACCCACTATCGGTCCGATCAATGTAGCGCGGCCACCTACCGCAGCCCAGATCGCTATCTCAATGGAATTGGCTGGACTCATTTCGCTGGGGTTGATGATGCCTACCTGAGGCACATACAAAGCACCGGCAACGCCACAAATCATGGCGGATATCACCCAGATACTGAGTTTGTAGGGAAGCGGTGAATAGCCAGAAAACATCACTCGGCTTTCAGCATCGCGTATCGCCTGCAACACACGACCGTACTTGCTTTGTACTAGCCAACGCGCCGCCAAATAACACCCTAATAAACACATACCAGTCAACACGAACAGCAACATGCGCATGGCGGGTGTGGCCATCGGTACGCCCAAAATCCGTTTGAAATCGGTGAAGCCGTTGTTGCCACCAAACCCTGTCTCATTGCGAAAGAACAACAACATGAATGCAAAAGTCATGGCTTGCGTAATGATGGAGAAATACACACCTTTGATGCGTGAACGAAAAGCAAAATAACCGAACACCAACGCCAACAATCCAGGCGCCAGCACCACCAGCAGCAATGTTGCAATAAAGCTATCGCTGAAATACCAATGCCACGGCAGAGTTTTCCAATCCAAAAACACCATGAAATCAGGCAGTTCAGATTTGTAATTGCCATCTGTACCAATTTGCCGCATCAAATACATACCCATGGCGTATCCGCCGAGTGCAAAAAACAAACCGTGTCCTAGCGACAAAATCCCTGTGTAACCCCAAATCAAATCCATGGCCAAGGCACACATGGCGTAGCACATGATCTTGCCTATCAGTGACACCGCGAAATCACTCATGTGCAATGCGTGACCCACAGGTACCCACAGATTGAGTACAGGCACCAACACACCGACAGCCAGCAAGATGCCTATAAATACGGTCCATCCCAAAGGGGACAGCAAACGAACCGGTTGAGGAAGCGTGATGGTTTTCATCTCAAGCCTCCGCACTGCGACCCTTCATCGCGAACAAACCTTGCGGTCTTTTCTGGATGAAGATGATGATGAATACCAGCACTGCTATTTTTGCCAACACTGCCCCGGTCCAACCTTCTAACCATTTATTCAATACACCCAGACCCAAGGCCGCATACACAGTCCCGGCCAGTTGGCCAACGCCTCCCAGCACCACCACCATGAACGCATCGACGATGTAGCCTTGGCCCAGGTCTGGGCCCACGTTGCCGATTTGACTCAACGCACAACCGGCAAGACCCGCAATACCAGAGCCGAGTGCAAAAGCATAGGTATCTATACGCGCCGTATTCACGCCCATGCACGATGCCATGGCGCGGTTTTGTGTCACGCCGCGCACAAACAAACCCAACCTCGTCTGGCTGATCAACAAAGCCACACCTGCAAGCACCAGTAATGCAAACAACACAATAAACAACCTGTTCCAAGGCAGACTGAGATTCACCAGGACCTCAACACCACCACTCATCCACGAGGGGTTTTCAACGCCTACATTTTGTGCGCCGAACAATGTCCTGACGGTTTGCATCAAAATCAAACTGATGCCCCATGTGGCCAACAAAGTCTCTAGCGGGCGTCCATACAAATGACGCAAGACTGCACGTTCCACCAAGGCGCCTACCAAAGCTGCCGAGAGGAATGCAACGGGTAAAGCCGCAACCAGATAGTAGTCAAAAGCGCCGCCCATGTGTTTGCGGAAAAATGCTTGCACGACATAAGTGGCATACGCGCCGACCATCATCAACTCGCCATGCGCCATATTGATCACCCCCATCAACCCATAGGTGATGGCAAGCCCGAGTGCAACCAACAACAATATCGATCCCAGACTCAAACCCGTGAAAAGCGCACCGAGTCGCTCGCCCCAGGCCAATGCAGATTTGATGTCAGCTAGCGAAGCCAGCATTTGTGCTTTCACCGCCGCGTCGGTTTCCTGCGTCATTTGTTGGTTCAATAGCAACTGCGTATTCGGTGTTTTGCTGTTACCCAAGGCTTTGGCTGCAGCCAATCGGACTTTGGCATCGTTGTTGGTGATGTCAATCGCAGCTTGAGCCAATAGCAGCAACTGACTGACAGCAGGATTTTTCTCTGCAGCAATCGCTTTTTCAAGCAATATTTTTTTACTTGGATCGGGTTCGGACAGCAATGCCTGCGCTGCCTTCATTCGCAATGCATCGTCAGGACTGAGCAATTGCAAAGCAGCCAGCGCTGAATCTATTTCACCGCGCATGCGGTTATTGCTGACCACATTTTCGGCACCTGCGGGTAATGCCGTTTCTTGGTTAGTGACGGCATCAGTGGCCTTGTTGTCTCTGACGATCAATACTTGCTGGCCGGCCACCAGCACGGCATCATCAGCCAAAGCCTGTAAAAAAACAGCTGTTTGTGCATCGGCTTGTGCCAATGTTTTTTGCAGACTTTCAATACGGGTGTCTGTTTCGCCCGATACGATGTCATGCACCTGTTGCGATGTCAATGCGTGTGCCACTGAAAAACTCAGCCCATACAAACAACACATCCCAAACCATACGATCGCTTTCATACCTGCTCTTTTCGCTGTTCATCAAAAGGGGGAGTGACTCACGCCCTCCCCCTCATGTTTAACTTCCCGCATTGACCGCACATGCAATCAATGCAATCCCACATGCATTACTTCTTGACAGGTTCGTCAGGCTT
>Ga0214921_10007899_pt1 | contig 14011 bp, 33 predicted proteins | sample LL1505_MetaG_FD_177992 | JGI IMG/M metagenome (GOLD analysis project Ga0214921, IMG submission 177992) | Freshwater microbial communities from Lake Lanier, Atlanta, Georgia, United States - LL-1505 | ecosystem: Environmental > Aquatic > Freshwater > Lake | place: USA: Georgia | collected... | reverse complement strand
AGGCAAAAGGCTCTAACACTGACATCACATCAATTGGCATTAGTTTAACCAAAGGCTTCTAATAATAACTATCGGGCATAGCCCACCTTCAGAGCCCTCTTCGGAGGGCTCTTTTTTTGTCTCTATAACTTAAACAAAAATTTCTTGTGTAGATTTAATCTTGCCTTGTTGTACTGAATCGCAGTAACAACCAATGCAAATGCCCAAGGTACAATGGCAGCGGCCCAAGGTACAAGTCCAGCCCACCATGTGGCCATCAATGGTTCTTTCATTAGCATCAACATTGCCACAGCAAATAATACAAATGATCCTATAAACACAGTGTCAGGCCAACGTTGTAGAAGTTTGCTGACCATAGTAGCACCAAATAATATAATTGGCACGCTGATCAATAATCCAGCAATAACCAAAACAAAACTTCCGTTGGCAGCTGCGGCAATCCCCAGTGCATTGTCTATGCCCATAACAGCATCAGCAACTACAATGGTACCGATAGCACCCCAGAATGTGTCTTTGGCATCAACGTTGTGTTCACCATGATCGAACACAAGTTTCCAACCAATCCATATTAGTGCCGCCGCACCAATGGCACGTAGTCCTGGAATCATTAGTAGATAAGTCAGTGCCGCCACTGATACAAAGCGTATAGCAATAGCACCAAATGTGCCCCAGAAGATTGCTTTTTTGCGTAAGTGATCTGGTAATTTGTTAGCTGCCATTCCGATAACAAGAGCGTTATCACCAGCTAATACAATGTCTATCAAAATGATAGCGAGAAATGCCCAAAGGGCTTGGAGCGTGAATAGTTCCATATCTTCCTTAAAAGTTATGGTCTCACTTCTTTGTTTATAGACCGGGTATGCGCATACCGTGTTGACGACCTATAAAACCAACACCTGTTGGTTAGTTACTCCCCATAAATATTTAGTAAATATATGATGATGAAAAAACTTTTATTAAGCCCATGGACTGCTCTGCTTACATTGGCACTTATTTTAAGTATAAGAATTGCAGATCCTGTCTTTATTGAAAGCGTAAGATTACGCTACTTTGATACACTAATCACAGCTAAAGCTCCCACAGATAACAACATCTATACGATCAACATAGATGAGCCTACTTTAGACAAATACGGCCAATGGCCATTGCCGAGGGTCAACTATGCTGAAATTATTGAAGATCTTTATCATCGTAACGCTGGCCTTGTTGTGCTCAATGTGCTCATGGCTGATCGCGATCGCACTGGTGGAGACAGGGATCTTGGTGCCGCTCTTAAACGTTATCCGGTAGTACTAACATCTGTACCTAGTGACAAAACAAAAAACACGCCTAGAAAACCAGGTAGTGCTGTTCTAGGACCAGAGTGGCAAGATCAAATTGTTCAGTATCCAGGACTTATTGCTAATGTATCTGTTCTGGAAAATTCCGCAGCAGGTATTGGTATAGTTAATACTCTTCCTGAGATAGATGGAGTTAATAGACGAATACCTTTGATAGTGTCAGTTGATAATAACCTTTACCCTAGTCTGTCGATGGAAACACTGAGATTGGCAGCAGGTGATTCCACCTTCCAGGTAAAACTCAACGAGTATGGTGTTGAAAAAATGCGTATTCCAAAATTCGGTCCCATCAGTACAGACCCATTAGGACGTATATGGATTGATTGGAGCCAACAGAGTAAATCGGCATCACTAACAAATCTTCCAAAAGACTTCGGTGGTGCTATTGTTATAGTAGGACCAACTGCCGCGGGTATTAGTAATCCTGTACCAACAAGCAAAGGTGCTGTATGGCCGCATGAAGTACAGGCCAGTGTAATTGCCACGATGGCCAACGGAGTTGTTATACAACGTCCTGACTATGCAGATGGTGTAGAAATTATCGCTATTGCCATTGCAGGATTATTATTACTATTTTTAACGAGGTGGACTTATGTGGGACTTTCGTCAGTTGTTGTATTGGTTGCTGGCGGTATCGTTGGTAGTCAGTACGCTTTCACTAACTTTTTATTCTTATTTGACAGTACTGCCTTTGCCATTGGCACAGTCTTGGTCGCTTTGCATGCCTACGGAGTTAAGTTTGTTTCAGAGTTCTTACAAAAGCAGGCCATAAAGAAACAATTTGCTGGATATTGTTCTAAAGAAGTAGTAGAGATGCTACAAAAAGATCCAGACTTAATCAAGCGTGGTGTACGTAAAGACGTATCAGTTATGTTCAGTGACCTACGTGGCTTTACTCCTATTGGTGAACACTATGGTGATGATGTTGCTGGGCTTGGTAGGTACATGAACGGTTACATGGATGCTATCAGCCAACCAATGCTGGCTAACAAAGGTATGGTTATCAAGTATGTAGGTGATGCAAGTATGCACATACATGGTGCTCCTATTGAAGATCCAAATCATGCTCGCACTATCGTTGCTGTTGGCCTAGAGATGTTGGACAAGGTAGACGAGTATACTAAACAGATGGAAGCACAAGGGTTACCACCTGCCGCAATGGGTTGGGGTTGTAATTCAGGTATTGGCTTTATTGGTGAGATGGGTTCAACCGAACGACACAGCTACGACATTCTAGGTGACATGGTTTCAACTGCGGCACGATTAGAAGCACGTTGCAAAGCATATGGTGTACTATGTATTATTGGTGCTGAAACATACAATCGTACTAAAGATGATTTCTTCTATCTGTATCTAGACAACTTACAACCTAAGGGCAAGACAGTAGCAGATGCTATCTATACAGCACTACGCACTAAAGGCGCCGACTATAGTAAGGAACTTGCAACACATAATAAGATGCATGAGTTATACCGTCAGAAACAGTTTGATGCGGCTGCTATATTGTGTGGAGAATTAAAAGGCAAGTTTAGCGGGCAGATGGACAAGTACTACAAAATGTGGATTGAACGTTGTGAGTTTATGAAGCAGCAAGACCTAGGCGATAGTTGGAACGGCGAATTTATAGCTCACGAAAAGTAATTACTTCTCTTCTTTTTTAGAGATCTTGTCTGCTTCGTCCATAGCTTCGTGGAATTTCTTATTAGCCTGTGCTTCGACCAATGATGTTTCCATAACACGATCTGATTCAATCATCTTACCTCGTAGGTGCAACACAGTGTTTACTTTTTGATTTAAGCGTATTAGATCGTTGTCTAACATACGGATACGATCAATCAGCGCAATAAGCACAGTATTTGCATCGTTGATGACAGGTTTTACTTCTTTTGTTGCCCATTCCCAAACGTATTTGATAATGAATCCCATTCCAACTGCCATGACAATTGGAAAACCATATTTGTTAACTAACATGACTACATCCATTATTTGCTCCTATCTTTTATATAACGACTGATATTCTAATTTTTTTATTTTTTCTAATAATTCTTGATTTAATTCCACCCATTTCTTGCCATTTATTTTCATTTCTTCTAATGTTAAAAACATCCATAATGATATTAAAAATGCTCCAGAAGCAAACAAATAGATAACAAGAAGCATGTATCCGTTTATATACATATTCCGATAATCATCCCAACAAAAATTCCAAAAGCAACTGCTTTAAATATATCTCTATCATGCCATACTGGTTGATTTTTTAAATATTCTTTAGTATTTTGTGGAAGATTTTCATACCACAGAGTCCATTTGTTCATTTTCTCAATCCCTCTTCGATAAATTTAACCACCGGGTCCAGCTTGACCAGCATAGCACGACCATCAACATTTTTAATTTTAAAACAATCCCCAGCATTCCATCCTAACTTATCTATGTCTAATTCAGGATCAAATACAATACCCCAAGGTTCTAAATCCCAATCATAATCAAAGTGTCGCATAGAGTACCTCGTGAAGTCTATCTGCGGCGTTGCGAATATCTTCGCTTAGTTCACCTACACCTATTTCTTGTTCAATAGCACGAGCAATGTCGTGTAACTGTATAATTTTGTCTTTGAGTTCCATTAGTCTCTCCTTGCATCGTTCTTACCGTCTGCACGGGCGATACGGTCTGTATCAGGTTTCAAACCCAAAGCGTTTGATACAATAGTGTCAATACGGATGACATCGTGATTCATGGTTTTTACACGATTATCTAGGGCTGTGATAATGCCCGCCATGCCTTTTATTGAACCGAGTACGCCCTGTAATAGCAGTTTGATAGTTAAGTATACAAAGTACCCGCCTGCTAGGGCCGCAGCCACTGGCATGCCCAAATCACCAATTATTTTGAAAATATCGCCCATTGTTCGCTCCCGGGTTAGTGTAATATGAGTATTTAACCGATTGACAGATTTTTAAAGTGATGCTATAATATACATACTTTAACGAAAGTGAACAAATGCGTATCCAAATTGTATCCGATCTACACCTAGAATTTTCCGACATCAACATTCAAAATACCAATAATGCTGATGTGTTGATTCTTGGCGGTGATATCATGGTTGCTTCAAAGGTACATAAACTCGAAAGCGAATATGGTATCCGTTTTCGTGATTTCTTGAAGCGTGTGAGCTTTCAATTTCCTCACGTGATCTATATCATGGGCAATCACGAATTCTACAGCGATGGTCGTTGGTTTGAAAGCATTGACGCTATGCGATCTGCCTGCGGTGTTCACGAAAATATTTATATGTTAGAGCGTGATACCAAGATCATCGATGACGTTGTGTTTGTGGGTGGCACACTTTGGACAGACATGAACAAGCATGATCCGTTGACTCTTCATGCTGTTCGTGATATGATGATGGACTATCGTGCCATCAATAACGACAAAGCGGGTTTTAGAAAACTTAAACCCGCTGATACCTGCGAACGACACAAACTAACCTTGGACTATATCAAAAATGTAGTTGATGAAAACAAAGATAAACGGTGTGTGGTAGTGGGTCACCATAGTCCTAGTTTTCAAAGTGTACACGAACAATACAGATCAGAGTATCTGATGAACGGTGCTTATCACAGCAGTCTAGAGGAAGTCATGTTGGATCGTCCGCAGATCAAACTGTGGACACACGGTCACACTCATCATCCCTTTGATTATGTCATCGGTGAGACTCGTGTTGTTTGTAACCCTCGTGGCTACGAGCAGGAATATGGATTTAGTGAAGACACCGGATGGGATCCGGAGAAAGTAGTTGAAGTATGAACATCACTGTTTACAGCCGGAATCGATTCTACGAAACATTCACCAAGTGGGATGTTCCTCGTGACTTTGCTGACCCTATGGCTAATTATTTGGTCTATGGCTACGAGCCTGGCGGGTTCTTTACTTCGCTGCTGGCTAATGATTTCTTTGCGGCCATACAGTCAAGCCATCCTGCCAACACTGTGGAAGCATTAAAATGCCTTGTGGGCTGGATCAATGATTGCATGCCTCCAGAGGCCTACAGCAGCTACAATAGAGTCAGTGAATGGTGTCGTCTACCTGAAGGCCATCGAAGAGCTATTCTTGAAAAGTATGAATTGATTTACACAGAGCAAGAAGAAATCATGTTGACTCTTCGGAGCGAGTCTACCGTTGAACCAGTGCTGTACTAGAAAGTGGGGGAGATATGATGACAGATAGTGATCGACTGATAACACTGCTAAAAGGACCTGATTGGTATGCACACAAAGCTGCCAAAGAAATGTTGATGATTTTGAATCAAGGAAAAAGAAAAAGATACAAGTCTATGAATTCTACAGCAGATAAACATCTATCAACTATCATGGATCTTTTTGATAAAGAACAGTCAGTTAGAATCCTTAAGACTTGGTTAACTACCTACAGTTTACCGTTGGATCCAGATAGGCTAAAAACGTTTGACCGGTTCCATGAACAGTTTGGCAAATTCATCACCAATAATACAGAGCTGATTAAAAGTTATTGAAAGCATGATATGAAAAAGATCTATTACGAAAAACGTGGCCGTAGGTATGTGCCTGTGAGTGAGTACGACAGCGAGTACTTGGACAGTTTCTCCAAGGGCACACACATTGTGATGGTGTATCCGGGGGGACAAAGTCGCCGGTACAACATTGATCCAGCTTATGCTCCTATGATTGCAGCCGGCCGGGTGGCTGAAGATGCTATCTGCCGAGCCATTAGTAAAGCCAGCGAAATGCGTCCAGCACGTACTCCAATCACTCTCGGTCAAAAAAAGGCTTGGGAAAAGTTGGCTAAAGAACTAGGGGACGAGTTAGCTACTCTTCATGGATTGTGTGTTCACGACTGTGCGGAAGCAGGCGTCAAGGCCATGCAGGAAGAAGCTGACAAATTAATGAAGCATGAAGGTGTTCGTAAGGCCTACGATCATTTTATGTTAATGTGTGAACTTACAAAGGAAAAACAAAATGATTAAAGAATTTATGAATATAGTAGAATCAATGGAAGGTATTACCGACGATTGGTTTAAGCATGGGAGTTTTGAAACTTACAAACACCCGACACCGATTCATTATAAGACTGCTATTTCTAACGGTACTATCGAAACACTGGAAGGGCCTGTGGACTATCAAGCTGGTCATAAAATTATCACAGGACCAAAAGGTGAGCAGTATCCGGTGAACCCACAAAAGTTTTCAGAATATTATGACGACAACAAAGATGGTACTGCTACACCTAAGAAGATTGATAAAATTGCCAAACTTGCAGATCACGATGGCGTAGTTAAAGCATCGTGGGGCGATTTGAATTACAAAGCAGGCGAAGATTATATTGTACGTCACGGCGCCAACGATTACGGTGTTGTAAAGAAAGATATATTTGCTCAAACATATGAGATGCCAAAATGATAATAGAACAAATGACTAATTGGTTAACGGGTAGTATTTTATTTGCACTAGGATGTTTGGTCTTGGTTGCTGGGGCAATATTGATCAATAATTTACTGCACAAATTTTGGAAACCAGTGACCGTAATATTCATGCGAAATGACAGCGTTTATCCAAAAATACGTTTTGCCACTGTGGATGACTTCAAAGATCCTGAGTTTGAATCTCCAAAAGTCGTTGACAAAACTACAAATTAATGTTATAATAACTCATCAAATGAAAGGATTACTATGATCACTCTTAAAGAATGGATGGAACTTGTAGATTATCGTATCACTGAGGGCAGTGATTATGGTTGGCAATGCTACGGGCATGATGCTCATATGTTGGACAGTTGGAATGGCGATCAGGATGGACATAGTTTCACTGTGATCTTCGATACTAAGACCCAGGTAGTGTATGAAGTTCAGGCACACGACTATGCTCGCAATCGTGCATATCGTTTGATTAATCCAGAATTTAAATCTGCTCATGAGCACGAAAGCCACGGTCGAGGCATAGAAAGCAACAATGCCTGGGATGATGTTGATTACATTGATCTAGACGTGGTTGATGACTTTATCCAGAAAGGTCTGGCTATTCGAGATGGTGAAGAATACGATACTCGTGTGCAGATTGAAGTGAACTTTGATGATGCAGAGTTATTGGAATATATGAAGATCGCACACGATCGTGATATCACATTCAACGAATTGGTTGAGATTGCTCTTCAAGAAGCAATTGACCAACATCGTATGTTAAACGATATTCCTTTCCCCCTACCAAAAGAAAAACGCAAGAAGAAGAAAGGTAAAAAATGACCGAAGCACAAAAGTTTTTAGATGATCTAAAGACTGGTGTTCGATATGTAGTAATCAATGATTGCTACGGAGGATTCGGTCTCAGCGATCTTGCTCGTGATGAATACAAAAAACTTGCAGGTATCACAGATCCCGGTTGGTATGATCGTGATGTAGCCAGAGACGATCCCTATCTAGTCAAGGTAGTCAAGGAACTTGGCTCTGCTGCCAGCGGCGCCCACGCCAAACTCAAGATAGTGGAACTCCCAGGAGATGTATCCTGGCACATTGCTGAGTATGATGGAGTAGAATGGGTGGCTGAAGATCATCGTACCTGGAAATGAGCAAACCTGTAGTTATGAGCCCTGGTCAATGGGACACGGTACTTGAACGTATCAAACAGAGAGAAAAGCCCAGCGTGTATCTTTCTAGATCAAAAATGAAAGAGGTACTAGGCTTTACTGTACGTGATCATAGAGAGTATGTCAAAGATCCAGACTATGTAAAACGGCCGGACAACGGAGAATGGTACTACATGGAACCTGCTGGCTGGTTTGAAGGCAAAATGAATGTGCATACTGTTCGATTGGATTTCTACGATGAACAGAAACGCACAATGTTTCTACTAAAATATGGCAACGGACAAGATTAAAATTGGTTCTCTCAATGAGATCTTAGCCACCCGAGTTAGAACAGTTTACCCCTATCGTGTGAACTTCGATAATATTACACGCAATCAAATTGAAGAAATGGCTGCTTGGTGCATTAATAACTGCAAAGACCTATGGCGTGAGGAACATTATCACGCACTGTACTTTCAATTCACAGATGACTATGATGCCATGATGTTTATGTTGAAATTTGGTGGCAGGGGTAATGTATGAAAGATCTAGAAAAACAAATCTTAGATGAGCTTGGCACAAAGATGCAGAGCGAAATTGATCGAGAAATACTTTGGGGCATGCTGAAAAATATAGGTTGGCGTAGAGTCATGTTAGATAGATTCACAGATAACAATCATGCCGTGGATATCACAAATTGGTTGGCGGAACACTGCAAGCATGCCTTTGAAAGAAGAGGCGCAGACTTTATCTTTGAATCTGAAGTAGATGCTGTAAATTTTACCCTGAGATGGCAATAATAAAAACCAAAGGTTATCAATTTGAACCTACTCAGGGTTACATGGGTCCTGCACCTAAAGGAGATACACATAGGTATATGATAATCAACGATCAAGTAGAGGAAGTACGAGAGATAGTAGTACACCAATTTACCATGGGTGATGTTGAGGATCCAGATCTATATGCTGCAGAACCACTTTGGAAATGGCAACAAAGTGAAGAAGGTCGATGGATCATGACCCACGCAGTAGAAACTCCTAGTTGGTACAGAATACCAGATGTAATGCAATACGGCTACCGCTTCGAGGTTCGAGCCAAACTGTCAGGTGCTAGACTCACAGAGTACATGTTGAGGCACAGTAAGTGATAGATCCAAATCCAACTCCCACCATTCTAAGAGCTCAGAGAGCAGAAGAGCATCTCAAGGTTGATCAAAGATTGATGCAGTTATTGGACACATATCATGCTATCGTACTCAAAGACGATGACTTTTCAGAGAAACTCACATGGTGTTTGGAGAACTGTCAAAGCAAGTTTCGTGATCTCAGCGATCCAAACGGTCGAGCATGGTATTTTCAAAACGAACAAGATGCCACTATGTTTGCCATGAAATGGGCTTGACATTCTAGCCAACTGATGTTATACTATATGTATAATCTAAACTATACGAAAGTGGTGCGACAATGGCAGGCAAAGCAAAATCAGTTTACCTTACAGTAACCACAATGGATCACAAATCTGTGTTTCATCGCATGTTTTTCAACGCCAAACAGCTCAACGATTTCGTTAACACAGATGAATTCAAAGTTAAATATCCCTTGACAGAATTTAAAATTGTGAAAGAAACCTATTAACATGTATAAAACAGTTTACACAGAAGTTGAAGTAGATGTCGACTTGGGAGATTTTGAAACAGAAGATCTGCTAGATGAATTAGAAAGTCGTGGCGCAATGCCGGTAGACAGTCAGTATGATGCCAAGGATTTGCTTACGGGTATTTGGCTTAAACGTAGAATGGGTCGTACAGATTATCAAACAGAATTGGACCAACTAATTTACGCAAGTCTAGGACATATTGTATGAACTACTCATGGATTTTAATCGTTGCAATGTATAGCCCTGCTGGGGACTTTATGAATAAAGATATTATAAAGTTTGACTCCCAGAAGGCATGTGAAGCAGTACGAGTGCAATTACCAAATTTAGATCACCCGATGCGTGTAAAACACAAAGGTTTATGTGTGACCCGAGATCATTGGGAAGGTAAAAAACAAATGCCCGGTGTGGCCTACGACTAGGAAAATTATGAAACAAGAACTAGATAAGTTGTTGTGCGAAAAGTATCCCAAGATGATGATCAATCGCAACAAGGATATGAAAGAAACTTGTATGTGTTGGGGCTTTGAATGTGGCGATGGTTGGTTCGGCATCTTAAATCAACTTATGGGAAATATTCAGCATCACATTGATTGGAAAGACAAACAGCGTAAGTGGGCCATGGATTATAATTATATGACTGCACAATGTAAGGCTGGTAACTTTGATGCATTTGAAGAAGCAAACAAAGGCTTTACCGACGAAGAGTACAAGAATAAAAAGTTAGCGGAAATTGTTGCCGGAGATTTTAGACAAATTCCTGCGGCAATTCCACAAGTAACATTGGATCAAGTCAAAGAAAAGTTCGGCACACTACGTTTCTATTACACAGGTGGTGATGACTATATCCGAGGTATGGTAACTATGGCCGAAAGCATGAGCGGCGTTGTCTGTGAAGAATGCGGTGCTCCAGGCAAACGTCGTGGCAGCGGTTGGATTTATACTGCCTGCGATACTCACACCAAACCAGAACATTTAGAGAATGGAGATAACAATGAGCCAATCTAAACACAAAAAGTATCAGTGGATTGATGGTGAAACTGCAGATCGCATTACCAGTCTCAATCTCAAAGACTATCGTGCCTATCTCAAGAAAGAATTGGCGCAATGGAAGAAGAACCCCAAGACCGAAGATAACCCAGATGGCTATTGGTTACACCCAGAAGATGTCAGTGGTAACATACGTAGGATTGAAGCTCTCAATCTAATCATCAACGACTTTATAACAACATCGGACGAAATAAAATGAAAATAGGATTTAGCCTAGGACGTTGCGTCCGTGATATCGTTAAGGGATCGGTTGACATCGATGATGTGGCATTCATCATTGCTGCCACTTCTATCCATGATGAACCGCAGTTGGCCAATGTAATTGAACAATACATGTATCGAGATGATGATTACCTTTACGGACTTGATGAAAGCAAGTGTCAAGCAGTGGCTCTAGAACTGTGGAGCACAAATAAAATACTACAGCCTCGTAGACAAGGTCTGCATCGTCATCGCCAACCTGAAAACTCAGTATGGGTAGACATGTTTCCCACAGAACTTAGCGAAAATCACTCAGTCAAGTCTGCCTGGGATGCCTACAGATTTATGCTACATATGGTAGAGAACGTTGACAATGAAGCAGTAGAGGTTTTTAAACAATAGGAGAAGTTATGGTCACAGAGGGCTCTAAGTGGACAGGGGTTACCGGCAACGATAAATTTCATGTAATACATGTGGTCGAACTTGACGGCCATACCTGGGTTCATTATATTAAAGAAAATGCACCCGAAGATACGACTCGAGAGTTCAGTTGTTATCTAGAAAGTTTTTTAAGTAGATTTAGAGCAATACCGGAATGATTAATTTTAATTTTAATGTTCGAGTACCTGGTTGGAACAGGTTCCGCAATATTCGATGCTGGAACGGCTCTTTACCAATACCTTTCAAGTTCTGGGAACTACAGATATATTTCAGTGCAGACATTGTCGATGTTGCCGTTAATATTACTACAAGACAGAGCCATAGCGGCATCCGACTATGTCTAGGACTGCTAGGGGTCAACGTAGATTTTAATCTCTACGATTCAAGACACTGGAGTGAAGGCAAATGGCACTCTCAGATCTAGAAACCATACTACTGGTATTCGTTTTTTTACAGATCAAACATTTTCTAGCAGACTTTGTTCTGCAGACTTCACGCATGATTCATGAAAAGGGTATCTACGGTGCTAGTTATGGTATCTATCACAGTCTTTTACATGCAGCTGGTACTCTGTTAGCATTTGTATGGCTGCACCCAATCGTCGGCTTGGCTGCTGCATTTTTTGATTTTTTACTGCACTATCACATAGATTGGGCCAAAACCCAGATCAATGCTCACGCCAAGCTGTTGCCCCAAGATCGTGCTTTTTGGGTATGGTTTGGTGCTGATCAATTGGCACACCAACTCACCTATATCATGCTGATTTGGTGGATATTCTTTGGTCTGTAGCTGTAATTATAGTATAATATTAAAGAAGATAAGTAACATTATACCATGGAGCAACAATGTCCGCTAAGAAAATTGAAGAATTCAATGCAGAAGATCGCATTGATATCAAATTACTGGAAAATTCAGTATTCTTCCTTACAGGCGAAATCGCTGAAGAAAATATTTCCAAATGCATCAAGTGGCTAACCTACGAAAATCTTGATACCAAAGCGGAAAAAGTTCTAACACTGTATGTTAACTCAACAGGCGGCGACTTGTATCAAGCGTTGGCGCTGATTGATGTTATGAATACCATTGAATATCCTATACGCACAATCGGCATAGGTACTGTTATGAGTGCAGCATTTTTAATCGTAGCATCTGGTTCTAAGGGCGAACGATATCTTTCACAAAATACCAGTTGCATGTGTCATCAATTTGCCGGAGGAGGTGGTGATGCCAAGTATCACGATCTCAAGGCTGAAATGAAAGAGAACGACATGCTAAATGTTAGCATGACCAACGTGTTAGTAGCAGCCACAGGCAAAGCACCAACATATGTTAAGAAAAGACTTTTACCACCAACCGACGTTTACATGACAGCAAACGAAATGATTGAACACGGCGCTGCCGATTATATTTTAGAATGAGAAACATATGAAAACAGATTCAAAAGTAGTTGTATTGGGTGGAAAATTAGAAGCTGAAGCCAAGCGCAAACAGGATCTCCTTGATGTCATTGACGCCATGCGGTTAATGGTGCAGAGTGGAGAGATCGCAGAGTTTGTAGCAGCCAGCATAGACGAAGATGGCATCACACAGATTCATGTGTGTGCCTTGGACTTGCCTGGCAGCATTGGATTGTTTGAGATTGGCAAGCACTTGTTGATCGCAGGCGAGACAGATATCTCCGACACAGAATAAACTGTGGCAAAAATGCCACATAAAGTGGCTATATTTCTATTGACATATAAATAAAAAGATCGTATACTACACACAGTTGTTTAGGGAGGCGTCAAAATTTATTTTGCCTAAAATGCAAATAGAGGTTGACAACAAGACTAAATAACTGTATAATTAATACATAGACAGCAGAAATGTTGTTTTGTAAATCAAGGAACAAAGAGAAAAAACATGAAACTCAGATCATCTTTTAGTCATTTTAATTCAATACCTAAACAGGTAGGCGTGATGGCCTCTTGCTGGTTAGCGATTAATAGTCTATCATATGATCGTACACCAGAGCTAGAGCCGGGGTCCGTGGAGATGTTAGTGTAAACATAAAATACACAGCAACTTTAAAGGACCCCAGGATTAAACACCCTGGGGTTTTTGTTTTTATAAAGGAAAAATGGAAAAGATAGATTACGCAAAATTAAATGAACGTATTGTTGAACAGGCTTATGAAGCAGTTCTTACCAAAGAGCAACTTCAAAAACTTATTCAAGATAAGTTTGAACGTGCTAGGCAATACCACGAAGCGTTAGCGAAAGCACCGACGTTTAGTGTAAATTGATAGCAAAAGTGTTAAGGGAAACGAGGTCCCAGTCTGCACTTAAAACATGGACGAACGGGCGGCCTGTAGGATGGAACTCTTCTTCTAGAGCGAAAAATCACAGCGTATTAAAGCATTCTATAGGGACGGCCAAACATATAGCGTGGTACTGCATAGCAGACGTTATTAGAGTGCTTTAATACACACTCTCCTTACCAGAGCGTCCATTCGGGGCTGGTTGACATGCATAGCTGGAGAGTGTATAATTATTTTAATGGAAGTGTGCGCTGAATTGGTTGAAGGCAACGGACTGTAAATCCGCCACATAAGAAACATTGTAGGTTCGACTCCTACCACTTCCACCAGGATCACGGAGAAGTAGCTCAGTTGGTTAGAGTGCCTGCCTGTCACGCAGGAAGTCGCGGGTTCGAGTCCCGTCTTTTCCGCCAAGTATTATTCCGCAGTAGCT
>Ga0214921_10007898_pt1 | contig 14011 bp, 30 predicted proteins | sample LL1505_MetaG_FD_177992 | JGI IMG/M metagenome (GOLD analysis project Ga0214921, IMG submission 177992) | Freshwater microbial communities from Lake Lanier, Atlanta, Georgia, United States - LL-1505 | ecosystem: Environmental > Aquatic > Freshwater > Lake | place: USA: Georgia | collected... | reverse complement strand
CCGACGCCAAGATAACAGAGCTAACGCTCAAGTATCCAGACGCTGAAGTCTACGACGACTAAAAGGAAACCAACATGGAACTGAGGGCTGACCTAACAAACGACGACCACCTGGAAACAATCAGGAAGATCCACGACAACGAAGGAGGACCAAGGTCTGCATACGCATGGGCAATTGGCAGGGAAAAACTCGAAAGGGGAGTCCACGTGGGGGGAGAAACAACCTACTACCGGGACTACATTACTTACGATCTAGACACCAACGACGTCACTGACTTCATCATTGACTTCTACAACGCTTACAACCGCCGCTTCGGCTTAACTTATTAAGTAATCCAAGATGAAATACTGGAAGACGAAGGTCGAGCTTCATTTCACTGGCGATAGTGAGCAAGAAGCAATCGAACAGCTACAGAAAGCCCTTGACTACATAACCTATTACGTAAAGGAAGAAACGAACTTGGCGTTCTACATTCGCCCGACGACCGCAACATTTATTACGGACCAATCATGACGAAGGAAGAGTTATTAAGACGTGTCGTTTTGCAATTAAAGGAGGACATAGAGATGGGTGAGTGTGAGGCGATAGAGGAGCTACTGAAATGTTTAAGCGACGAAGCATTGAAAGGTTATTTGCCGGAATTTTCCGGAGAGGATGAATCATGACACCAGTCGAACTTAAATCTTTCCGGCAAGGAATCTTTTCAGAGCGCGAGACACTCAGAGAGGCGCTTGAATACGCACACATGGTGGCAAAAGGGTCTGACCATCCGCCGGCAGTGCTTACCGCCGTCTATGTTGTGCTCAACACGGTGATCAACGTGCTTAACAAAGAACCCGCACCTTCGCACTAACAAGGAACCAACATGAGTTATTTACCCGAGGCCCCAGACTTAACTCAACACCACTTCTTTGGCACAAGCCATGTGGAATGGCGATGCACCAGTGAAGATCGAGACCTCAGAGGGCTAATAAAGTTCTTTGAACAGGCGGGTTATCCCTACGCATTGTATTTGGTTCCCGGGCCAGACGACAGACCATATCAAATCAAACATACAATCCCAGACGTCGATGGAGTCGTCTGTCTTGGTACGTTTGAGCCAGACAGGAAAAAAAAATGAATACCAACGAATTACCCAAAGCCCGTTATCTAATTTGCTCAAGAGTCTGCATCAAAGAAGAAGACGGGATCTACTACACGGTTGCCGAAGACGCGCCAATCGACCCATCTCAGGATGTAGCTTACGATGTCTACGTTAAAAAGTTCGATGCCGTAAACCGAGACAATGAATGGGGGCCATGGGAATTTGAAACATTGCTCGACGAAACCTTTGACACGCGAGAGAAGCGAGACAAGCGTGCTTATCAACTACTAACGTGGTATCACCCCTCGGTAATTGACTACGCATACTAATAACTAAAGGCCAGCGGGGGTAACACCCTGCTGGCTTGTAACTTAAAAATCTCGCGGGCGTCTCAATCAGTCCACGCAACTGGGTTTAATTCGATCAGCATTTCCACCGACGCAGCGATGCTTTCGCCCGCTCAGCGTCACCCTTGGCGTGCTTAACAACACCCTCCATACGGGCGCAGAAGCTGGCTCGACGCCCCTTATCAGCTTCCGTCTTGGGGTTAGGTGCCGGCGCTTGCAGGTTGCTTCCTGTAGCGGCGTTGTACTTGGCCCGCCCCTTCGCCGTCAGACCAGCGCCTTCCTTGGTAGGTAACTTCTCACCCCTGCCGACTGAGAGTGACACTGACGACTTCTTCATTTCTTCTTCGCCGTCTTGGCTGAGTCCTTAAAATCCTGGGCAGTTGGAGCGCCAGGAGCACCGGGCTTCCTCATCTTTTCGTTAGACCCGGCTTTTATCCGCTCCCTCTTGGCATTGATATTGGAATACAAACCCTGCTTAGCCATAACCTGACCCCTTGTTAAAACAAAATGATCGAGCGCGTCTCAATCAGTCCACGCAGCTCTCGCTCGTTGCACCCATTACTTCGCTATCGCCATTATCTATCTTCAACCACACCGCCAAGTCATCTAGCGCCCTAATCATTGCGCCTTGCCCAGAAGGGTTAAGGATTCCTCTGATCTTATGCGCTTGATATTGCGTGATGCTTGCTTCTGATGCACACCGACGAACGCTGCTGCTTAATAAAATCCTACGAACTTGCAGCTTGCTTAGCCCCATCCTGACAACCTCGGGATGCTGCGTCAGACTCATCGCCAATATGCGAGCACACACTTTCTGCTCGCGTACATTCCCATACGTTAGAAACACCCACAGTTGTTGGTCCATCGGCATCCTGCTGATCCGACCGAAGATCATCCCGGCTTGAGCGTGGAAGTCCCACGCAGTCAACTTCATAGAGTTTGGATTCCGATGCTTATCTTTAGACAAGAAAACACCGGTCGGCATGGAAAGAATCTGCCGGCTCCGGGTGCGGAAGGCAAACCTTAATGCTGCGTCCGGCGAGCTAAACAAGGCGGGTCAAGACGACATCGAGTCGGTCTTCCTCGGTTGACCAAAGTTTCTGCGCAGTAATCTTGGTGATCTGAGTGTCATCCAGATACACAACTCGGTTCAATGAATCTGCCAAGATCTTCACCACATTATCGAGGTCTGGTTTCCCGGGTTCCCTAAAACCCGCGATGGCAGCTTCTCTGTCAGCTTTTTTCCAACTCTTGGGAATCTTGTATGTTGCTGACAAATCAAGCGATACAGGCCCCGTCCACGGGGTTGTGTCTTGCATGCATGGTGTTGCCTTGTCACGCAGCACAGACTCGTAAGACTTGGTTGCCGGCGGGGTGATCGCCGCTCCAGTCTTCTTGACAAAATGCGGTCGCCCCTTGCCAATCACCCGCCCGTAGACGGTGAAGGTTATCCGCCGAACGTCTTGCGCTCTAGCCGTTCCGTCGCTTGGTTCGTCCGCCATATCTCAATCTCCATTTCAATCCGTTTGATCTCAAGACGGAGCCGCTCATCAGACTCGACCGCTCTTTCTAGAGAAAGAAGATGATCCAAAAATTCCTGTCGGCAGAGTGCGTCTCGTTCCTGGCCAGACACTGAGCTTGAGCCCTTTCGCTCAGCGTCTTTCATGAGCAAAGCGATCAAGGACTTTTTATATTCCTCAAGGTAAACACGCTTTGCTTTAGCCGCCGGGTATTCATCACCAGCTTTCGCGTACTTCCGAAGCAGTGCATCAATATCGCTCAAGCGTTCATCTCCTTGAGTCGCTGCTCGACTGCGCGTGCAAAATTAATTGGACCCATTGGTCTGGGGTACGTGTGAACAATCTCTTTTATTTCCTCATCCGTCAGCCCGACCCATTGGCGCTGTGGACAGCAATGACCGCACCGGGGGCAGTCAATCACCAATTCGCGATCAGTCATAGCCAACTCCCTTGCAAAACATACGTCTTCTTGCCTTTTTCGCGCACATCAATCTGGCGCACCTTGAGCTTGAGACGCTTGGCGTAGTACCGAGCGCGACCTAAATACTTGGTTGCAATAAAATTTCTGCCGCCGCCGTTTGGGTAATCAATCCAACGGCAACATACGTAATATTTTTTCTTGGGCCAGCAGTGTTTCATTTCTCTCCCCTTTTGCGGTTCATGGTTTTCCCGTTCGGTAATTTTGATTCACAATTAGTAGTCTTTCCTGCGGATTTTTCCCGTTCGGTAATCATGCGATCTTGTCCTTAAACCCACTTGTGTGTAGACGCTTAAAACAAGCTTCGCATTTCCAGCGGAACGCGTTGCCCTTAGATGTCAAAACTTTGTGGAGCCCGGGGTTCACCCGGCACTGCTGACAATTAGGTTTCACTGTGTTTGATCTCCAATCCGAATAATCTCTACCTCTGATTCCGTCTCAATCCAGACCCGAGCACCGCAAGCCAGTGGTTTATCCGGCGCATAGACAACCCTACTAGGCCCATTGATCACGGCTTCATGGGCGTACTCGTTGTCTTTGTATGTCTTTACTGTAAGCACAGGGTCTTGCCGCCCACTCTTAGCGTTCGCCTTCACGACGTGCTGGTTAACGTGGATCACGGTTCTCATCTCGTTCCTTCAGTTGTGCGCTAAGGCGGCGGTGGAAGTTCGCTTCGCTGTCGTCCGCGCTAACTAGCCAGTCAATCCGATGCACGTAGATATAAGCTCGCCGCAGCAAGTCAACCGCACGATTGAACTCGGCAATCGTTTCCTCCTTGTACTTGTAATCCCAGTCGGTTGACTCCTCGTTATCGAGAATGAACTGCTCGATGTCGTCGGCAATTTGTTGCAACTTATATTGGTCGTAATCAAATCTTCCTCCGCTCATGACAGCTCCTTCTTGATGATTAATCGCCCTTGAGAGCGTTTGTATAAAGTGGGATACAGTTATCGGGATAAGCCATGCAGTCCCACAGCACGCCTTTGCTGTCCATAAACGCTGCTGGCTCTTGAGCCTGTCTCGATTCGATGTATTCCCGAAGCTCCCCAATCTCTTCTAGCAGTCGGGTTACGAGCATCATTCGAGTAAGCACACCGCCATCGGCGTCGGGGTGATCCTCGCACCGTTCCGAAAGGTTCTTTATGTCTTTGTACTTCATGATTTGTTGGCAGATGAGTAAAGAATTTCTTTCGTTGACTGGATGTCAGTCAACAATCCTGTTTCGACGCACGGCATTACGCCGTATCCAAAGTTCATCGGCACCGCACACCGCTCAAATTTCTCCCGGCTAATAGCACCAACGATATCGACGGTGGCTGGCCCATCCATGACGCACGACACGAATACATCGGCGTTGGTTTTATCCATGTCTTTGACAAACAGATAGGTTTGGGGGTACTGCTTGATCCTCGTCTTAACCTGCAACGAATACCCGTTAACCATCAGGTCACTGCCGCCGTCGCCGAATCGCTTGATGACCATCTCAAATGGCACACCGAATGCAGTACAAACCGCTGCTTCACCCAGGGTGCCGACCAGGTTGAGTTCAAAGTCGCTGCGAGACCAGTCAACCCGGCGGTTAATAACTTCACCGGCTGCATTGAGCTTCGCCTTGTTCTCCGACACAGCAATCGCTGCGTCAACAGCAAGCCGGTACTGTTGAGGAGAAAAGGATATGCGCATCAGCTTAACTTTTTAGCGTTTCTTTCAAGCCAAGCCGCCGTCCAAGGTCTTTCCCACAGTCGCATGTAACCAAGCTTTGCCCCCGCCGCGATAAGCTGCGACGTCATCCGCTCGTCACCATCAAGACCAACCCAGGTTTCTCGCATGGTGTAGTGCGGGAGATATGTCGCTTGCGCCAAAGTGAAGATTGGCTGTGGCTTGACTTCATGGATTTCGGATTGAGACTGTGGCATTGGTTATTCCTTGCTGGGCAATGACGCCCTTGTTGACAGTTGTGGTTGCACGGTGGGCAATGATGGTTTGCTTCTTTTAAAATCAACTCTTGTCTCGGTGGGCGGTACAAATCCATATCGTTTCCATGTCTCCAGTACGTTGACCTCGCGTCCACTACTTGTGTGCAGCTTCATGCGTATCCCTCAAGCACCTCGTGGCGCGGCAGGTTTCGTAAGACATAGACGTGTTCAGGTTCGTTGTTAAATAGTTTCTCGTCTCTTGTCTGCGTTGTTGAGAACGCCCAAACGTTTCTACTGTTTGAATTTACCAACCGGCGATTGATAAGACCTTCGTTCGCCATTCGTGACATCAGACCGATCAAGATCCTCTGTTGTGCACCTGGGACACAGACGTTTGGACCAGTCGTCTCCCCGTTCGCGATCAGAAAATTAATTACCTCTTTTCGGAGGTCGCAATGTTTTCCCATGGTTCCAGTAATTTTGAAGGTGTGATTGATAGAACATTGGCCATCGCAAGCAGGGTCTTCATCCCCGGGAATTGCGCGCCGGCTTCGTAGCGGCAGATGTTTGATTTATTCACGCCACAATTCTTAGCAAGCTGACTCAACGACAACCCGCATGCAACGCGATGGCGTTTTACACGCCTACCAACGATGCTCATTAGTTCCTCTTCGCTCATAAAATCCTTGGTTAAATCGAACCCAACTCTGCAAACCGTCCGCAGTCCGAACGCCAACGCAGCCATGCAGTGCCTCGGCCACCAAGCCATCGGCTCCTAACTTTTTGCACATGGACCTCGGTCACCGCTTGTGGGTCGGTGAGGTTCCGATGGATTGCCACGATGTTGTCCGCCTTGTTATAAAAATGAGCGGAGCCAGACACCGAATAGCCATCGGGCACGGGGTAACTCCCGTCCTTGTCTTTCATTAATTTCTGCGGGTGAGCAACAAGCCAGACATGTACTGAGTGCTGGCGTGCAAACGTGCGCAGTTGCGTCAAGAAAGCGGAGACGTACTCCGTCTCATTAATTCCCTCCTTGCGCCGCGTGTGATCAAGCTCGTTATATGGATCGATGATCAAGCCCCGCATGCCGTGGCGTCGAACAAGCACAGCGGCTTTGTCTAGCACTGAGTCCAGCGATGGGGTCTCGGGCAAAATAAAATGGAAATGCTCGTGCAACCAAAGCTTGGCGTCACTGAACTCGGCGTCGGTTACCTCGCCCGGGCGCAAGCGCTTCTGAAGCCGTTTCTCCAGCAGCTTGGCGGTGTGGAATGTCAGCGGCTGGTTCTCGGGAGAACAGACGCCAAAGACCCAATCGGATTGCTCTGCAAGATTGATTGCCAGGGCGTCTAGCCACTCGCTCTTGCCCATCGAGGGGATGCCCGTCACCAAGGACCATTGACCCGGCACAGGGGCGTAGAAGCGGTCTAGCGTTGGCCAGCCAGTGTGCTCGCCCTTGGGCAAGCCGTTATCGAGTAGCGTCTGAAGGTCGTCCTCGATATCAAGAATCGAGACTACGCCTTCCACCGGATAGGGAGACGCCGTGTTGATGCAGTCGCGCAGGATCTCAACGCCATGCTGTAGCAGCACGTCGTTAGCGTCCTTGCAGCCAATCGGTGCGGAGACACGCAAGCAGCGCTCGCGACCGAGACGACGACAGAGTTCTTCTTCAAGGCGCTTGCCGGGCTCATCTGAATCTGTCCAAAGGACAATCTTCTTTAGAGAATCAAGACGCTCATCGGAGAGGAAAGAAAACTTGGTATCAAAGTTCTTGGCATTGCCAGCAGGTGCGCCATCCGGAACGGACACGGCGTTCTTAAAGCCAGCAACTTCGAGCGAGAGGGCATCCATCTCCCCTTCGACAAAGATCGTCAGGTCATCATCAAGATCGTCGTATTTGTAGAGGATCTTTTCCGCCCCTGAGATCTGGCGAAAGAGCTTGTCGGGGGAGCGGTACTTGATGTTGACAATCTCACCGCTACGAAAGTAAGGGAACGCCACACAGTTGGATTCCTCTTCGACTTGCGGCAGGTAAACCCGTTCAACAGCAATCTTGTTGCGGATCAGAACGTCGACGGTAATTCCGCGTTGCTCGAAAAATTTAAACGCACGCTCGGTCAGTGCGAGGGGTCGGTGGTCTGGTCGAACGTAGTGCTTTTTGCTAGAGATCGCGGGCTTCTGATACTCACCCTGGGTGAGTCCGCCAGCCCAGCCACAGTGCCAACAGTTCCAAACTTGGCGTTCTGTGTTGACATTTAAGCAGGGATAGCTGCGCTTACGTCTGCTATTGCTGCATTGCGGACAAGGGACCTTAACCTCAACGCCGCTCTTGCTTCCGAGTTCAATTCCAAAATCTGCGAAGGTCTTCATGCAACCGTTAGTTTTTTTAAACATTTATACGTGGATAATTCTTACTTCTTACTGCCATCCGATGGCTCCCATCGGATGGCTTCCTCTGCCGTATTGCTACCAACCGTATTGCTGCAATGAAGAGTTTTTCTTAGGAAAAACGAAGAAGACGTTTGGCTGCACTCCGCTTTGCAGCCATGCCCCCCCCGACCCCCCCCAGGTCGCGGAAAGCGGGGAGACTCCAACCAACTACAACCAACACTTGCCGTCGAGTTGCACAACCAAACGCTTGGGTAGTCGTACTGAAGAGTTGTAGTTTTCCGAAAATTTTGCTATCCAAACGCACCGTTTGGGAGCAACCTTGCATCTTTCAGATGGCAGACCACTCAACAAAACAACCCAGCAGTTGCGAACATTAGCACAGCTATTTAACAGGTGCAACACTATCATCGAGGCATCAACATGAGACGACCGCTAACACCAGATGAGAAAGAGGACGCCGCAAGATTGCGCAAGCTATACGACCGTCTCGCGGGCGAGATGGGTACTTCGCAGGCCCAGATAGCGCAGGAGTTCGGGTTTGCGAACCCAAGCGCAGTGAGCCAGTATTTGTGCGGGCGTATCCCTTTGAACCTCAACGCCGCAACGAAGTTCGCCAACTTTTTTAATGTGCCGCTCAAGACCATCTCACCTCGGCACGCCGAAACGGTTGGCATACCTACGGATCAAAGCTCGATCCTCAGAGAGCTAGGCGTGACGCCAAATTGCGAGGTGCTACCCGCAAGCGATCAGGCGAGAAAAGTACTGGGAAACTTTGACCATCTGGTCGTTGACAGGACTGTGAAGTCGCTATCAGCCGGCACCTTTCTTGTGGGCGGCGGAGATGATGCAAGAGTCATTCTGGTGTCGATGGAAGGCGATACTTTTTGCGTCAAAGGGCTCGGGGATGAGGGCACTGAAGTGCGCCTGCCGCCCGCTGCCGAGCCGCTTCTTAACGTTGATGGACGCGTGGTGCTAATGACCCGGAAATTCTGATCATCTTTTGTTAGCACAGCTATTGACATGTCTCTGTAAACAACTCACAATTTGCATCGAACACTCTCAACGGGAGCAGAGATGTCTAGTGAACAGCAGGGAAATGTCTCAGGGTTGCAGGTGTACCGTGCGATAGCTGCGGTAACCTCGAAACTGACAAAAGCCGGTATCGGAAAAGATCGGCAGAACACACAGCAGGGCTATTCGTTTCGGGGCATCGATGATGTCTACAACGCCCTTGCGCCGCTCTTAGCAGCAGAGCAACTCTGCATCCTTCCGCGAGTCAAGTCTCGCGAAGTCATCGAGCGCCAGACCCAGCGCGGGGGCACGCTCTTCTACGTCTCAGTCGACGTGGACTTCCATTTTGTTTCGGCGGTCGATGGTTCGCAGCACGTTGTGTCCATGCCGGGTGAGGCGATGGATAGCGGAGACAAAGCGACCAACAAAGCGATGTCTGCTGCGTACAAGTACGCCTGTCTTCAGACGTTCTGTATCCCCACCGAGGGGGATAACGATGCAGACGCTACGACGCATACCGACGTCACTCCAACCGCCAAGCCGGTCAAGAAACAAGCCACCGTCCAAGCGCCGCCCAAGGGCGAGCCCGTGGTCGGCGCATCAGAGGTCGACTCGATCAATGCACTCGCCGCAGCAGCCGGTGTGCCGGTGGAAAAGATTGCCGCCAAGTACGGCGTCAAGACCGTTCAAGAAATCCCACTTTCAAAAACAGCAGAGATCGTTGATCGCCTGCAAAAACTTGCCCTAAAGGAAGCCGCATGAATAAGCAATGGACCCCAGACCCGAACGCAACTTACGTCACCCTGTTCGACAACCCGGCTGATCCGAACGGCAAGAAACCAGAGCGTAGCGGCACGATCAAATTCCCTGCCGACTGCTCGCATCTTGCCGGTCAGGAGATGGAGATCTCCCTGTGGCGCAAGGTTGGCCAGAGCGGCAAGCAGTTCTTTAGCGGCACCGTCAAGCCGAAGTGGACCCCTGATGGCGCGGCACCGAGCGCACCCCGGGCGGCTGAGCCACGGCAATCGGCAGCACCTCGCGCTCGCGGCTCTGTTGACGTGGATTTCTGATGAACCTGACCAACTTCAGGGGTCTTCCGGACGCGCTCGTTCAAGCCGTCCGCAATGACCCATACGCCGGAGGAGGAGACATCAGCACGACCAAGCTAATCGATGCTCCCCAGCGTCGGGTGCTGTACAAAAGGTACAGCGACTTTGTAGTCGAGGACGTGTCGGATCGGATCTGGTCCCTGCTTGGGCAAGCCGTCCATACGGTTCTGGAACGAGCTGAGACAACCGCTCTGACCGAGAAGAGACTCTTTGCCGAGGTGAATGGGTGGAGCGTTTCTGGGGCGTTTGATCGGCTTCACCTGGGCGATGAGCTGCTCCAAGACTACAAGGTCACGTCGACCTATAACGCCCAAGGATCAGAGAGTTGGACAAGGCAACTTAATGTTCTACGTTGGCTCGCGCACGAGAACGGCTACGAGGTTTCCAAGCTTCAGATCGTGGCGATCTTTCGCGACTGGAGCAGGGCGAAGGTGCGCGATGGTTACCCCGAATCGAACGTTGGCTTAATCGATGTTCCGCTTTGGGATTTGGATGACACGCGGGCGTACGTTGAAGAGCGGGTGTACCTGCACCAGCGTGCATCAGACGGGGATGAGATCCCGTGTACGGACAGTGAGCGTTGGTACGAGGGCACCACTTACGCGCTCAAAAAGAAGGGCGGCGTGAGGGCAACGAAGGTCGTAGCAAACATCGATGACCTTGGCGAAATCCAAGACGGCTACGAGGTCGAGGTACGCCCGGGTGAATACAAGCGGTGCGCGAGCTTTTGTGACGTCGCACCGTTTTGCAAACAATTCAAACAATCAAAGGAAAGTAAGGGAGAAGTACAGCAATGATGAACGTTGAAGAAGCAGCAAGTTATATGGACGTAACGCCAGAAACGATACGCGTCCTCGCAAGACAGAAACGAATTCCGGCGGCTAAGGTTGGGAAACTTTGGCGCTTTGACAGAGACGATTTAAATCAATTTATTCGGGGGCAGTACCAGCATGACACAAGAACAACAACAGCTCCCGGATCAGGTCCAGAGCAAGTCCAGCAAAGAGGAATATCTGACGGCTTGGTTATTCAACTGGTGGCAGACAGCAGTTCTTCTGGACCCAACGATTAATTCCGCTGACTGGGTCATGACCACGGCAACGATGCTTCGCATGTTAACGGAGTCGTCCTCAAAAGATGATGAGTCGTTTGCAAAAAATGCAGACTTGATTGTCGGTTTGGTCAAGGGCGAATTGAATGGTCCGAGAGAAATCATCAGGGACTAAACGTGTTGTGTCCGAAATGCTTGGGCCAGACGGTGGTCATCGAATCGCGTCACTCGGTGAACAACTCGATTCGTCGACGGCGCGAGTGCCCAAGCTGTTTGAATAGGTTCCGCACGCGAGAGGTCATTGAAGCTCGCGGCAAAAAAAGGAAAGCTCATGAGTGATAGCTACGAAGCAATCAATCAGCCCCGGCATTACCGGTCACATCCCAGCGGTGTGGAGTGTATCGAAATCACGGAGCACATGAATTTCAATCTCGGGAACGCCACTAAATATATTTGGCGTGCTGGTTTGAAATCACCAAGCGCGGTTGAAGACCTTAGCAAAGCACGCTGGTACATCACCCGCGAGATCCAGCGACTGGGCGGAGAGAAGATATGAGTAATGTATTTAAAGACCAGAAGTTATTTTTCGACATCACCGGGCAAACGCCTGGGGCCGAATCGTCAAAGCTCTATCGGGCGTTGATCGATGAGGAGTACCAGGAGATGTGTGACGCGAAGGATATGACGGATGCTGTTGATGCAGCACTGGATTTGATCTACGTCTGTGCGGGCTACTTGCACTCGCTTGGGCTTGACCCTCAACCACTGTGGGATGAGGTTCAGCTTAGCAACATGAGCAAGTTCAAGTCGCCCGATGGGTTCCGAGTCATGCGCCGCGAGGACGGCAAGATCATGAAGGGTCCCGCGTACTTTGCGCCTGACTTGCACGGTTTGATCATGGATCAAATGTCGGGCCGAGGGTTTGAAAAAACCCACTACTGATCAGCTTTGGTTCACACCGCTCCAAGCGGAGCGGGATTACCAATGGCAAATGGAACTGTGGCTACGCTGGAAAACTTTTGTCGAACGAGTTGAGTCGGCACTTGACACAGAAGATCCAAGCGAGCGCAAGGCAATGTACCAAAGTTGGCGTCTGGAATTGGGAGATGAGATGGCAAGGAACTACGCAAGGTATGCGGAGCAGATTATTGCCGGTGGTAGTCGAGCGCGAATCGACGCGGCGAATCGTTTGCTGATATCGAATGCGCCTAAGCGCATGCCCAAGTCAATGATTATGGGAGAGCTTGGTGGCGAATGAACCGTTCCCGCGTTGCTTTGATAGTCAGAAACAGTGGAGCATTTGGCGCGAGCTTGCCCTTGTGTCGCTGCCCGGGGGTAATGGGTATTGCGTGGATTGCTTGCCAAGTTTTCAGTCGCAGATGATTCGCGAAAGACGTTGTGCTTTCCCGGGCGTCACCTTTGTGATGGTTGACGACAGGCTCGAAGGGCGCAGGTCCCTTAAATCTAAAAAAAAAATGATGTATCAGACAGAAGAAGTCCTTTGAGATGCGTAAGTGTGCGTCAACACCTGACAGTACCCGTATAGCCATGCTATTGTGTGCTTGCGTGAAGCTTTGTGCTGGCCAATCGTCCCGGGAGGGGTTATGGCTATAGCTCGAAGAGGAAACGTCTGGCACTACACGATCACGATTCACGGGCGCAAGCACCGGGGTTCCTGTTTAACAGAAGACAAGCAACAAGCTCAGGAGTTCCACGACCGGCTGCGGGGTACGCTCTGGCGAACCGCTGTCATCAAGGAGAAGCAGCGCCGCACTTGGGTGGAAACCCTGGAGCGGTGGCTTGGGGCTCATGAGCACAAGCGGGATGCTGTTGGCGATATGCGCCACGGGCTCTTCTGGACAAAGGAATTCCGCAGCGCGGGCGTCAAGTTTCTTGACGAGATCACGCCAGACCTTGTGATGACAATCCGAGACAGGGAGGTGGGGCGAGCGAAGCAACGCTCGAAGAACGTCGAGGGAGTGCTCAAGCCGGCGACGATGAATCGCAAGATTGCGCTTCTGAGGACCGTGATCAACGCTGCGCACGGCAAGTACCTGTGGCTCGATGCGAAGCCAGTGTTTGAGATGTTGCCCGAGAACAACTCAAAGGTCAGGTGGCTGGAGCCAACGGAGTTTGCCCGTCTGGTTGCAGCGTTACCGCCAACGCTTGGGGCACTGGCGAGTTTTAGCGTGGCGACGGGTTTGCGTCAGTCCAACGCGTTCAATCTGAAGTGGTCGCAGGTGAACTTCGCAAGGAGAAGCATCACGCTGGAGCAGGAGTTGATGAAGAATGGCGAGCCGTTCTCAGCGCCCCTGAATCGCACGGCGATAGAAGTGATCCGAGGGCAGGTGGGACAAAGTGACGCATGGGTGTTTCCACAACAACCCGGTGGTCAGCCGTTCAAGCAACTGTCTTCAGCGGTGTGGGCAAGGGCGCTTCAGGATGCGGGGATCGAGGACTTCAGATGGCACGACATCCGCCACACGTGGGCGTCCTGGCTGCGTCAGGCGGGCGTTGGGATGGACAAGCTGCAAGAGCTTGGCGGCTGGAAGAACGCGACGATGGTCCAGCGCTACGCGCACCTGAGCGTTGAGCACTTGGCCGAGTCTGCAAGCGCGATTGATGGGGTTATGGGGAGCTTTTTGGGTGCTGCGAAGGGGCAGGACACAAATAGGACACAATGGGTCGGGGGGGCTAACGCTAAAGTTGCGTAACCCCTTGATTTATATGGCTCCTCGACCTGGGCTCGAACCAGGGACCTACGGATTAACAGTTTTGTTATGATTACTAGTACGAACTTGTAAGTACCTGTTTATGCTGGATTTTTACAACTCCAGTACAAAGCTTCACACGGCTAAACTGGTCTATACAGGGGGGTACTGGGACACAAATAGGACACAGTTAATCCGTGGATAACACCAAGTCTTGGAACCCTGCTTGGATGAAGACCTTGTTCGCTTTTGCGTACAGGGTCTTCTGAGTTTCCTTGAGCTTGTTCTCAAACTGAATGGCTTGCGCTTGCAGCTTCTGCGACTTCTCAATGTCGCCAGAGCGCAGCGCGATGTAGCTCTCGTCCTCGATACGCCGAAGTGTCATGTTCTCTG
>Ga0214921_10007897_pt1 | contig 14013 bp, 12 predicted proteins | sample LL1505_MetaG_FD_177992 | JGI IMG/M metagenome (GOLD analysis project Ga0214921, IMG submission 177992) | Freshwater microbial communities from Lake Lanier, Atlanta, Georgia, United States - LL-1505 | ecosystem: Environmental > Aquatic > Freshwater > Lake | place: USA: Georgia | collected... | reverse complement strand
TTGAAAGTGCCCCTTGGATCACCAAGGCTGGTAGCCTGCCGCCAAAGTTCAATCGCTTTACTGACGCTTTGCACGACCCCTTTGCCAATAAAATGACGATAGCCCAACTCTGTAAGAGCCAAAGGATCGTTGAGATGGGTGGCGCCTTGGATGGCGTCCATCTCAGTCTTTAACTTCATCTTCTTTAGCTTATTTTTACGTGGCAATTCCGAGATCTGATCCTTTGTCCAACGTTCTGCCTCGTACGCATACCAGCGCTCCAAGGATGGATAAAAATCAGAACTTACGGTGACGAATGTTTCCAATTGCATAATTTCATTTGCATTGTCTGCAGTCTGATGTGCTCTTAGCGCAGCAGGGGAGGAAGATATCCCATCAACGTTCAGCCCTTCAATCAAATCAACTAGTTGCCCCATCGATAAAGGTTGCCTAGAGGTTTTTGGCCTGAATGAATATTTATTGTTATATTCATCAACAACTCTATACGTTATTCCGCGACTGGTGGGCCTTGCTCTTATGCTTTTGACGTCCCACGTAGTTGATTCGAGCGCCAGGCGAGCTATCTCGACTTCGCAATTCAAGAACTTCGGCAGATAATTCCCACCTTCGAATGCAAATCGTACGGCAGGAAGTCTTATATTCGACCAATCACCAGTTGAGATAGCTGCTTTCAGTCGTCTTTCAAATTCGTTTAAGTCTTTACCCAGATCAGAACCAAGCTCGTCCCAGTAAGTCTCTGGCACAAAGTCGAGCACATCTGCGTTGCCAAGCAATGAGGACTTTGTCATGTGTTCGCTCTACGTTTCGTAATCTTTTTCGGTTTGACGGCACTCAAAGTGAGCTTGGCCAGATCGACCTCGTCAATTTTTGGTCCGTCAATCATGTCTAGACCCGATAAATTGCCCTGCCAACCTTGCCCGCCGTCGCCATAGCCAACTGAAAGAGAACCTAGTCCGTCAAATGACCAATTTCCTTTGAAGCGCTGTCCTTCATACCAATAACGCTTTTCAGCGGACCATTTATCTCCATTAAGCACACGAATCCACCGCTCAAGCGGGAGGTCAAATTCATGCATGTCATAGCCCCATATCGCACCAATCTTTACATGACCAAAAGGGCGTAATGACCGCTGATTAAGCAAGACATCAATCTCCGGTAGCGACGGGATTTCGTAACCCTTTTGATGTGCAATTACAGCTGCCGTCAGCCAATCAATGGAAGCAATAAGGGGGATTGCTTTTGCCCATTCAACATCAACACTTAGGAACTCTGCCATGTCCTCTATGGCCTTGAAGATAGCCATTGGGCTTTTAAGACCATTGACCTTTTCCCACTCTCCCCACTGCCGCCGTCCTGTCATTGGGTTTTCGCCGTACTTATTACCCCATACTGCAAAGTTTGCTCCTGCCGTTCTGCGAAGCTCAATATGGTCTATCCAATCGTCAACCATTGAGAATGCTTCGCGATGCAAAAGCACAACTTTGGCTGAAACGCGCGTGGGTTTTTGCTTCATGCGGTTGGGCACATTAAGCTCCTTCTAAAGTTTTCTTGTACGGGCTTCAGGCAAGAGCATTTGCTTAGGCTTGAATGGATTTAGTTTTTTTCATACCAGGGTAGTCCCCAGTTCTCTTTGCGGAGTGGGGTGAAGGTGCACCACAGAGATCAAGGCGCTTGATCTTTCCATCCTCGACCTTTGCCAGAACCACAGCAACCAGATTGTCCTTTTCGTTTTGCGCCATTACGACGCATGGCCCCGGAATTTCGCGTTCTAGGGAGCCCATTTCTGCCCAAACCACCGAGCCAGACTTTCGAATTGCATCGAGTTTGGGAGCAATGTAGTTTAGGTATTCATTTTTAGATTCAATTTCGGCGAAAACCCATTGCGATGAGTAATGAAAGTCGTCAGCAAGCAACGGTTCCAGACATGAAGTATCGAGAGTGTTCATCATGGTCGCGTAAGCCCTTAGGGCTTGCTCTTTTGTAAGGCTCATGACGATGATCCCCCTTGAGTCACTTTCTTGAAAGCTTGGTTAATGCTCTTCACGATATCACCACTAATCTCTTCAACTTTAGCTAATAATTCATCAGTGGCTTTCTCGGTTTCAATTACATCCTCAACGGTTCGTACACTTTTTTCTTCCCCCGGACGTGTAAATTGCAAAAATGATCTTGTCGTTCTGTCTCTGTCCCAAATAACAAGGCTTTCAGCATGGATTTCAAATTCCGCAGGAAAAATGATAGGACATAACTCAAATCGAAATATGGGATCAGATGTTGTTCGGACTGGGCCATTTTCGCTCGACATTCTGCTAAGAAAGTCTGTCAAACCTGCGAATGGCAAACTTATACATAGAAAGTAAATATCACGGCGCAGCGTCCACGCCGCAGACCCATCTTTTGCAACTTCGCGCACTGGGAAGGCCTGCGGCGCTAATCCAGTTTCTTCAATTGAGTTTAAAAAGGTAGTTCCCTCCTGCGATGTCCACTCGGGTGCTTTTCCTTCCAAGTAATTGATGACCTGAAAAATAAGCTTAGCCTCAACAGATATTGGGTATGTCAAGGGCGACTCACAGATGATGCTTCGTATCCATTCCTGAACTGGCCTAAGATTACGAACCGAAACGGGAAAAACAATCGTTCTAAAGGCTCCATCGGGAAGGCCAAATAGGTTGTAGCTATTCTCAGGTTGCTCAACCAACGTAAGTTGGTATTCTTTCTCCAGTCGCGACTTTGCTGCGCGATCCCATGAGCTTGGAAACTGCATGTACAAAGTCTGTGCGATCAGCTTGTCTAAGGGAATCTTTGATGGATATCGGCTAAGCCCGCCATCAATTCCACACCAGGTTTGCTGAACCTCCCATCGCTTTTCACTTGCTTTATATGTGACATCGAAATGGGTGTCGTCTTCAGTGCCTTGCCAGCGCGCAAACCACCCCTCAGACGACAACTGAAATATCGAGGGATCAATACCTCCAAGCACTAGATACTGGGGCAGGTCTGAGGCCGACCGAACAAGTTCTGGACTCCAATCTTTCCAAGCGTGATGAGAACGCTTGGGTGCATAACGAAGCAAAGAAATAAATTTGGGAAGCTCAGATTGGCGGTTGACGTTTTTGCTGCTCATTTCTGGCCTCCAATCGAAAAGTGCTCTTTCAAGTATTGATCAAGCGAATTCCTCAACTCAACTAACTGCTCCTTTTCGACGAAGCTTCGTACCTTGACCCGCTTTTCCATTGGGTTCTTAGCGCTCAGAAGCTGTGTCTTGATGACGAGCTCGGTAAGCCAGGGCTGAGCGGCTATCGGCTTTATGGTGACCGTTTCGATATAGGTGCTGGAGTTAGACAGTGTGGTCTCGACTTCAAACATCGACTCGGTTGCAAAAGTTGCAGGTACGGACATATTGGTTCTCCTTTTTAGCCGCTTTAACGATGTGTCGGGGGCGGCAATCTAGATCAAATCCCCCCAGCCCTTTGGGTCGGCCAGACCAAGAAATCAACGTAAAAGAATCAATTCCGGAACCGCGTTTTCGCCTACCCAAACAATGGCGTCTTGGTCGAAATGCTTTCCAATTTCAATTGAATCGTCTCGCTTTAAGCCTAGCGCGAAGTAACTTTTTTCGGACGGCCAGTCAGTGCCTTCCTCGCTACCTGACCCTTCAATAGCTTCCACGTTATGCATTTTGAGTTTGGCAGCTAGCATGGCATGAGCAAGCTCGTTCTGAGAATCGGTTTGTTGAGAACCGCGAGGGTTATAGGCAGTCAAAAATGCGCCGCAGTTAACGCCTTTAGTTGCAAACAACTGAGCTAGTTGGCAAGAGCGCAGCCCTACTGCCAGAAGAATATCTTTATCGGTATGACCAAGGCGGTAATCAGTAGCTCTATATGCCCTGATTTTTTCTAAAGCTATTTTCGATTCACACATAAAAAAACCCTCCAGAGTGTGGAGGGCCGACGCATCTCCCGGTTGGTTGCTCTGATTTGAGCCACATCCGCTTTCGCGATCCACCTTGCCCGGGGGCAGGTTGGTAAGGGCGTCGGCCCTCTTCTTGATGATTGGTCAATTGTACACAAGTTTTTTAAATGGACAAGCGATTACCAATTGTCCTCATCCACGCCAAATTTATCGGCTTTCGAGTTGGGCCAATCATCTGGTTTTTTTAACACTGCTGCTAACCAATTAGTTTTGTTGCGAGTTCAGGATCAGAATATTATTTAAAAGAGTTAGGTTGTCAACCATGCTGAAAGGCTGGCTATTTCCTTTTCGGTGATTCCATGTTTTGGATGGCACAAAATCAATTCTGGGCATTCTTTTGGGAATTCAAGAAAGGCGTCATCAAGGGCGCACCAGTCTGCAAGTGGACGATGTGTTTTTAAATACTGTTTAATTTCAGAAAACCTAGGCCACCGCCCAATCTCTGGCGGCCCTGTGTTACCTACTACTAGTCTAGACAGCGGTTGAGGTAGTTTGCTTTTCAAATTATTTAAATCTGAATTGAAACGCCAACTTGACGAGATTACAACATTACATGGACGTTTGGAAAGCAAATCGCTAAGAAGAGACGCTTTACAAAATAAGTCTTCAAAAGCTGTAGTGGTGGAGTGAAGCACTCCATCAAAATCGAGAAAAAGATATTGATTTGAATACAAGATTTGAAAATTAATTAAGAATTTCTTGCCCAAGCAAATTCCTGAGTGCGCCTAAATAAACATCATAAACTGAGACGACTTGATCTAATATTTTCTCTTCAGCAGCAATAACTGCATATTCATTTCCATAAGAAAAAGTACACTGCCTGTAGCATGTCAATACGGTTGCTTGACGAAGCTCACCTTGCTTATATTCTTGGGCGCATTGGTGATAACGATCTTTCCATTTAGAAAAATATGATTCGTCAACATATAAAGGTAATGATGGGCTGGTAGTTTTTGTACGGACATCTTCAATAATGGTATCTGCAAAAATTTCAGCCTTGATAGCAACTGATGTAATTGCTTCAATCGATTTAAAACCATGACTGAACTTAAGAATTGCTGCTTCACGAACAGCGCGACTTCCTAGAAACATGGCCATACTGATTGCAGAAGTTCGCAATTTTGGAATAGAAGTTTTGTCTCCAGATCGCAGTTCCAATTGGACGTGTAAATCTTCAGAGTAAAGTGAAGCATCATGGAAAGGTGCTACCAATACTTTTGAAAAATATTTCAAAAAGAATTCAGATGGATCCATTTTTAAAACCTTAAAGTTTGAAGAAGTTAAAAGTAAATAATTCGCATCAATTTTTAATTATCTATTTCTCAAGAACTGATGAAATAACTTTACGCAGTTGCTTCTCAAATCTCTTGGGATCGTCGACTGCAACCCAGAAAAAGACATCGCTCATCCCTGGTATTTCATCTTGCTCACCAGTTTCGATAATCTCAACTGAGTCACATTCTTCGAGCAAGCTTTTCCAGTTGTAATTGCCCCAGACAGCGTCGTTGAGTTCAGACGTCCATTCAAATCCGGCAATCTCAAAAAGGTCGACCGAGGGGCCGTCCATCAAAGTAGCGGAAAAGCCATCGCCATATTCCTTATTGGATTCGAGGAAATCAAAATCAAACTTTTTAGGTTTAGCCTTCATTGGTCTAGCCTTTATAGCGAGCATTTGGTCATCGAAAATATACCGAGCGAATCAAAAGATCCGCGCATTCCGGGTCGAACTACTGGTGCCTTGCGCTTTCGAAGCCCTTTACGCAGGGCTGAGAGTTGGTCGATGGTTGAAACATTCAGCATGTAAGTCCTTAATTAAAAATATACGTGAACCTGATATCTTATTAATTTCCAAGTTAGTCATCCCACGCGAATAAAAAACCACCTTGGGATGCAAACATTCCAAATTGAAGAATCTGTTGACCAATGCTGCAATTGATTGATTGAAAATCTTCTTCAGATAAAGAATTTTTAAAGATAGTAGATTTGGCTTTTGGAAAAATCGCTACCTTTCCTGACTTGATTGCATCATCGGCTTTTAGAAGTGCGACGGCGATATTTTTTGCATCTTCCTTGGAGACTGCTTTGCAGTATGCCCATTCATCAGGATCGTAGGTTGGCTTAAAGTGCTCGTCATAGTCGGCTGTTGGATGGTCAATTTCATTCGCATTTACTGAACCGCTTGGCTGCCATCCAAAAGTCTCAGCTAGTGTTAGGAGCTGTTTCCATGTATCGCGATGACACGAGTAGAACTGAGGGTCAGAACAATCCTCTTTTCTGTGCACCATTTCAACGATAAACGCCATGTTTCTAATCTTTTAGGTGGTTACCAATTGTCATCACCCATACCAAATTTATCGGCTTTCGAGTTTGGCCAATCATCTGGCTTGTTAAACACAGCTCCTAACCCAGTAGCTGTGCTGCCCATCCTAGTGCTCCCATCTGTACTGAAGCTGCCCATCTGCGTGAACATGGAACCGTCAGATCCCACGGTAGTTGATCCCATGCGGGTGTAGGTGGTGCCATCGCTGCTGATGCTGGTGGTGTCACTGACTCGCTGGATGGTTTCACCCTCGTCTGACACTGCTAGTCGACCCAGAATTTGCCAAAAAGACATGATTGACTCCTTTAACAGCAGATACCGCTATGCTTGGTGTCTATATTAGCTTGAATTGCGCATTGGTGCATCATTTTGATTAACTAAAGATGATTCTTATGCTAAAGTGGTAACGAAATAACATCGGGGACAGTTTTGGTCAGTAAACAAGCCGCTGAACAGCTGAACAGTCTTTCACAAGCCCAACGGGAAAGGCTGTTCTACATAGAGGTCAAAGCCTTCTTCTGTGGTGATTTGACCCGTGCTGACATCGAACGCCGCTTTGGAGTCAGGCCAGCTGCGTCTGCCAGAGACATCTCCAGTTACAAAAGTCTCGCCCCCAACAACCTCGTATACAACGCTGCTCTGAGAAATTACGAGCCAACCGACCGTTTTAACCCAGTTTTTGAGCACAGTGCCGATCGTGTATTGGCTTGGTTTAGAGATGGTTATGGCGATAGCTTGGATCTCAAGATTCAGCGTACCGTTCCATGTGAAGCTGCTTCTGATTTAGTTCGTCCTGACTTGGAGACATTGGCTGTGCTGACTCGTGCTATTGCTGGGCGTAAGCAAGTTAAGGTCAACTACTTATCTTTGACATCTGGATCGTCTACAAAGACTCTTTCACCCTTAGCATTGGCAGACACTGGGCAGCGTTGGCATCTTCGCGCTTACGACTGCGAGCGTGAACGATTCGCTGACTTTTCAATCACTCGAATTGTCAAAGCCAAGCCACTAGAGATTGACATTCCGTTGAATCAAAGAATTGAAGCTGATGTTCAGTGGGCGAGAGTTGTTCGACTTGAGTTGGTGCCTCATCCCGGAGTCGAACACCCTGAGGCTATTGAAGCTGACTATCAGATGAAAGATGGGATGTTGGTATTGGACATGCGGGCCCCATTGGTCGGATATGCAATGAGACGTTGGGCGGTCGACTGTACAGACAAGAATTCCCTGGATCCTAAAGTGCACCATTTGTATCTGAACAATCCGCAAACTTTGTACGGTGTGGAAAGTGCAACACTCGCTCCAGGTTATGAAAACAACAGTTCAAAAGAAATAAAAAAAGGAGATCACCCATGAGCAAACTTGAAGATCTTCTTCCAACAGCTGCCGTAAGAGGTGTGTTGCCGGATGAATTAGTAACTGTTGTCAGCGTTCAATGGTTTGGCTCTGAAGCCTTGGAATTGACATACAAAACATCATTAGGTCGTGTGGCAAATGAATTGCTTTACCGTCACGATGAGCCTCGTATTGAGGTAGTTGAGAACGGGCGACCCTGGAGTTTTGATGGAGATGGCGCATTGTTTCGTCTAGTCTCTGAAGCGCAGCGAATTCGCCTCGCGCATTTGTTTGATCCAGTGCTGGCGGTTCACACATCTATTGTTGATCCGTTACCTCACCAAATTACTGCAGTCTATGAATCTATGTTGCCTAGGCAACCTCTTAGATTCTTGTTGGCTGATGATCCCGGTGCTGGTAAGACCATCATGGCGGGCTTGCTGATTAAAGAGTTGATCGCACGCGGTGACTTGCAACGTTGCTTGATCGTATGTCCTGGCAGTCTTGCAGAACAGTGGCAGGACGAACTGTATAGACGCTTTCAGCTTCCTTTCGAAATTCTCACAAACGACAAACTTGAAGCTGCCCGAACTGGCAATTGGTTCATGGAAACCAATTTAGTTATTGCTCGGCTCGACAAGTTGTCGCGCAACGAGGACATACAAAATAAGCTTCAAGCACCTGACTGCCGCTGGGATCTGGTCGTCTGCGACGAGGCGCACAAAATGTCGGCCACTGTTTTTGGTGGGGAGACCAAGTACACAAAGCGCTACCGCCTAGGTCAATTGCTGTCCAGTCTTACTCGTCATTTCTTGTTAATGACTGCCACGCCACACAATGGCAAGGCCGAAGACTTTCAACTGTTCATGGCTTTGTTAGACGGGGATCGCTTTGAGGGTCGCTTCCGAGACGGTGTCCACACAGCAGACGTCTCTGATTTGATGCGTCGAATGGTCAAAGAAAACCTGCTTAAATTCGATGGCACGCCACTTTTCCCAGAGCGAATTGCTTATACGGTTCCGTATAAATTATCTGATCCCGAAGCAGCCCTCTATGCCGCAGTAACTCAGTACGTAAGAGAAGAATTTGACAGAGCTGAGAAACTTGAAAACGACAAGAGAGCAGGCACCGTTGGGTTTGCCTTAACTATTCTGCAACGCAGACTTGCGTCATCTCCAGAGGCCATCTACCAATCATTACGGCGTAGACGCGAGAGGCTTGAAAGCAGACTGCGTGAACTTGAAGTTTTACAGCGTGGCGGGCAAGCTGCTCCGATTCTTGCTGCGTCCGTTCCAGGAATGGATGCAGAAGACATTGATGACCTAGAAGATGCACCAGATACAGAAGTTGAGGCGGCAGAAGAAGAAATACTTGATCAAGCAACCGCATCACGTTCGATTGCAGAACTTAGGATTGAAATAGCAACCCTGAAAGAATTAGAGCAAGCTGCTCTAACCGTCAGAACCAGCGGCAATGACACTAAATGGCGAGAACTTGCTAGTTTGTTGGGTGAGATTTTTACCACGGCAGGCATTGTGAATAATGTTGCTGAGCCGGGAGCAAGTTACGGTCACACCAAAATCCCGCCACCAAAATCATCTGCACACCAAAAGCTGGTCATATTTACTGAACATCGCGATACTTTGAATTACTTGGAACAGCGGATCAGCAGTCTTCTTGGCCGCAAAGAATCCGTTGTTGTAATCCATGGTGGAATTGGCAGAGAGGAGCGCCTCAAGGTTCAAGAGATGTTCCGTCACGATCCAGAAGTGCAAGTTTTACTCGCTACTGACGCAGCTGGCGAAGGTATCAACCTTCAACGTGCACACTTGATGGTGAACTACGACCTGCCTTGGAATCCAAACCGACTTGAACAGCGCTTCGGTCGAATTCACCGTATCGGTCAAACCGAGGTATGTCATCTTTGGAATCTGGTAGCCGAAGAAACTCGCGAAGGTGATGTCTACCGTAAGTTACTCGAGAAGCTTGAGCAAGCTCGATTAGCTCTGGGTGGTCAGGTATTCGATGTACTTGGCAAACTTCAGTTTGAAGGCAAATCCCTGCGCGACTTGCTGATCGAGGCGATCCGGCACGGTGAACGCCCAGAAGTTCAGGCTTTTTTGACAACAGTTTTGGACACGACACTAGACCGAGGTCATCTACAAGATCTTCTGGAAGAACATGTGCTTGCCCATGACGCAATGGACGCTAGCCGCGTCCGACTGATACGCGAGGATATGGAACGCGCCGACGCTCGCCGATTGCAACCGCACTACATAGAGTCATTCTTTCAGGAAGCTTTCAAGCGTCTTGGTGGCACAGTTAAACAGAGGGAATCTCGCAGATATGAGATTAGCCATGTGCCCGCACCAGTTCGTAATAGGGATCGACTAATCGGTATTGGTGAACCCGTATTGCCACGTTACGAGCGGGTTGCCTTTGAGAAAGCATTAGTTGCTCCTCAAGGACAGCCACTTGCTGCATTTGTATGCCCTGGACACCCACTACTTGATTCTGTTATTGATTTAACACTTGAGCGTAATCGCGATCTTCTTAAGCGCGGAACGGTATTGGTTGATGAACGCGACTTCGGCACAGCACCGCGAGTCCTGTTTTACCTTGAGCACTCAATACAAGACGCGAGTCTTACACGCGCTGGTGAGCGCCGAGTCATTTCCAAAAGAATGCTCTATGTGGAGCAGGATTCGAATGGTGCGACGCGCCATGTGCAATATGCACCATATTTGGACTATCGACCCCTAGCTACTGGTGAGCCTAATGTTACGGAATTTCTTGATAAGCCAGAGTGCCAATGGATTAACCGTGAACTAGAACTAAAGGCTCAAGGTTACGCAATAGCCCACGTTGTACCTGAACACCTCGCTGAAGTTAAGGGTAGAAAGCTCGAGCTTGTTTCAAAAACAGAAGCTGCAGTCAAAGAACGACTTACAAAAGAAATTACCTATTGGGACCACAGAGCTGAAGAGTTGAAGTTGCAAGAACAAGCAGGCAAGCCGAATGCAAAGTTGAACTCAGGTGAAGCTCGTAAGAGAGCAGACTTACTACAGGGTAGATTACAAAAGCGGCTTGAAGATCTTCGACTTGAAGGGCAGATCTCACCTTTGCCTCCAATCGTCTTGGGCGGAATGCTTGTTGTGCCCATTGGTTTAATTCGATCAATGCAGGGCACATCGGGACCAATGTCAACTGCAGCAGTTGACACCCAAGCCAGCGGAGCAAGAGCAAGAGCAGTAATCATGGAAGTTGAGCGTTCGCTTGGCTTCGTTCCAACGGACCGAGAGCTAGAAAAGCTTGGCTATGACATCGAGAGCCGCATAACTGGGACGGGCAAACTTAGATTTATAGAGGTAAAGGGGCGTGTCGCAGGCGCACCCACGATAACCGTTACAAGGAATGAAATTTTGTACTCTCTGAACAAGCCAGAAGATTTTATTCTTGCTATCGTTGAATTTCTAGATGAATCAACTCACAAAGTGCATTACCTTCGACAACCATTTGGTCGAGAGCCTGATTTTGGCGTGACCAGTGTTAACTATGACTTCTCTGAATTGCTTGCGAGAGCCGAAAAACCAACATGAGCTACAACAAAAAACTTATAGAAGTTGCTATTCCTCTTGAGGCGATAAACGCAGCTTCAGCATTAGAAAAAGGTAATCCATTTCTTAAAGGGCATCCCCGAAATCTCCATCAATGGTGGGCAAGACGGCCGCATGCTGCTGCAAGGGCTGTAATTTTTTCTCAATTAATAGATGATCCTTCTTCACATCCTGAGATATTTAAAACAGAGGAAGATCAATTAATTGAGAGAAATAGATTATTCGCATTGATAGAAAAAATGATCAAATGGGAAAACTCGTCTGACGAAAATATCGTCAATGAAGTGAAAAACGAGATTAAAAAAAATCTAGCTGATTTTTCAAAATTAGATGAGATGCCATCCTTTTTAGACCCCTTTGCAGGCGGAGGGGCATTGCCCTTAGAAGCACAAAGACTCGGGCTTGAAAGTTTTGCTAGTGATTTAAATCCAATAGCTGTCCTTATAAATAAAGCGCTGATTGAAATTCCACCAAAGTATAAAAACCAACCTGCTATTAATCCGGATGCTAAACATCAGCAATCTCAAATGGATAAAAGTTGGAAAGGTGCTCAAGGAATTGCTGATGACGTTAGATACTATAGTAAATTGATTCAAAAAAGAGCCGGTGAAGAGCTCGCTAATTTGTACCCAAAAATAAAAATAACAAAAGAAATTGCAAATGGACGCGATGATTTAACCAAATATATTGGTCTTGAATTAACTGTGTCAAGTTGGCTTTGGGCTAGAACCGTTAAAAGTCCAAACCCTGCTTATTCACATATAGATGTGCCTCTAGTTTCAACTTATATATTGTCCTCAAAAACAGGCAAAGAAATTTTTGTAGATCCCAAAATTAATTTTGACGGGTATGATTTTGAGGTTAAGTATGGCAAGTCAAATGATTCTGAAAAAACTAAGAACGGAACAAAAATAGGTCGCGGAGGAAATTTCCAATGCATCATGTCGGGCTCACCTATTCCAGTTTCTTATATTCGTCAACAGGGGCTAGCTGGACAAATGGGCACAAAGTTGATGGCTATTATTGCTGAAGGCTCAGTTGGCAAAGTATATATTCGACCTGATATAAATTCAGAATTAATAGCTAAATCTGCAAAACCATCATGGATTCCAGATCAAGAAATTAACCATAATCCTAGAGACATAAGAACGCAACTATACGGATTAAAGCATTATTCTGATTTGTTTACATCTAGACAGTTATTGGCTTTGGGAAAGTTTTCAGATCTAATTTATCAGTTCCGAGATTTGGTAGAAATTGATGCTATAAATTATAAGAAAGAAAATGCTGCGATTAATTTTGATCATGCAGACTATGCAAATTCAATTACTTTATATCTTGCTTTCGTTTTAGATAAATTAACTGATTATAGTAATTCACTTTGCACATGGAATCCAACAAATCAAAATATCGGTCATTTATTTTCTAAACAAGCAATCCCAATGTCTTGGGATTTTCCAGAGTCATCGCCTTTATCTGGCGGTTTATCATTTGAGTCTTTTGCTGAAGGAATAGCAAAAACTATTGAATTACTCCCAGCTAATTTAAGGGGTGAGGCTTTTCAGCAAGATTGTGCAACTTTTTCTAAAAATAAAATTAATCTTCCAGTAATTTCAACAGACCCACCTTACTACGACAATATTGCATATGCTGATTTGTCTGATTTCTTTTATGTATGGTTACGCAAGACTCTTAAATTATATTTTCCAGAATTATTTAAAACACTGGTTGTCCCTAAGATTGAAGAATTAGTTGCAACTCAGACTCGGCATGGGGGAAAAGAACAAGCTGAAATTTTTTTCCTTGATGGTATGACTGAAGCTATGCATCGTCTTGCGGATATTGCAAATCCAAATTTCCCTGTAACTATCTATTACGCTTTCAAACAAGGTGAAACCAGCAAGACCGACGGTAGTACAAATACTGGATGGGATACATTTTTAGGCGCTGTTATAAAAGCCGGGTTTTCAATAAGTGGTACATGGCCGATACGAACTGAACGATCTGCTAGAGCAGTTGGTATTGGAACTAATGCATTGGCTTCGAGCATTATTTTAGTATGTCGTAAAAATTTAGCAGTGAGACCATCTGCAACTAAAAGAGATTTCATTTCGGCACTTAAAGAAGAATTGCCGTCTTCCCTTAAAAGATTACAAAACGGCAATATTGCACCTGTCGATTTGGCTCAAGTTGCAATTGGTCCAGGAATGGCTATATACACTCGATTCGAATCAATTATTGAAGCGGACGGAAATTTACTTTCTATACGACAAGCCCTAGCATCAATTAATCAAGTCCTAGACGAAACATTAGCTGAGCAAGATGGAGACTTTGACTCTGACACCCGTTGGGCAATAACTTGGTTTGATCAATTCGGGTATCTAGAGGGTGACTATGGAGTGGCAGAACAACTTTCAAAATCAAAGAATACTGCGATTACAGGTCTTGTAAATGCGGGTATTTTATTGTCTAAGGCTGGAAAAGTTAGATTAATGAAACCTGCTGAACTAGATATAAATTGGAATCCGATAATCGATAAAAGATTAACTATTTGGGAAATGGTTCATCAGTTGATTCGGGTTCTTGAATTTGATGGTGAGCGTGCTGCCGGAATTTTATTAAAAAGTCTTGGGGATAAGTCTGAAACGGCACGTGAACTTTGCTATCGCCTATATACGCTTTGCGAACGCAGAAAGCGTGCTACTGAGGCTATGTCATACAACGGACTAGTACAAAGTTGGCCTGAAATCACCAGACTCGCGAGCGAGC
>Ga0214921_10007896_pt1 | contig 14014 bp, 19 predicted proteins | sample LL1505_MetaG_FD_177992 | JGI IMG/M metagenome (GOLD analysis project Ga0214921, IMG submission 177992) | Freshwater microbial communities from Lake Lanier, Atlanta, Georgia, United States - LL-1505 | ecosystem: Environmental > Aquatic > Freshwater > Lake | place: USA: Georgia | collected... | reverse complement strand
TAACCAGTCACTTTTTGACGCTATTTTTTAAGGAATCATCATGATCAAAGTTGGAGACACCATTCCCGCAGTTACATTGACCGAATACGTAGAAGTAGAAGGCAATGGTTGCAGCATTGGCCCTAATCCTGTTGATGTTGCCAAAGCATCGGCTGGTAAAACCATTGCCTTGTTTGCACTGCCAGGTGCTTTCACACCCACCTGCTCAGCCAAGCATGTGCCAGGTTATGTTGCTCAATTTGATGCCTTAAAAGGCGCGGGTGTTGATGAAATTTGGTGTGTCAGCGTGAACGACGCGTTTGTCATGGGTGCATGGGGCCGTGAGTTGCACAGCACCGGTAAAGTTCGCATGATGGGTGACGGCAGTGCCGATTTCACCAAGGCCACAGGCTTGACCCTGGACCTCACAGCACGTGGCATGGGCTTGCGCAGCAACCGCTATTCCATGCTGGTGAAAGATGGCAAGGTTGCAACTTTGAACATCGAAGGCCCTGGTAAATTTGAAGTCAGTGACGCTGACACCATGTTGTCACAAGCCAAGGCTTAAACACCCAAGCCAAGGCTTAAACACACTGGCCGCACTTCAAAGCATCACGCGGAGATAGTGCGCGCCAGGCAGTGGGTTGTGGTAGTAAGGGGCTACTTCTTCGAAGCCCAGGTCTTCGTACAGCGCGCGTGCTGTTTCCATTTCGTCTAGCGTGTCTAACAACACGCAACTGTAGTCGCACTGGCGTGCTGCATCCAAAATACTTTCGGCCAATTGACGCCCCAAGCCCAGACGTCGAAACGCCGGCCTGACATACAAGCGCTTCATTTCTGCCGCATTGGGCGAGTCGGCGGTGTCTAAAGGACGCAGCGCACAGCAACCTGCAATTTGTTTGTCCACCAAGGCCAACAAAAGAGCGCCTCGTGGTGCTGCGTATTCACCTGGCAATTGCGCCAGCTCTGATTCAAAGTCTTGAAAGCAAAGATCGACACTGAGTGACTCAGCGTATTCAAGAAAAATAGCACGTACAGCCAACATGTGTTCAGCCGTTGTGGCTTCGAACAGGGTCATTGAAGGTTGTGAAGATTGAGACAAGGGAGAGCTGCTAGCGCAAAAGTAAGCTGAAAGTTTAGCCTTAAATTCAGAGAATCAAATGGGCGAGGCACCCAGAGTGATCAGGGCAAACACCAAGCCCGCGCTGATCAAAACACACACGAGCGCCAACAACCAATGGGTCAGGCCATCTTTGGATGAGGGTGCAGGCACTTCTGAGCTTTTATTGCCAGTCAACATGGCTCGCGTGAGGTTCTCTTTTTTCTTTAAGAAATACCAGAGGATGGCCAAGAGGTGAATGGCCACCAGCAAAAGAATGAGTGTTTTGCCAAAGCCTTTGTGCCAGCGAGTTGCCATGTTCACCGTGCTTTCTGCTACAAGACGGACCAAGGGGCCTGCGTTGGCTATCTCGTCGTCGCTGAAGAGACCCGTACCGACTTGCAGGCCAAGCAATGCAAGGATGGCGATGATGGACAGAGAACCCAAGGGGTTGTGTCCTAGATAGGTGGTGGGAGGTGAAGAGGATGCAGAGGGCATGAGGTACTGACGAATTGAGGCAGGCGTACAAGCCAACTGCCGCCAGAGAGACCAATGACCGCCACAAAAGCCCCAAATGATTCTAAAGATGAGCAAGCATAAAACACCATAGCCACATCTGAAATGCCAGACCATGGCATTGCCGCCCACATTGCCTGTGACGACCAAAGCAATGACCAAGCCTGTCAAAGTCCAGTGAAAGAGGCGGGTGGGCCAATCCCAAACACGGATCTGGATCATGAAAAGTCTTTCGAAAAGAGAAATTTTGTAGGCAAGGATTTAAAAATCATGAGAAACTGTAAAGCAGTTCAACGCTCTTAGGAATACCTATGAAAAAACAATTCGCATTCGTTTCAGGCCTTTTGGCACTGTTGCTGGCATTGCCTGCTGCAGCGCAATTTGCAAAACCTGAAGATGCTATCAAATATCGCAAGGCCAGCTTCACTGTGATGTCTGCCCACTTTGGACGTGTTGGCGCCATGGCCTCTGGCAGAGCCCCCTTTGACGCTAAAGCAGCCGCAGAAAATGCTGATATTGCAATGGCCATGTCAAAGCTGCCTTGGGCTGCATTCACGGAAGGATCTGACAAAGGTGATACCCGTGCCAAACCAGAAATTTGGAGAGACAGCGCCAAGTTCAACGAATTGGCTGACAAAATGCAATCAGAGTTGGTCAAACTTTCTGCAGCAGCCAAGCAAGGCAATTTGGATGCATTGAAAACAGCTTTCGGACCTGCCGCAGCCACTTGCAAAAATTGTCACGACAATTTCCGCAAAGACTGATTTTCACAACGCAGCGCAAGCCAGCAGCAGCGCGGTCAATTCTTGAGGGGCACTGATCATAGGATCGTGCCCCGCTTTCATTTCAATCAAGCTGGCATTTTGATGCCAAAGACCATCCCAAAACTTGGGATCCCGCACGCGCCGCCGCGATACATCGATGGTGGCAAGAGGGGGGACTGTGCAATCAATGAAGGTTCTGGGAACACGGGCAACGCGAGCAGCTTCAAAGTTCAAAACATGTTGGTAAGTTCCGCCAGGGTGCGGTGTCTGTCGTCTTTGAACCCAATCGTAATCATTGCCAGACAGCCCGAACACAGATGCGTCGGGTGGTGGAAAGCTGTTGCTGATGCTTTCAGCGCTAGCGTCGATCCGGGCCTTTTGTGTGGCACTGGCATGCGTGCTACTCCAGCTTTCGCCTGGGTTGGGAATGACAGCGTCTAAGTAGACCAAGTGTTTTAAGCGATTGGCGCGTCGATCGGCCACCGCTGTGCCCAACATGCCCGCATAAGAGTGCACCACCAAGATGGCGTTTTGCATTTCTTCAGCATCAAGCGCTTGCAAGACATCTTGAACGTGTGTTTCTAAATCAATGCCCCTGTGAAGCAAGTGAGAACGCTCACCCAATCCTGTGAGTGTCAAAGCATGAGCGCTGTGGCCTGCGCGAACCAAACCTTCAGTCACGTGTCGCCAGCACCAAGCACCATGCCAGGCGCCATGAACCAATAAATATTGCGCCATCAGATCACGCCTTTGCTTTGAAGTTGTTCAATGTGCGCGTCGCTGTAACCCAGCACCTCGTTCAACAGTTGTGCGGTGTGTTGCCCCAATTGAGGCGGCACATGGTCTTGCCGCACAGGGGTGAGGCTGAGCTTCAAAGGGCTCGCAACCAGACGCAAATCTTTTTGGTGTGGATGCTGCCAGGTATGGACCATGTTGCGCGCAGTCACTTGAGGGTCGGCAAATACTTCAGACAAATTGTTAATGGCACCGCAAGGAACCTTGGCGGATTCAAGGGCGGGCAACCATTCTGCTTTGGTCCGAGTCAGCATGATTTGTTCCAGAAGAGGCACTAGCACACTTCTGTTTTTCACGCGCTCGGTGTTCTTGCTAAAGCGCGGATCAGTGGCCAATTCGGAACGCCCTGCCACGTCACAAAACTTGGCAAATTGACCATCGTTGCCAACTGCCAAAATCAGATGGTCGCGTGCATCGGGCTCGGCATTCAGCGCAGACTTCACTTCAAACACTTGATAAGGCACGATGTTTTGGTGGGCATTGCCAGCTCGTCCGGGGGTCTTGCCACTGACCAAATAGTTGGCGCCTAAGTTGGCCAGCATGGCCACTTGGGTGTCCAACAAAGCCATGTCGACATACTGGCCTTCACCTGTTTTTTCGGCGTGCCGCAAGGCCGCCAAAATGCCAACGGTGGCATACATGCCCGTGAACAAATCGGCCACGGCAACCCCTACTTTTTGCGGGCCACCGCCAAGGTCATCGCGCTCACCGGTGACACTCATCAGGCCACCAATGCCCTGTACGGCATAGTCATAGCCGGCTCGGTCGCTGTAGGGCCCTGTTTGACCAAAGCCTGTGACGCTGCAATACACAAGGCGCGGATTGAGCGCCTTCAAACTGGGGTAGTCAAGGCCATAGCGAGCCATGTCACCTACCTTGAAGTTTTCAATGAACACGTTGCAATGTGCCACCAATTCGCGAATCAAGGCTTGACCTTCAGGCTTGGAAATATCGCACGTAAGTGAGCGCTTATTTCTATTGGTTCCTAAATAATAGGCAGCTTCAGGTGTGTCGTTGCCCGCGGCATCTTTGAGAAAGGGTGGTCCCCAACTCCGCGTGTCATCGCCTGCACCGGGCCGCTCAATTTTGATCACATCGGCCCCCAGGTCGGCCAAAGTTTGGGTACACCAAGGGCCCGCGAGAACACGGGAGAGGTCAAGGATGCGAATGCCGTCTAATGAGTTCATGCCCTCATTGTCGCGAAAAAAAAGTCACCTGCTGGCGTTGATAATCAGGCAATGCGCAAATTTTTTTTGAAGTACGCCGCTGCGGTTATTTTCTCGGTCTTGGGACTTAGCGCATGCCAGCCCAGTTTGAATTGGCGAGCAGTTCAAATGCCAGGCACCCTGCTCAACTTTGAGCTGCCTTGTAAACCTGACAAAACGACCAAGCCCGTCTCCATGGCGGGTCTCGACTTGGAGTTGTCTGTGATGGGCTGCGAGGCTGGCGATGCTGTGTGGGCTGTCATGTCTGCCAAGGTGCCAGTCCATGCAGATCGAACAGACATCTTGAAAGGTTGGCGCCAAGCCACCCTGCAAAACATGCAAGCCAGTCAAGTGGAAGATCCAAGTTGGGCACCTGGCCGTGTTGCCGCACTGCCTGGTGCGCTTCGCTCAAGGGCTGAGGGCAAAACGACAACGGGTCAGACGGTCCGCGCCAATGCCGTTTGGTTTGCCCATTTGGAGGGCGACTCGGTTCGGGTGGTGCATGCAGTGGTTTATCAAAACCAGGGCCGCAACATTGACGCAAGCGCAGACCTATTGATCGAAAGTATGAAATTGCCATGAACCCAACGACCAGCCCTTTTTTGGCGCGCCGACAAATGGTGGGTGTCTTTTTGGCTTTTGCCTCGGCTTATTTCTTGTCGGCGTTGATCCGCGCCATCACGGCCACTTTGTCGCCCACTTTGACCCAAGAGTTGGCGCTTTCAGCGCAAGATTTGGGCTTGCTGGCAGGGGGCTATTTTTTGGGTTTCTCAGCCACGCAACTTCCTTTGGGCAAATGGCTCGATAAGCACGGGCCCAAGAAAGTCTTGTTGTCTTTCTTGGTGGTGGCTGTTTTGGGTTGTATTGCTTTTGCTTTGGCCAAGAGTTTCACAGGCCTATGGCTAGCCCGAGTTTTATGCGGCGTGGGGGTCAGCGCTTGTTTGATGTCGCCCCTGACGGGCTACAGAAGATGGATGAGCCCAGGCGCTCAGTTGCGCGCCAATTCATGGATGCTGATGACCGGCTCATTGGGCATGGTTTCTTCTACCTTGCCCATTCAATGGCTGATGCCGATCATGGGGTGGCGAGCCATTTTTGTGGGACTGGCTGCGCTGGTTGTTTTGTCGATGGTCATGATTTATGTGTTGGTGCCCGTGTGGGCCAACCAAGAAGCAGACAAAGCCGCTGGAGACATTGCCTCAGCAGACAAAGAAGACAGCCCATCAAAAACCGCTGAAACGGAAGAAGGCTATGGCCCAGTTTGGCGCAATGCCTACTTTTGGCGCATGGCACCCGTTGGCTTTTTTTGCTACGGCGGCTTGTTGGCGTTGCAGACGCTGTGGGTTGGGCCTTGGATGACCGTGGTGGGCGCTTACTCGCCCCTAGATGCCGCAACGGGTTTGTTTGGCATCAACCTGGCCATGCTGGTCACTTTTTGGACCTGGGGTTTGGTCACGCCACGCTTGGCGAAGCGGGGCATTTCACCCAACCAAATTATTTCATGGGGTCAACCCATCAGCTTTGTGGTGTTGGCGTGGGTGGTCGTGTCGGGGCCCCAACTTGGCAATGGCACCGCATTGGCTTTGAGTTTATTTTGCATCACCAGCACCTTTGTGTCTTTGGCGCAACCCGCGGTGGGCATGGCCTTTCCGCCCCATTTGGCCGGACGCGCACTTTCAGCCTACAACCTCGTTATTTTCGGGGGTGTTTTTGTGGTTCAGTGGGGGATCGGATTGGGCATTGACTTGTTCAAGTCCTTTGGATGGCCGCCTGTTTTGGCCTTTCAAGCGGCTTTTTCGGTGTTCGGCTTGTGCGCCGTGCTCTCGTATGTTTATTTTCACTGGGCAAACCGCCATAATGAAGCATGATCGGAATTCTTATCGTTGCACACGCACCGCTGGCCTCTGCCCTGCGTGATTGCGCCCTGCATGTTTTTCCTGAATGTGCTTCTGGTGTCGAGGCCTTGGACATTGCGCCCCAAGCCAGCCCAGAAGAAAGCTTGGTTTTGGCCAAAGCCGCCATGGCCAAACTCAATACCACAGAAGTTTTGCTGTTAAGCGACGTGTTTGGCGCTACGCCTTCCAATGTGGCACAAAAACTCAACGATGGCATCGACACCCGCTTGCTGGCGGGTGTCAACTTGCCCATGTTGCTCAGAAGCGTTTGTTATCGCCATGAACCGTTAGACGCCTTGGCTGCGCGTGCGCAAGCTGGTGGCTCTCAAGGCATCATGCCCGTAGGATGTACGGCACCCCAAAATCAATCAGGACCTTTACATGCTCCAAGTTACCACGACCATCAGCAATAAGCTCGGCTTACACGCTCGTGCCTCCGCCAAACTGACCAAGTTGGCGGGTAGTTTCCCTTGTGAAATTTGGATTTCCAAAGGTGAGCGCAGGGTCAACGCCAAAAGCATTATGGGTGTGATGATGTTGGCAGCCGGCTTGGGCAGCGAGGTCACCATCGACACCGATGGCGATCAAGCGCAAGAAGCCTTGGACGCAGTTCTGGCTTTGATCGCAGATAAATTTGGTGAGGGTGAATGACCTTCAGCATCCACGGCTTAGCAGTTGCAAGAGGCATCGCCATTGGACGGGCGGTGCTGGTGGCATCGAGCCGAGTGGATGTGGCGCACTACTTCATTGAACCCGATCAAGTTGGCGCTGAAATTGATCGCCTGAGACAGGCTCGCGATGCCGTCAGCGAGGAGCTCAAACGACTTCAGCAAGAGCTGACTTCCGATGCGCCGCCCGAGTTGGGCGCCTTGCTTGATGTTCACATGATGCTGCTAGAAGACGAAACCTTGTCAGTGAGCGTGAAGCAGTGGATTGAAAAGCGGCTTTACAACGCCGAGTGGGCGCTCAGCAGCCAAGTGGAAGTGATAGGCCGCCAGTTTGACGAAATGGAAGACGCCTATTTGCGCGAGCGCAAATCAGACCTCGAGCAAGTGACAGAACGGGTGCTGCATTTTTTAAAAGGTGGCAGCTCACCCGTGGTGCGCCTCAAGCCGCAAGCTCGCCCCCAACAAGAGCTGCAGTTGGGCGACACCCAAGATGTACCCTTGGTATTGGTGGCGCATGATTTGTCGCCAGCCGACATGCTTCAATTCAAACAAAGTGTGTTTACCGGCTTTGTGACAGACGTTGGCGGTAAAACATCGCACACGGCGATTGTTGCCAGAAGCTTGGACATTCCGGCAGTGGTGGGTGCACGCATTGCCAGTCAACTCATACGGCAAGACGACTGGGTCATCATTGATGGTGATGCGGGCGTGGTCATTGTCGACCCTTCCTCCATCATCTTGGCCGAGTATGGTTTCAAACAGCGTCAAGGCGATTTAGAGCGCGAGCGCCTCACTCGACTGCGTCACACCCCCTCGGTGACCTTGGATGGCCAAAAAATTGAATTGCTCGCCAACATTGAAATGCCCGAAGATGCCAGCGCCGCATTGTCGGTAGGCGCGGTGGGTGTTGGACTTTTTCGCAGCGAATTTTTGTTCATGGGCAGACAAGGTAATTTGCCAGACGAAGAAGAGCAATACCAGCAATACCGTCGCGCTGTTGAGGGCATGAATGGTTTGCCTGTCACCATTCGCACGGTGGATGTTGGTGCGGACAAGCCCTTGGATGAAGCACGACACGATGCGGCCCACTTGAATCCTGCACTGGGTCTGCGTGCCATTCGTTGGAGCTTGGCCGATCCAGAAATGTTCTTGACCCAACTGCGCGCCATTTTGCGAGCCGCTGCCTTGGGCAAAGTGAATCTCTTGGTACCCATGCTGGCGCATGCCAGTGAAATTCATCAAACGGTGGCTTTGGTCAAGCAGGCGCAACTCGAATTGGATGCGCGCGGCGTGGCTCATGGCCCCGTGCAATTGGGCGCCATGATCGAAATTCCAGCCGCTGCTTTGTCGCTTAAATTATTCTTAAAGCACTTTGACTATTTGTCGATTGGAACCAACGACCTCATTCAGTACACACTGGCCATTGACCGAGCCGATGAAAGCGTGGCCCACTTGTATGACCCCTTGCACCCCGCGGTGCTTCGCTTGGTGGCAGACACCATTGCCGAAGGTGCAGCCCAAGGCAAAAGTGTGTCGGTGTGTGGCGAGATGGCTGGCGATGTGAGCATGACCCGCTTGCTGTTGGGCATGGGCTTGAAAAGTTTTTCAATGCACCCCTCACAGGTGTTGCAAGTTAAGCAACAAATTTTGCGCTCTGATGCTGAAAAACTCAAAGCATTTGCGCAACAGGTGCTTGAGTCAGATGACCCTTCGAGCTTGATGGCCCCCTAATTGAGCTGCCCACTCTGAGTGGCCCACTAAGCGTGGTTTGACTTGATTTCAAAATGCGGGTCGTTGGCCGCTTCCAAGCCTTTTTGAGGTCGGCCTAACAATGCCCCGCCCACAATGAGCACGCCCGCCCAAGCCACCAAACTGGTCAGTGCTTCTTGCCTGTCTATCAAGAGCAACAAGGTAGAACCCAAAGGCGTTAAGAAACTGAGCAAGCCAATGTGCTGGGCGTTGCCATTTTTCAAAGCGGCGTCCCACAGATAAAAAGCCAAACCCAAGGGGCCCAAACCCATCCAAGTGAGCAAGCCTGCATCGTTCCAGCTCAGTGAGACGGGCGTTTCGAGAGCGAAATGACACAGCAAAGACAAAATGCCTGAGACAAAACCGAAGTAGCCAATGGCCGCAGTGTGAAACGGTGCAATGCGCTGCGCCATGAGCGAGTAGGTAGCCCAAATGAAAGCAGAAGCCAAGGCCGCCAAGTAACCCAAATTGAAATCGGTTGCAATGGCTTGACCGTTGGTCATGACCAAAACAGCGCCTGCCAAACCGGCCAGCGCTGCGAAGACTTGACGCCAATGAAGGCGGCTGGCTTTGTGAAACAAAGGCGCTAGGACCACGATCAACAAAGGCCACAAATAGTTCACCAAGTTCGCTTGGACTGCGGGTGCTGTGCGAAATGCCAAGAACAACAGAAAGTGATAACCAAACAAACCGTAAATGCCAAGCGCCAGCGTTTTACCCGGCACGATGGCCAAGCGCCACTGAAAACCCGACCATGGCAGCGCCACCAGGCTGCCAATGAGAAGCGCGCAGCCCGCCGTTAAAAACGATGGCAAATGCGACAGGCGCACACCCACTGGTGCCAGTGTGGCCCACAGTGCAATGGCGCCTAGGGCGAGCAAAGTTGCGCGAAGTCGCTGTTGCATTAGCGCGCCAGACTGGCACCGTGCGCCTGTTGATCGGCGTGATAGCTTGACCGCACCATGGCACCCACAGCAGCGTGCTTGAAACCCATTTCATAGGCCTTCTCTTCAAACATCTTGAAGGTGTCTGGGTGCACATAACGTTTGACTGGCAAATGGCTCGTGGAAGGCGCCAGGTACTGACCCAAGGTGAGCATCTCAATGTTGTGCTCGCGCATTTCACGCATGACTTCCAAAATTTCTTCGTCGGTTTCACCCAGGCCCACCATGAGGCCACTTTTGGTGGGCACATTGGGAAAGAGGGCTTTGAATTTCTTCAACAACTGCAAAGAAAATTGATAGTCAGAGCCTGGGCGAACTTCTTTGTACAAGCGTGGCACGGTTTCTAGGTTGTGATTCATCACATCCGGAGGCGCTTCTTTCAAAATTTCCAGTGCGCGATCATCGCGACCCCGAAAGTCGGGCACCAATACTTCAATGTGTGTGAGTGGCGACAGCGCGCGTGTTTCGCGAATGCAATCCACAAAGTGGCCTGCACCGCCATCGCGCAAGTCGTCGCGGTCCACGCTGGTGATCACCACATAACTGAGTTTCAAGTCGGCAATGGTGCGCGCCAAGTTGTTGGGCTCATTGACATCCAAGGGGTCGGGACGGCCATGCCCAACGTCGCAAAATGGGCACCTGCGAGTGCACTTGTCGCCCATGATCATGAAGGTGGCGGTGCCTTTGCCAAAACACTCCCCAATGTTGGGGCAGCTGGCTTCTTCACACACCGTGACCAATTTGTTTTTGCGAAGGATATCCTTGATTTCGTAGAAGCGAGTGGTGGGTGAGCCGGCTTTGACACGAATCCAGTCTGGCTTTTTGAGAACTTCGCCAGGGGTGACCTTGATGGGTATGCGAGATAACTTGGCCGCCGCTTTTTGCTTGGCCATGGGGTCGTAGTTTGCTTGTGATTGAGCTGTGCGTACAACGTGCCCAGTGGCGCTTGATTCTTTGGTCATTGCATTCTTTCAGTGTCAGGGTGCCAGCAGGGCGGTGAGTTTGTGCGCCAAGACGTCTGCCGCTTCCTCCCAAGTGGTGTTGATGCCTATTGTAAAAAGGTCTATCGATTGCAAACCAGCATAGCCACATGGGTTGATGCGCTCAAAGGGCTGCAAGTCCATTTTGACATTGAGAGCCAGACCATGGTAGCTGCAATGCCGGGACACTTTGATGCCCAAAGCACTGATTTTGCCCAAGCCTTTGAAGGGGTCGCCTGGGACAGTTGGCCCCGTCAGTGCGGCATGCGCAAAGGGATCGGCCATGCGCACATAGATGCCTGGTGCATTGGCAACGCGGTGGCCCGTGACGCCAAAATGCGCCAGTGTTCGAATGACTGACTCTTCAAGTCGGTACACGTACTCTTTCACAAAGTACCCTGCACGTTGCAAATTGAGCATGGGGTAGGCCATGACTTGCCCCGGCCCATGGTAGGTCACTTGACCCCCACGGTTGGTTTGAATGACAGGAATTGCGCCTGCATGAAAAACATGGCTGGCCAAGCCGGCCAAGCCTTGGGTGAAAACAGGTTCATGCTGGCACAGCCACAACTCATCTGCCGTCTCTGCCGTGCGCTGTGCCGAGAAGTCTTGCATGGCTTGGTAGGTCTCTAGGTAGGGAACCCGGCCGAGGTTTTTGACCAGCATAAATAGGGCTTGATTTAAAGCGCGACTTTGACCATCGGGTGACCGGTGAGGGCAAGGTAAATATTGTCAAGCTGCTCTCTGCTTGTGGCTCTGATTGTGAGGGTCACACTGAGGTAGTTGCCGGCTTTGCTGGCGCGCATCTCCATGGTGGCTGGGTTGAAACCAGGGTCAAATTTTTGTGCAACCAAGCACATGGCTTCTGCAAAACCGTCGACCCTGGCGCCCATGACTTTGATGGGAAAGTCACAGGGGTATTCAATGAGGGACTCTTTTCGGGAGTCGTTGGAAATGGGAGCTTGTGCAGAGGCGTTCATCAGTGACAGCTTGTAAATTTATCGCCAAATGACCACCGAACCAACGGCCAGCCAGCTGAGTCCGAAGTTTATAAGAACCAGCCGGTGAACTTTGGCCAATTGCGCGCTGCCACTCGGTAAGTCATTTTGTCCCAAAGCCAATTTCAATTTGCGAAAGGGGCCAAAGTACAAATGCCCAAATATGAGGCACATCAAAAGGCCAATGCCCAACATGGCATGCCAGCCTTTGGGGGCCAGGCGCATGTCGACGCCCATTAGCATGAGTCCACCAGATGCTAGCAGGAGAACAACACAGAGCCCGACAATTTTAAGAAATCGCGTCAAGATGCCTGCTAAAAGCGGCAAACGCTGAACAGGCTCCAACTGTGAGATGGCCACAGGCCGAATGACCCAAATCATGAGCGCCATGCCCCCCATCCACACAATGGCGGCAGCAAGGTGAGCAAATTTGATGGTTTCGTACATAGAGAGGACCGTTCGAAGACAAATTGACGATGAATGACCGGATCTATTGTGAGCCTTTTCAGCCGTATGGGTTTTCACCTATAATCGTGAGCTTTGCGGAACCAAGGGTATCTGTAACCTGGTTGTAAACAAGCATGGCCAGAATACAGCCACAAGATTTTGAAGATGAAGAGAACGATGCCAAAGGCGCTGAAGATTTCAGGCCTTTGACAGCAGAAGAAGTTCAAAACTTACGACTGCAACAACCCCTTCTCTCCATCTGGCGGGTGGTCTTGGCGCAAGTTGTGGTTGGATTGGCTGTTGCGGCCCTCACTTGGCTCTTCACGGGGCAGGTATCGGCGGCAGGGTCGGCAGCATATGGTGCTTTGTCGGTGGTGGTTCCTGCTGCGTTGTTCGCGCGGGGTTTAACCAGCAAAACCAACGCCATCCATACAGGGGCTGCGGTTTTTGCATTTTTGCTGTGGGAAATGGTCAAGATTGGCCTCACGATTGCCATGCTGTACGCGGCAATTTGGTTAGTCAAAGATTTGAGTTGGCCTGCCATGTTGGTGGGCTTTGTGGTCACGATGAAGGTTTATTGGGTGGTGTTTGCTTGGCGCAAATTGTTTCACCCAGTCAATTGATTCGAAAAGTAAAAGTTAATTTTTAAAGAGCCTCGAGAATGTCAGCTGCAAACGCTCCCAGCGCCGGTGAATACATTGGCCACCATCTGACCCATCTGCAAAATAAGCCTATGGCAGGTGTGATTGACTTTTCAGTCTTCAACATTGATTCCATCTTCTGGGGTATTTTGTTGGGAGTTTTGGGCAGCTTCTTGTTGTGGAAAGCTGCCAGCAAGGCCACCTCCGGTGTGCCAGGCCGTTTCCAAGCCGCTGTCGAAATTTTGTTCGAAATGGTCGACTCCCAGGCCAAGGGCATTATTCACAACGCCCATAGCCGCAAGTTGGTGTCACCGTTGGCCCTGACAGTTTTCGTTTGGATCTTCTTGCTCAACTCAATGGACTTTTTGCCCGTTGATTTGTTCCACAAAGTTTTCGAGTGGACTGGCCTTGACCACAGCATTCATTATTTCCGCGTTGTGCCCACAGCAGACTTGTCCAGCACCTTGGGTATGTCAGTGTCTGTATTGCTCATCTGCCTCTACTACAACATCAAAATCAAAGGTTTGGGCGGCTGGTTCCACGAGCTCACCACAGCACCTTTTGGCGCACATCCTATTTTGTGGCCCTTCAATTTTGTGTTCCAAATGATTGAATTCGTCGCCAAAACCGTGTCACACGGCATGCGACTGTTCGGCAACATGTATGCCGGCGAACTGATTTTCATGTTGATCGCCTTGATGGGTGGCACAGCCGCCATGTCATTGACTGGTATCTTGTTGCCTATTGGTCACGTGATCGCTGGCTCCATTTGGGCCATCTTCCATATCTTGATCGTGGCTTTGCAAGCCTTCATTTTCATGATGTTGACTTTGGTCTACATCGGTCAAGCGCACGACGCGCATTGAGCGTCAATTTCGGTATTTTCTTCACTTTTTTATTTCAACATCCATAGGAGCAATTAAATGGAACACGTTCTCGGTTACGTCGCACTGGCATCTGGTCTCATCATCGGCATGGGCGCGATTGGCGCTTGTATCGGTATCGGCATCATGGGCAGCAAATACCTCGAAGCAGCTGCTCGTCAACCCGAATTGATGAACGAATTGCAAACCAAAATGTTCTTGTTGGCTGGTTTGATTGACGCGGCCTTCCTGATTGGCGTCGGTATCGCCATGATGTTCGCTTTCGCGAATCCGTTTGTTCTGAAGTAATTCCTGCAACAACCATAAGAAAGGTGTTGCCGTGAGCATCAATGCAACGCTGTTTGTTCAGGCCATTGTTTTTGCAATTTTGGTTTGGTTCACGATGAAGTTCGTGTGGCCACCTCTTGCAGCCGCATTGGATGAGCGAGCTCAAAAAATCGCCGACGGCCT
>Ga0214921_10007894_pt1 | contig 14016 bp, 13 predicted proteins | sample LL1505_MetaG_FD_177992 | JGI IMG/M metagenome (GOLD analysis project Ga0214921, IMG submission 177992) | Freshwater microbial communities from Lake Lanier, Atlanta, Georgia, United States - LL-1505 | ecosystem: Environmental > Aquatic > Freshwater > Lake | place: USA: Georgia | collected... | reverse complement strand
GGAACCTACGAGCGTTTGTTCAGTTTCATTTGTCAACCGCATTGAAAATATTCCTCTAGTTCCGTCTCTACATAATGAACACAAAGATGTCAATTTATTCACTTTATCGCAAAGCGGTATTAAATCCAATATGGCGCCAAATTTTTTTCGTTCAAAATCGCCATCTAAACCACAAATATATACTTTCTTATGATTGTTTAACATATCCAATACTACTTCGTATAAGTCTGGAAAGAATTGCCCTTCATTTATTAAAATAACATCCGAATTTCGCAATGATTTATGAGCAGCAGTTGATTCTCTCTTATTTTCACACAATCCTTCATTGCAATCACATTGTGTGCAACAATCAGGGAACGATTTGTTGGTCCAAACTTCGTCTAATGTATTTGCTTGAATACACGGTGCCATTATTTTATCGTGGCTAGATATCATCGTATCATGATAGCGTTTGTCTATAGAGTGATTTATAATGGATACTGGAATATTACAAAACTTACATTGCTTATAAATTTCTAACAAGGATGATGTCTTAGAGCTAAACATGGGCCCTATGATTAATTCTAAATATCCAACGGTTTTTCCTGAAGTTGTCATTATATCTTTGCATCTAAAAATATTTCTTCTTTTGAATTCAATTATTTTTGTAATTCGACTATTTGTAATCCGAATCCGACTATTATTGTAATTATAAAAATAAATATTAAATATAAATTGTTTTACATAGTTAAATGACGACGAGTGGCGTCCCTTTTGTAGAGTTGTTTAGACCAAAGCATTTTGACGACATTGTATTAGACCCTTTAAACAGAAAAATTCTAAAAAATATAATAGACACCTCTTATTTCCCCAATTTACTCTTTTATGGTCCACCAGGCACAGGTAAGACAACTACCATAATGAATCTTATTAACGCATATCAGGAAAAACTGAATAACAAAAACTCCGACCTAATTATTCATTTAAACGCCTCGGACGAGAGAGGTATCGATATCATTCGTAATCAAATAAATTTATTTGTAAATTCCAAACCTTTATTCCATAATGGCATGAAATTTGTTATACTCGATGAAGTGGATTATATGACAAAAAACGCACAACAAGCTCTACGATATTTACTGCAAAATTATTCTGGAAATGTTCGTTTTTGTTTGATTTGCAATTATATAAGCAAAATAGACGAGGGATTACAGAACGAATTCATACGTTTACGTTTTAATCAATTGCCGAAAAACGACATTATACAATTTTTAAACCATATATCCGAATCAGAACATTTAAACATGTCCCACAAGTCTTTATCGTGTATACAAAAACTATACAAGTCGGATATTCGAAGCATGATTAATTTTATGCAATCAAATCAAGATATAGCAAAGAATAAAGATAAATTCGCCGAATTTAATATAATTGATAACGATATATGGGAGCTGTTATTGAAAAAACTTTCCAAGAATGAAAACATAGATGCGATAAAAACATTTGTTCATTCCATTAGTATAGAATACAATATTGACAAAAAAAATATAATCAAGGAGTTTCTCAATTATATTATTCGCGCTTATCCTAAATATTTATCTAGTGATTTTCTATATTTTATTGAAAATTTGATGCATTCGCAAATTCAAAACAATAATGTCCATATTTATTATTCTTTATTACGACTATCATCCTTTGTGACCAAGTAACTTTCATTCACACTTTTCAGACGGTGTATTATAGATAGCCATTCTCATATATAATTTAATCATAAAATCATTGGGAGGGGAACTCTTGGTTGGGTCAAATAAATTTTGCTTAAGTCCGTATTCACTAAATACATTTGCCTCCTTCTGATTTGTAGAACTATTTTTACGAATAGGTATAATATTTGTTCTTTCATGGATGATGTTTTGTTTGGCGCGCATCCTTTATATTATATAAATAAAAAAATAATTGATAGTAATTTAATATAAAGAATATAAAGATATATATTTGAACTATTATATGACCATGGACATTGATAAAGAGTGGGAGAATTTTATATCATATGGACAAGAGGAAGAATACTCTGACGGCGAAGAAGAAATAAATGAAATTATGAAACAAACAAACGAAGAGTTTATTTCGGCGAACTTGTCTTCGGAATTCAATACAGAAGCACCTAAAGCTTCCAATATTTATATTTCAACGAAAACAAAAATAGCCTACTTGAATAGACCGATTGATTTGAAGGGAATTTTCTGGGCAGTTCCAGTTATACCCTATGCGAAACCATGTAGCGGGGTTATTAAAAAACAAATGAAATTTAATTCTACTACAGCGGAAGAATTAATTTTAATTCAAGAAAAATTGAAGGATGAAAATTATTTTGAAGAATATGTGATTACCCATATTGATAACCCTTCTGGGCGTATTAAATTTAAAGATACTCGGAAAATTAGTATTGGGGTTTCCAAGAAAGATTTAATGAGTTATCGTTGTAAGAAGAAGAGTGCATTCTATAATTGTTTCGTCTTGATTCTTCGTATGCGTGTGCAGAATATGTTTAAAGAGTTTCATGTAAAGGTGTTTAATACCGGCAAACTCGAAATTCCTGGTGTTCAAAGCGAACCGGTTTTCGAAATGATTTTAAATCAGGTATTGGAAACATTGCAGCCACACGTTGCAGAACCGCTGGGGTATAAAGATAATACCAATGAAACCGTGTTAATAAATTCCAATTTTAATTGTGGATTCTTTGTGAATAGAGAGGCACTCTATGATATATTGAAATTTAAATATAATATTCAAGCTATATACGACCCTTGTTCATATCCTGGTATCCAATGTAAATTTTATTATAATCCAGACGTTGGCTTACAAAATGGCTGCCAAATATCGGAAGAAAACAAGCATTTATACACCAACGTAAAGGAGGTTTCGTTTATGATTTTTAGGACAGGGAGTGTCTTGATCGTAGGTAGGTGTGACGAAAATGTATTAATGGTTATTTATGAATTTCTAAAAATAATACTGATTAATGAATATAAAAATATTTGTCAAAAAAATATTAAAGTCGGTGGGGATGATGGCGTTACTCTCGCAAAAGATAAAAAGAAAAAGGTGCGAAGAAAAAACATTACTATAGAAATTCAAAATCCTTAAGATAGTAACCATTTCACAAATTTATCCTTTGCCTCTATTTCGGCCAATTTAATATCAAATTCTTCTGACTGTATTTTTTGTTCCGCGTTTTTCAAATATTCGGGGGTTTTCAATATTTTTTTTACGAATGCATGATTTATCTCAAAGAACGAGTCTATTGTATTTATTTTATGGTATAATTTTTCTGTAATATTTTCTAATGTAAAAATGCTAGCTTTAGTAGTAAATTTGTTTAGTTTATCGGTTAATTTAGATAAATAACTGATATATGATATATCAATTTTTGGTAAATGAATAATTTTTAACAAATACGTTTGGTATAAATGAATATAACTTTTTAGTATATCTAATTTGGCCTTGAATTCGTTAGAAACATTTTCATTCAGTTTTTTTAGTTCATTGTTGATGTCGAATACTGTTTTTTTATATACATATGTGGTTGCGTCCCTCGATGTTAATTGTAAAAACATTTTTTCGTCGTCGGAAATTTGTCCTACGAATTCAACATAGAAATAATATGATTTTTGCGAATGAAAATAGGTTAAATCTACATTTTTAGTAAAATACAAAACGTTTAAAAATACATTGGTGATTGTGTCTAAACCGCGTATTATAATAAATTTTAGTAATTTGTGGTTTTTTAATTTCATATGTTCCATGATAAATTTGGAATATTCGATAATTAAATCTGAATATTTTTGAATAGCTTCGTCCATATCAAATTCAGATTCGTTTTTATAATTTTCGGCATTTTGCAAAGAATAATTGTTGTCTTTGGATACGATGGTTACACTTTTCATTGTTATAATAATATTTTATTTTTATTTTTTACTTTTGCATTTTTTGCATTTTTTGCGTTTTTGGAGTTTTGCTTTTGTTGCGTTTTTATATTGCAAAAAAAACTTTTATAATAATTCAAATAAGTATTTAAAGAATATATTTAAATAACTTATATAAAAATGTCTGAACAAACTTCTTCAAAAAAAACTGATTCTAGTTTTAATTATAGACTTCCTGCTGATATTACAATGAAGCACGCTTCTAAACTTAGTATCGTCGATGATAAGCCAATTATGATGGACTATTGGACGGCTTCACTTGATAAGAAGGCCTTAATTGGGGCTAAAGAGACAGGAGAGAAGCTGTTAGTAAAGAGTGAAGACGAGTATACGAGTATAATTCAGAAGTTTTACAAGTCTGGAACTGAGTATATTGTGATTACCGAAAATTCCATTTACATTGTGGCCAACGATATTCCTACCAGAAAGATATCATAAATCCATCCACTTTTGAGAAAAGTTATAACGAAGTAAGAGCAAAACCATCTTTCCACTTTTAGAAAAAGTGGAGCAAAACCATCTTTCCACTTTTAGAAAAAGTGGAGCAAAACCATCTTTCCACTTTTAGAAAAAGTGGAGCAAAACCATCTTTTCGCTTTTGACAAAGCCCTGCTCACGGGGCGAGCCTATGGGAAAGTAGAGCAAAACATTTATACCTTTGCACATATTAGAAAATAATATGCCACAATAAAGTAAAGCAAAACGAGTTAAAAATAAATGACTTAACTTTATATAATGAGAATAAAGTTAAGTGAAAAGTATCAATCCGAACGAGAAGATATTTGCAACAAATTACACCGACCAAAAAGAAAAATGAGACAAACTTTTTATAAAAAATAAAAATTTTGTTATTTCTCTTCTCAATAATGTAAAAGCACCCTATCCATTTTCTGTGGTAGAAAATCTTGGGCTTGTATCACATTTAACGGCTTCCAAAGGAAGCGGTTGGATACTTTTATTATTGTATTCTCTTCTATACTTTTCAGGTCTTTCTCCTGTTTCCATATAACAATTGAATACTTTTTGGATATTTTTACATCCATTCTTATCACGATTGATACACCCCTTCCTATTATTTTCCATTTGATATGTTAGGATAGAATGTATCTTTCGGTTTTTCTGTGTTGGGTCTTTCTTGAATTTCAAATATAAATTTTCACACACTTCTTCGGTTTTATAAGATAAACAAGAAGTTCTAAATTCATCTATATTATAAACCTTAAAATGCTCTTGTAATTTTCGTTTTAATGTTAAATTGGGCGTGGATATGAAATTTCTCATTTGTTTTCCTATACTCCAATCACCTATGATAATAATATGGTCTTTACTATATTTATTTACTATTTTATTTACCATATTATCTTCAGTTCGTTTCTTGTTGATATAACTATACCATTTGTATTGACGAAATTTTAGTTCTTGATATAATGGAACTAATATTTTATTTGCTTTTATTTTTTCAGTAATATATTCTTGGAACTTTTCTGTATTACAGGTTTTAGAGTTATACGTATTTAACCCTTGTTCTATTTTAGTAATACCAATTCTGTCTTTGTAATTTTTTAGTAGTGATTGATATTTCAATCTTTTAGTTTCTTTCAAATACATTCTATTCGTATAAGAAAAATGATTCCCTTCATCATCCATCATAGAAAATAACGAACGCTTACCAGGGTCAATGAAAATATGTTTTCCTTCTAACACTTCTTTTGGAACTTCATCTATATAAGGAAATTCAGGGTTTTCTTGCGTTTCTTCCTTTTTGGTTTTTTTTGGTTTATCTTTATTTGCTAATCGTTTTTGTTTCGCTTGTTCTTTTTGTAATGCTTTTTTGTCTTCTTTTATTTTATCTTTTTGTTCTTTGGTAAACCCTTGTAGTGCTTTCTTTCCTGCTTTTTTTCTATCTTTTTTAGATTGTTCTTCTTCAACAAAATCTTTATGTATAAATCTCAACGAAGTAGCATATCCATCTGTAATAATGGTATAATCAAACACATAATTCTTTTTTGTTTGTCTTATATCTGAAAATGTATCCCAAATAAACTCTTTGTTTTGTTCCAAACAATTATATAAATCGCCTTTTGTTTTATTTTTTGGTTTTCCTTTATTTTTTCCTGATTTTATTTCAGTTGTTTCTTTAATCCATATATCCAATAATTTTTTATGTTTTTCTGTATCTACAAACAATTCAACTAATGCTTTTGTATCAATTTGAATATGTCTTGGTATAGCGTTAGTTTGTAGAGGAAAAAACTGGAATGATTTTCTTTCTATTTTCTCTAATTCTAAACACATAAAAATCATATGTTTCAAATACTTATAAGGTGTAATTTTAATATCATAGTAATAACTGGTATCAAATGTTTCAGGAACAATCTTATAACGATATTCTTTTAACCAACTATGATATTTTTCATCACAAGTAAGAGTATTATTGATAATATCATTTTTGACTGAATTGATTTCTTTATAAAGTTGTTTCTTAAATTCTTTATTTTCCACAGGCTCCCCAGGCTTTGCTATTTGGTCTTGGTAAAGATGCTTGAAATAACAATTTATAAAACGTTTAATATAATCAAAAAATCTCATTTTAATATTATTTTCAATAGAAGTTATCATTGTAGTAGCATAATAATCCAAAATAGATGATAAATTACTACCATCTTCTAATTCAAAGGTGTTTATATTTTGAAATTCTTTTAACAATATAGCGTTATTTCCTTTTGGTTTTTGTCCCATAGTAGATTTATTTATAGATTTCATACACATAGAAATAGTATCTGTTGTAATTTCAGGTATATCTTGTTTGTTATGATATTTTTGTAGAACCCATAATCGTAATAAAAAATATGTTTTAGTAGTAATAGCATTCGTTCTAACAATAGCGTTTTGTAGGATTTTCATATATTCCTTAACATTATCTTTGTAAAGAATGGAAGAAATAGGAAGTTTCAAACACCGATATTTATCAGGAGGTTCTTTTTTGGAATTCATCCTATATATTACCTAAATATTTTATTTCTAAATAATTTACTTTATAAAATAAATTATTTAATTATTTCTAAATATTTTATATTTTGTGGAAGTTTTATACATTCCACTTTCTACTTTTGTAAAAGTAGTTCCGCAATCAAAAGTATATCCTTGCTGTCGTAAAATACTTCTAATAATGTTTAAATAAGGGCGCTTACATTCAAAGTTAGGTTTGAAAGAAGAAATAGTAGAACAAGCAAAATATTTTTTTATTTCGTTTTTTAATTCCAATATTCTATTTTGTTTTTCTATATCTTCTTCTAAATCACATAATAAAAAAGAATTATCGTCTCCTAACTTTAATATATTTATTAGTTTATTACAAATATCTTCTCTTTCATTTTGAAATTTTTCACTTAACTTTATTCTCATTATATAAAGTTAAGCATTTTATTTTTAATTTGTTTTGTCTCATTTTTCTTTTTGGTCGGTGTAATCAATATATTAAATTTAGGTGAAGACAAAACTTTTTTGTTATGTGACTTAGATGCGGATACCGAAAAACAAAATAAAATATTAGAAATGAAAGAGGAAATACAAAAGTATTTTGCATGTTCTACTATATCATCCTTCAAACCTAATTTTGAATGTAAACGGCCTTATTTGAATATTGTTAGGAGCATATTACGACAACAAAATTATATAATAGAAATTATGGATTATTGTATAAAATATGAAAATGGGCTAATGAGAAAAACTATGAAATACAAATTATTAAAAAGGAAACAATAGGTGGTAGAAAATACAAAAAAGTTCTCGAAAGAATAAAACTAAAAAGAATAAAAGTAAAAATAACAGAACAAAAAAGAATAAAAGTAAAAATAACAGAACAAAAAAGAATAAAAGTAAAAATAACAGAACAAAAAAGAATAAAAGTAAAAAGAACAAAAATTCTAAACCGAAGTAAGAGCCTTTTTAACCAAAGTTTGCTTCTTACTTCGTTACAAGTTTTGGCTCCACCTTTCCTAAAGGTGGATAAGGTGGATACCCATTTGATACCCTTTCTCTTCAAACCCATAATGTTCGTATACTTTTTTTACGTTTTGACCACAATCCAATATTATTTTGTAACAATTTTTCTCTCTAGCGAGACCTTTCAATTGTTCTAAAATGTCTTGCGCAATTTTATTACCTCTATATTCCCTTTTTACTACAATATCTTCTATATGCCCCACGCTTTTACCGCCTCGAATTATTTTCGGCTCTATGATAATTGTTCCAGAAGCAATCATTGTAAAATCGTCTAATCCAGGGCTACTAATATATTTGACGATAATGCAGCCCATTTGATGGATAGTGGCAATATTTTCGATAAAAACGGTGGTCTCGATATTGCTAACTATAGTAAGCTCTGCCAATAATTCTAAATATTTGGTTTTTATTACGTCAATATTATTTGGATATTCATTTAGTAAATCAATCAATTTTACACATTTAGCCATAGTCATTATATTACTTCAAATAAAATATTTCAGTAGTATATATAATAAATGTCTAGATTTGGAACAGGAAGTAACTCAAATGGACAATTTTGGTATGGCAGTACTACAAATTTTCCAGGGTTTTTATATAAAAAAAATGTCGGCGTAGGAGGCAGGAGAACTACCAAATTCGCACCTGGTGGAAATATTACATGCAACAATTCTACTTATTTATATAATAAATACAAACCAGGAAGCAGTGGTATTGGCGCCTCTAGTATAGCCAATCGTCGTGCCAAAAACCGATTAGCGACGATTTGTTCTGGACATAACACCCAATGTGGTCCCTTTTATCAATATTTGGGCAGATATGATAATTATACAGGTAATCCAAATGGTTATTTTCCATATCCGCAAATGCCAGGTACTAAAACAGGCACCTTTGTTTCACCAGCTACAAATTATCCCATATAGAGAGATATAGACATGAATGGATAGAGAAATTAGCGTATTCAATTTATTACCATATCAGATTATCGTAATAAATTTTGTTAGTATGTGTATTATTTGTAGTATTTGTATATGGACTCTTATTTCATATAGGGTCTGTAATAATGATTATCATATTTTACGTTCGCATCATACCATGGTGCGGTTCCTTGCGGAGATACGTACGAATAATTATAATTCGTAGTTGGTCTAAATCCAGCACTCACTGGTGTTTGCGCTGAATTAATATTTAAAAAAACCATATTTGCATAGCTTTTCTTAACAGCATTGGGGTCTTGGTTACATCTAGCTCCATAATTATACCAAAAGTTTCGTGTTACACCTATACTTGGTGGTAATCCTGATTTCATTGGTCCAGAAAAAGTGTGGTTATCAATATTATTAATATAAGATTGGATATTTCTCATTTTGCGCGATCTGCCTGCCATATACTATAACTGACTAAAAAAATATTTAAAGTCACGCGTTGCTCTATAATTCAAAATCCGCATAATATCCTTCTGAAAATTGTTTCAATACCGAATTTATTTTTTCGATAAATTGTAATTCGACTGCATCAGCATCTAATTTATACTTTTGTTGAATTATATTGTTTACTATCATTGTATAATCTTTTCGCACGGCTCGAATATCTTTATCCAAGTTGGCAATCTCTCCTTCGGTTTTTATGATTAATTCGTCTATATTATTTTCAACACTGGATGCCTCTGGTTTTTGCTGTAACAATAAACTATCATATTTATTTTCTTCATATCGAATGAGTTCTTCACAATCGGTTATTATTTTACTAAATAATTCCTTTTTGTCGTTATTCATATTATACACATTTACATCTCTCGTAATGAAAAAATCGGACTCTGTTGTATTACCTTTATTATGATTTTCTATTGTTCCTGTATTGTCTTCTTCTAATTTTTTAGAACTATAGTTAATATCGCTAAACAATAACTGATTGATATCCACCCTTCTTATATTCAAAGGGGGAACTATAGTATTATCTTTACTAGATATCATTTACTATCTTTGAATATTTATTTTTTATTTTTTATTCACAAAAATCATATTGTCCATCTTATTCTGCGGCAACAAAAACGGTAATATGAATACAATAGCAGAACCTTCTATAATTTCCTTTGAATCGTCGGGTCCTTCTTTTTCTTTTGGTCCTTCTTTTTCTTTTGGTCCTTCATCTTTTGGTCCTTTTTTGGTTTCGGTTTCTTTTGTATATGCCCCTGTTTGGATTTTATTCAAAATATATTTTAGCGACGCATATCTACAAAGCAAATTTTTTATAAAGGATTGTTCGTTATTTATGATATTGTCTTCTAATATTTTTTTAAGTTTTTTTTGGTTTGCTTGGTAGGTAGAGAGTTGGTAGGTAAAGAGCATGTTAACTAAGACATTGTTTGATATTTTCATGATATTGTTTGCTTTATTAAATTCACACCATTTTATATACACTATTATTTTCTTATACGTCTCAATAGCATAGTTCATTAATCGGATTTGTTTTTTTATTTCTAATAATCTGTAATAAACAAATTTACTAACCATTTTCAGGTCTTTTACAAAATTGACATCGTAAATGTTTTTTAGTTTTGTTGGCTCTATATTTTTAACAATATCTTTCAAAAATAGTTCATTGTTTGTATCACAGCCGTAATCGTCTTTATTTATAGATTTCATGATGAATTTCTCTAGTTTACCTTTGATGTCATTCATGGTACCCTCTTCTGGCGAAGAATCAAAGAGCTCGTCTATTTTTTCATCAAAATTCACATATGGTGCACTGTATGGATTTAAAATAGAAAAAAGAGTATGGTTTATGGAAGAGGGTTCTTTTTTGTCGTCCCAATATGGTTTAACATCTGTATTGGGTTCATCGTTATTTTCTACACTGTTTAATAGAGTGAGTAGAATATTTTGTATGTTGTTCATGGTTATTTATAAATATCGTGTATATTATTTATAAATATATTTTACTCGTCGAAGTCTAACCTTGGCCTCTTTCTTTTTGTTTTTTCTTCCATTTTTCCATAAACTTATCTTTGTTATCATAATAATCTTTTAATAGTTCTCCAGTTTCTTTTACATAGGTCGATTTCACGGTTGTCAATGCATATGCAAATGCTCTAAATGGAATATTTAAATTCGTTAATTTGTCTTTAATATCTGGTGGTTCAACGATGTTTGCTTTATTATACAGCACAATAGGGTAATCGGTTGTTTCGCCCTTTAAAGAACTCGAACTGGCCATTGTTTGTGTAATCGTTTGTAATATACCACTCGTTTGTTCTATTTTGTTCTTTAAAAATTCACTGAATATTAATGCTGGCTTATCGTCAAACTTGTTGGTAGTAATATATCTGTTTTCGGTAATAATATTTAAAATGACGCTTAGTAAGAAATTATTTGTTATTTGTGGATTGTCTACATTTTCGGCGGTATAAAATTGGTATGAATCATATGCAGCGTAAGCAATCATTCCTGCAGTGGCCCACGAATTTGTTATCAAATTTGAAACTCCTTTTGTTGCTTTCGATATACTAGACATTGCTAAATTCATAATTGTAATCAAAAACCCAATTGGACCTCCGCTAGGTGGCAGTTCTGGACCCATAGGAGGTAGTTGGTCTGGCACATTGATTGCCGCATTTGGACCTTCGAAATATTTTCCCATACCAATAACTAGAGGCGCTATATAACCTTTGAATTTTTCATAAAGCACGCTTTTTTCATTCAGCTCAATCCAATTGATTACTACATTTTTCTTTTCAGACATTTCTTCTTGACGTGGTTTATTCGTTTTAGATAATATATCATTATCATCTATCACTTCAGGTTGATCTCCTGTCATTAAAAAGCCAACCGCCGTAACCCTTTTAAATATTACAGATAAAAATTGATTCTTTTTCTTAAGATTTTCGGCCATTTGCATTTGGGTTGATTTTTGGTCCGCATTTCTTTGTTCGGGAGTTTTTAACATATAGTCATATATGCCTTTAGAGAAGCTGCCGCCTTCATAATACATAAAATTTAAAAATCCGCTTTTGTGCTGTATTTTTAACTCATTTAAATCGTATTGGGTTTTTACGAATACTCTTTTTTCGGCAATTTTTTTGGAAAAAGTATTTGGAATACTATCTGTGCAAAAGGATATGAACCCATTGTTTGCTTGATTATTGTAATCATTTGAGGCACCTCCCTCGTAATGTATTTTAATATATTTTTTATCCCCTATTTTAGTGGTAGAACGAATATTTCTTTTATTTGATTTATTTCTTTTTGGTAAATGGTGTCTTGCCGTGATATTTTGCACCTTTTTTCCTTTACCTGATGCACGAATGAAACGTTTTTTCTTTTTTGCTCCGCCTTCAGTAGTGTTAGATGTCGCATCAAGAGGTGTCTCCTCAACAGGTGTTTCCTCACCAGGTGTCTCTTTAAGAGGAGTCTCCTCAACAGATGTCTCTGCAGAAGCAGTCCCTTTTTCCTCAAGTTTAAGAGTATTTGGTTGAATTGCCTCTGTTATAGAATTTATTTTTTTTGCTCCATTACTGTTTACATAAATATAGTTATCTAATATTCTCTTACAAATAATTTGAGTGTAGTATAATGTTGTATTTTTGTCTTCAGTTTTTGGGAAAAAACTGGTTAAATATGTTTGAGTATTATTTGTATTACCAGTGGCGTCGAGTTGATAAAATTCTATAATATCGTTAAAATATAATTGCATCAATACTTGACGGTTGTCTGTAAAATTTCCTTCGTTTTTATATGGTTTTGCATCAAATCCACCACAATTTGAATCATAATATAATGAAATTTGAGCGCATAGTTGTTTATTTAATTCTTGTATATTTATGTATTTTCCATACAAAGTTACAAAAAAGTCCAATCGAATTTGTATTGTATAATTTTCACTTAGACCGTCAAAAAGATTTAAAATGTCATTGTCTTCTTTATTATCCGATTTAATATAATTATCAATTAGTTTTTTTACATTACCTTTATCTATTGTATTCGACAACGAATTTATAGCTATGTCAATAATACCACCTGAACCAAACATTATACCAAAATCAATAAAGTCTGAAAATGATAATTCAATGGTTTGATTATCCAAGTAATAAGACACTGCAATAGGTTTTATATTACTCTTTATGTTTGTAATATCTAATGGAACCTTTTTAGTTTCACTTTTATTGTTTTTATTAGTCTCGGACTCTTTTTTAACTAGATTGAATGGTCTTGTTGTAAACGAATTCAAATATAGCTCCATGGAATCATTTAAAATTGATAATGGCTTGGATTTCGATTCTTCTTTTTTTGTTTCCTCTTTTTTTGCTTGTCCTTCATTATACAAATCTTCGGCCGCTTTTAATAAAAGTAGCATATTATAAAGAGTATAATCGTTATTTAATACATTAAAATTATTGGTAGCTGGAGCTAATATGGCGTCTAAATTAGGCTCTACTATTTTTTTAAGACCTTTTGTAAAAAATTCTTCTACAGGTACAAGTGTGTCGCCGCTATTCATAATATTAAACATAACATCCTCTTTGATGGTTTCTATATCATCTTCTGTTACGTCTAATCCTAACTGTTTTTTGATATTCTCCGTTAAATTATTTGCTCCGCCTGTAGATGGTGCTGCCGGAGTATTTGTGGTTGCAGGAGTTGCAACATTTTTACCTGTATAAAGACTTACCCCTGTTTTGCTAACACTTTCTTCCGTTTTTTCAATATCCACTATATTGTTCTTTATATTTTGAAATTCATTATTGATTGGTTTAAAAACAGAATCTATCAGATTTCGAGAAATGGGATATAAAGCGTTCTCCACATAATTCGTCTCCATTTGTTTTATAGCAAAATCAAAGACTAATATAACATTGTATAAATCTTTATCTACTATAAACTCCCCATAAAGTGTTACGAGTTTATTTAGTGATTCCGAACCATCTATTATTTGGTCACTTGTAATCGTTGCAAGGTCTGCAGGGCATTCTATAAATATTTCTTTGATAGATGGGTCTTCAATGGCGAATTCGTTATGTTTATATAACAAACATTTTGTATTTATGTAA
>Ga0214921_10007890_pt1 | contig 14029 bp, 11 predicted proteins | sample LL1505_MetaG_FD_177992 | JGI IMG/M metagenome (GOLD analysis project Ga0214921, IMG submission 177992) | Freshwater microbial communities from Lake Lanier, Atlanta, Georgia, United States - LL-1505 | ecosystem: Environmental > Aquatic > Freshwater > Lake | place: USA: Georgia | collected... | reverse complement strand
TAGCTCCAGCGGAGCCCGGAGTATTCCGTGTGAAAGCCGGCCACGAGCTCGCTCTCGGCCTCGGCCAGGTCGAAGGGGGCGCGGTTGACGCTCGCCACGGCACAGGTCACGTAGACCCAGAACACCACGAAGGTGAACGGGTCATGAAACAGATACCAGTTCCAGAACCAGCCGGCCTGCTTCTCGCCGATCGTGACCATGTCCATGCTGCCGGCCAGCATCACGGGCACCACCACGCACATGCCCAGCGGCACCTCGTAGCTCACCACCTGGGCCGCCTCGCGCATCGCCCCGAACAGCGACCACTTCGAGGCCGAGGCGTAGCCGGCCAGGATCACGCCGAACACCTCGAGGCCCAGTACCGCGACGACGAAGAACACGGCCACGTTGAGCCGCTGGCCGACCACGTCGAAGGCGAACGGCAAGGCGATGAAGGCGCAGAACGAGGCGCAAAAGCTGACGTAGGGCGCGAGCCGGAACAGCAGCCCGTCGGCCCCCTCCGGCATCAGGTCTTCCTTCGCGAGCAGCTTGATGCCGTCGGCCACCGACTGGAGCCAGCCGAATCGGCCGCCGGTGCGGGTGGGACCGAGCCGGTCCTGGATCCGCGCCGACACCTTCCGCTCGGCCCAGATGAAGGCCAACGCACCCCCGGCGATCACGTTGAGCACGAGCACGGCAGAGACGATCGCCGCGATGGTCCAGGCCAGCAGCCCGGACAGCCCGAGACTCGTGAGAAAGTCGACCATGGTCCGTCACCACGACAGCGCCGCAGCCGCCCCCAAGCCGCGGATTTTCCGGGCGGGAACCGACTTCGTGAAAAATCGCACGAAGTTTGCCGTCTGCCGCGGCTTTCCACAAGTGGCGGCCGGGGCGACCGCCCGAAACCGCCCCCGAGCGGAAGCGGCTACGATGCCTCCCGGCACCATGCCGGTGACCTCCTCCCGGCGTCCGCACCCTACCCGGCCCAGCCGCTTCCCACTCCCGATGCGACCGCCCGCCCCCCCTGCGATCGCCGTGGCTGTCCTGCTCGTGGGCGCTGTGCTCGCCTGCTTCGCGGCGGCGGACCCAGGGAAACCGTTCGTGCCCCGGCGGCAGTCGGGGCCTCCCGGCGCGCCGCTCGAACCGGCCGAGGCCGCGCGGCGGATGACGGTGCCACCGGGCTTCGCGGTGCAGCTCTTCGCTGCGGAGCCCGACCTCGTCAATCCGGTCGCGATGGCCTTCGACGAGCGCGGGAGAGTCTGGGTGGCCGAGTCGCTCGAATACCCGCGGCGGGATCCCGGACCGGGCCGGGATCGAATCCGCGTGCTGGCCGACACCGATGGCGACGGCCGCGCCGACCAGGCCACCACCTTCCTCGACGGCCTCAACATTCCTTCCGGCATCGCCGTGGGTCATGGCGGCGCCTGGGTGGCTGCGGCGCCCGACCTGCTCTTCGTGCAGGACACCGACGGCGACGGGGCCGCCGATCGGCGCGAGGTCGTCGTCACGGGCTTCGGCCGGCTCGACACGCATGAGCTGCCCAACTCGCTCACGTGGGGCCCCGACGGCTGGCTGTACGGACTCAACGGCGTGTTCAACGGCAGCCACGTCCACTACGCCCCGGGCAACCCCAACCACCGCCCCGACCACCCGGGCTGGAAGTTCGACTGCTGCCTGTTCCGCGTGCATCCGCGGACGCGGGCGTTCGAAGTCGTGTGCCGCGGCACGAGCAACCCCTGGGGCATCGCCTTCAACGACGAGGGTGACTCCTTCGTCTCGGCCTGCGTGATCGATCACCTCTGGCACCTGGTCGAGGGAGGCTTCTACCACCGGCAGGCCGGGCCGCAGCCGCCCGAGGCATGGAAGCTCGAATCGATCGTGGCCCACAAACACCAGCAAGCCGCCTACTGCGGCATCACGTGGTTCGACTCCGACGCCTATCCGGAGGCCTATCGCCGGCGGCTGTTCATGGGCAACGTCCACGGCGGCTGCGTCAACGTCGATCGCCTCGAGCGGGCCGCCTCCACCTACCGCGGCCTGCCCGACCCCGACTTCCTCACGGCCAACGACGTCTGGTTCATGCCGGTCGTGCAGAAGACGGGCCCCGACGGCTGCCTCTGGGTGCTCGACTGGTACGACCGATACCACTGCTACCAAGACGCCAACGCCGACCCGGCGGGCGTCGATCGGCTCCGGGGCCGGCTGTATCGCGTCACCTATCGCGACACGCCCGCCTGCCAGCCCTTCGACCTGGCCGCCCGCGGCGACGAGGAACTGCTCGAACTCCTGGCCCACCCCAACGTCTGGATGCGCGAGACGGCCCAGCGGCTGCTCGGCGAACGCAGTCGGCCCGAGACGGCCCGCGTCCTGCTCGCCCGCCTGCAGGAGGCCGGCGACCGGTTCCCGCCGGTGCAGGTGCGGCACATGGCCTTCGCACTCGCCGGCTGCGACCTCCGCGGCCTGCCCGACCTTCACGCCGAAGCCGTTCGCACGCTGTCCACCCACGCCGATCCCTTCCGCCGCGGCTGGGCGATCCGCCTCGCGCGGCAGCCGGGCTCCGGGACGGTCGTCGACCGCGACCTGGTCGTCCGCGGCCTCGCCGACGAGGCGGCGCCGGTCCGGCTGCAGGCCGCGATCGCCATCGGCAACGCGGCCCTCGGCGCTGGCGACGGGCTCCCGCTCGCCGAGCTTGCCGGGCCGCTCGCGCGGTCGATCCTCGCCGCGCCCGACGACCTCCATCATGCCAGGTTTGTATGGCGCGGCCTGCACGCGATCGCCGAACGTGCCGGCGGCGACGCCGCGGCCTACCGACTGCCCGCCGACGTGGCCGCCGCGCCGGCGGGCGCCGCGCTCGCCGACCGGATCCTCGAGTGGCAGCTGTCGCGTGGCGAGCCCGACGCCGCGATGCTCGCCGCCCGGCTGACCGACGAGCTCGCGACGCCGGGGCCGAGCCCGCTCCTCGATCGGCTCGTGGCCGAAGTCTGCGAGGGACGGCTGGCGGAGCGGCGGCTCGCCACGCTCGGTCCCGCGCTGCGGCCGGCCTGCTCGGCGGCCGCAGCCCGGCCCGACGATCCCCGCTGCGGGAAGTCGCTCGTCGTGGCGGCGACCTGCGGGGATCCCGTGGCCGCCGCCGCGCTCGTCGAGCGGGCCTGGGCCGACCGCAGCCTGCGGATCCCCGCGCTCGCGGCCCTCGTCGCATCCCGCTCGCCGGAGGTCCGCTCGCTCGCGGCCCGCATCCTGGCCCCCACGAGCCGCGACTCGACGCTCCGCGAGGCGCTCGCCGTCCTGGCCCGGAGCGACGATCCCGGCGTCTGGTCGGTCGTCATCGAGGCCCTGCCCGGGCTCCCACCCGCGCTCCGCTCGCAGGCGATCGACCTGCTCACGCAGCGGGCCGGGGCGGCGCGGGCGCTGCTCGAGGCGGTGGCCGCCGGCCGCGTCGAGGCTCCCGTGCTCGACGCCAACCAACTGCGTCGGCTCGTGGCCCTCGGCGACCCCGGCATCGACGCGCTCGTCCGCGACCGCTGGGGCACCGTCCGCGAGGGCCGCAATCCGGATCGCGAGCGGGTGGTGGACGAGATGCGAACCCTCGCGACCACGACGAAGGGCGATCCCGCCCGCGGGGAGGCCGTCTTCACGCGGGTCTGCGCCACCTGCCACCGACTGCACGGCCGCGGCGCGGAGGTCGGCCCCGACATCACCGCCAACGGCCGGGCGAGCTTCGACCAGCTGCTCTCCAACCTCTTCGACCCGAGCCTCGTGATCGGCGCCGCCTATCAGTCGTGGACGGTGGTCACCGACGAGGGCCGCGCGATCACCGGCCTCCTGGCCGAGGATGGCCCGGAGCGGATCGTCCTCCGGCTGCCGGGCGGGACCGCCGAGACGATTCCCCGGTCGGCCATCGACGTGCTGCGCCGAAACGAAACCTCGCTGATGCCCGAGGGGCTCGAGCGGCAGTGCTCGCGCGAGGAACTCGCCGACCTGCTCGCCTACCTGTCGCTCGACCGACCGCCGGCGGATCCCGCCGCCCAGCCGATCCCGGGCACGCCGGGCCGCTGACCGGAGCTCAGCGGTCGATCTCGCCCATCACGATGTCGAGCGACCCGACGATCGCCGGCACGTCGGCGATCAGGCAGCCACGGCAGAGCTCGGGCGCCACGGCCAGGTTCGAGAACGAGCTCGACCGGGCCCGCACCCGCCACGGGATCGCCGAACCCTCGCTGACCAGGTAGAAGCCCATCTGCCCCTTGGGGCACTCGGTCTCCAGGTAGGCGTCGCCGGCCGGCATCTTCTCGGTCAGCTTGAGCGGCTCGCCGATCGTGCCCTTGCAGGCGGAATATCGGTCGATCGCCTGCCGGACCAGGTCCATCGACTGCACCACCTCGAGCATCCGCACGAAGAACCGGTGCCAGCAATCACCGAGCACGGCGTCGGCCGGCACCGCGGGATACTGGTGATCGCGGGGATAGTGGCCGTTCTTCTGCACGGCCACCTCGAAGGCGTAGCCGTCGTACATCGCGGTGTAGATCGCCTCGCCGTCCCGGCGCAGGTCCTGATCGACGCCGCTGCCGCGGAGCACCGGCCCCGAGCAGCCGTATTCGATCGCCAGGTCGCGGGAGAGCACGCCGATCGCCGCCGTCCGCTTCACGAAGATGGCGTTGGTGGTGAGGAGCGTGTGATACTCCTGGATGATCGGCTCGAACTGGTCGAGGAAGGCCTCGCACCGCCCCAGCCAGCCCGGCGGCAGGTCGGCCGTCAGGCCGCCGACGGTGATGTAGCTGTAGGTGAGCCGTGCCCCGCAGGCCTCCTCGAACAGGTCGAGGATCTTCTCCCGCTCACGGAAGGCGTAGAGAAACGGGCTGAAGGTGCCCAGGTCGAGCCCGTAGGCCCCCATGCCCACGAGGTGGCTGGCGATCCGGCACAGCTCGGCGATCAAGACCCGCAGGTGGCGGGCCTTCTCGCTGACCTCGTACTTCATGAGCTTCTCGACCGCCAGGGCCCAGCCGAGATTCATGTTCATCGCCGCCAGATAGTCCATCCGGTCGGTGTAGGGGATCCACTGCCGATGGGTGAGGTTCTCGCCGATCTTCTCAGCGCAGCGGTGCAGGTAGCCGATGTGCGGCTCCACCTCGGAGACGATCTCGCCGTCGGTCCGGAGCACGAGCCGGAGCACGCCGTGGGTGCTCGGGTGCTGCGGCCCCATGTTGACGAGCATCTCGTCGGTACGGACGTCGAACTCGATGATCCGGGGATCGTCGCCAGCCACGCTCGCCATGCTCACCTGCCTCTGATGCCGTGGTATTCGAGCGGCTGCTCGTAGTCTTTGCGGAGCGGATGGCCCTCCCAATCCTCCGGGCAGAGGATCCGCCGCAGGTCGGGATGGCCGCTGAACCAGACGCCGGAGAGATCGTAGACCTCCCGCTCGTGCCAGTCCGCCCCGCGCCACACCCCCGCCACGCTCGGGAGCTCGGGCAGTTCGCCCGGCACGTCGCTCTTCCAGCGGGGCAGCTTGCACTTCAGCACCAGGCTCACCCGGGCCGGCGTGCTCCAGAGGTGGTACACGAGCTCCGTGTGGGGCTGCCAGGAGACCTTGGCCGCCTTCTTGGGGTCGGGCTCGAACCAGTCGATGCCGGTGATGCACTGGAGCGAGTCGAACCGGATCGGGCTCGACTTGGCCAGCCAGCGGCAGGCCTCGGCGATCTTCTCCGGGGCGATCTCGATCCAGGGGTCGAGGGCGGTCAGGTTCTCGCCGACGACGGCGCCGGGCACCGCGTCGCGAAGCTGGTCGAGAAAGGCTGGGCCGCGGGACACGGGTGGCGCTCGGTCGGGGTGGTGAAGTTCGGACGGAGGATGCTCAGGCGGCCCGCGACGAGGGCGCCGCGGCCCGCTCGGCCGACACGGCCCGCACCCAGTCGAGGTCGCCGCGATACCAGACGTAGGCGAAGCCGACGAGCAGGATCGCGTAGAAGAATGCCATGTCGACGAGCGCGGTGCGGGCGAGCTTGCCGGCGGCATCGGTCACGGACCACTCCCCGAGGGCCTGCGCCGGGGTGGGCTCGGGCCGGCCGACGGCCGCCGTGCGGGCTCCGGCCCAGGCGATCTTGTCGGCCATCGACTCGCGGAGCACGTCGGTGGCGGGTGCCGTCGGGGACGTGATGCCGAGTTCCCGCATCACGCCGGTCGCGGCGGGGGTGAGGCCGCCGTCGGCGGTCACGGTCACGAGGGCCGGGTCGGTCAGTTCCGTCGCCTTACCGAACACGGTGGCCCAGGGAAAGAACAGCGCCACCTCCACGTCGAAGATGATGAACAACAGCGCGACCACGTAGAACCGCAGGTCGAACTGCACGAAGCTCGAGCCGATCGTGGGCTCACCACACTCGTAGACCTCGAGTTTCTCGACGTTCGGCTGCCGCGGCCGCACCAGCCAGCCGACGATCAGGTTCACCGCCAGGAACGCGCCGCCGACGGCCACGAACAGGGCCAGAAAGCCGGCGATGACGACGGGATCGACGAGGTTCATGGGGATCACCGGGCGAATGGGGCCGTCACTGGTTGGGCCCGCCGTGGACGGGTTCGACGATCACCTTCGAGGCGGCCACGGCCGTGGGGTTGATCGTGGCCCGCCCCCAGGCGACGTCCACCGGCAGGCGGGCGAAGTCCACGATCGTGCCGTCTCGGCTGTAGCAGGAGAGGTCGAGCGTGGAGCCCATGAAAATACAGTCGACCGGACAGGGCTCGACGCACAGGGCGCAGAACATGCACTTCGAGTAGTCGATCGTGAACCCGCTGACCTGGAAGCCCTTGCCGCTCTCGACCCGTTCCTTGCCGATGTAGATGCAGTCGACCGGGCACGCCTTGGCACACTGGTCGCAGGCGATGCAGGTCGTCAGGTCGTAGCGGTGGAAGCCGCGATACCGGGCGGCGACGGGAGCGGGCAACTCCGGATATTCGAAGTGCTCGGTGAAGGTCCGCCGGTCCTGGTCGTACGTCTTGCCGAACACCCGCAGGGTCACGAGCATGCCGTCGGCGACCGTCTTCACGGCCGAGAACAGATTGCGAAACCATTCCCTCATGGCGGTGGCGGGCCGGCGTGGTTTGGGCGGGGAGTCGAACGCTGGCGTCAGTATAGGGAGCGGTGTCAGGCCAACAACCCACCGTCGCCCCGCCGCGGCGCTCAGGCTTCGCGTAGTCCGGCACTGTCCGGGAGGGCCGCGGGCGTGCCCGCCTCGCCGCCATGTGTCTGGCCAGGCCCCCACCCCGAGCGACAGTGTCCAGCCGGGAAAAAGCCCTGGGAATAAGGCGGTTTTTGCGGCCGGGAAGCCGAAAGGCCCGGGATTTGCTTGACGAAGGTCCGGAAAACTTTACATTTCAGGGGTTTTCGGAAGATTGGTTCGACTCGACCGCTACGCCAGGGACCGGCCCATGCTCGTACTTTCGCGGAAAAAGGACGAGAGCATCGTCATCAACAACGACATCACCATCGTCGTCGTGGAGATCCGCGGCGACAAGGTGAGGCTCGGCGTCGAGGCTCCGAAGGAGGTACCGGTGCACCGCCGCGAGGTCTTCGAGGCGATCGCGCGCGGTGAGCAAGTTGACCTCCCGACCCTGTCGTCGGCACCCGAACCGGGCCGCCCTCTTGGCGACGATTCCGCGACTGCCGGCTGAGCCGGCCGGTCCGCTCGATCGGTCCCTTCGCCGTGTAGCGGCCGGAGGCTATCATATGGTTCGCGAGTGTGGCCCGGGTTGCCGGCCACCGACGCGGCCCCATCGTCTAGAGGCCTAGGACATCGCCCTTTCACGGCGGTAACCGGGGTTCGAATCCCCGTGGGGTCAGTCTGTCCCGCCGGGCGGCACTGTGCCGAGGCACGTGCGCGACCCCCATCGAAGCGTCGGGCGCAAGCCCGGGGATGCGGGCCCAACGCCCGCTGCACATCTGGATTTTTTCCGCCCCATGCCCTCCACCGCTGACTCTCCTGACCGCCCTTCGGCTTACGACGCGATCCTGTTCGTGTCGTTCGGCGGGCCCGACGGGCCGGCCGACGTGATGCCGTTTCTGGAAAACGTGCTCCGTGGCCGCAACGTGCCCCGCGAGCGGATGCTGGAGGTCGCCGAGCACTACCAGCACTTCGGCGGCAAGAGCCCGATCAACGAGCAGAATGTCGCCCTGATCGCGGCCCTCCGCGAGGAACTCGACCAGCGCGGCCCGCGGCTGCCCATCTACTGGGGCAACCGCAACTGGCATCCCCTGCTGACCGACACGCTCCGCGAGATGGCCGACGCCGGCGTGAAGCGGGCGATCGCCTTCGTGACCAGCGGCTTCAGCTGTTATTCCGGCTGCCGCCAGTACCGCGAAAACATCGCCGCCGCCCGCGAGCCGCTCGGCGACCGGGCGCCCGTCGTGGACAAGATCCGGGTGTTCTTCAACCACCCCGGGTTCGTGGGCCCGATGGCGGCCAACGTGCGGGCGGCGCTGGAGACGTTTCCGGCCGCCGAGCGCGGCGGCGTGCCCGTCCTGTTCACGGCCCACAGCATTCCGATGTCGATGGCCGACACGTCGAAGTACGTCGTTCAACTTCAGGAATCGTGCCGGCTCGTGGCCGAGCAGGCGGGCGTGGCCGACTGGAAGCTCGTGTACCAGAGCCGCAGCGGGCCGCCGACGCAGCCGTGGCTCGAGCCCGACATCTGCGACGAGATCAAGCTTCAGCACGCCAGTGGACAGACAAGACTCGTGATCGCGCCGATCGGCTTCATCTCCGACCACATGGAGGTGCTCTACGACCTCGACACGGAGGCGACCGACCTGTGCCGGGAACTGGGCGTGACGATGGCGCGGGCGGCCACGGTGGGCACGGCCCCCGAGTTCGTGGCGGCGGTTCGTGACCTGATCGCCGAGCGGGCCTGGGAGTGGCCCGACCGTGCCGCGATCGGTTGCCTGCCGGCCAACCACGACGTCTGCCCGCTCGACTGCTGCCCCGCCCCGCAGCGGCCGGTCGGTGCTGGTCGACCTGGCAGCGTGGATGGTGGTCGCCCCGCGGGCCCGCCCGCTGCCGGCGGCCGACCTGCCTGACGCGAGCCGCGCATGCCATCAGTTCGCTTCGACACGGCCGCGATTCCCGGGCACCCCCGCGAGTGCGTGGCGCTCGTCCACGGCTTCCTCGCCAACAAGCTGCTGATGGCGACGCTCGCGCGGCGACTGAGGCGGCGGGGCTATCTCACCGACGCCTGGGGCTATTGGAACATGCAGTGCTCGCTGCTCGTGCATGCCGAGCGGTTTGCCCGGGAACTCGCGGGGCTCGATGCCGACCCGCGGATCGGCACGATCCACGTCGTGGGTCACAGCATGGGGGGCATCATCGGCCGGGCCGCGCTCGACCGCTACCGTCCGGCGAAGCTCGGCCGGTTCGTGATGCTCGCCCCGCCCAACCGCGGCTCCTTCGTGGCCACGGCCACGAAGAACACCTTCGGGCGGTTGCTCAAGCCGGTGGTCGAACTGTCGACCGATCCCGAGAGCCTCGTCAATCGCCTGCCGATGCCGACGGGCGTTGAGGTGGGCGTGATCGCCGCCGAGTACGACGCGCTGGTGACGGAGGAGAGCACCCATCCCGATGCCCCGCACGCCCACGTCACGCTGCCGACCTGGCACACGGGCCTGCTCTTCCGCCCCGAGGCTGCCGACCTCGTGGCCGGCTTTCTCGAGACGGGCGAGTTTCCGAGCCCGGCGGCGGGCGCGGCCACCGCGGCCCGCCCCTGAATCCAAGGCCCCATGCGCACCGCCCCCCGCCGGCTCGGCACGTCACCCGTCTTGGTCGGTCCGCTGGGGCTCGGCTGCTGGCCGCTGGCGGGCATGACCCGCGCGGGCGTCACCCGTGAGGCGGCCGTGGCCACGGTGGGCGCCGCGATTCGTTCCGGCATCACCCACCTCGACACGGCCTACTGCTACGGCGAACAGGGGGAGAGCGAGCGGGCGATCCGCGCGGCGCTCGCCGCCATCGGTCCGACGGCCCGTGATTCGGTCGTGATCGCGGGCAAGTGCGGGATCCACTGGGCGCCGGATGTGTCTCGCGACCCGCCGCGGCGGCAAGTCTTCGACGGCCGGCCGGAGCGGATCCGGGCCGAGGTGGAGGAGAGCCTCGCGCGGCTCGGCACCGACCGGCTCGATCTGCTCTACCTGCACGCCCCGGATCCGACCATTCCGATCGAGGAGTCGGCCGGGGAGCTGAAGCGGATCCTCGACGCCGGGAAAGCTCGGGCGATCGGCCTTTCGAATGCCAAGCTCGATGACCTGGAGCGGTTTGCGGCGGCCTGCCCGCTCGCCGCCTGCCAGATGCACTTCAACATGCTGCAGCGGGAAATCGAGCGGGAGATCCTGCCCTGGTGCATGAGCCACGGCGTGGCGATGGTCGTCTACTGGCCGCTGATGAAGGGCCTGCTGGCGGGCCGGATGCACAAAGGCCAGGTCTTCCCAACCAGTGACAGCCGCCACAAGTATCCGATGTTCAAGGGCGAGGAGTTCGCCCGGAACCTCGACTACGTCGACGCCCTGCGACCGATCGCCTCCCGACTCGGCGTGGCCCTGCCCGACCTGGTGCTCGCCTGGACGGCCGAGCAGCCGGGCATCACGAGCGTGCTGTTCGGCGCCACGAGTCCCGAGCAGGTCGCTGAAAACGCCCGCGCGCTCGCCTGCGATCTCGACGCCGACGCCCGCCGCGCGATCGCCGCCGCAATCACGGCCCGCGGCCAGGTCGCCAGCGGCCGCGCGGTGTGACAGCGCCAAAGGAGTAGTCTGGCCACCAAGGGTCGCCCTGACGGCTGCCTGGCTTCTCAGACCGCGCCGGCCGCGACGGGCTGGTGCTTGGCGGCGCCGACGTAGGCCTGACGGGCCTCGAGGCAGACGCGGCGGAACGACTCGGGCCGGCTGACACCGGGCAGTCGCAGCGTCTCGATCGGTCCGCGGCGGAAGATCAGATCACCGCAGGCGAACCATTCCTGCCCGGGGCTGACGTCGAGACCGATCGCATCGAAGGCGTCGAGCGTCACATACTGCATCACCCGCGGATTGATGCCCTGCTCGATCGAGACCCGGCGGTTGGTCAATCGATACCGTTTGATCGCCCACGGCATCCGCATGGAGAGATAGAGCACCAAGCCGACCGGGATCGTGGCCAGGAGCGAGAGCCGTCCAATCGAAATCGGCCCGAAGCCCTCGCGGATGCGGTACAGCCGGCCGAGCGTCTTCCCCAGCCCGGTCGAGCCCACGCTCGGCCAGACGGTCATGATGGTCGCCTCGGCGACCGAAGGGGGAACGACGCCGGAGATCGTGGAACTCATTGCGTTTCCCTCAAGCCGCAACCTGAGCCAACCGCCAACGGCTCAGCCAAGCCGCGGGACAAAATTCGCTCTTTGCCGGAAATCATACTCGGTTTGCCGGCCAACTCTAGCGCGGCACAAGAACGCCCTACCTGCTTCATGGACCAGGCCGGAAAATGACCGTGACGAGGTGCCGCGACGATTCACCGACGATCTTCTCCCGGGCCTTGGCCGCTTCCGGTGGGTCGGATGGTTCGAGATCCGGCAGGTGATCCTTGAGGAATGGCCAGATCCGCTCGATCGGCGTGCCGAAGGCTCGGGGTGCAACGGGCTGGGGAAACATGGGTGTCGCGGCGGTGAAGCCGATCACGCTTCCGCCTGCATCGAGGAGCGGGGCGCCTACGACATCACTCGCCCCGTTGGTCGAATACACGAAGCTCCCGGGCAGCGCCTCGAGCGCCACGACGGTGCCGGGGCCAGCGGCGCCACGAGGTCTGCCTGCGGGCGGCACCACCATGACCTCGCTACCAACCGCGGCCACCTTGGCTGCGAGTGGGATCGGTTGCGTGGTTAGCCCATCACAACGAAGGAGGGCGAGCCCCAATCCCTGTGAGGTGGCAACCACCTGGGCCGGGCGGTCGATGTTCGGTTCCGCCCTCGTCCGTACCATCACCGGGCCGCCGGGAAACGGAAGTGCGGCGGAGACGAGCACCGTGTTTGGCGCGACCACCGTGCCGCCACCGATCTGTTCGAAGGGCACCACCGGAGCCCCAAAAAAATCAGAGAAGTTCGGTTGGCTGCTAAGCGGCTGGCCAAACGGCGAAAGAAAAACCAGCCTCGACTGCGGCGGTGGCACCTGCCGCTGCCCGGGCTGCGGCGGCGCCAACTGGTCGTAAAGGGCGGTGAAGGCCTCCGCCTGCTTGGTTGAAAGGGCGTTGTAGCCGACCATCGCGCCTACGTTCGCGATCACCACCTGTGGATTCTCGAGGCACCTCGCCGCATTCGCGAAGTGGGTGAGGGCGTCGTCGAACCGCCGGCCGTTGACTTCACACACGGCAAGATTGTTCCAGGCCTGGCCGTTTTCGGGCTCCCGCTCAACGACCTCGGCAAAGAACTTGGTGGCTTTGTCGCTGTCCGGCCGCATGCCGATGCCGAACGCCGTCGCCATGCCCAGCAGAAAGTCAGCCCGACCACTATTGGGATCGGCTCGGCTCGCCTTCTCCAAATCATTCCGCATCAACTTGAGGTTGCCGAGGCTCGCCATCGTCGCCAGTTTCTTGAGCAGTTCAGCACCGGCTTCTTTTGCCTCAGTTGCGACGGCGGGCGACACCCATTCCTTCCCGAGCCGGACCTCGCCCCGCTGTGCTCGAGCCTCCCACCGCTCCAAGGCTGCCGCCGCATCAGCGGGAGGCACTGCGGCGGCTTCACCAGCCAGACACAACTTCAGGGCCCGCAATGCGTCCTCGGCCGTCTTGCACTGTGCCACCGATTCCTCGATGGAGGCCAACGGGGAGCCCTCGGCCTCTTCCTTGGCCATGGGTTTTTTTCCGTCCACTGACGACAAGATCGCCGCTTGCGATGCCGCAGAAAAAGCTCCCAGCGGCACCCGCACCGTCGATCCTTCGGCCAGTCGCAACTCGACGAGCCGAGGCGCCTCAGCACCCACGGCCACCACCTTGCCGCGGAGTTCCCAGACCGGCTCAGCAGCCTGCAAAAGTCGCTGCGTGAACAGGCCCAGAGCGACCAGCCAGAAGCCGCGGATCAATGCCCTCGACATGAACGGAACTCCCTGCCGCGTGACAAACAGAGGTTGGGGGTCGCGACCACCCAGCGACCGCCGACAGTCTAGCAGGCAGGTTCATGGACACGGGGCGCCCAAGGGCGAGCCCCAAGTTGGCCTGCGGCCCGCGTCCCCGGGGCTTGCGCCCGGAGCTTCTATGCGCGATACGCACCCGCCCCGCGCATGAAAAAACCCGGTGGGGCTCGGCGGCCCCACCGGGTTCACATGATCCCGGCGTCGTGTCGCAGGTTGCCCTGCGACACGCACCATTTGGCAGTTCTGTCGGTCGCTGGCCATCGCCCTCATCAAAGGCAACGACCACGCCGGCTGATCTCTTTTGGCAAGCTCGCCCCACCCCCCGGCCCTTCAGGCACTCGGCCTGGCAGGCTGGGGAACGGAGCCGCGATCGCCTCCATATGCGATGTCATCCGCCGCCGGGTTCCTCGAGGCCCGTAAGCCTCGCGGCCCGGATGGCGCCGCATCGCAAGCCTCGGCAGATCCGGAGCAAAGCCCGGAAGTGCGTCGGCGGTTTCCTTTAGAAAGGAGGTGATCCAGCCGCAGGTTCCCCTACGGCTACCTTGTTACGACTTAGTCCCAATCGCAGAGTTCATCTTAGGCGCCTGACTCCTTGCGGTTATCTCGGCGACTTCGGATGCCCCCCACTTTCGTGGCTTGACGGGCGGTGTGTACAAGGCTCAGGAACACATTCACCGCGGTATGCTGACCCGCGATTACTAGCGATTCCAGCTTCATGTAGGCGAGTTGCAGCCTACAATCCGAACTAGGGAGCGTTTTTTGGGATTTGCTCGGCCTCGCGGCATTGCTTCCCTTTGTGCGCTCCATTGTAGGACGTGTGCAGCCCTAGTCATAAGGGCCATGAGGACTTGACGTCATCCCCACCTTCCTCCGGCTTAACGCCGGCGGTCTCTCTAGAGTCCCCGGCTTTACCCGCTGGCAACTAGAGAC
>Ga0214921_10007888_pt1 | contig 14032 bp, 17 predicted proteins | sample LL1505_MetaG_FD_177992 | JGI IMG/M metagenome (GOLD analysis project Ga0214921, IMG submission 177992) | Freshwater microbial communities from Lake Lanier, Atlanta, Georgia, United States - LL-1505 | ecosystem: Environmental > Aquatic > Freshwater > Lake | place: USA: Georgia | collected... | reverse complement strand
TTTTGAAGGGGGGGACCGATATTTTTACCACGTACATTCCTATCGACCGGATTCCGCTCCGGCGGACTGGCTGGTTTGCGAGACGGAGTACGGGGGGTGGTTCCCGAGCGGGGTTCGCAAGGGGCGGGTTGCGGGATTCCAGTTTCATCCTGAAAAAAGTCAGGAGACAGGCATTTCATTGCTCCAAAAGACGTTACGGCTGATTGAAGCGAGCTGACTTGCGTCGGCTGACGGGCCTTCTAGGTTAATACAATGATAAACAAAATGACTCGTCTTGCTGTGTTGGGGTTGGTGCTTGGTTTCGCCTCGGCGGCTATGGCCGGTGAAGGCTGTGGTAGCTGTCACGATGATGACGGCTACTCAAAGGGCAAAAAGAAGAGTTCTGAAACCAACAGCGTCGCCCCCTCCGACAAGAAATAACGTTTCGAAAAACAAAAACCCAGCCCCGATCTAATCGAGGCTGGGTTTTTTGTTGTCGGGTGAGGACTAGTTTTTCGGGCGACCGAGTTTCGCCTTCATCGTGACGGGAGTTTTGGGGTTGTCCCGGGCATCTCTCGGTTTGGCGACAATCTTGTCGGCCACTTCCATGCCCTCGATGACTTCACCGAAAGCGGAGTACTGTCCGTCGAGGAAGGCTGTTTCCGTAACACAGATAAAGAACTGACTGCCACTGGAATTTCTCTGCGGGTTGACTTCATCGCCTGTGCGGGCTGCGGAGACGGTACCCCGCTTGTGCTTATTTTTGATTTCCGCAGGGACGGTATAGCCAGGGCCACCTGTGCCGTGGGAGGCGCGGTCATCGGCATTTTTGCTCTTGGGATCGCCGCCTTGGATCATGAAGCCGGGAATGACCCGGTGGAAGGTGGTGCCGTCGAAGAAACCCTCTTTCACCAGTTTTTTGAAGTTTTCGGCATGTTTCGGGCAGTTCACCGAGTCCAGCTTGATGACGATGACGCCGTCGTCAGTGGTCAAGGTGATGATATCTTCTTCAATGAGGGTAGGTTTCATGTCGTTGGATTCCTTTGGGGTGGGGGTGGATTCTGGTTTAGGAGAAGAGCATGAGGAAATTCCGATAAGTGCTGTAAATCCTAGAACGATTAATCGCATATCAGAAAGCTTTATTGAGTTAAGCATGTCGAAGGATGGTCCAAAAAATCCCTCCGGCCAATATTGAATTTCCGGGTTGGGCCTGTTCCCTTCGGATCATCGCTAGAGCAATATGTCCGGTTTGGTTAGGGAGAGGAGTGAAGCTGCTGATTTTTCCCATGACCGAGCCGTCCTGCGTTGTGCAGTCGTTGGATGACGGGGGAGTTGCGTTTTCGGTGCCAAGGACGCAGAGGTGGCGGTTGACGTGGCCAACGCTGCGGAGTCGGGAGATGACTTCCTGGCCGATGTAGCAACCTTTCGTAGAACTAATGGCGTCGGATTCGAACCCTGCTTCGGGAGGGAGGGTATCCAAACCGATGTCGATACCCCACAGTGGGAGTCCGTGGGAGATCCGTAGGGGCTCCCAAGCGGATGAAGGGGAGGCTTGGGGTTTCCATGTGGCAGAGGCTGGGATCCAGAGATCCAGTCCAGGCTCACGGAAGCGTGCACACAAAAAAGGGAGGGCATCGAAGGGGGCATCAGCTGGGGGGGAGGAGAAAGATGGAAAATGGGCGAGTGAGAAGGATGAGGATATGTCTTCGACTTCCACATCGTCAGCGATGATAAATTTCTCGAGCCGGGTTCGGATTGGTTCGCGCAGGATCCAATCGGTCTCCAGGAGGAGGGCTTCGGAGGTGGCAGAAATACGGACATCTGCTTCCAATCGGCCTTTGGCGGTGATGATGGCGGCTCGAACGGCATGTCCGGGAAGGAGTTTTTTCAGGTCTTGGGTGACTTGTCCGTTGAGGAAGCGGACGCGGTCCTGTCCTGTCAGGCGGATGAGGGTGCGGGGGCCGGGAAGCCATGGTCCGGGGGGAGATTTGATCTTTTGGAGGAGGTCGGAATTCATCAGAGTAGGGGGGTGACAGATGAACATTTCATGGAAGAGGCCCTACGCCAAGCCCGCAAAGCGGGGGCGAAGGGGGAGGTGCCGGTGGGCGCGGTGCTTGTGGTCGAGGGAAGGATTATCACGAAAACCCATAATCAGGTGGAGGAGTTAAAGGATGCGACGGCACATGCGGAAATGTTGGCCGTGACGGCGGCTGCGGGGGAACTGGAGGATTGGCGTTTAACCGAGGCAACGGTGTATGTGACGAAGGAGCCGTGCCCGATGTGTGCGGGGGCGATGGTTTTGTCCCGAGTCAAGCGGGTAGTGTACGGGGCGGCGGATCCTCGGGGTGGGGCGGCTGGAGGGGCCTTAAATTTGCTGCAATTCGACGGATTGAATCACAAATGCGAGGTCAGGGGAGGGGTGAAGTCCGAGGAGTGCCGGGAATTGTTGCGGGAATTTTTTCAAGCGAAGCGTGCGGAGGGCGAGAAAAGTGGGAATTGAGGCAAACGTCAATTGGCCGTTGGGGCCGGGGGTGACTGTGGCATCGGTGGGGCCAGAGGGGTTGTATGCCTTGGCCAAGCCGGAGGGGATTCGATCGCAACCGAAGGAGGGGAGTCGGGACGCGAAGGCTTTGTTTACCTGTAGTTATTCCTTGAAGGATGAGGCGTATCATTTGCCTCCGGACAAGGGTGGAGGGAAGGTGTGGTTGTTGCATCGGTTGGATAGCGGGACATCCGGGGTGATTCTGGTCGCGGATCAGGAGGCCACGACCGCCGAGGTGAAATATGCTTTTGCAAAGCATCAGATAAAAAAAATGTATGTGGCCATGGTTTTCGGTTGTCCGGAGAGGGTGAATGCGGTTTGGAAGGACTTAATCGAAGTGAGAAAAGAGAGGGGTCGCCTCCGCGCGAGACCTGGGCAAGGGTCTTGGGCGGAGGCGGTGATGAAAGAGAGGGCGAGGGGAAAAGGGCCAGCTGGTGCAATGAGTTTGCTTCAATTGGAGCCAAAGACGGGGCGGACACACCAATTGCGGATTCAATGCTCCCAGAGAAATCTTCCGATTGTGGGGGATCGGACGTATGGGGATTTTGAAAAAAACAGGCTTTTTGCGAAAGGTACCGGACAGCAGGGCATGTTTTTGCATGCGGAGAGAGTGAAAGTCCCTTTCCGCGGTAATGATTGGACGGCCCATGTCCCAGTGCCGCCCCATTTTTCCGTCGGGGCCTAAGAAACTCTCGAAGCTTGCCGAAGTTCTTTTGAATCGGGAATGTGGAGGGCGATGAATCAAGGCCCTTCTCTCGATCATGACAAAGCATCCCTGAGATTGGTGGCAGGCTTGGCTTTGGGAGTTTTGGTTCTCGATGGTATTTTGGGGGTACGGGGAATGATTTCGGGGAATGTAGTTCTGGGATTGGCCTTTATCGCCGTGGGGGCGTTATTAATTTTTGCGCTGCGGAATCGCATTCGGAGTTTGCGGGCGGGGAAAGTCGTCGTCGAGTTGAAGGGGAAGAAAAGTCCCCTGGAAAATCCTGCGACGCATTTGAATCCGATCCGGAAAATGTATGCGTGGACACTTCATTGGGCGGGGACGCCCTATGCTTTGCCGGCGTTGGTGGTCATTTCCTTTCTCGAGTCCTCGATTTTTCCCATTCCCCCTGACGTTTTGCTCATTCCCATGGTTTTGGCTAATCCCTCCCGTGCTTGGGTCTATGCCTTGGCTTGTACGGGGGCTTCGGTGGTGGGGGGATGGGCCGGGTATGGGATCGGGCATTTTCTTTACGATTCGGTGGGGGCTCCTGTGATTGCTTTTTATCACCTGCAAACCCAGTTCGAAACCTTTCGAAATATCTTCAATACCTACGGAGCCTGGATTGTTTTGATCAAGGGAATGACCCCTGTCCCCTACAAGTTGATCACGATCACAGCGGGTGCGACGGGGATGAATTGGGTCACTTTTTCGATTGCCTCTGTTATCTCGCGAGGCATGCGATTTGTGATCGAGGCCGAGCTTTTGCGTAGGTTTGGACCCGCCATCCGTCCGAAAATTGACCGTTATCTGGAGGCCATCCTTGTGGTTTTGGTGATTCTCTTGGTGGGCGGGTTTTTTCTTCTGAAACTCCTTAAATAGTAGGTAGCGGGCTCAAAAATAATTTGAACGTTTGGCCCGTTCCCCTGTCTATTACTACAGATTCGTTTACATCTCCTAGTGTTTGGCAAGAAGCGTGAGCTCGAAAGGCTCACGCTTCTTGTTTTATAGCATTGATTCATAGAGCCTTATGTAAGATTAGCGGGCCGCATGAGTGGGCTACTTAATTATTGTGTTTGGGATAAAAAGAGATCATTGTTTCAAGTCCAATCCATGATTTTCAGGTCTCAACATCATCCCATGGGCGCACATGCAACTCGTTTGGCAGAGGATTTGCAGAGGGAAATTTGGGGTTTTGCCCAAGCCGTGATTGATGCCGAAAGCCAAGTCTGTGCGGATAACCGTATGAATTACTGGAAAAGCCGTCTTACCCTGTCGATGGAACATGCGAAAGCCCGTGGGATGGATCCCGGTGAAATTGCTCATCAGTGCGAATTATCTCTGTGCACTCCGCATGGTTCGAAGCCTGTCCCTTCCAGTTCCTTGTCTCAGATCGAAAATTACCTCCATCAACAGGGGGTTCCGGCCAAACTTCAGAGTCCCGTCCGGTTCGGGCTGGGATCGGTCTCTGTCCGATAGTTATTTTCCTATTTGGAGGCCCAAAGGGGGGGCAACGCTTGACCCTTGGAATAATTTCCCTCAATTTAGCCGCTCATGGCGGATTCCTCTTTATTTGCGGTCAAGGCCGACGGGGTTGGATATTCCTACGGACGCAAACGGGTTTTGGACAATATCAGCTTCGAACTGGAAGAGGGAAAGATGTTCTGTATTTTGGGCCCGAACGGGAGCGGCAAAACCACCCTTTTTAAGATCATTTCCACCATCTTTGCCCTGCAAGATGGGGAGATTTCCGTGGCCGGTCGCAGTTTGCGCCAGTTTCCAACACCGGTTCGTCGAAAACTCGGGGTTCTTTTCCAGAATCCGGCCGTCGACATGAAGCTCACTGTCCGGGAAAATCTCCGGCATCACGGCAACCTTTATGGTTTGGATGCCCACGATCTCGAGAACCGGATCAACAAAAACTTGGAAGCGCTGGGAGTGGAGGACCGTGGAGGGGAAATGGTGGAAAGTCTTTCGGGGGGCCTTCGGCGGCGTGTGGAAATCGCCAAAGTCCTTCTGACCCGGCCCAGCATCCTGTTGATGGACGAGCCAACCACCGGGTTGGATCCGGCAATCCGGAGCGAACTTTGGAGTATTCTCTCGGGAATTCGCAATTCCCGAAAACTCAGCGTTCTATTTACAACCCATCTTTTGGAGGAGGCCGAGCCGGCGGATGAAATTCTTCTTCTCGATCAGGGGAGATCCGTGGCTTCAGGAAAAGTTGCCGAGCTCCGGTCCGGCTTGGGCAAAGAGTATGTCCGGTTGGGGACCTACCAACCGAAAAAATTGGCCACCCGTATCCGCAAGGAAGGGGAGATCGAGGTCACCGCAGAACCCGCTTCCGTCAAGGTGGTTCCCACCCGGGGGTTGGCCGCTCCTCTGGCGATCAAGCTCTGGCGCGAGTACCACAAGGAAGTGACCTCGGTGACCCTTTGTCGGCCCACACTCGAGGACCTCTTCCTCCAGAAGACAGGTCGTCATTGGTCGTCCACTCCAGGAGAAATCTAAACCATGTTCATGCAAGCCTCCACCAGTCTAGCACTTCGTGAAATCGTCCGATTCATTCGGCAGAAAAACCGGGTGATTGGAGCGATGGCCACTCCCGTGCTCTTCTGGTTTCTTCTTGGCTCCGGAGTCGGTCGATCCCTTGTGGCTCCCGGATTTCGTGAAAGGACCGACTACCTGACCTACTTTTTCCCGGGAATCGTCCTTTTGATCATCCTCTTTACCGCGATTTTTTCGACGGTTTCCGTGATTGAGGACCGGCGGGAGGGGTTCCTGCAGGGAGTGCTGGTGGCCCCAGACGGACGCTCTGCGATTCTTTTTGGCAAATTGATCGGGGGAACATTGCTGGCGGTTTTTCAGGCCCTTGTCGTCGTTCTCCTCGCGCCTTATTCGGATTATCATCCGGATGCCCGGGTTCTCTTTTATCTTATCGCGATCATTTCTATTTTGGCTGTGGGATTGACCGCCTTGGGTTTTCTCATTGCGTGGCCCATGGATTCAACCCAAGGATTCCATGCCTTGATCAATCTTTTCTTTGTTCCCCTTTGGTTCCTGAGCGGGGCCCTGTTCCCGAGTGCTGGTGCGGCAGAATGGATCCGGACTCTCATGCGTTTGAATCCCCTTAGCTATGGTCATGAGGCTTTGCAGGGGCTTTTGGCGACCCGCCCCGGCATGCCCCTCCCGGCGGATTTGTCGCATGATTTCTCGATTGTTTGTGCCAGCACGCTGCTTCTCGTAATGGCTTGTGCGTTTCAGGTTAGTCGGCGTTCGTGACACTTCCGGCGCCGGTCGCTCCGGGTCCGCGTCCCGCCAACCGAAATCTCACTGCGGCAGTCTGGGCTCTTTTGGTGGCTGGGTTGATGGTTGTGATCGGTGCTGGCGTTCGAGAATTGTGGATTTCCTCGGAACGGCGGGAATACCAGGATCTTCCGGTCTATGGCCAAATTCCGTCCTTTCGTTTTCTTGAAAGGGATGGTCAATTTCGGACCTTGCAGGACCTCCAAGGCGAGATTTGGTTGGCCGACTTTTTCTTTACGACCTGTACGGGACCCTGTCCGGTATTGAGTAGTCGAATGGCCGACCTGGCGCAGTCCGTCGCAAGAACGAAGGGGAAGGTGAAGATTGTTTCCATCACGGTAGATCCGGAGACGGATACTCCGGAAAGGTTGCAGGCCTATGCGAAAAAGTATGGGGCTGGCACGAACTGGTGGTTTCTTTCAGGGCCGTTGCCGGAAGTTTTTCGGATTGCCCGGGAGGGGTTTAAACTAGCCGTCGAACCGAATCCACCCGAAGCGGTAGCCCTGAACGGGAAGATGTTGCACAGCACCAAAATCGCTCTGGTCGACGGAAGGGGACAGGTGAGGGCGTATTACAATGGAACCGAGGAGGATCTCCTTGCACAGGTTTTACCCGATGTGGGGAATCTCCTGCGTGAGGCGGGGAAAAAAAGATGACCTACCAGGATCTTCCGCTTCTCAACGCGTGTCTGAACGCCTCCACGGCAGTGCTGCTTTTGGCAGGCTGGATTCAGATTAAACGAGGGAACAAGGAGGCTCATAAAAAAATCATGGTGACGGCATTTTGTGTCTCCACAGTTTTTCTTGCCTCGTACCTTCTACATAAATTTACCGTTGGACCGAAACTCTTTCCGATGCAGGGGTGGGTTCGGATTCTTTATTTTTTCATTTTAATTCCCCATACGGTCCTTGCGGTTCTCAATCTTCCGTTCATTTTGGCCGTGGTCTGGTTTGCAGGCACGGGTCAGTTTGAAAAACACAAAAGGTTGACGCCTTGGGTTTGGCCGGTGTGGATGTACGTATCGATCACAGGGGTTCTTGTTTACCTGATGCTGTATCGTTGGTGCGTTTAGCCTGAACAATTTCGAGGGGGATGTAGGTTTTTGGGCGCGGGATTACTTGCAACAGTGTCTCAAAAAGAGCAGATTGGAGTTATGGCAAGCCATGTGCATCGATTCATAGGAGGTGTTCTCAACCTAACGCAGGTGGGACCGGGAACGGAGGTCCGGGTGAGTCGTTTGGAATGTGCCCCGAACACCTGTCAACGGCTCCGAGAGTTGGGTTTTTGTGAGAATGCCGTCGTGAAAAAAATCCGGGGTGGAGCTGATCTGGTTTGTTGGGTTTGTGGAACCCGCGTGGCCTTGAGCGCCCGTTTGGCGAAGCAGATTTTGGTCGAACATGTGGACGGAAGGTCCTGAGGCCAGCCGTTTGCGGGGGAGTGCCCCGGTTTTTTCGATGAATCAGGAGACCTCCAAACGCTGGGTCGCCGTGGTCGGGAATCCCAATGCGGGGAAGAGCACCCTTTTCAACGCCCTGACAGGTCTTCGGCAAAGAGTGGGGAATTATCCCGGAGTCACCGTCGAAAAAAGGACAGGAACGGCCTACACCCTTCACGGGGAGCCGATGGAGCTGATTGATCTTCCTGGAATGTACAGCCTGTCGGTCCGCTCTCCCGATGAGGAGATTGCGTTAAAGGTTTTGCGGGGAGAGTCGGCCGACCTTCCTAGGCCCGATGCGATCCTGTGCGTGGTGGATGCGAGCAATTTGGAAAGAAATCTCTTTCTGGTCACGCAGGTGATGGAATTGGGGCTACCAGTGTTGGTGGCCTTGAACATGGTGGACATGGCGGAAGCCCAAGGCGTACGGCTTCATCCGGATGAGCTCAGCCAAAGCCTCGGAATCCAATTTATTCCCACTCAGGCCCATCGTGGAAAAGGGCTGGTCGAGTTGCGTGCCGCACTCGGGCAGAAGCTGACCGGTCCCGGACCTCGGCGATGGACGATGCCTCCCCCCCTGGCCGTGGCGGTGGGACAGATTGCGGCGGCTTGGCGAGAATCCCTGCCCGCGGAGTTGCGGGCGGAGGGCAAGGCCTTGGAATTATTGGCCGGATCGGATGAGGGGCCGGAGGGGGCGAGAAAATTGGCGATGGCCTGGAGGGAAAGATTCCGGAAGGAGGCGTACGACTGGTCCGCCGCAGTAGTGAATGCACGATATACCTATCTGCAGAATGTATTGAAGGAGGCGGGAGTGGGAGTTGGAATGAGTGGCGGAAACTGGACAGATTGGATTGATGCCGCCGTGCTGCATCCGGTCGCAGGCTGGGGGATTCTGGCAGGAATGATGATGGCTCTTTTTGTTTCGATCTTCTCGATCGCCTCCTATCCCATGAGTTGGATCGATGGTGGGTTCACACATCTCGGGGGTTGGTTACAGGAGGTGATGCCCAGTGGACTCTTCCGTGATCTGTTGATCGACGGTGTTTTGGCTGGTGTGGGGGGGGTGGTGATTTTTCTTCCGCAAATTCTGATTCTCTTCTTTTTCCTCGGGTTGCTGGAAGACTCGGGATATCTGGCTCGGGCCGCTTTTCTGCTGGATCGGGTGATGCACCGGGTGGGGCTGAGTGGAAAATCATTTATTCCTCTGCTCAGCTCCTATGCCTGCGCCATTCCTGGCATCATGGCCACGAGGACAGTGGAAGATCCAAAAGATCGCCTCACAACGATTCTGATCGCTCCTCTGATGAGCTGTTCAGCGAGGATTCCGGTTTACACGACACTTCTGGCGGCCGCGGTGCCCGTCGCGCTCGTCCCCGTCTGGCAAAAAGCCGGGGCCATGTTGGGGCTTTATATTTTAGGAACCGGAACCGCATTTCTTCTGGCCTGGGTTTTCCGAAAAAAAATGTTGGGAGGAGGATCTCCCCCCTTAATTCTGGAACTTCCTCCTTACCGGAGTCCGGCGCTGCGGACGATTCTCCTTCGGATGTGGGAGCGAGCGGTGGTTTTTCTCCGGCGGGCGGGAACAGTGATTCTCGCTCTTTCGATTTTGCTTTGGTTTGTTTCAAACTTCCCGCGCACGTCGGAAGACCCATCGGCCAAGTTGGCGGGAAGTTATGCGGGGCAGCTAGGGCATTGGCTGGAGCCGGTCATTCGGCCGCTGGGGTTTGATTGGCGGATCGGAATCGGGCTGGTGGCTTCCTTTGCTGCCCGGGAGGTTTTTGTTAGCACCATGTCGATCGTGTACCACGTCGAGGGTGAGGAGGAAGGACTTATCGAAGCCATGCGGAAGGCGACTTGGCCGGATGGTAGTGCGATTTACACTCCGTTGACCTGTCTGGCTTTGCTGGTTTTCTATGTCTATGCGTTGCAGTGCTTGAGCACTGTGGCTGTGGCCAAAAGAGAGACCGGTGGGTGGAGGTGGCCTGCTTTCATGCTCCTCTACATGACCGGATTGGCATACTTGGGGGCTTGGTTGGTCCAGGTTATTGGTCGTGCCTTGGGATTTTGAATAATGAAGGAGAACTGGCAAAATATTGTGGTGGGTGTGTTGGTTCTCGCCGCAGTGCTTTATCTCGGGATCAAGTTCTTTGGCGGGGGAGGCGGCAAGGGGACGGGCTGTGGAAAGTGTTCCTCCTAGCCATGATTTCATGGATAATCTAATTCCATGAATTCCCTTCAAGCCATTCCTGGCCATACCAAGCTGGGGAAACTTCAGCCCCCCAATCAATTTGTTCTGGATTGGGTGCAAAAGACGGCTGCCATTGTCCAACCGGAGAATGTCTTTTGGTGTGACGGTTCGGAAGAGGAGAAGACTTATTTGACGGAGGAGGCGGTGAAGCAGGGGGTTCTTATTCCTTTGGATCAAAAGAAATGGCCTGGATGTCATTACCACCATTCTAACCCGAACGACGTAGCCCGGGTGGAACAATGCACTTATATTTGTACTCGAAGACAGAAAGAAGCCGGGCCAACCAACAACTGGATGGAACCCAAGGCGATGCGGCAAAAACTGGATGGGCTCCTTCAGGGGGCTATGAAGGGCCGTACCCTGTTTGTGATTCCCTACCTTATGGGGCCATTGGGTTCACCCCTTTCCAAGGTGGGAGTCGAACTTACGGACTCCATCTACGTTGTGCTGAACATGAGGATTATGGCGCGGATGGGAAAAGTCGCTTGGGATCATCTGGGAAGTGGAGAGAATTTCAACCGGGGGACCCATTCGGTTTTGGATTGTGATCCCAAACGCCGATACATCTCTCATTTTCCCGAGGACAATGAAATTATCTCTGTGGGCTCGGGATATGGGGGAAACGCTCTCCTCGGTAAGAAGTGTCTGGCACTGCGGATCGCCTCTTATTTGGGCCGAGATGAGGGTTGGTTGGCCGAGCACATGCTGATTCTCTGTGTGGAGGATCCAAGCGGTCGGAAAACCTATGTGGCTGCGGCTTTCCCGTCAGCTTGTGGAAAAACGAACTTTGCCATGATGATTCCGCCTGATTCTTACAAAGGGTGGAAGATCACCACCATCGGGGATGACATCGCCTGGATGAAACCGGGCTCGGATGGGCGCCTCCATGCAATCAATCCGGAGAACGGTTATTTCGGTGTGGCTCCGGGAACGAATGAAAAATCGAATCCCAATGCCATGAAAACGATCGCCCGGGACACCATCTTCACCAATGTGGCCCGCACACCGGACGGGGATGTGTGGTGGGAAGGAAAAGGCAATCCGCCACCGGCAAACCTGATCGACTGGAAAGGGAAGCCCTGGGTTCCGAGCAGCGGAGAGAATGCCGCGCATCCGAATAGCCGCTTCACTTCTCCGATGAAAAACAATCCTGCGTTGGCAGTCGAGGCGAACGATCCGCAAGGGGTGCCTATTAGTGCCATTATCTTTGGGGGACGACGAGCCAACACCATGCCTTTGGTTTTTCAGGCCTTCAGCTGGTTTCATGGGGTCTTTGTGGGGGCTTCCATGGGATCGGAGACCACCGCGGCGGCGGCTGGATCCGTAGGGCAAGTTCGACGCGATCCGATGGCGATGCTTCCGTTTTGCGGATACAACATGGGTCAATACTTCGATCATTGGATGGAAATGCGGCGATCCATCGAGGTTTTGCCGCGGATATTCCATGTGAACTGGTTCCGTAAAGATGAGGAAGGGAAGTTTTTCTGGCCAGGTTTTGGTGAAAACATGAGGGTCCTTGAGTGGATCATCGGACGGTGTCACGGGCAGAAAGATGCCCGGGAAAAATCAATTGGCTGGGTTCCCCGTTTTGAGGATATGAATCTTGATGGAATTGAGGTAATGAACCGGGAACGTTTTGAGGAGATGATGAAAATTGATCCGGAGGAATGGCGCAGGGAACTGGTTCTGCAGAACGAACTTTTCTTGAAGCTGTACCACGAGCTTCCCAAGGAGATGGTGTATCAGAGGGAGTTGTTGGTGGCGCGACTTTAAAAGGAATTGGACGCTACTGGGATTGAACCAGTGACCTCCTGCGTGTGAAGCAGGCGCTCTACCACTAAGCTAAGCGTCCGGCAGGAGAAAAACAGTAATCCAGAAAGGTAGGAATGGCGAGTGTAGGAATTGCATGCTGGCCAGTCGCCCCGCTTGGGGGAATCATCTGTTCATGGATCTCGCGCGGTTGTGGATCTTTGTTGGCGTAATGCTCGCCGTGGGGGGGTGCAGTCGCCCCGTTCAGGTACAAACACCGACTGGAGCCGGTCCGATAGGAATGGTCTGGATTCCAGGGGGTAAGTTTCTTATGGGGGGTCCAACGGAGGAGGTATGTCAAAAAGTTCTCAAGGCTGCCGATCCTGGGAAACCCTGTTGTAGCCTGCTGCAGTCCGGATTTGCGGATGCCCAACCCGCGCACGAAGTGGAGGTGGATGGATTTTGGATGGATGAGACCGAGGTCACGAACGCTGAGTTCCGAAAATTCATTGAGGCAACTCATTATGTCACTGTTGCGGAGAGAAAACCACGACGGGAGGATTTTCCGGGAGCTGCGGATGAACTGTTGGTCCCGGGCTCGGTATGTTTTCAGGCTCCCGATCATCCTGTGCCCCTGAACGATTTTACCGCTTGGTGGAGGTACCTGCCCGGAGCTTGTTGGGAACACCCTTTTGGGCCACAAAGCAATCTGGATGGGAAGGCTGATTTTCCTGTTGTGCATGTCGCGTATGAAGATGCGGCTGCTTATGCCAAATGGGCGGGAAAACGGTTGCCGACCGAATCTGAATGGGAGTGGGCGGCAAGGGGAGGTCGGGAGGGAGAGACCTATCCGTGGGGGAATGAATTTCGCCCCGGCGGGAAATGGATGGCCAATACTTGGCAGGGAAGATTTCCTAATATGGACACCGGTGAGGATGGTTGGAAGGGAATTGCCCCCGTCCGGAAGTATCCGGCCAACCCGTATGGTTTATATGATTTGTCGGGTAATGTATGGGAGTGGTGTTCCGACTGGTACCGACCGGACACGTATATGGGAGATGCCAAACAAGGATTATTGAGAAACCCTCAAGGCCCGAAGGACAGTTTTGATCCGGAGGAACCAGGGGCAAAGAAACGGGTTCACCGAGGGGGGTCTTTTCTGTGTTCCGATCAATTTTGTGCCCGTTACATTCTGGGCACCCGGAGCAAGGGAGAGGTGAGCACGGGGACCTCCCACCTCGGTTTCCGGTGCGTGAAGGGCCCCTGATTCAGGGCACGATTTCGGAAGTCTTTTCGATTTTGTTCCCGGATCCGAGAAGGACGGATTTGGCCCGATGGGTTTTGACTTGTTCGGGGGTGAGTTGAGCAAAGGCCATGATGGTCAGAAGATCCCCTTTTTTGCCCAGATGAGCAGTGGCCCCGTTGAGGATAATTGCCCCTTGCCCTGCAGGAGCAGGAATCAAATACGTTTCGAAACGTGCCCCGGTATTGATGACCCCCACGAGGATTTTTTCCCCTGGTCGGAGACCAGCTGCTTCCATTAGGTCCGTGGACACCCCTAGGCTTCCTTCATAATCAACCGAGCCGTCCGTTACCGTGGCACGGTGAATCTTTCCATAAAGAAAAGTTCGTAACATGGGCAGAGAATGCCAGAAATCAGCAGGGCGTGGGAGGATGGATTATTTCAGGGTCAAGGAGACCCGTGGAGTTGATTCCGTTCCAGTGCGGGCAAAAACTTCAAAGGATCCGGGTTCGACCAAAAACTTTCCATCATTATCGAAAAATCCAAGCTCTTGATCCGTCAGCGGGAAGCTAAGGGTTTGGGACTTGCCGGGGGAAAGATCGACCCGTGCAAAGCCGACCAGTTTTTCGACCTGGGGGGTGAGTGAGGCCGCAAGGTCGTGGAGATAAAGTTGAACAACCTCGGCGGCGGGTACCTTCCCTTCATTTTTTATGGTCAGAGTGACTTGGGCCGGTTTTCCGTCAGAAAGATTCTTTGGGGTGACCATCGGGTCGGAAAGGGTAAACCGGCTGTACGAGAGCCCGTACCCAAACCGATACAAGGGGTCATTT
>Ga0214921_10007887_pt1 | contig 14033 bp, 12 predicted proteins | sample LL1505_MetaG_FD_177992 | JGI IMG/M metagenome (GOLD analysis project Ga0214921, IMG submission 177992) | Freshwater microbial communities from Lake Lanier, Atlanta, Georgia, United States - LL-1505 | ecosystem: Environmental > Aquatic > Freshwater > Lake | place: USA: Georgia | collected... | reverse complement strand
CTTTGTAATTGAATGGGATAGTTTGCATCATAGTTTTGATCTAGAACGCACTATTAAAGAATCGTCTCGAATTTTAAAAGACGGTGGACAATTATTCGCAATTGATCGTTCACACTATAAAATCTCATTAAATCGAAAACGGGAGTTGGAAAATCAGAAATATTCAAAAGAATTTTTATATGATAAGGGATTGGATATAAATAAAGTATTTACGCGTGCAGAAAATGGGGAGCACGAGTATTTACTGAGTGATTACTTTAATGCGTTCAATAAAGCAGGGTTTTCAAAAGTACAATACTTTATTTGTATTGACCCTGGTTTTTCGATACTAAAGTACGCGCTGATAAGTGCCATTCCTTCAAAAATGCGGCTAAATACTAAATTCCATTATATTCAAACTTGGCCAATTCGAAAATTAATACTTCCAGTGTTGATAATGAATATATTTAAATTTAAGCGAGTAGGAAGATTTATAAACTTACCCAGAAAACCTGATTCGAAAAGATTTCAATTAAAAACTTTTATTCTTGCTACAAAGTAATATGCTTCTTAAATTTATTTTTAACATTTATCTACAAAAAATAATACTTATTTAAGTTTAGTTTAATAGATCTAAATTTAATCAAGATTTAATTACATCAACTAAATATTCTTCGAGCTTTATGCTCCAAGATTTTATAGAAAACAAATTTTTACTCATAGAAAATGCATTATTACTTAAAAAATCAAAATTTGTCCTAATTTTTTGAATTGCCTCTAAAATTTTTAATTTAGACAAATTTCCTTTAATAACAAAACCACCATTTACTGCATTTACTTGTTCTGAGGCAGAAGAAAAATCCGTGCAAATTACTGGAGTTCCTGTTCCCAAACACTCCATAACTACAAGTGGGGATCCTTCTAGCCACGTGCTTGGGAATATTAATCCTTCATAGTTAAAAAAAATAGAATGGTCACCAGGTAAATAAGTTCCAATCAAATTTATGTTTGGCTTGTCTTTGATCAATATTAAGATATCTTCTTTTAAAGGTCCATTCCCAGCAATATGTAAATTTTCATTATCTGGCCAGTTATTTATTAATTCAATTATACCTTTCTCTGGGGTTAATCGTCCAGAGAACAACCATCCCTGCCTCTTGATTTTGGAGTTTAACTTGACGTCGCCAGTTAAACTCGGAGTAGGTAAAACTCTCAATTTGGATTCAGGAATTAATTGCAAAAAAATGTCTCTCATTTTTTCTGAAGCCAGTAAAAATCTTTTAGGAATATTCACTTGCGGATAATCCCTCTGAAATACTAAATGGCGCATTGAATTTAAAGTCCCAATTTTTCCAGCACATCTATATTTAACCGCGTTAATTGCGCTTGAATCTAAACATGTAACACATATTTTTCCATCTCGCCATGCGATAGAAGCTGGGCAAAATAATCTAAAATTATGGATACTAGATACAATAGGTATTGAAGTTTTATGCATCCATTCATACCCAGATCTTTGATTCAAGTTAAGAGTATGAATTAAATCAGGTTTAAACTTAGTAATATTCTTAATAACATCTACCGATGTGCCAATTACTTGTGCTGCTAGCTGATTTTTCTTACGATTAAACCCAGTGTCAATACTTCTTGAATCAAAAACATCATGCCCAAGCTCTCGCAGTGCTTTAATTTGTAATTCTGCAAGATTATCTTCCCCAGCTACTGACCCTGCCTTAATAGGTAAATATGGGTCATGAATCATTAGAATCTTCACACATAACTTCTAACTCTATATGTTGCAAAAAACATATATAAATCTTATAGTAAATTTATAATATATGTATACTTAAAGAATGGAAGTTATCGTAACAGGTGGTGCTGGGTACATTGGCGCTCATCTTGTAGACTCACTTTTGAGATCAGGACACGAAGTAACTATTATTGATAATTTTTCAACTGGGAATAAAAGTTTCGTTAACAATAAAGCAAAATTAATTGAGGGATCTGTTGAGGATTCAATATTCGTTGAAGAATTATTCTCAAAATTAAAATTTCCAGATTTGGTAGTTGTTATTCATGCTTCCGGCTTAAAGTTTGCGGGAGAGAGTGTTAAAGACCCACTTAAATTTTATACCGCTAATACTATTTCAACTATCAATCTATTGAAACAAATGAAGAAGTTTAATTTAAATAAACTTATCTTTTCTTCTTCAAGTTCAGTATACGGAGATACGCAATCAAATAAATCACTTAAAGAGGATTTTGATTCAAAGCCGATTAGTCCTTATGGAAGATCTAAGTTTTTTTCCGAACAAATAATAAGGGATGCCGCCAGTGAATTTAATCTTAATTATGTATCACTTAGATACTTTAACGTCATAGGTAATAGTGAAATAAATGCATACGACACAAGTAGGTTTAATCTTCTACCAAATATTTATAGGGCGATTCAGAACAAAACTCACTTACGAGTTTTTGGTGGAGGCTACCAAACACCAGATGGAACGTGCATTAGGGATTATGTTGATGTAGTTTCGCTAGCAAATGCTCATTGTGATTTTGTAGCGTTACTAGAGAAAAATAAGTCACTACCAAAAATTATTAATCTAGGAAGCGGAGCTGGTACATCAATTATGGAAATTATAAAAATTGTAAAAGAGAATATAGATAAAGATCTTAAATTTGAAATTATTGATGGCCGCGCAGGAGATCCAAGTAGTGTGATTGCTGATTGTACTGCCGCAGAACAATTAATTGGATGGAATCCAAATACCAATTTAGGTGACATCATTTCATCTGGCTGGAAAGCATGGAATAGATGAAAATTTATTGTTTTGATCTTGATGGAACGCTATGTACTAACACAGAAGGTAAGTATTTGGAGGCAGAACCTATATTTGAGCGAATTAATCAAGTCAATTTACTATTTAATCAGGGCAATCAAATTATAATTTTCACAGCTAGAGGAACAGTTACGGGCATTGATTGGCGAGAAGTAACTTTAGGGCAGTTAGCTAAATGGAAAGTTAATTATCATGAATTAAATTTAGGCAAACCATTTGCGCATGTTTATGTCGACGATCGTGCCAGCAGTGATAAGGATTTTTTTAATGGAAAATAGCCGTGATATAAAGTTTTATAATTTTCCAAATGATTTTAATGTTAAGTCAAATTATTTTCTCGATCTTATTGATAAAGTATTGTCTATAAAAAATGAGGGTGTACCCATACATTTTTATGGATGTTATCCAAATATTTCCTTATTCAGAAAAATAGTATTGTTTGCAAGTTCACGAATTTCTGATTCAGCTATGACAAAATGGCTGAACATGCAGCAAGGTGTAATTGAACCCTTAGATAAAAAGGCTTTTAATATTTGGTGCACTTTTGAGAATAGAAGGCCACCTATAAATAGATATGATTTGACTTTTTCGTTTGATTTAGATTCTTATAAGAACACTAACTTTTATTTACCATTAATTTACCTATATATGAATCATCATGACTCAAAAATAATTCATTCAAAACACACAATATCACCTAAGGAGTGTGCACTGTCAAGAAATATTAGTGTAACTGAAATTAAAATGAAAACTAGATTTGCTTCATCATTTATTAACAATCCGCATCAAATGAGGTTGCGAGCTATAAAAGAATTGTCAGAAATTGACAAAATTGATGTATTTGGTCGATCAGTTGGGAATTATGTTCCGAACAAAATTGAAAAAGCCAGCAAGTATTGGTTTAACATATGTTTTGAAAATGACTTATATCCAGGTTATGTAACTGAAAAAATTTTAGAAGCTTGGCTTGCAAAGGCTATTCCAATCTATTGGGGTATGGATTCTGCTCAGATACTAAATCCAAAAGCGTATGTGAATTTAAATGATTTTGAAACTTTAGAAGATTTTACAAACTATATATCTGATTTATATAAAGATAAGGATAGAATGATTGAGATAATTAATCAACCATTACTTAATCAAGAATTTAACTCTAATTCACCTATTCAGTTCTTAGTTAGAGGTCTAGAAGTTCGAGACCAGTTATGATTTCTTTAACAGAATTATTATTTGGGTTAAAATAAATTTTTTTATATTTTCCGCCACGTAAATTTACTTGCCATTCAAAGCATCGATTGATCCGATTAATAGGCATTATTTCAACTAACACAAAATCCTTGCTCCAAACTGTATTGGCTAGGCCGGCTCCATGTAGGCCAACTATAATTTTTGCTTTCTCAAAAACTTTAGCTTGATCCTCAAAAGATAAGTCTTCAGAGTGGATAATAATAAAGCCTCGTTTAGTTAAGTACTCTTCTATAAGATTCTCACCTTTAATTGATCTACGAGTTTTGGTCCTAGATACATAAATTTTTTCATATGAGTATGAGTCATCTTTAAAATTTGTTAAATATTTTTCTAGAGCAGCTACGCAAGATGGATGAATATAACCTAATTCCCCAAACCGAGTTACAAATGAAAGTTCTTTGACAAATACCCATTTGTTACAATTTAGAGTATTTTCTTTTTGTTTCTGTAAAACAGAGTAATTTATTGTCTTTGATTCTTTATAGGCCAAACAATCATATTTGGAATCATCCAATAAATAATTTGGCAAATCTTCAGAGAGCCAGTGAAAATAACCTGAGTTAGATAAACCTATTTTAGCTTTATCAACTACTTGCTTAATTCTTTTACTTGGTTTTTCCGCATTGATAATTAAAATTTCAGCTGGCCAACTTACTGATTCTTTCAGTAAATAAAAGTCATTTCGATTATTCCCACATACATAAATATGATTTGTTTCTGTGTTTACGACAACATTAGAAACCTTAATTACATATTTGCTATCAAAACTATGTTCGAAATCCATGAATTCTGATTGTAATTTGATTTCTTGTGCCACTGAAATTTTCTTTTTAGATAAGATTTTGGACTTAAAAAACCCTAATTCGACATATTGTATTTCTGTTTGCTTTGAAAAATCGATTCCAAGTAAATTATGAAATACTCTCTTTTTTCCAAGTCTAAATGCTTCACCTTGCCTTTTCCTAGCATGTAAAATACGCCTTATAAGATCATGATTCATTTAAATAACACCTTTTTTACATTATTTTTTAAAAATTCACTCAAAGTACAGTTGTACACAGTCTCGGCAAGCCACATGTCAAAATCACTCTCATATTCGTGATAAGTAAAATTTAAATCATGAGGAATTGTATAAGCCAAGGGCACCCAATCTGGAGCTTTAATTTTAGTATGTGTTGCCTGGGCATTAAAGCCTAGGTTTACTATCAAATTTGCATTTATTTGGAGGACCCTCAAATTATTTCTCCAAATTGAAGCAATCAGTGAATAATCCCACGTGTCTATTTTTCCACTATTTACTTCTGCGAATCTCTTATTAAATACATTTTCAAAACAGATTTTTTTTAATGAGTTTTTCCTGCCAAATATCTTATTTGCAGCGTCAGAAACAATCTGGCTTCGATCATATATTTCTAATTGGTATAACTTCCATTTTTTCGCCCAAGTGCCCCATCCCCAAACCATTGGGAACATTGACTCTCTAAAAAGACTAGAGGGTTCATTAAATGAAGAAAGGGCACAGTTAGTGCCAGAAACTGAAGCGATATTCTTAGCAGATTCATAATCAATAAGGGAATTACCAATATATTTAAAAAAATCACTATTAGGTATACAGTCGTCTTCCAAAATTAGTCCATATTTGTTTAAATCAAAAAACCAATCTATGTTTTCTTTCATTGCTAATTTGCATCCTAAATTTAATTGGCGTTCAATTTTTCTATTCTCAGGAATATGTCCGAAATACTTCTCGACTAAATTCCAGTTATTCTGAATATTAGAATAGTCAGTATTATTTCTCGGCCCATCGCAAGCAAAAAAGAGTTCTAAATCTGTCCTGTTAGAAATAGATTTGAATAGTTGCTCTAAAATTTCTGGTCTGTTAAAAAAAGTAATAAGTACTGGCATTTTTTGCATTTTAACTCAATCCAAGTATTTGGCTTAAGAATAATTGACCCTTATAAACCTTAATTGGAAGCACGAAGTTCATAATATCTAGAATTATTTTCATTAACTTTTCAATATCAATCTTAGAAGTAATAAAATGTTCCATATTATAGAATCCAAAGCTTTTATGCCAAAAAAATATCCGTATATATCCCTGGAAATATTCTTAGAATCTGTAATTATTTCCCTTTGTTTCCTAGTGCTTGTTCCCCCTAGGTAAAAATGTGAAATTGTTTCCTTAATTACTACTGGTTTAGAAATATTTGCAAAAGCTAAAAGCAACTTATGATCAGCGGCACTTTTGTACTTCACATCAAATGCTCTCAACTTATTGCCAAGATCTACTTTAATAATAGTGGAGGGGTGAGGTACATATTTTAATCCTAATCTATGTAATATTTTTATATAATTAAATCTATAAACACTACTTTTATTTGTTGAAACATTAATTAACTTTAACGAACCATATCCCCATGCGTTTTCTCCTATCATTGCAACTAGCCTTTTAATTCCTAAAGGATTTGCCAACTCATCACCACCATTTAGAAACATAATATTTTTATTTTTAACCCTTTTTAACCCAATATTTTGAGCCGCATATATGCCCTCTGCTGGGGTGATAATTATGTTTAATCTCAGAGCGATAAATCTATGGGCTATATTAGAAATTTCTTCATGACTATAGTCACTCACAATTAGAATAATTTCAGGAAGATCATCTTTTAATTGCGTTAGAGATAAAATCGTTCTTATCAATCCAGAGTAGTCGGATTTACTACAAACTACTATGGATAATTGTCCTTCTAAAATCTTCATAACTTTGAATTAAATTTTTGACGAAAAGTATTTTATTGTTTCTGCTAGCCCATCATTTATGTCAATTACAGGGTTCCATGATAGAAGCGTTTTTGCCTTTCCTATGTCTGGCTTTCTTTGCTTTGGGTCATCTTGAGGTAAATTTTTGTATACAATTTTGGATTTTGATTTAGTTTTTTCAATGATTAATTCAGCAAGCTGTCTTATAGTAAACTCAACTGGATTACCTAAGTTAATCGGTCCAGTTATATTTTCTTGGCTCTGCATTAACTTAATCAGACCTGATACCAAGTCAGATACGTAGCAAAATGATCTAGTTTGGTTACCATCTCCATAAATCGTTATGTCTTCAGATTTTAGCGCTTGCATTATGAAATTACTTACTACTCTGCCATCTCCAGGGCTCATATTTGGTCCATAAGTATTGAATATTCTGGCCACCTTTATATTTACATTGAATTGACGATGATAATCAAAGAATAATGTTTCGGCAGCTCGCTTGCCTTCGTCATAGCAAGATCTAATGCCTATGGGATTAACATTTCCCCAGTACTCCTCATTTTGTGGCGAAATTGTTGGGTCTCCATAAACTTCACTTGTAGAACTTAGTAAAATTGGGATCTCAAGGCGTTGAGCCAAATCCAACATATTTATTGATCCTAAAATACAGGTTTTGATAGTTTGCACTGGAAACCTTTGGTAGTGAACTGGAGAAGCCGGGCAAGCTAAGTGGTAAATCGCATCTACCTCAGCACTGTAAGGATTCGTAACATCATGGCGGACAACCTCAAGACTTGGGTTTTCAATTAAATGTTGGATATTTTTTTTATCACTAGTATAGAAATTATCAATTATTAGTACTTGATGACCTTGGCTAAGTAGCCGCTCAGTTAAGTTCGAACCGATAAAGCCGCTGCCGCCAGTCACCAGGATCCGCATAGGTTAATTCCGTTCATTTGGTAGGTTATCTAGGGTACTGGAAATGCCCCGGTGGGCTCGCAGAAGGCCACCGGGGCAATCTTCGGGCCGTTTCCAGCTTCAAATTCCCGTTTTTTGATCTAAACCTATGATTTCTTTCCTGGATGCATACAGGAAGGCAACATTTACCCCCTTTTGGTGTCTTACTAAGTAGAGGGGTCAAGACGTTGGCTCATCGAAAGCGGGAAATCAAAGTGTCACTTCGTAAGAAGGCTCAAGCCCCAGCGACTGTTGCTGCGTGGTCTGTTTCTGATTTATCCGCCCTTTACACCCAAAACCGCTCATCACTTATCGCTCAAGCCCGCCGAATTCTTCGCAGCGATGCTGATGCAGCAGAGGTTGTTCAAGATGCCTTCCTTAAATTTATCTTGGCAGCTCCAGAGCTAGATACTGCAGATCGTGCCATGGCATATCTGCGCACCACCGTTAACAATCTATGTCTGAATGTAATCCGTGCAACCGGATCTCGGCCTAACCTAGTTGCAATAGATTCGGATGCTACCCAAGAGCGGTTATCTGAGATCGCATCAGAAAATCACATCCCAATGGATGCAACACTCGCTGCAGCAGAGGATGCTTCAATAATTCGTGAAGCACTATCTCGTTTATCTCAGACTCAACGCACAGCTCTTGTGATGTGGGAGGTTGAAGGCCGCAGCACTAAAGAGATTGCAACTGCAATTGGGACAAGTGAGAAGAATGTTCGCCACGTTGTGCAACGTGCTCGTGCATCATTTATTCGCGTATTAACCGAATGGGTAGTGGATGAGAAAACTGGCACAACAGCACTTGATTCTCTTTCTGGCACTTATAAGAAGGCCGCAGAGTTAGCTAAGAAATCTTCAAAAGTTGCACTCTCATTACTTATTGTATTGGTTGCATTCTTAGGCTTTAACTCTGTAACTGGAGCAGAATTTAATACTGGAACAGCAGTTTCAAACTTTACCCAGGAGGCACCTTTCGCTTCTCAGCTTGCACCAATCGCCCCATCACCATCTGCAACAGCGGAAGATCTTTCAAATCAAAAGATAGTTGAAGATAATTCAGCGATTAACTTCCGAACCTCTAAATCATTATTTGCTGGTCTTTCAAAGGATGGCCTGCCAACAGGCTTCACTGTCTCAGATGCCGCCGGCAATGTTGGATCACTTACAGTTTCATCACAATCAACAATTACAAACCCAGATGGTTATGTATTAGTTTCATATGCACAATCACAAGGGGATGCAACCCTCAACGCATTAATCTCTCAAACAATTACCGTTGATGGCTCCGGAACCTCATACTTTGGAAGCCCTTCAGTAACTGTGGCCGGATCTTGGTACCCACTGACCCAGAGTGGTTCTGCTTCATCAATTGCCCGCCTTTCCAACGGAAATTACCTGCTGACTGCCACCATATATATAGATTCAACGGTGGATTCAGCCCTATTTGTGGCTGCTACTGGTGGGTTAGATGTCGATGCGATCCCGAATGAGGTAACTACCCGTATAATTTTGAACTCTAGCAAGAGCTCAATCCTTGCTCAGGCGATCAATATCGGCGCCAAAGGGGTCAAATAAATGACACCTAACAAACAGGTTTCTCCTGTGATCCGGATATCACGGGGGGAAAGAGATGTGTCAGCACGTGCGACTCATCTCGAAGCCGCTACTAGGAAATTCCTGGTAACGACTAACGAAAGGAAACAAATGTCTACAAAGACAAACTTCAAGCGCATTGCGCTTGTTGCCGTTGCAGCGTTAGGAATGGGCGTACTTAGCTCAGCTCCTTCGCAAGCAGCATTTTCAGGTACAGCTGGTGCGAATGTCACCATAACCACATCAGCCGGAACTGCAAGTTTCAGCACATCAGATTCTACGACAGCTGGCACAATCTCAATCAGTGCACTAGCACTTGGAACTGCCGTAGATTCACTTTCAGTAACTGCTGTGGCAAAATCATTGCCTACAGGAGTTTCAGCACATAGGTTAATTATGAACGTAACAGATACATCAACATCTACTGCTACTACATCATTTAACCCTATGTCTTTAAACGCAGCAGCAACTCCTGTTGTGTTTACTCCTCGTCCATATGTTACTGACCGTGATTCAAGATTGGACAGCGGAACTGCATTTGGTATTACTGCCGTAACTGCTGGCTCCATGAACATAAGCATGATCGGATACCTTGAGTCTGCCACAGCTCGTAATGCAGCTGGTGGAACTTATGTATACGCGATAGTTGTAACTCCATTTACATCAGGAGTTGCTGGAACTGCAGTCACTAGCGATCTAACAATTAACCTAGCTGCTCCTGCATCTGCTTCAAACACAATCGCACCGGGATCATCTACAGCTTTCATTGGCACTGCAACTGCAGCAACCTCTGATGCTGTGATCTCAGCACTTGCCACTGCCTCAACAACTCCTGCAGCTTATGTACGAGTTGTTACCAAAAATGCAAATGGTGACGCAAAGCCTGAATCAATTACTGCCACAATCTCTGGAGCTGGTCTCTTGAGTTTTGGTGGAATCTCAGGTACATCATTGACAGTTGCAGGTACCGGTGGTTCTGATATTTCTATTCTTCCAGATGGTCGTGCAGGAACTGCAACGATTACAATCAGTACACCAACAAGATCATTCCCAGCTAAGACCATGAGCTTTTATGCATTAGCTCCAGCTACCTTAGTAGCTACAGTATCTGCTCCATTAGCAGTGGTTGGAACAAACTCTGACGTTGTTAGAGTTACAGCAACTGACTCAGCTGGAATCTCTTGGGGCGGCATTCTGTATATTTATGCTTCATCAGCAACTGATGCAGCAATCGCAGGCGCAGTTCGAGCAACCGCAGCATCATCTGCAATAGCCTGTGCTGTACCCACAGCTACCCAACCTGCACACGTCTGTCCTGTAGCCGGAACCGCTGCTGGAACAGCAAAGTTCAAAGTATCAAACTATGCAACCGCAGCTCTTGCAACCGCAGCAGCTTCTGGTGCAGAGGTAACTTCTAATGAAGTTTCAGTTGTTGTTTCAACAGCAACTGTTGCTACTGTGAAGATTGAGTTTGATAAAGCATCTTATGCACCAGGTGAGAGAGCTCGTATCTACGTGACTCCACTTGATAGCACAGGAAAAGCTCTACCAGCAGGAACTTATACAAATCTATTTGCTACAGGTGGTATCTCAACTGCTTCAGCACTTACATTTGCAGGTAGCACAACTACAGCAGACAGCTTAACTGCCGTTTCAATTACAACATCGGCAACTTCAAGCTCAACATCTGGTGCTAGAGCTGGTTCAATGCAGTACACAGTTTATATGCCAGTGTCAGGCGCAACAGTAACTCTTTCAGCAACTGGTGGTACATCACTACCAATCGCTGGACGTGTTGCGGTTACTGGTACAGCAACAGTTTCTGACTCAGGTGCAGCAGCACTTGCTGCAGTAACTGCACTAGCAACAACTGTTGCATCTCTTAAGACTCTTATCACCACATTAACTAATTTGGTGCTAAAGATTCAGAAGAAGGTAAAGGCGTAAAGCTTTAACCTAAACGTAAACGGGCGTGCCCGACTCCTAAAAATTGGAGTCGGGCACGTTCTATTAGGTAGAGTGTGCATGTGAACAAAGTTAAGCAACAAATTAAATCAACTGAAGTAAGCCCAGTTCGGTGGATATTAGGTGGGTTAACAGTAGTAACACTTTACTTCCAAACGAATCTAAATGATCCCTTTAATTCTCCAAAAATGTGGATATTAGTTTTTGTAGCAGCTTGGTTAATTGGCTACATAATGAGTTTTAAAAGAATAATATTTATAAATAGGAACCTTAAAACTATATTTTATATATTATTAGCATTTATTGTTTCTGCTTTAGTAGCTACATTTTTTACTGATTTCAAATATGTCGCAGTTTTTGGAGACACTCAACGACGCAATGGACTTATGTCATATGCATCGTTAGCTGTTGTATTTCTTGCCACATCAATGTTCGTTAGATTTTTCAATATAAAAAGAGTTTATGCTACTACGTACTTAGTAGGTGTAATTACGGCTATTTACGCATTCATGCAGACAAATGGTAAAGATTTTGTTAAATGGAACAACAATTATAATTCAATTATCGGAACATTGGGAAACCCGAACTTTGCATCAGCAGTGATGGCGGTAATGGGTGTAATTGTTTTTGCTTCAATTTTTATTTCAGATTTTAAGACCTACATACGGTTTTTTGCCGGTGCACTTGCAGTGTCATTGTTATGGTTAATTTACAGATCTAACGCTCGTCAAGGATTACTTTCCTACCTACTTGGGGCTGGATTTTTTTTCATTATTTGGCTCTATGTAAAGAATAAAAAATTGGGAATATTAGCTTTAGGTGGCGGACTAACTGTTTTTATTTTTTCAGTATTAGGAATGCTGCAGGTTGGTCCACTTGAGCGATTTTTGTATAAGCCAAGCGTAAGTGTTAGAGGATATTATTGGCGAGCTGGAATTGAAATGTTTAAACAGAATCCATTATTTGGCGTAGGAATGGATAGATATGGTTTTTATTTTAAACAATTTCGGGAGGTTAGCTATCCATTAAGTTACGGCTTTGAGATTACAAGTTCAAATGCTCACAACACATTTATTCAATTATTCTCTACAGGTGGCGTTTTTCTTGGCTTAAGTTATTTAGTATTAAATGGTTATGTTTTAAGAAGAGCGGTTTACGGACTTAAAAATCTGAGCGGCAACAACCAATTATTGTTTGCTGGAATTTTCTCAGCTTGGATCGCATTCCATGCTCAATCATTAGTTTCTATCGATAATATTGGTATCTCGATTTGGGGTTGGGTTTTAGGTGGGTCAATTATAGGGTTATCACTTTCAGAAAATTCTAATAATGGAGAAGATCGGCGACAGTTTTTGGGTAAACAGAATGAAATCAATTTGAATAGAGTTTTGATTTCAGGAGCCCTAGGTCTGGTTGTTGTATTTTTAGTTACCTTTTTATATAAAGGTGAAATTAGCTCCTTCAAAGCTCGGAGTATTTATTATTTGAATAGCCAGTCAGATCGCGATACCTACAAAATGTTGCAGCTTAAATCAATTAATTCCACGCTGATTGACCCCTCATATTCACTTGAGTCTGCTAAGAGTTTAGTAGAAAATGGCTATATTGACGAAGGTGTTGAAGCAATAAAGAAATTACATGTTAATGACCCTAGGTATCAAGATGCTATTAGCGCCCTGGCCTTAATTTATGAGAAAACTAATCAAGTTCCAAAAGCTATTGAGTATCGACTTAAAATTGTAAAATTAGATCCGTGGAATCCAGTTAACTATTTGCAATTGGGTAAAGATTACAAATTGCAAGGGGATCTAACCAGTAGCAGAGCAATGCTGGACAAAATACTTTCTTTTTCTACTGGGGTTAATGGCGGTCCGATTGCTGAGCAAGCTAAAAAAGAATTATCACAATAAGTTGCATGAAAATAACTGTGGTTGGACAAGGCTATGTTGGCCTGCCGCTTGCAATAGCAGCAGTTAGTGCGGGATACACCGTTTATGGACTTGATAATAATGAAGAGAAGATCAATTCTTTAGTTAATGGAATAAGTATCATTGAAGACTTAACTGATAATCTAATAAAAGAGAGTATTGATTCAAAGCGCTACCTACCTACTACAGATAAGGGAGTAGTTTCTGATTCAGAAGTTATTTTAATCTGTGTACCAACACCACTCTCACTTAGCCACAAGCCTGATTTGGGAGCTTTAACAAGTGCAATAAGTACGGTGGGTAAAAATCTAAGGGCAGGAACCTTAGTGATTGTGGAGTCAACAATTGAACCTGGCACTTGTCGAAATGTATTACTTCCAATTTTAGTCAAAGAATCTGGTTTAAAAGAGAGTGAATTTGAACTTGCTTACTCACCAGAACGGATTGATCCGACAAACAAGAACTGGTCAATTAGTAACACTCCAAAGTTAGTTGCTGGCTTAACAGATAGTGCTGCACATAAAGCAGAGAGTTTTTATGGCAAGTTTGTTAATTCAATAACTAAGTGTTCATCTTTGGAGATAGCAGAGACGGCAAAGTTGCTTGAAAACTCATTTAGATTAGTAAATATTTCATTTATTAATGAGCTAGCAATCTTTTGTCAGAAAATTGGCATTGATGTAAGTGAGGTAATTTCAGCAGCAGCAACAAAGCCATATGGATTTATGCCTTTCTACCCAAGCGTCGGCGTT
>Ga0214921_10007886_pt1 | contig 14036 bp, 7 predicted proteins | sample LL1505_MetaG_FD_177992 | JGI IMG/M metagenome (GOLD analysis project Ga0214921, IMG submission 177992) | Freshwater microbial communities from Lake Lanier, Atlanta, Georgia, United States - LL-1505 | ecosystem: Environmental > Aquatic > Freshwater > Lake | place: USA: Georgia | collected 2015-05-28 | reverse complement strand
GCCACCCAGTTGAAATTTTGCAATGTAAGTATAAGCCTTCAGCTCTTTTGAAAAAGATTCATGTGGATCAGTAACAAGGCGCTCTTCAACATCTTTTTCAACCCCACTCACGATTCCAGAGCGCGTCGTGAGAGATTTTCTAAATAAAACACTCGGCTTAAGTGACAACAAAAGAATTTCCCCCTTAAGCGATGAACAAGATCATCAATTGTGTAATCAATTTTTCTTTATGTTCTTCAATAAATTCTATAAATCTATTTTTACAACTTCACAGTTGAAATGATGTTTGCTGCCTCTTTTGCATATTCACGAGCTTGATCAGTATTGGAGGCACTTGCTAATGCGACACCCATTCTTCTTTTCATAAATGACTCGGGCTTACCAAATAAGCGTAAAGTCACTCCCTCTTGCGATAAGGCTTGGTGAACATTCTCAAAACCAATACCGAATGCTTCTAAACCTCCATAAATTACAGCGCTTGCTCCTGGAGTTTTTAATGCCACCTGGGTGGGAAATCCTAAAATAGCTTTTGCATGTAACTCAAACTCACTCTGAACCTGACTGACCAAAGTAACTAGTCCTGTATCATGTGGCCGCGGACTGACCTCAGAAAACCAAACTTGATCTCCTTTGACAAATAGCTCCACTCCAAAAATACCTCTACCGCCTAAATTACTGGTGATTTTTTCAGCAATATCTCTTGCCCTCTCAATCGCTAAAGAACTCATCGCCATGGGTTGCCAACTTTCTACATAATCACCATTTTTTTGGACATGACCAATCGGTTCACAAAAACTAGTTTTGATAGTGCCGTCACTGCCGAAGGACCTTACTGTCAAAAAGGTGATTTCGTAATCAAAATTAATTAACCCTTCCACAATCACCCGACCACTATCAACCCTACCTCCTGAAGCGGCATATTCCCAAGCCTTTTTGACATCCTCAGGACTCTCTAATTTGGATTGTCCCTTTCCGGAGGAAGACATCACAGGTTTGACAAAACAAGGGTAACCAATCCCATTATCAATAGCTGCTTGTAATTCCTCAAGGGTACTCGCAAAAAAATAAGGGGATGTTGGTAAACCTAGTTCTTTGGCTGCAAGTTCACGAATCCCTTCACGGTTCATCGTCAGGAATGCAGCCCTTGCTGTTGGTATTACCTCGACTACCCCTTCTTGCTCAAGTTCAATTAATGTGTTTGTAGCAATTGCTTCTATTTCAGGAACGATTAAATGGGGCTTTTCTTTCGTAACCAAATCTCGCAAAGCTTGACCATCCGTCATATCAATGACATAGGAACGATGTGCGACTTGATGACCAGGAGCATTAGGATAACGATCAACAGCAATAACTTCAATACCTAACCGTTGCAATTCAATAATGACCTCTTTACCCAACTCTCCGCTACCAAGCATCATGACGCGAATCGCATGACTTGTAAGAGGGGTTCCAATGACCGGAAAGCGTGGGTATTGATTCATATTTAATTCCTAAAAAAAGACATAAGATATTTTCCCATGTCTTTTATATCGTCCCGAAAAAGCTTATTTTTTTCTTTGTGGAGGCAAGTCCGTACATGACCCATGCGCCACTTCTGCGGCTAAACCAATCGATTCACCTAAAGTTGGATGAGGATGTATTGTCTTACCTATATCAACTTGATCAGCACCCATTTCGATGGCTAAACAAACTTCACCAATTAAATCACCTGCATTCGTGCCAACTATTCCACCACCAATAATGCGATGCGTTGCTTCATCAAAAATCAACTTAGTAAATCCTTCACTGCGTCCATTCGCAATCGCGCGACCACTCGCCGCCCATGGGAAAACTCCTTTTTGATAAGCAATCCCCTTGGCTTTACATTGCTCCTCTGTTAGCCCTGCCCATGCCACCTCTGGGTCTGTGTAGGCGACTGAAGGTATTTGCTTGACATCAAAAAAAGATTTTTCTCCCGCAGCAACTTCTGCGGCAACATGACCTTCATGAACCGCCTTGTGGGCCAACATGGGTTGCCCCACAATATCACCAATAGCAAAGATATGGCTCACATTGGTACGCATTTGTTGATCTACTGGTATGAAACCACGCTCATCGACAATCACTCCTGCAGCACTAGCCTGTATTTTTTTTCCATTTGGTACTCTACCCACCGCAACCAAAACGAGGTCATAGCACTGCATCTCAGGAGGTGCTTTAGGACCTTCAAACTGAACCCAAATGCCGTCATCTTTTGCTTGCGCCATAACAGCTTTTGTTCCCAACATAATTTGATGAAAACGGGATAAATTCATTTTTTCCCAGACTTTGACCAAATCTCGGTCAGCTCCTGCCATCAAACCATCGGCGAGTTCAACAATATCAATTTGTGAACCTAATGCGCTGTAAACGGTCGCCATCTCTAAACCAATAATTCCGCCACCTATTACCAACATACGTTTCGGTATCGACTGAAGTTCTAAAGCTCCTGTACTATCCACAATTCTTGGATCTACTGGTAGAAAAGGTAATACGACTGATTGGCTGCCAGCAGCAATAATGACTTTTTCAAAATGAATCACTTCTTTTTTGTCAGTTAAATCCCATCCAGTTCCAGAAGTCTCCTCTAGTTGAAGGTGATTTGCATCTAAAAAAGTTCCTACACCACGTAGCACTTTTACTTTTCTAGCTTTGGCCATACCCGCCAAACCAGTTGTGAGTTGACTAATCACGCTTTCTTTATGCGCTCGAAGCGCATGGATATCCACTGTAGGCTCACCAAAATGAACGCCATGTTTTGACATCGATTTCACTTCTTCCATAACCGCTGCAGTATGGAGTAAAGCCTTAGATGGTATGCATCCGACATTCAAGCAAACTCCACCTAAGGTAGAGTACCGCTCAATCAAAATCGTTTCTAATCCCAAATCAGCAGCTCGAAACGCTGCACTATATCCTCCAGGTCCTGAGCCCAATACGAGTAACTGACATGAGTAATTAGGAGTACCTGAATATGCCCCCGCACTTGGCGCTGGTACTGACTGAGACAGTGACATCGATGGAGTAGGTGCAACCGGAGCTACTATTTTTTTCTCTGCTGTTTGAGAACTTAACTCAACAGTTATAAACGGTGTTCCAAAACTGACTTTATCACCAATTTTGATATCCACTGAAACCACTTTACCCACCACATCACTGGGAACTTCCATTGTAGCTTTATCAGATTCTAATATCAATAAAGCTTGCTCTTTAATAATCTCGTCGCCAGCCTTCACCAAAATCTCAATGACAGGGATATCTTTAAAATCACCAATATCTGGAACTTGTATTGTTTGTATTGTCATGTTGATTCCTTAAAGAGTAACGCGACGAAAATCTGAGATTAATTCAGCAATATAAGCATTGAAACGAGTGGCTAAAGCACCATCAATCACGCGATGATCTGCCGTGAGGGATAAGGGGCAAATCAATCTTGGCGCAAATTGCTGACCATCCCAAATCGGTTTCATGGCTGCTTTACTTACACCTAATATAGCCACCTCTGGAGCGTTAATGATCGGTGAAAAATAGGTTCCACCAATCCCACCAACGGAGGATATCGTAAAACACGCTCCTTGCATTTGGTCTGGCTTTAGCTTGCCGTCACGCGCCAACTTCGCTAAATCACTGGTCTCTTGGGCGATTTCTAAAACATCTTTTTGATCAACATTTCGAATCACTGGAACGACTAAGCCATTCGGTGTATCAGCTGCAAATCCTAAATGAAAATATTGTTTCAGGATTAACTCTTCACCATCAAGCGAACTATTAAACTCTGGATATTTTTTTAGAGCTTTGACACATGCTTTCATTAAAAAAGCGAGCAATGTGACTTTAATTCCTAATTTTTCATTGGCTTTATTAGTTTGAACTCGGAAAGCCTCTAAATCAGTAATATCAGCATCCTCATGATAAGTAACTGCAGGTATCATGGCCCAATTACGTGCTAAATTTGCTGCAGATATTTTCTGTATGCGAGAAAGTGGTCTAGTCTGGATTTCACCAAACTTCTTAAAATCAACTTTGGGCCAAGGTAACAATTGCAAACCATTACCACTAGAATTAGTAGCGCTCACTGAATTAGATTGGCCACTTAAAATGCCTTTAATATAAGATTGAACATCTTCTTGAGTAATGCGTCCCTTCGGTCCACTACCTTTTACTTGAGTCACATCAGCACCTAACTCACGAGCATATTTACGCACGGTAGGACTTGCATGACTTGCCAAAGCCACACTACTCTCTTCAGCTTTGACTACAGGTGCTGGACTCACCACAGGATTGGTTACCGGAGCAACAGGAGCTTCTTGTTTAGCAACTGGTGCTGATGTTTCAACTGACTTCAACTCTGGCATTGGAACAGGAGTGGGACTAGTTGTGGTCTCGCGTGCTTCTAATATCATGACGAGACTTCCCTCAGAAACGTTATCACCTAACTTGACTTTTAACTCTTTGACAATACCTGCATGTGCACTAGGAATGTCCATCGTGGCTTTGTCTGATTCCAAAGTAATGAGTGATTGCTCTTTGGCAACTTGATCACCAACTTTCACATGCATTTCAATAATAGGGATTTCTTTGTAATCACCAATATCAGGAACTTTAATTTCGATTAGTTGTGTCATAAAAAGCTCCTTAAACAGTCATTGGGTTTGGCTTAGAAACATCAACACCATACTTGGCAATTGCTTCTGCTACTTTTTGGGCATCGATTTGACCATCGTCAGCTAAGGCCTTTAGTGCAGAAATAGTCACCCAATAACGATCTACTTCAAAAAAGTGACGTAATTGTTCACGTGTGTCAGATCTTCCATAGCCATCCGTTCCTAAAACGGTATAACGTTTACCTAATTGCTGAATTGCTGGACGAATCTGCTCTGCAAATAAACGCACATAGTCGGTTGAAGCAATTACTGGACCATTAAATTTAGCTAAAGATTCTTCTACATGAGATTTATGCGGTTTGGCTAACGGATTTAATAAGTTATGTCGATTCACGCTTTGAATATCTCTGGCTAACTCTGTAAAACTCGGACAACTCCATAAATCCGAAGCTACACCCCAATCATCTCGTAGCAGTTCTGCTGCAGCCATGACTTCCCTGAAGATCGTGCCACTTCCTAAGAGTTGCACTCGTAATTTAGCTTTCGCCTCACCAACGCTTTGGAGGTGATACATCCCTTTTAAGATATCTTTTTCTGCACCTTTTGGCATCGCAGGATGTGCATAGTTCTCATTCATCAAAGTGAGGTAGTAATAAACGTCTTCTTGATCTGTCAACATCCGACGCATACCGTCTTGAATCACCACGGCTAATTCAAAACCAAACGTTGGGTCATAACTTATACAGTTTGGAATACCTAAACTAAATAAATGGCTATGACCGTCTTCATGTTGCAAACCTTCACCATTAAGTGTCGTTCTGCCAGCAGTTCCTCCAAGGAGGAAACCTCGGGAACGCATATCTCCTGCTGCCCAAGCTAAATCACCAATCCTTTGGAAACCAAACATGGAGTAGAAAATATAAAATGGCAACATCGGTACGCCATGGGTTGAATATGCGGTAGCAGCGGCAATCCAATCACACATCGCGCCTGCTTCATTAATCCCTTCCTGCAGGATTTGACCTGTTTGATCTTCCTTATAAAACATGAGTTGATCACGGTCTTGTGGCTCATACAACTGACCAATATGACTCCAAATACCAAGTTGTCGAAACATCCCTTCCATACCAAAAGTTCGGGATTCATCTGGCACAATCGGAACAACTCGCTTACCAATAACTTTATCTTTCACAATCATATTTAGTAAACGCACAAATGCCATGGTTGTAGAAACTTCTCGACCTTCAACAGTTGCCTCCAATAAAGGTCCAAAGGTTTCTAATGATGGGACGTCAAGGGATTCCGCTTTGGCTCTTCTCTGTGGTAAATAGCCTCCGAGATCCATGCGTTTTTTGCGCATATATTCAAGCTCAGGACTACCTTCAGCAAATTTAATATATGGAACGTTTTCAAGCTCCTCATCCTTTACCGGAAGGTTAAAGCGATCGCGAAAAGCTTTGACATCTGTAATACTCATTTTCTTCTGCTGATGGGCAATGTTCATTGCCTCGCCCGAAGCACCCATACCATAACCTTTAATCGTCTTTGCCAGAATCAAGGTTGGTTGTCCTTTGTGATTGACTGCGGAATGAAACGCTGCATATACCTTATGAGGATCATGTCCACCACGATTTAAATTCCAAATATCTTCATCGCTCCAATCAGCAACTAGCTCTTGTAATTCTGGAGTATTAAAAACATGAGCTCGAACATAAGCACCATTTTTAGCTTTCATCGTTTGATACTCACCATCCACAATTTGTGCCAAACGATTCATGAGCAAACCTTTTTTGTCACGCGCAAATAAAGCGTCCCAATGTGTTCCCCAAACAACTTTAATCACATTCCAACCAGAACCTCTAAACTCACTTTCAAGTTCCTGAATAATGCTGCTGTTACCACGCACAGGACCATCTAATCGTTGCAAATTACAGTTGATAACAAAAATGAGGTTATCCAACTTTTCACGACCAGCCATACCAATCGCGCCAAGAGATTCTGGCTCATCTGTCTCGCCATCACCTAAAAATGCCCATACTTTTCGTCCGTCCGTCTGTGTCATTCCGCGGTCTTGCATATACTTCATAAAGCGAGCTTGATAAATCGCCATGATAGGACCCAGTCCCATTGAAACTGTTGGGAACTGCCAAAAATTGGGCATTAACCACGGATGTGGATAGCTTGAAATTCCTTTACCACCAACCTCTTGACGAAAACTATCTAACTGGTCTTCCGATAAACGACCTAATAAGTAAGCTCTAGAATAAATACCAGGTGCAGAATGACCCTGAACATAAATCAAATCGCCACCATGCTGGTCTGATGGGGCATGCCAAAAATGATTAAAACCAACGTCATATAAAGTCGCGGCAGATTGAAAGGAAGAAATGTGTCCGCCAACATTCGTATCTTTATTCGCACGCAAGACCATTGCCATAGCGTTCCAACGCGTATATGAACGTATCCGATGCTCTACTTCTTGATCACCAGGTATGCGAGCTTGGCGCTCTACTGGTATCGTATTAATGTAAGGAGTTTGCGCATGAAAGGGTTGATCTACGCCATTCACTCTAGCAAAAGCAATCTGCTGATCAATCAAAAAGGCTGCACGCTCTGTACCTTCTGAATGTATGACACCATTCATGGCATCGAGCCACTCTCTAGTTTCTATAGGATCAACGTCAACTGCATCAATATTTGATAACTTGGAATTAAATTCTGTAGGAACGACTGCCATTTTGATCTCCTTATTAATTTCTCTTATTCTAAATTTAGATCGATGAATTACAAGTTTTTTTTCATATCTTGATAATATTTTTCATTATATGAAATTATTTATGAAAATATGTCAAATAATTCAACCTATAAACGACAGTTCAAGCAAAATAAGCCCTATGAAAATGCTCACTTTCTCAATTAGCCGAATCAAAAATTGGCTTCAACCAAGGTCTTTGAAAAAAAAATTAACTCAACAGTCTGTAGATTATTTATACACGCCGATTATTGCCATCATGCTATTTATGTTAGCTATGTTCGCAATTCTGTGGTCTTTGTCCTCTCAAGAAAAGGAACAAGCAGAGATTATCTTTTATCGTGAAATCGCTTACGCAGAGCAACGACTACAAATCAACTTTGATCAAAATGAAGAAGAACTATTAAATATTATTAAAAAAATCCCTTTTTCAAGCGATTTAAAAGGAAATAAAGAATTTTATCGAATCGCTAGTTCCTTAATAAATAAACATACTGAACTTTTATTAATTCAATCTGGTAATCAAGTTTCAAAAAGTTCTATTACCTTTCCAATTATCGATGAAGGAGATTGGAACAATGATCCTAAGATTGCATCCCAATTAAATAATGCCCTTCAAGCTACTCTAAAAGATGCACAAACCTCAGGACGAGGTACTTACTCTAGTTTTATTACTTTAGAACTCAATGGAAAAAATCCTAACTTTAATCAAGAGCGCTCCATCGTATTTTGGTATGTTCAGCCCGCTTCAAAATACTCTGAACAATATCAACATATTGCTGTCTTATACTCGGTTCCCTTATTAATCAATCGTATTATCCCCAAGGATATTTTGGCACGTCATCGCTTCTCTATTTTAAATAATCAAGATCAACTCGTTTACTCACAAAGTAATCGATCTTTAGCTAAAAACCATAGCACCTACCAAATCAAAATAACGAAGTTTGCTGATAATGTCATTCTTCAAGGTGAGAGCTATCCTCTACCAAGTAATCTCAGTTTCCAAATGCTCTTTTGGCTAGTGATTGGATTATGTTCTTATGTGATTTGGAGCTTTTGGTCAATTTGGCGACAAATGAAATTTAGACAAGATATTCAGCGCAGTCTTATTAATGAAACCAACTTTAGAAGAGCTATTGAAGAATCGATGCCGGTTGGACTTCGTGTTCATGAACTGGATGGAAGCATTAGTTATGTCAACCCTGCTTTTTCTAAATTAGTGGGCTGGAGTGGCGAGGAATTACAAGGATTAAAGCCCCCTTTTCCCTTTTGGGCAAAGGAGGATGAAAAATCAAACTCCATGAAACTAGAAGATGCCTTCAAAAACAACTTCGGTCCTCCCAATGGTATTGAAGCAATTCTGACAGATCGACAAGGTAAAAAGATATTTGTCAGAAACTATGTTTCCCCGATGGTGGATGCAAAAAATAAACAAACTGGCTGGATTGCTTCCCTAGTTGATATTTCTGAGCCGCGTCGCATTCGAGATGAATTGGCAATCTCTCAACAACGATTTATTACTGTATTAGAGGGCCTAACAGCGGGCATTTCAGTCGTCAACCCAAAGTCAGGAGAAATGCTATATTCCAATAATTTATACCAAGAAATGTTTGATGCCACACCTCAAGCACATCACCTGTTACTTGGTAGCGAGGCGTTTTCTGAAAACAATCTTGATTTAGATGAGGATAATGTCGATGGTTTTGCAGGCCTTCCCTCCTCAGCTCTCACGCCCATCATTGGGGACTCTAGGGAAGTACAACTTCCCGACAATCCCAAATGGTATGAAGTCAGAAGACGTTATATTCCCTGGACTGATGGGCATCTTGCGCAAATGCTCATCACCACGGATATTACTGAGCGGCGCTTGTCAGAAGATAATCTTCGAGTGCAAGAGGAAAAACTCCAGTTTTCGAGTCGTTTAACCACTATGGGTGAAATGGCTTCTTCGATTGCACATGAATTAAATCAACCCCTTGCTGCGATTAATAATTATTGTATGGGTCTGATGAATCGTCTGCGCGCAAAACACGATGCACACATTGATCAAGAAATTATTCCAGCCATTGAAAAAGTAAGTACGCAAGCCTTACGAGCTGGAACGATTATTCAAAGGATTCGTAACTTTGTTAAACGAAGCGCTCCTCAACGTCAATCCTGCCTTATCGAACAAATTATCAATCAATCTATCGAACTCGCTGAAATTGAAGCAAACCGTCAAGGTCTTTATATTGAAAAAACACTTACACCAAATTTACCTGAATGTTTTGTTGACCCCATTTTGATCGAACAAGTGCTTGTGAATCTAATCAAAAATGCGATCGACAGTGTTTGCGATTTTTATCCCCGTTCCCGGCGAGGCAAGGCACCTCCCATCAAAATCATTGCAGACATGGAAAATAACGTCCCTCAACCGATGCTCCGAATTCGGATCATCGATAGCGGTAAGGGAATCGCTCCAGAAATTGCTGGGCAAATTTTTGACCCATTTTTTAGTACAAAAGAAGAAGGAATGGGTATGGGGCTAAATATTTGTCGCTCGATTATTGAATCTCATGAGGGTCGCTTAATGGCAGAAAATAACTCCAATAATCTTCCAGAAAATGCTAACAAAGAAGATCTTTTGGGTGGTTGTACTTTCACTATTTTGTTACCTTTAGAGAATTACTTAATACACTCAGTGAGGAGCCAAGAAACTTCTTCGAGGAATGAATAAAAACCGTTATGATTGTCATAGACACTTTTATTTATAATTTTTAGTCAAGGTTACGCATGAATACCATCTATACAGATAAACCCAAAGAAATTATCTATATTGTCGACGATGATGAAGCTGTTCGTGACTCGCTTAGTTGGTTGCTCGAAAGTAATGGCTATTTAGTCAAATGCTTTAGCAGTGCAGAGCGATTCCTACAAGCCGTTACAGGATCCGATCGTGATGTGACTGCTTGTGCCATTCTGGATGTCAGAATGCCCGGTATGTCAGGCCTTGAACTTCAAGAGCATTTAATTGCGGAATCAATCCCTATGCCGATTTCCTTTATAACTGGTCATGGTGATGTTTCCATGGCTGTAACCACTATGAAAAAAGGGGCTGTTGACTTCATCGAAAAACCCTTTAAAGAGAATGAATTACAAAATCTAGTAGAGAAAATGCTTGTTACAGCAAGAAGCTCATATAAGGAAGCATCTTTACAGAAAAATAACCAAAGTTTATTATCTAAACTGACGGGGAGAGAGCGTCAAGTATTAGAACGGATTGTGGCTGGTCGTCTTAATAAGCAAATCGCTGATGATTTAACGATTTCTATTAAAACGGTTGAAGCTCATCGTGCCAATATTATGGAAAAACTCAATGTCAGTACGGTAGCTGACTTACTTCGCTTAGCTCTATCCGAAAAAATTTAATTTATTTATGCCTGCCAAACTTTTAGATGGTAATCTTCTCTCCCGTCAAATCCGTGCTGAAATTGCTACCTCTGCGGCTATCCTTACGGCAAAAGGTACCAAACCAGGTCTTGCCGTCATATTGGTTGGTGAGAATCCCGCTAGTCAAATTTATGTCAGAAACAAAGTCAAAGCATGCGCAGAAGCAAATATTCATTCTGAACTGATTCAACTTGGGAGTGACATCTCCGAACAAAAGTTACTTGTTCATATTCGAGAGTTAAATCAAAACCCGAATATTCATGGCATTTTAGTTCAACTCCCACTACCTAGTCATATTCATAGCCACCTAGTTTTGGAAACGATTGATCCATTAAAAGATGTCGATGGCTTTCATGTGGCCAATGCTGGTGCTTTAATGACTGGTAATCCTATTTTCAAACCTTGTACGCCCTATGGTTGTATGAAGATGTTAGAAAGTATCGATTACCCAATTCGTAGTTCTCGAGCAGTCATCGTCGGAGCTTCCAATATCGTCGGTAAACCCATGGCAATGCTTCTATTACAAGCAGGCGCAACAATCACTATTTGTAATAGTAAAACCAAAGATATTGCAGCCCATACCAAAGAAGCAGATATTCTTGTAGTAGCTACAGGAATTCCAAAAATGATTTCAGCCAAAATGGTTAAACCCGGCGCAGTGGTGATTGATGTGGGTATCAATCGTTTACCGGATGGCAAATTATGTGGCGACGTTGATTTTGATGAAGTCAAATATGTCGCTGGTTGGATTACTCCTGTTCCCGGGGGAGTAGGCCCAATGACCATTACTATGTTGCTACAAAATACCCTCGAAGCTGCCATTAATTTCCATCATTAAGAGTACCTCCCTCATGAGCAATCCTTTACTAGACATGGGTCATGATTTACCCAATTACGCTGTCATTGAGCCGCATCATATAGAAGAAGCTATTCCAAGCTTACTTCAAGCTGCTTATCAGTCTTTAAAGCAAGCCATTGCTCTTGATACTTCTCCAACATGGGAAAACCTCATCACCCCCTTAGAGCAATCGAATCAAGCGCTTGGTAGAGCTTGGGGTGTAGTTAATCATCTCACAAGCGTGTTAGATTCCGCTGATTTACGCGCAGCTCATGCCAAGATGTTACCGGAAGTAACTGCGTATTCAAGTAGCTTTGAACAAAGCTTAGAACTGTTTGAACAATATAAAAAGATTCAATCTTCAGACCAATGGCAACTACTCTCCCATGCTCAGCAAAAAGTGATTACCAACTCGATTCGAGATTTTCAATTAGGTGGCGCTGAATTACCGGAAGAATTAAAACCACGTTTTGCAAAAATCTCAGAAGATCTTGCACAACTTACAAAATCATTTTCTGATCATGTGCTAGATGCAACAGATAAATTTCTCCATGTGGTCAATGATCTCCATGACTTAGAAGGTCTTCCAGAAGATACTTTGGCTGCTGCAAAACAATTAGCGCAAGCTCATGACCAAGAAGGCTGGGCTTTTAATTTAAAGTTTCCTTCTTATTACCCTGTCCAACAATTTGCTCACAACCGACTATTGCGTCAAACTTTATATGAAGCTTACGTCACTCGTGCTTCTGAACTAGGTCCTCAATATGCTCAAGGCAATTTGGACTGGGATAACAGCCAAATCATGCTAGATATATTGAAACTACGTGCTGAAGAATCCCACCTCTTAGGCTTTGATAACTATGCTGCTCTTAGCTTAGTCCCCAAAATGGCAAGCTCGGTCGGAGAAGTACGTTCATTCCTAGACGAATTTGCAAAACGCGCTCATGCCAGTGCTTTACGGGATTTAGATGAGTTGCAACAATTTGCCTCTACCCAATTAAACATTCAAACTCTTGAACCATGGGATATTAGTTTTGCTTCAGAAAAACTTAAGCATGCCAAATATTTATTCTCAGAACATGAAGTTAAGCAATACTTTCCAATCGATCAAGTCCTACAAGGTTTGTTTCACGTCATTCAGACCATTTTCCAAGTGAATATCAAAGCAACAACATTACCCACTTGGCATGCTGATGTTCAGTCTTTTGAGGTTCGTAATGAAAGTAACCAAATCGTTGCCTATTTTTATCTCGATGCCTATGCACGAAACGGTAAACGCGGTGGAGCTTGGATGGATGATGCGCGTGGCAGAATGCTAATGCAAAATGGTGATGTTCAAACTCCAGTTGCGTATCTAGTGTGTAATTTTCCATCACCACTCACGATCAAAGGTCAATTACGCTCAGCAACGATTAGTCATGATGATGTGATTACCCTCTTTCATGAATTCGGTCATGGACTCCACCATATGTTGACTCAGGTCGATGCTTTAGGCGTTTCTGGAATCAATGGTGTTGAATGGGATGCGGTTGAACTTCCAAGCCAATTTATGGAAAATTTTTGCTGGGACTATGAGGTGATTCAGAAATTATCTCGCCACATAGATAACAATGACGTATTACCCCGCGAATTATTTAACAAAATGCTTGCGGCAAAAAATTTCCAAAATGGACTTTTTACTCTTAGACAAATTGTCTTTGCAAGTTTTGATTGGGAACTCCATTCAAGCTTTGATGCAACACAAGCACAACCAAAAGATATCTTGGAACTATCGAAAACGATTAATCAACGTATTCATGTTCTCAATCAGTCCCTAATTTCTAGGTGGCCTCACTCATTTAGCCATATTTTTGCTGGTGGTTACGCTGCTGGTTACTACAGCTATAAATGGGCAGAGGTTCTTTCTGCCGATGCTTTCTCTGCGTTCGAGGAACAAGCTTCTCGTTTCGGATCGATCTTAAACCCAGAGATTGGTATTCATTATCGAAAACAAATCCTAGAAGTAGGCGGTAGTCGTTCTGCTGCGGATTCATTCAAAGCTTTTAGAGGTCGTCCACCTCAGATTGATGCCCTATTGAGGCACGGCGGTTTATTGGAAGAAAGTCACTAAAATCGTGTCAATGATTCGAGTTGCTACATGGAATGTGAACTCACTCAAAGTGAGATTACCCCATTTATTGCAATGGCTAAAACTATGCGATGAAAATCAACAATCGGTTGATTTGATCGGCCTTCAAGAATTAAAAATCACAAACGATAAGTTCCCATCTGCAGAACTTGAAGAAGCAGGCTTTTATAGCTTACCGTTGGGACAAAAAACCTATAACGGTGTTGCTCTACTTGTAAGAAAAACCTCATTGGCACCACTGCATCAAGATCCTGAAACTACCTTTTT